>WNEZ01002070.1_pt1 | contig 17032 bp, 12 predicted proteins | sample 5400521 | NCBI WGS metagenome assembly WNEZ01 (sample SAMN13153339, study PRJNA577476) | soil metagenome | isolation source: 120 cm saprolite under Douglas fir tree site 2 hole 1 replicate 1 | place: USA:California | collected 2015-04-18
ACATTGTTTTTTCGTGCCTCTGGCAGAACCATTGTCAGCATCCTTTGATCGAGCAGGTTCAACGCAATCTGTAGCACGTCGACTCTACCGCTGCGAACCGTAGCCAAAGCAGCCGGCTCCCCGTATACCGATGCGCCGACGAACTTGAGCTTCCCCACTTCCCGTGCATGCTCCAGAACATCCAGTATCTCTTCCCGTTCAAGAATATCCTGGGTGGCATTGTGAATCTGTACAATATCCAGCACGTCTCGACGCAATGCTTTCAAACTGGTTTCAAGCGAGTCCATTACCGCCCGCGTTAGCGCTTTGCGACCTCTGGGGGCCTCGGCAATACCCACCTTCGTCGCAATTATGCACGATGGGCAGTCGCTTAGCCCCCTTCCCAGCACTGCCTCGCTCTCACCGTAACCTCGAGCAGTGTCGAAAAAATTGATACCCTTATCGACCGCGGCCCGAACCAGTCCAATCGCTTGGTCTTCAGATAGTCGGCCTTGTTCACCCGGCTCCTGGATCCCATAGTTCTCCAGGCCGAACGCAGCGGTACCCAGGGCAAGCTGAGAAACGTGAAGGCCTGTCCGTCCTAAGGACGAATACTTCATCTCCTGACTCTCACCCTTCTTCACTCAATCGCTTAAGCTAGTCGATAGAATCCGCGTTGCGCTACCGGGCCCTGCAAACGGGTATACAAATCAGGTTGGGTAATAGCTTTTGCCAGAATACCGAATACCTCCTCAACTGTGGCCAGATAACTCTCTACATGCTCGCTGGTGTGCGCGAAGGACGGCTTGAACTGGTTGTAAGCCAAATAACCTCTTTCCAGCATCATCTGCGTGAACAGAGTGGTCAAGACTAACTCCTGTTCATGCTCGAAGGAGAAATGGCATAGGCTCGGCAAACCACTTGTATGCAGCTTCAATCCGGTCCGTTGGGCAATGCGTTCCCAACCTTCCATTACTTGACTCCCGATCGCAATCAGGTGCGGAGCCACCTTTTCGCGACGGAACTTGCCGATGGTTGCGATGGCGGCAGCCGGACCGATACGTTCGGTCCAGTTCGTGCTGCTGATGAAAGTCGTCTGCGCCGCCTGCATCACGGGCTCGGTGCCGATCACCGCTGCCATGGCATATCCATTGGCCATGGCCTTGGCAAACACCGCAATATCGGGATTCACGCCCGATAAAAGATGGATTCCGCCGTCAGTCATGCGAAACCCGGTTGTGATTTCGTCAAAGATCAGCACAGCGCCTAGTTCACTGGCAAGGTCGCGGACGTTCTTGAGGAACTCCGGTGCCGGCTCCTGGCCTCGTTGCGGTTCCATGACAATCGCCGCAAGTTCGTTTCGGTTGGCATCTGCGATCGCCTTCAACTGGTCGAATCGATTGTAATGGAAAGGCAACGCTGTCCCCTGCAACCCTCTGGGAACTCCGCGAGGTTCGAGTCCAGGTAATAGGTGGGCATCTAATGCTTCATCTTCGGCCAGGTTAGCAGCTAGATACCAGTCGCACCATCCGTGGTAACCGCAGAAGGCGACCTTGTCCCGTCCCGTTTGAGCTCGGGCAATACGAACTGCGATCGACATGGCCTCGCCACCGCCGCGTGAGTAACGCACCATGTGTGCCCACGGATGTAAGTCCAGCAAGAGCTCAGCCAGAACCAGTTCTTCGGGAGCGTTCAGGGTTGAAGCTACACCTGCGTCAATAGCATGTTTCGCTGCGCGATCGACTTCAGGGTCCGCGTAGCCAAGCACACAGGCGCCAATACCCATCATGCTCATGTCGATATATGTTCTCCCGTCAAGGTCCGTCACTTCCACACCACGTGCTTTTGAAAAATAAGACGGCCACTGACCTGGCAGAAACATTGAGGGACGCTTAGATAAGAACTGCGTACCACCAGGAATCACTTTGCATGCCCGAGCGAACAAATCCCAGCCCTTTGTCGTGGTTTCGGTTGTCATCAGTTTTCCAGGACAGTCCGATAGTTATCAGCTTCAGTCCATTCACGATTCAAGTCAACCAGGCCAGGGTTGTTCTTCAAAAAGTTCATAACATCCAATAACTCAAACGGCCTGCCTTCGTTATAAACAGCCTCATAAATTTTGGTCACCAGCTCAAAATCTTCGGGGTGATCGACAGTAAGACGCAGCTTTGGATAGACCACGTCGGCTGTAAGCTCGCCGCAGTGAAACATCTCTTTATTGTTCCAAATATAGCGAGTCACATGCTCGCGATCGCGTGGATCAGTCGCTTCACGCCAGGCTCGATCCAGCGCGGAAAAGGCAAAGCACTCAGCATCCAATCCATCGGGAAAACGCCTCTTGTCGAGGAGCTGGGCGCCTGCCCCCGCGGCTATTCCAACATGGTCGTAGCTACCGCTTGTGTATCTCTGGATAAGTCTTTCAATCAATTGCGGATCAGCCAGCGGACAATCCGCAGTTATGCGAATTACAGGATCGGCTTTAAATTGCTGTGCCGCTCGATAATAACGGTCCAGAACATCCGTTTCACTGCCCGCAAACGGCACAATCTGATTGTCGGCACAGAATCGACGCAAGACCTCATTGCCCGGATTGTCGGGAACGGCGACTACGACCTCTGCGATCGAAGGAACGGCCCGCACCCGCTCCACGATGTGCCACAACATGGGTCGGCCTAAGATCAGCTTGAGCACCTTACCTGGAAGACGGGTCGATCCCATTCGTGCTTGGATAATGGCGACTGTTTTCATGTCTTCGGTAGCCCCAGGTATTTTCTTGTCAACCGTGTCGGACGAAGCCCGTCGCTCGGATCTGCTCGCCACTCCCGCTCCTCCAATTCACTCGCCGCAGGTCTCACCTCGCCATCTCCCTCCGCCCGAAGCCCTGCTCGCACCGATCTGATCACCTCACGCATCGGATCCGGAAGCCAGCAATGCCCAGCACCAAACTCAGCGCCCTGTCCCTCGAGATCAAGGTGGAACTCGATCATGCTCGCTCCCCAACGATGAACCGCGCGCGCGATCACCCCCGGTTCAACGCTGTGATCCGACCACCCCACCGGACACCGGCAAGCATCCTGCAAGGTGGCGATCGCCGCCAGGTTGCAATCCTCCGGCTTCGTTGGATAAGCCGATACACAATGTAACAGCGTCAGGTCCTGGCAGCCAGCGCCTCTCAGGACAGAACAGGCATGGTTAATTTCGGGCAGGGTTGCCATACCGGTGGAGAGCACTACCGGCTTTCCCGTCCCTGCACATGCCTTAAGAAGGTCATCCCACATTAATTCATAAGAAGCAATCTTGTAGAAATCCACAAAAGGCAACAGTTCCCCGACCGCCTCTAAATAGAAAGGTGTGCAGGAGAACAAAATTCCCGCTTCATGGCAACCTCTCGCCAGATCCGGTAGGAACTCAACCGGCAGCTCCCATGCCTCCCGCGCAAGAAGCTTCGGATCGTGTCGCAAAGCCTCCGGCGCAAACAGTTCCCGCACGCGGAAAAGCTGGAACTTGACCGCGTCGCAGCCGATTCCTGCCGCGGTTCTGATGAACTCCAGGCATCGCTCCAGGTCGCGATGATGATTGCTCGAAACCTCAGCCACAAAACTTGGGCCTTTGCTGCTCGGATTCATGCGACCGGATTTCGATCCATTACCTGGCATAGGACGAGATTACTTTGCTCACCGCTCGAACCGCGTCTCCCACATCCGCATCGGTCATGCCATGGAACATGGGCAAGCTGATCAGTCGCTTATAGGCTGCCTCGGCGACTGGACACTCGCCGTCCCTATGACCGAACTGGCCGCGATAGTAGGGATGGAGATGAACGGGAATGTAATGCACGTTGACACCAATATTTTCCGCGCGCAGGGCGCGGAATATCTGGCCTCTGTCCACGGTGAGTTTCGCTAAGTCGACGCGAATCGGATACAGGTGCCAGGCAGGATTCACCTCGGCCCGCACACTGGGTGGAATCAGTCCCGGCACACCGCGGAACGCCGTCGTATATTTCGCGGCAATCTCCCGTCGCCGGGCGAGGTTCGCTTTCAGCTTCACTAACTGGGATAGCCCCAGGGCACAAGCAATATCCGTCAGCCGGTAATTGAACCCCAGCAGGACCATCTCGTAGTACCACTGCCCAGAGGCTTGCCGTTGTCGTGCATCACTCGAGATCCCATGATTCCGGAACCGCCGCAATATCTCCGCCAGCGTCGCGTCGTTTGTGGTCACCATGCCACCTTCCCCGGTCGTGAGGTGTTTCACCGGATGGAAGCTGAACACGGTCATATCCGCAATGCCGCCCACACGTTTCCCTCGGTATTCTGCGCCCAGCGCATGGCAGGCATCTTCAATCAGGGGGATTCCACGCGACTGGGTGACCGCAAGCAGCGCATCAAGATCCGCCGGGTGCCCGGCATAGTCGACCGCAAGAATCGCCTTTGTTCGCGAAGAGAGCTTCTTTGCAACTTCGCCGGGATCGAGATTCAGTGTGTCTGCACTCACGTCGGCGAACACAGGCTTCGCTCTCTGGTACAGCACACAATTCGCGGTCGCACAGAATGTCATGGGCGTGGTAATCGCTTCGTCACCCGGCCCGAGTCCCGCTGCAAAGGCCGCCGCGTGCAAGGCGGCCGTGCCCGAACTGAAGCTGACCGCGTACTTCGCTTCCACCCACGCCGAGAATTGTTCCTCAAACTCGCCGACTTTCGGTCCGGTCGTCAGCCAGTCCGACTTCAGAACCTCAACTACCGCCTGGACATCTGCGTCATCAAGGCTTTGACGCCCGTACGGCAACAATTTTTCCCGCACGGGCGTGCCCCCATGGATGGCAAGTATTTCCAGTTTTGCGGGTAAGGCACTCATGCTGGCAGTCCGTAGTGCAAGTGCAATTCGTACCAGGGCAGGCCTTCACAGCTGCGGAAAAAACTCAAGTTTCCGCCACGAACCACGTGGGGACAGCCGCCCTCGGCTGTCCCGCCGAGCGAAGCTCGGCAGCGTCTCTCAAGCCGACGTCGGAACCGCCTCCGCAGCGCTGGTTTCAGGCGCCACCAATTCTTCCAGTTCACGCCGCGTCAGCCAGCGTTCATTGCTATCGCTCGAATAACGGAAACCTTCCCGAAGCGGCTTGGCGTTGATCCAGTTTTCCGCTTTCCACCACGGATGCGACGGCTGTATCACATACATGTCTTCCGTTTCGAGCGTTTGCCGTGACTCGTCTTCAGAGACCAGCACTTCGTGCAACTTCTCTCCCGGACGAATCCCGATGTACTCCACCTGGCATCCCGGAGCGACGGTCTCCGCCAGGTCCAACAATCTCATGCTGGGAATCTTGGGAACAAAAATCTCGCCGCCGTGCATCTGCTCCAGGCAGCGGATCACAAACTTCACGCCCTGTTCCAGCGTCAGCCAGAATCGCGTCATCCGAGGATCGGTGATCGTGATCTTTCCCCGCCGGCGCTGTTCGAGAAAAATCGGGATCACGCTCCCCCGGCTGCCCACCACGTTCCCGTACCGCGCGCAACTGAAGCGCGTATTTCTGGCCCCAGCATACGCATTGGCCTGCACAAACACTTTCTCCGCGCACAGCTTGGTGGCGCCGTACAGATTGATCGGATTCACCGCCTTATCGGTGCTAAGCGCCAGAATGCGGCGCACGCCCTGATCAAGGGCCGCATCAATCACGTTGCGCCCACCCATGATATTGGTCTGGATCGCTTCGAACGGGTTGTACTCGCACGCCGGCACCTGCTTGAGCGCCGCCGCATGCACTACAACCGTTACACCCGCCAGCGCGCGCTTCAGCCGCTCCACGTCCCGAACATCTCCAATGAAATACCGCAGGCTGGGGTGATCGAATCCCGACGTTCTCATCTCATGCTGCTTCAACTCATCCCGGCTGAAAACCACCAGCCGTTGCGGCTGGTAGTCGCGCAGCATGATCTCCACAAACTTCTTCCCGAACGACCCCGTTCCACCCGTTACCAGTATCGATTCCTGCGACCAATTCAGCATTTGTTCCTTCGAAACCTCTTCTGCCGAGTTACGCGTCGAAGAAAGACGCGGGCTTCATATCAAAGAATCGCTTTAGCGATCCCGGTGTCGTATGCCGCAACATCCTCGAAATCAGACGCCCTTTTGGGGGGCAGTGCATCGAATTCGCCAGAAGAATCTTTCTTCTTTGGGTAAGTTTCTTGTGTTCGATAGTATAGCCGACGAAGTATAGCTGACGACTCTCGGATACTGGCTCCGCCTGATGATGGCCGCTCGGTCTCAAGCGCCCACCACCCCTTCCAATTCATCGCGTCCCAGAAGCCTCTTGCGCAGTGAGCGGTAGAAGCCCGAGATGTGGGCCTCAAACTCAAACAAGCTCATGTCGGCGGTGACGTGGACGCGCGGCAGGGCAAAGCGATTGATCTTCGCGCCACTGATCTTCGAGGGATCGATCTTCGCGCGATCGATCTTCGCGCCAAGCCCGCCACCCGTGTTCATGAAGGCACAGAGGAAACCAGCCTGCTCTGCCAGCCGCAAGTCTCGTCCTGTGACCGTGGCGGCATCGCCGAAGGGATACCCAAAAGCCCACACCGTCTGTCCCACAGCCTCCTCAAGAACCTTCCGACTTTCGGAGATCTCCTGCCAAGCCAATTCCTCGGATGCTCGCGCGAGAATTGGGTGGGAGAGAGAATGGGCGCCAATAGTCATTCCCACGGCGGCCAGTTGCCGTAACCCCACTCGATCAAGCGTCAGGAACCTGGCGGCAAGGGTCGGGTCTTGGAAGAATTGCTCTCTCCAGTTCTCTGCAAGCGTGAGCTGCTCGCGGACCTGATCCAGAAATCCGCGCCTCGATTGTCGGTTGAACTGCGAAAGCCGTTCGACCAAGTTCCACCAACACGCGTGTTTCTCGTTGGGCGCGATTGGGCCAATGCTAATGCCTGCTTCGGGGAGGCTGAGCGCGATGGACTCGCCGGCGTCCAACAACATCAGGTAGAGTTCCTCATACCAGAGCATGGACGGCATCGCATCGGTGGACGCGCCGGTGGCAAAGAAGAGGCAGGACAGGCCAAACTCATGCAGTATGGGAACCATTTCCGTCAGGGTGTTCCGCAGCGCGTCGTCACAGGTCAGCAGGATCGAACGGGGAGGAAGTGACAGCTTCTCTTCAGACCACTCCTCTTCAGACCACTTCTCTTCAGACCACTGGAGAAACTCTTCGGGCGCGATCACGTGATAGCGCGTCTTCAGAAGTTGCAGCTGGCGCCGCAGCGAATCAGCGCGAACCAAGTTGCCATCCAAAGCTGGATTCCTGACTTCGTAACCGGCTGGGAAGACGCCATGGTAAGTCACGACCGCCGGGCCGGCGCCCGCCGTGTAGCGAAGGTACCCGCTCCTGGACAGGGCGGGAAAGACGATGCGCTTCAGAGCCGGACTGACGAATCTCAAGGGTACCTCTCGAAGGATTTCGCAGGATTGTACCGCACTGGTCCCAGGTTCGTGCTTGAACAGTTAGCTCCAGTCCCCAGCATTCACGGGGCCTCCGACGACAGATTGATCCTTCACGCGACGCGTCAGTGTCGTGTGCCATAACCTTCGACTGCGCACTTGCGAAAAGCGATACACGAAGCCGGCCCTGAGAATCCCCCGAACCGACGACTCATTCTTGGCTGCGCTGAAGATCCAGACTTGCCTTTGCTGCGTCTGCAAATAAGCGGCAGCCAAGCGAATCGCTTTTGCGTAGTTACCACGTCCACGCTGTGCCGCAGGCGTCCAGCAGTCAAATATCATGGCCGCATTAGGGTCGTTCGATTCAAGCTTGGAATTGAACTCTGACAAGTGGAACCCGTCATAAAGGTCCACCCACAGAAAGTGAGACGGCTCTGTTCCTCGTCCCCGCAGGAGATAACCAGTTGCACGGCCTTGTCTCAGACGCTGGGCACAGCGCACAAGGTATTCCAGTGTCGGCCCATCGTCGGCGTTGTTCAGAGCAGCGGAAGCAATTTCCTCCCAACCCAGCGGACTCAAGGTCACGCTTTCATTTTCTGATTCGATTCGAGGGGCTTCAAAAAAAACTAGCTCATCCTCGAATACGAAGCGTCTTTTTGCGCTAGTCAGTGCGTGCGTTGCGGTCGCAAACATGCCCGTCTTGCCAATTCTGCTTCGTAGGCGGCAGAACAAGTCTCTTCCCACGCGAAGCTGCTTTTCCATCGCTGGAAATCTCTTCGAAGAAGCCGCCAGCCAATGTCGGCCAACATTTGCCAGATGCCGGGGCATGCTCTTTGACAATTGCACATAACGTGTTGAACAGATGGCATTGGAAAAGCGCTCTTTGTAAGCCTCATCGCCTAACCCAAGGTCCAATCTCTCCACCGATGGGTCGGCGAAGGCCTCCTCCGTTATGAGCCGGAGCAGGCAGGAACCGGGCGACGATTCCTCGTACTGGATCTGGAAGGTCGGCAGATACCAAAACCAGCAATCGAAAAACCGGAACCCATAGTTCCACGCGACAGGCCGTCCATTGACTTCCAACTGGCTGACCTTCAACCAACCAGCGGAGCTCAGAAGTCTTGCGAGTTCACTTAAGAAAAAGCGCCGCTCCGGTCGAATCAAAGGACTAAGGCGGTTGGTCGCTAAAAAGCGCGAAATCTGCGCAGCAAAAATCGACTCCAGGCCGGTGTCTAATTGTTCTTTACTCAAATGGGTAAGGTGGATTGGACCGAACTGGCCGAGCTTCTTTAGCCCCCGCTTCTCACGTTCTTTTCGCACGACGGATTGGAGGACGGCTTGCCTTTGCTCTTTGCCACCGAGAATAATGATGCCGCAGTCGTAGGCAGGTCGCTCGTGGAGATGGAGACGGAGAGATCCAGCAGCGGCTGTAATCGCTCGAAGGGTATGTGACTCCGCAGGGACGTTGGCAAATACCAGATCCCGCACGCTCAGCCTCTTGATCTCCTCGAGCACAGCCGCCAAAACGGCTCCTCGAGTCTCCGGCTCGCTCACGATATCGCAGTAATCCGCGGTGCTGGCTGTCAGGAAAAAAGCCGTATCGGGCGATTCTCGATTGGTCGCCATGGCAGCCACTCCGGCGAGTCGACCAGACTCATGGACCAGGAAAGTCAGTGGACAAAGACTGTCCGAAAAAGCGCGACTCGCGGCCAAAGCCCACTGATGGGTGAAGAAGACCTCCGGGCGCTCCATTCGAAATACCAGATTGTTCCAGGCAAGAATGATTTCCGGGTCTTCTGGAATCTTCTCCAGAACTGTTACCTTCACGGGCGCTCCAATCAAGTGAGTCTAGCATCGCGGCATCCGCGTCCGCGCAGCGGAAACCAGGCCCGGTACACAATATCGCCGGGCTTTAATTTTTGCCTGGTTCTTACCCCAAGGATGTTAAAATCAGCAAATTCCTCATAACAGACCGCTTTTGTCTGCCCGGCTTGCTGTGGGACGGTGGCTCGAGTGGAGACCTGTGTGTCGGGTGCGACGCGCTACCGATCAAGCTTGCGGCGGCTGAGGAGTAATGATGTCATTGGGGCCCCTGGTTCCCCGAAGTGATGTTCCGCGTAACGACGGATTGCGCGAACTGCAACCTGGCGAACCGGCTGAATTCCTGAGGCCGATCGCCTCCACGCTTTATAACGTGGCCCCGTCGCAGGAATCCACAATGCGCGAATACTTGCGCGTTCTTATCAAGCGCAAGTGGATGGTCATCGGGGTTGTAGTCGGCATCTTCATGGCCGTCGCCATCGCCAGCCTGCGCCAGACTCCCATCTACGAAGCGGCAAGCCAGATTGTCATCAATAAGGCCGATTCGAACCTCATTACCTTCAAGGACTCCGTGCCGGTGGTCGACTACTACGACCAGAGCGATCTCGACACCGAGGTTCGCATCCTGCAGAGCGATCTGATGGCGCTGCAAGTAATCCGGCAACTGAATCTCGATAAGCGTCCCGAGTTCGGCGGTCAGGCCGACCAAAAGCAACCCAACCTGGTCGCCGATCCGCTGCAGACCGATTCGAACCGTGTTTCGGCTCTGCTGGGAAGCTTCCGGGGAAACCTCCACGTCACTCTTATTCCCAACACCCGGATTATCGAGATTCATTACACCAGCACCGATCCTCAGCTCGCCGCCAGCGCTGTGAATACCCTCGCGGCCACTTATGTCGAGCAGAACTTCAAGACCAAATTCGAATCCACCATGCAGGCCTCCGACTGGCTTTCCAAACAGCTCGTTGACTTGCAGATGAAAGTGGAAACCTCTCAGGAGAAGCTCGTACGCTACCAGAAGGAGCACGAGATTTTCGGGGTCGACGATAAGCAGAACATCATCACCGAAAAGCTGGATGAACTTAATAAAGAAATGACGGCGGCCGAATTTGACCGCATGCAGAAGGAAGCGGTCTATCGCCAGACCCAGTCGAATGATCCGGTCGCGGTCGCGGCAGCGATCGTTGCCGATAACACAGGAGGCGGAACCGGCGCAGCTTCCGCGCTTCTGGACAAGTTGCGCGAACAGCAGGCCGGTCTCAGAATCCAAGTTGCTGATCTCAGCACTCAGTTCGGTCCCTCCTATCCGAAAATCGCTCAGCTCAATAACCAACTGAAGGAGATTGACCGCCAGCTTCAATCGGAGACTAACAAGGCCGTCGACCATCTCAACGGGCGATACCAGGCCGCTTTACAGCGCGAAAATATGTTGCGCGTTTCCTTTGAGAAGCAAAAACAGGAAGCGAACAAGCTCAACGAGAGCGCGATCGAGTACAGCCTCCTGAAGCGCGATGTGGACAGCAACCGGACACTCTACGAGGGATTGCTGGAGAAACTGAAAGAAGCGGGCGTCACTGCGGGATTGCGCTCCAATAACTTTCGCATCATCAATGCGGCCCGCGTCCCCACCTCTCCCAGCGAACCAAACATTCCGCGTAACCTGGCTTTCGCGCTGGTGCTGGGCGTCATCTCCGGCATCGGCTTGGCCTTCTTGCTCGAGAACATGGACAACACAGTTCGCACCCCCGAGCAGGCACAGGCCATCTCAGGCCTTCCCTCTCTCGGGATGATCCCGCTCGGCTCCAAGTCGGCCGGCCATGGATCGACTGGCAAGCGGCTCGCTTTGACTGCTTCCAAGGAAGTGGTGGAAACCGTAACCCAGGTTCGCCCCCAGTCGCAGATGGCCGAATCGTATCGCGCGCTGCGGACTTCGCTTCTGCTCTCCAATCTCGGAGCGCCGCCTAAAGTCATCATGGTCACCAGCGCGCGTCCGCAGGAAGGCAAAACCACTACCAGCATCAACACGGCCATCGTGCTCGCACAAAAGGGAGTTCGCGTTCTCCTCGTGGATGGCGACTTGCGCCGCCCCAGTATTCACAAGACCCTGGGCATGGGCCCGCGCAGCGGTCTTAGCAACGTACTGACTGGAAGCGCCACCCTGCAGCAGACGATTACAACTTCTCCGGTCCTGCCCAATCTTTTCATCATGCCCGCGGGAACGCCGCCTCCGAATCCTGCCGAATTGCTGGCCTCCTCCAATATGAGGGATCTGATCGTGGAGTTGCGTGCACTCTATGACCACATCGTGATCGATACTCCTCCAACCCTTTCCGTCACCGACGCGGTCGTGCTTTCACCCCGGGCCGACGCCACCATCCTGGTGATTCGTTCTGGCCAGACCACGAAACCTGCACTGCGCCGCGCCCGCGACATATTGATGCAGGTCAATGCTCACGTCGCCGGAGTTCTGCTAAACGCCGTCGATCTAACCTCCCCCGATTATTATTACTACTACGAGTACCAGGGGAAGTACGGTCAGTACTATCACGAAGATCCCGCCGCTGGGAACGAAGCAGAGCCGAAAGCGGTTTGAGGTGGGAGAGGAAAAAGCGGTTTGACACCGATGGCGATTCCGCTCTCAAACCGGCGACGTTGGCAGTTCGCGGCTGCTGTGGCTTTTGTCGGCTGCGTCTATATTTTTCTGACGGGCGCCGAGTACGCGGCCAGCGTTTTTGCGTCGCGCGCAGAGTTGCCATCGCTGGAACGCTCGGTGCGCCTCTCGCCCGGAAATGCAGACTATCGCCATCGACTCGGACGCTACTTTGCGTTTGTTGCGGCTGATCCTCAGTCCGCCATCGAGAGCCTTCGAGCAGCAGTCGAGCTCAACCCGCACGATGCCCGCTATTGGTTCGATCTGGCCGCCGCATATCAGGTAACCGGGGATCTCGCTGGCCGGCGAGGGGCACTGGATCGCGCCTTACAAGCCGAGCCCACCGCCCCCGATGTAGCGTGGGAAGCGGCCAACTTTTTTCTTATTGACGGCGATATCGACCGCGCCCTGCGCGAATTCCGCGTCGTTATCGAGAACGACGTTTCCCTGGTGAACGCAGCCCTGCGTGCATGCTGGCGCGTGCGTCCCGACCCGGACGCTTTGCTCCGTGACGTGGTGCCGGCTCGCACCGATTCCTTGATTGCCTTTCTCGATTTGATGACGAGCAAGCAGGAAACCGAAGGCGCCATCAAAACCTGGCAGCGGCTCGCCCAGTTGCACGAGAAATTTCAGAACCGCTATTTGTACGAATACGTGCGTTATCTCATTGCAATGCGCCGTCCCGACGCCGCCATGTCTGCCTGGGAGCAAACCTCTGGCATTCTTGGGCTCTCTGCCTATCTGCCCACGGAGGACAACCTGGTAGTGAACGGCGATTTCAGCCTCGACATTCTGAACGGAGGCTTCGACTGGACTTACGTCAATCGAATCGGCGTCCAGCCATTACTCGATTCGAGCGACTTCCGCCAGGGTCATCGCTCTCTTTCCCTCACCTTCGAAGGCCCCGGCATTAACGACGCGGGGATTCAACAACTGATTCCAGTGCGCGGCGCGACCACTTATAATTTCTCCGCGTACTACAAGTCGGCGGACTTTGAGGGAGCGGGCGGGCCCCAGATAGTTCTGCGAGATGCCTACACGGGCGCGCCGCTGTTTGCCAGCGATCCGCTCAACGATGCCGACTTCTGGAAAGAAGCTCACTCGAAAGTGACGACCCCGGACTCCACCACACTGCTGGTGCTGGCGATCGAGCGTTTCCCGGCCGGCTCCCCAATTCGCGGCAAGCTTTGGCTCGGCGATTTCGAACTCTCTCCCGAGAATTCCCCGGACGACTCCCACGACGATTCCCACGATAATTCCGCTAAACAATCCAAGGACCACTCGTGAGTTCCGCCCTGGCAACGCAGCCTGAACCCGCGCCTGTCGCGAAGAGTTCGCAACCGCGACTTACCAACAACGCGCTGCTGGCCGGCGCGGGTGCCATTCTGTTGCTGGGGCCGCTGGCCTTTGGAGCGGTCGAGCCCTGGTCCATTTTTGCCTTGGAAGCCTCTGCCATGCTGCTGTTGGCGGTCTGGGCGTCCCGCCAGTGGATCAATCGTGAACTCAACGTCTCCGACAACGTGCTTTACCGCCCCATGGCGGCCTTTTTTGCGCTGGTGCTGGTGCAATGGGTCTTTGGAGCGACGGCCTACCGTCACGTGACTTACTCCCACCTGCTGCTCTACGCTGCCTACGGCATGCTGGCGTTTGTAGTGACCCAGACTCTGCGTCGATCCTCTCAGTTTGAGATGCTGGCCAAAGTCTTCACGGGATACGGGGCGCTAGTGGCTGCCTTTGCGATACTGCAGGGTCTCGCGCCGAATGGAAAGCTCTACTGGATCTGGGCCTCGGAGCAGGGTGGCGCGATCTATGGACCCTACGTCAATCACAATCATTACGCTGGCCTGATGGAGATGCTCACGCCCTTCCCGCTGGTGCTGGCCACAACTCACTTCACCAACGGGAACCGCAAGATTGCCGTGGCGGGAATGGCCGCGCTGATGGCAGCAAGTATTTTTCTTTCCGGTTCGCGCGGAGGCATGGCGGCGTTCGTCGCGCAGATGGTGGTGCTCGCCGTGCTTCTGGTTCGCAAGAGCGAAGGCAGTTGGAAACAGCCTCTCATGCTCGGCGGGTTTCTGGCAGTGGTAATTGTTTTTCTCATCTGGATTGGTGGCAACGAACTCACCCGCCGCCTGATCAGCGTTCACTCCGAAGCCCGCGAAGAGATTAACGGAGGAGTTCGCCTCACCATCGATCGCGATTGTTTGCGCATGCTGATGAAGAGGCCCTTCCCCGGTTGGGGACTGGGTACCTTTCCGATTGTCTACCCGGAATTTCGTAGCTTCTACACCACCTTCTTCGTGAACCAGGCGCACAACGACTATCTGCAACTGCTGGTCGAGACCGGCTTGGCCGGATTCTCCATCGCAGTCTGGTTTATGGTGCTCGTCTTCCGCCAGGCGGAAAACAAGCTCAATAATTGGACCGAGACCGCGAGCGGCGCGATGACCGTGGCGGCGCTCCTTGGTTGTGTGGGTATCCTGGTACACAGCTTTCTCGATTTCAATCTGCAGATCCCGGCAAACGCCGCCCTGTTTTACGTTCTCTGCGCCATCGCCGCCTCCGCCCCTCTCCAGGAATCGCAGCGCCGCCGCGTGGTTCGCCGGCGCAGCTTGATTGTGGAACACAGCCCGGAAGCCGCGGCATCGTGATTGGGCGCTCCCCACATTCGACCGGCGGCGGCTGTCCTCGCTACGCTCATAACCCATCGTTTCGGTTCACTTGACTTTTGTTCGGACGAGCGTAATCTTCAGATCATGTATCGACCGCGCCGTCAGCTTTACTTGCTCCTCTTCTTAGCCACGGCGGCGGCGGTTTCCTATGGCCAGGGTACGAGAACATATATTGCCGTTGTATCGAGTCCTTACCCCCCGCTCTTTAAAAAAGCGAAGTATGCTGTCGGTGCAGGACCCGTTTCCATTGTCGTGGCGGACTTTAACGGTGACGGTAAGCCGGACATTGCTACGGCCAACCGTGACTCCTCGACCGTGTCTATACTCATCAACAATGGGGACGGCACCTTTCGGACACACGTGGATTACGCGACAGGCAATTCTCCATCGCAACTAGTCGTGGGAGATTTCAACAACGATGGCAAGGCCGATCTGGCGGTCGCGAACGGCTATAACTCGATTTCGATCCTGCCGGGCAATGGCGACGGTACGTTTGGCCAGCGGATAGATACACTTCTTCAAGGCGCGGGATCCCTCTCCGCGTATGATCTCAACAACGACGGGAAACTTGATCTCGTCGTAGGACCCGCCGACGTCTCGCTTTTAGGCAATGGCGACGGAACTTTCCAGGCTCCGGTCAGCTTTCACCTGTACTACGGCGGCACCCTCTCCTACGTGCTCGTTACTCAGTTAAACGGGTTAGATCTGGTGGGAGTCATGAATGACTTTTTCCCGCACAAGATTGAGGAATTGGCGGCTGAAGGAGGGGGCACATGGCTGAACTATTCGGAGTTGTTCACCAATCAGCCCGCCAAGTACGGCCAGTTAGCTGGAGGTGACATTAACGGAGATCAATTCGGAGACATAGCTGCGTCTTGGTTTGGTGAGAACGAAGTATTTCTTTGTTTGTCGAATTCGGACGGCATTCTTAATTGCGGGAACAGCTACAAGGTCGGTACGGGCCCTATAGGGATCGCTCTTGCGGACTTGACAGGCGACAACCTATTGGATGTCGTTACGGCAAATAGCGGGTCAAATAACATCTCGTTTTTGCGCGGCCACGGAGACTACACGCTCGGGCCGCTCACCAATTATGCCGTCGGCAAGGTGCCCCAGTCCGTGGCGGTTGCGGATTTCGACGGAAACGGCCGCCAGGATGTTGCTGTTGCCAACTCGGGCGATGGAACGGTCACAACGCTGCTACAGAATACCGTGGCGCTTTCAGCATTTTCGCTATCCTTCGGCAAGCAGGCTGTCGGCACAACGAGCCCCGCAAAAACTGTTACCCTTTTCAATGCTGGTCTCAGCATTCTGCACATTAGCAAGATTTCTACCTCTGGCGATTTCAGTCTGCAATCGAATGGTTGCGGAACAACACTCGCTTCCGGCGCCTCCTGCAAGCTAAGTGTAGTGTTTAAGCCGACCGTCGCGGGAACTCGTACAGGAGGGTTGTTCGTCGCTGACGACGCGCTCGGGAGCCCTCAGAGGATCTCGCTCTCAGGAAAAGGGATATAGCTTGCCGGGCGGCCCTCGATAAGAGCGAAGGCTCTGTCAAACGCTACCCGCCACGAGCGGCAAAGCAGCAACGCACCCCGCGCGCTTCCACCTGTTTTCTAATTTACTCGTTGCCACTCCTCACCATCAGCGCAACCGCTCCGCTGGCGGCGAGCGCGGCACTCACCAGCAGCAGGCCTCCCTTGAATTGTCCAGTCGAGGTCCGCACCAGTCCAATCACATAAGGACCAACAAATCCACCGAGATTTCCGACCGAATTAATGAATGCGATCCCGGCCGCCGCCGCCGTGCCCGACAACAAACTCGTCGGCATCGCCCAGAACGGCCCCATCATGGAGAACACGCCCAGCACCGCCACACTGATGGCGAGAATGGCCGGCCCCACTGAAGTCGAATACGCCGCGCCGGTCAGCGCCAGCGCTCCGGCCAAAGCCGGCATTGCCGTATGCCATCGCCGCTCTCCCAAGCGATCGGAATGCAAACCCACCGCCACCATCGCGACCGCTGCCGCCACATATGGAATCGCAGACAGCATGCCGACCGCGAAATTGCTCACCCCCGACAAGCTTCGGATCAGCGTAGGCAGCCACAGGCTCACACCATACGAAACCGTATTCAACCCGAAGTACACCAGCGCCAACATCCAGATTCGCCCGCTCCGCAAGGCAGAGAATACTCCCGCTCCCCCAGTGATCTCTGCCCGTTCAAGCCGCAGCGTCTCTACCAGCCAGTCTCGCTCTTCGTGTGGGAGCCACCGCGCGTCTTCCGGCCGATCCACCAAATACATCAACGCGACACCACCCAGCAGTACCGCCGGAATCCCCTCCAGCAGGAACATCCATTGCCATCCCGCCAGGCCAGACGTTAGATGGAGACCGAGGAGCGCGCCGGATAATGGTCCGCCCACGACTCCCGACAACGGAGCCGCCGTCATGAATCGAGCCACCGTCCGCGCCCGCGCCCG
>WNEZ01002205.1_pt1 | contig 17028 bp, 20 predicted proteins | sample 5400521 | NCBI WGS metagenome assembly WNEZ01 (sample SAMN13153339, study PRJNA577476) | soil metagenome | isolation source: 120 cm saprolite under Douglas fir tree site 2 hole 1 replicate 1 | place: USA:California | collected 2015-04-18
GGTACTTCGGGCAGAAGACGATGTGGTACGACAAGTTAAAGACTGCTCCTGCGTTCTTGACGTAACGACTGTCTTTTGGTTGCTGTATCTCCATGTTATAAGTCCGCCAGACAACTAACTTATTGTCAAGTTGCTTAACATCGGACAAACCTCTCACACAACGATCGTTTGCAGGATTAGATGTCGGGATTACTTTGAACGTTAGAAACCGGCCCAGAAGTGAAAGGTATAGCGGGCCTGGAATCGGCGTACTCGGCATCCGCGGCAAGCTGAGCAAGGTTACCCTGAGCACCTGCCCTGCCCGCAAGATGCAGAAGCTGCTGAAAACGGAGCACGGACTGGAATAGTTTCGGTCCGTAACCGACTGCGGTAACGAACCTCCGCTGAATCTGCCGACTACTGAGGCCGAGCCACTGACTTAGTTGTTCAACTCGTCCATGCGGACGCCGAGCGATCCATTGGATGGCTGCTCTTGTCGCTTTGTCGGGCGGACTGGCGTTCGCCACGCGGTCGCGTAGGGCCGCCTCCATCGCTGACATGCGTGCTGAAAGACTAGGTTCATCAGGAATCCGGGCAAACCGAGCAGTTTTGTCGCTGCCCCATACGTCGCAAAGCGGCACGGAGCAATTGCGTAGCTCCGAAGCAGGTAGGCCGAGGAGGCTCGGCGCAAGCCCCGGATGGCAGCGTACGCCGATGATATTTGTGCCGGGAGGCAGAGGGGCGACGAAAGGTTCGGTCCACGGGCCGACCACCAGCGGAACATCGTTGATCAGGAGGATATCGACGCAACAGTCGGGCAAGACCCGCTGTGCGAACCCAACGGGTGAGCGTATCGTCTGAGTCCAGAAGCAAAGCAAGTATTCTGCAAGCGCCAGAGGCGCCGGGAATTCACGGTAATCGGAAACAGTGCGGCCCGCGTCCTCACTGCGATTCATGGATGATCCTCAAATCAGTGCGCTCATAAATCCCTAGATAGATTTCCTCAGTCTTTGCTGACGTGGCTACAAAGTCCAAAGGGCGCACATAAAACGTTCGGCGATCAAAACCTCAGCGCGGACCCTCCTGATAGAGGCCGATCAGGTTTCCCGCTGGGTCGCGAAACGTTGCGATCGAGCATGCGCTGCCGGGGGAGTCCGGGTGCACAGCTTCGACGACCACTCCGCCGTGGGCCGAAGCCTGAGACAAGGTGCCATCGATGCTGTCGACCCAAATGTAAGGCAGCAGGCCGTGGTCGCGGGACGCGTCTCGATCCGTGACCCATGCGCCGCTGAGGTTTCCCGTGGCATCATCGAAGCTTGGCCGAGCAGTGTCCCGGTGTCGGATGTTCCAGCCGAATACCGTTTCGTAGAAGGCCACCGATTGTCGTGCGTCCACAGTAGGAATCTCCAGGTAACACCAGCGCGGGCGGCGTAGCAGAGCGACCCGGCTGGTGACCTCCGAAACCTTGGCTCCCCATTCGTCAGGACTAAGGTCGCGAGCGTGCCGAGAGAACAACCAGTGGTGGCCATCGAGGTCCTCGGCTGCATACTGGAGTTCGCCATAGACGGTCTCGTGGAGATCCTCCAAAAGTTTGGCGCCCGCCTCTTTCGCTCTGCGGAAGTGTGCTTCCAAATCGTGAACGAACACAGTCAGGCTCTGAGTTCCGAAGCCGAGTTTCGCCGGGCTCGCGCTGCCCTCACGCGCTCTCTTCAGCATGATCCAGGCATTACCGAGATGCACCTGCGCGCCGCTAGTCGGATAACCGTAGCGGTAGTGCTCGGAGAAACCGAAGGTTTTGCTGAGCCAGGCAATAGCTTCATCAACGTCTTGATACGTGACGTGCGGCAGCACGGTATCGGTCGGCACAGAGCGATTCTCAATCATTACGTCACCTCACGGTTATGGAACTCCCCGAGAGCCCTGGTTCTCGTCGAACGCCTAGGCGGCAAGCGGACGAGCAATCTCCCAGTGATGCCCGAAGGGATCAAGCACGCGCCCCACTCGCCAGCCGTGTCCCTCGCTTACGGAGTAAACTCTCGATGCACCTGCCGCGAGAGCCTGCACGAACACAGCATCGGGATCCGCGACCGTCAAGATCATTCGAACGGAGCCGCCACCGAGAGACTCGGGGCTAAAATTGCGGTGCTCTGGAGATTCGTCGCTCAGCCAAAATTCCGCTCCATCCACGGAAAGTCTTGCCACCACGCTTCCCTCGGGTCCATCCAGGCGATGGACCTCAGTCGCTCCGAATGCTGATTTGTAGGAGTCAACGGCTCGCGCACTATTCCGAACCGACAGCCAAGGTGCGACCGAGCACCGGAACGAAGCACCCGCCGGTGGATCCAAGACCATAAACCCCTCCTCAAGAGTGAGCGTACTCTGAAAAGTCTTCCTCACTGGCCATTCCCGTGAGTCGCGACGTGAACGATGAAGTGCGCGACTAGCGTGACCGCCGACAACAGAATGCCTACGGCCATCGATCTTCTTTTCCGCCAGAGGGCCACTGCGGTAACGATGAAAATCACTTCCGGTATCCCAATCATGGCCACCCACCATGGCATTGGCCCCAAGTCCCAGGCTGGGAAGAGATAAAACAACTTGCGCACGAGACCGAACGCAGAGCCTGTCACGGCAACTGCAATGACGATTCCCGATGCCACTCCCACGGCATGCTTCCCGTCCAAGCGTTTTCCGAGCCACGCTCTCAATCCAAGTGGAACGCAATGCCTGAAAAGGGCGGTCGTACATCCAAGGGCCCAAGACAATGCCGCCCAGTCTCCGTCGATGACGTCCAGTTCTCGCAGCATGGCGTTGGCCCAGTCCTGGCTGTCGGATGGGGTGTGCCGAAGAACGGCACGCAACAATCCCGACGCCCATCTGCGGATCGCGGACATTAACTTTTCGCCCCGCTAAATGCCGTGCGCGACACGCGGCCGGTGGAACGAAAAAGCCGGTGACACCACGCGAACCGCAAACCGTCCGGCGTAAGCCGGTACAGATGCCGAGGGGGTTTGCCGATCTCGGCTGTTTCCCATGAGGTTTCGAGCAGCTTCCGTTCTGCAAGGCGCATGAGAATTGGATACAGAGTGCCGGATTTCAGTCCCGTGTTCCGGCTGATGTCATATCCGTATTTCCAGTCTTTCGGAGCTTGGAGAAAAGCATCCAGAACCTGGAGGGTTTGTAGCGACAGACGCAGTTTCATCGGCTAAAGTCTACATATGTAGAATTAACGTGTCAACGGCTGGTCATGAGGTTCACTTTCGGGATACACAGGGCTATTGCCGATTTGCAGCCGTCGGGGATACCGGCGGAACCGCAGTTTAGGAGAAGTGGAAGAGCGCTCGGGACGCATGCCACGATGCACAATGGCGTCCTGTTTGACGCATTGCTGATGACTTGCAGTGCCGTTCGCGCGCGGGATTCCGTACGCAGTGTCAGCAAGTCGGAAGTAAAGCTGCGAGCAACGGATGCGAGTGTCCTAGCAGCCCTGGACTCGGGACAATCATTGCGCCCGAAACGACTGCATGCCGGGTCTTGCCAAATATCCGTGGCAAGGTAACCTTGCCAAAAGAAGAGGGCCGGCCACCACCATGACTAAAGATGATATTCAGCTACTCTACGAATACGACCGCTGGGCGAACAACAGGCTTTTGCAAGCGGTCTCCGCTCTGTTGTCGTTAACGCTTCCCTCGGCTGCAATTGCCGCGCCCCAGTCCGCCAAGGGAGTGCGCCAGCCCGCAGTGGGGGCATTGGCGGCGAGCACTTCGTGAAGCTCGTTATCATCCTAGAGTGGGATTTGCCATGTCACGAGTTTGCCCGATTCCACCTATCCGCTTCACTTTTGCCTTAAGACTGGAGGCCATGATGTCGAAGTCCACAAAGTTGTTGGTCCCGTGCATTGTTATAGTTCTCGCCGGCTATCTGCTTCGGCCACAAACTTCGTGCGCGCAGAGTGCGTCGCCCCAACCGTCGGACCCTCGCGCCGCGCGCGGGCGACGTTCAGAAGCTCTGCGCGGGAGTTCCAGCCGGCGGAGGACGAATCCTCGCCTGCCTCAAACAGCACAAAGACGAGGTTTCGGAGGGCTGCAAACAGGCGATGCTCAGCGCAATGGGGCGATCGAGCGGCGATGCGGGTTCTGCGGCCAGTCCCGCTCATGCAGCTGCCCCAACTCCTGCAGCGGCCGGTCCGGCTCCGGTGGCCTCGACCGCGGATATTGCTGGAAAATCCCGCCAGGTATGATATCATGATATCGCGATGTGACAGGAGGAGCGCATGGCCCAATTTGTTGTTCGAAATATCGAAAAAGAAGTTAAGGTACGGCTCCAGCGGCGCGCTTCGCGGCATGGTCGAAGCATGGAGGAAGAGGTGCGGGACATTCTACGAAATGCCGTTAACGAGCAAGATGTCGCGGTTGGGGGCCTGGGTACCGAAATCGCCTCGTTGTTCTCCAGCGTTGGGCTCGACGAGGAGATTCCCGAACTGCGTGGGTATGAGACTAAGCCTGCGTCCTTCGATCGATGATTGTTCTCGATACCAACGTGCTCTCGGCGCTCATGCGTCAATCAGCGGACAAGCAGGTAGTCGATTGGCTGGACAAACAGCCTCGCTCCTCCATCTGGACGACCTCAGTTACGATCCTCGAGATTCGCTTTGGATTGCAGATTCTGCCCGTCGGGAAGCGACGTTCTGCGTTGATTCAAGCGTTCGAAAGGGCCCTCCTCGACAAAATCGAGAGGCGGGTTGCTCCTTTTAATACGACCGCAGCGCAGCAAGCTGGTGAGCTGATGGCGTTGCCGCATAAGAAAGGGCGCCCGGGTGAACTGAGGGATACGATGATTGCCGGTATCGTCCTGGCTTGTCACGCGACACTCGCGACGCGATACATATCGCACTTTGAGGACCTCTCAGTTCCGGTAGTCAACCCCTGGGCCACATGACTTGGGTGACGATTCTTGTGTCTATAGAATACGGGCAGCACAAAAGACGCGACACCTGTCAATTTGCATGGTTGCCGGGCAATCGTACTTTATTTAAGGCGAAGGAATTTGGTTGCGCAAACATGATTGCCAACCCTGAAGGCCCAGGCGACTGCTTGTGTTCGGGATGGCCGATATATTCACGGTCCTGTATGTGACTAACGTGGCCGGCATTGCGATTCCTGAGTACGGTGTGCTCGTCGCTGTCCAGCTCGCGACAGCGATTCTTGTTTACATTCCAAGCGCCAAGATCGCGGATCGACTCGGGCGCAATCCGTTGGTCATCGCCACGTTCGTCTGCTTCGCACTTTTTCCGCTCGCGGTCGTGCTCGCGAAAAGTTTCGCGTGGCTAGTGGGCGGCGCATTTGTGATCGGGGCATGTATAGAGTTGCGATGGGCATTGATAAGCGGTCCGGCAACATGTTCGACAACTTCAATCAAACTGGAGGCATCGATACGCGCTTGGTTTCTTCAAGGATTGGCTGGTGGACGCGCATGTGGCAGGAACGCAATCGCCTGGACAACCCAGCGGCAACAGCGACGTTGGCGCTTCCCTGTCGTATCGTTCGAATTGGGTGGGAGGGAAATTCGAACCAAGGAAAATTGGGCCGAACTTCAACCCTGAAGTGGGATTCATTGAATTGACCGATGCGAACCAAACCAATGGGGACCTGACGTTTAAAGCCAGGCCGGCAATCCCGGGAGTGCGCGAGATGCAGTTCGGGGGTTTTATTCTCCATGCACCGGATACTCAAGGTGTCGTGCAAGAGTGGCAAGGAACCTAGCGGGCGGAATTCAATAACGGTGGTTACACCGATGGATGACATTGCAGCTGTATTTACGCAGCGAATTACAACGCCAATGTGTTCATTCCCAATGGCCTGTATCATTTCGCTCGACATCAGCTTACCTACGGGTCCGGGAAGGAACGGCGGTTTACCTACAATTTCTTTGAAAGATTTGGTGGGTATTACGGTGGCCCGCTGAATGAATTCCGCGTACGGGCTAATTATCGTCCAACCGCGAAGTTTTCGATTTCCGATTTCGGTTGCCGCTGACGAATGGAGACTTTTCGGTGGCGCTGGCAAGCGTGCAGGGAAATTATTCCTTCACTCGGTTCTTGACGTTACAAGCTTGATGCAACTCGATACTTCGAACACGAAGGCGGTGAGTGCCAATGTTCGCTTGAGATATAACTATCGTCCGGACAGCGATTTCTACATCATTTACGTGGGGACACAATTTGCGAGCATTGCACCGGCAAACCCTCCGCAAGTGCGAGAAACTCGGTTCGCGGTGAAATGGACTTATGCTTTCGCCCCATGAATCCTGGGCTGCGAAACATTTCATGGCCGTTGTATTGGTCGCGGCGGGCAAGGTCTGTAGGAGGAAGTTGTGAATTACGCGGCTCTATTTCAGTCGGCCATAGTGGCGCTGCTGAGGAACAAGATGCGAAGCATCTTGACGGTCCTGGGAATAACGATCGGGATTGCGGCGGTCATCTGTGTCGTCGCGATCGGCAAAGCCGGACAAGCCCGAGTCGAGCAGCAACTGAACAATCTCGGGGACAATTTTGTGTGGATCGAGGCCGGAGGTCGCGCGGTGAATGGCGTGCGCACGGGGACCCATGACACGAAGACGCTGCTGGTCGCTGATGCAGTGGCCATCAAGAATCAGATTTCGCTGATCAAGAGTGTTTCGCCCAATGTGGATGATCCTGTGCAGGTCATCTATGGCAACCAGAATTGGCACACATCGTACCGCGGTGTTTCGCCGGAATACTTCGACATCAAACGCTGGTTTATCGACCAGGGCGCGGCATTTTCGCAGGATGATGTGGACCGAGCCGCCGACGTTTGCGTGCTTGGGCGTACCGTGCGTGATCAGCTGTTCGGAGTCGAAGATCCGATTGGAAAAGTGATACGGGTTACAAACCTTCCCTGCAAAGTGGTAGCCACGCTTCATCCAAAAGGGCAGTCGCTCTCCGGGCAAGACCAGGACGACACCATCATCCTGCCCTACACCACGGCCCAGAAGAAGATCAAAGGGATCACGTGGCTCGACGACATCCTGTGCTCGGCGGTTTCCGCGGACGCTGTGAAAGTGGCCGGCCAGGAGGCGACGGCGGTTCTCCGGGATCGTCATCATCTGCGTCCCGAAGAAGAAGATGACTTCAACATTCGGAATCCTGAGGACATTATCCAGGCTCAGCTCGATGCCAGCCAGACCCTAACCATTCTTTTGATTGCCATCGCTTCCATATCCTTGTTAGTCGGCGGAATCGGGATCATGAATGTGATGCTCGTCTCTGTGACCGAGCGGACGCGCGAGATCGGTGTGCGAGTGGCCGTTGGTGCGACCGAAGGTGCCATCCAGCTGCAATTCCTCGGAGAATCGATCGTGCTTAGCCTGGTAGGAGGTACCGCGGGAGTGCTCTTTGGCGTGTTTGGGTCTTACCTTGTCGGACAGACGTTGCACTGGCCCATACAGATGTCGATTGAATCTGTGGTGATTGCGGCGATCTTTTCCGTAGCGGTCGGCGTGTTTTTTGGATATTACCCGGCGCGAAAAGCATCACTGCTCGATCCGATCGAAGCGCTGCGATATGAGTGAGTACCGGAGTTTTGATTCTCAGGACGGGATATGAAACTAGAGAGCAAGTGGCTCATCTTAATTGGCGTCGCGGTCCTGGCTGGACTATTTCTGATTTTCGGTTTGAATCGCAACGTGCAGGCACAGCACTTCACGGCCAAGGTTGAGCGGGGCGATATTCATGATGTTGTCGACGCCACCGGGACGATCAATGCGGTGATTACGGTGCAAGTCGGATCGCAGGTCTCCGGCACCATCGCAAAACTGAATGTGGACTTCAATTCTCGCGTCCACAAGGGCGACATCGTTGCGCTGATCGATCCCGCACTGTTCCAGGGCGCGCTGCTCCAAGCCTCGGCGGATCTGGACAATGCCAAAGCAAACCTTGTAGCCGCGAAAGCCAATCTGGAAAAAGCCAAAGCCGCGTCGCAGCAGACCAAAGCCGACTACGACCGGGCCGCACAGCTGACAAAAAATAGCATCATGAGCCAGCAGCAACTGGATCTCGCCAAAGCCAACTATGATTCCGCGAACGCCGCGGTGGGCGCTGCGGACGCGAATGTTACCCAGGCCGAGGCACAAGTCAGCCAGAAGGCCGCGGCTCTGACAGTGGCGCAAACCAACCTCAACTACACGGTGATTCGGTCTCCGATCGATGGCACGGTGGTAGCGCGCAATGTGGATGTCGGACAAACGGTAGCCGCGTCGTTGCAGGCGCCAACGATCTTTACCATCGCGCAAGACCTTACCAAGATGCTGGTTTACACGAAGACAGACGAGTCTGATGTGGGCAACATCAAGCCTGGGAAAGAAGTCACCTTCAAAGTGGATGCATTCCCAAAGGACACGTTTCACGGAGTTGTCAGCCAAGTCCGCATGAACCCGACCACCGTGCAAAGCGTGGTCACCTACGACACGATCATCGAATTCGCGAATCCCGAGTTGAAGCTGTTCCCGGGAATGACGGCCTACGTAACCATTCCTGTGGCCACTGTGCAGGACGTATTGAAGGTGCCGAACACAGCTCTTCGCTACAAGCCGCCGATGGGGCCTGAGGAGATTCTCGCGATCTACAAGCAGTACGGAATCGAAGGAAGTGAGAGACAGCAGGCCGGTGATGATCCCGCCGTGGCGGGACGCGGTTCGCCGACAACCGCAGAAAGTCAAAATCTCCCGCGCGCGCCGAAAGCGGAGAATGCTGTCGTGTGGAAGTTGCGCGCGGATAACTCCATGGAGCCGGTCAAGGTTTCGCTGGGTATAACGGACCACGCGTATACGCAAGTGAATGCGGTCATCCAGGGTGAACTGAAGGACGGAGAGGCGCTGATTATTCGATCGGTGACTCCAAAGACTCAAGCTCCGGGCACATTAAGGCGCTGAGGAGCACTCCAAACAATCTCAAAGAATCGATGCCATCCACTAACGACCTCCAATCTCAGACATCCGCCTCGGCCGCAAACACGGTCATCCGGGTCGAAGACGTGCACAAATACTATGAGCTGGGAGAGACACGGGTCCACGCGTTACGCGGTGTCAGCGTAGAAATTCACCGCAATGAATTCCTGGCCATCATGGGAGCGAGTGGTAGTGGTAAGTCGACCTTCATGAACATGCTTGGTTGTCTTGACCGTCCCAGCGCCGGACGTTACCTCCTTGAAGGAATTGACGTGTCGAAGCATGACAAGAAGGCGCTGGCGCTCATTCGGAACCAGAAAATTGGATTTGTCTTCCAGGGCTTCAATTTGCTGGCCCGTACCACTGCTCTCGAAAACACGGAGCTGCCTACGTTATACGCAAAGATTGATAAAGCCGAACGGGGAAAACGTGCAGCTGAGGCACTTGCTATGGTTGGACTCGCCGATCGCGCACAGCACTTTCCTTCGCAGATGTCCGGCGGGCAGCAACAGCGTGTCGCCATTGCGCGCGCCTTGGTAAATCACCCATCGATCCTGCTGGCGGACGAGCCCACGGGCAATCTCGACAGCCGCACGTCGGTCGAGATCATGGAGATTTTTCAGAACCTGAACGACAAGGGATTAACAATTGTATTGGTTACACACGAGCATGACATCGCGCAGTTCGCTAAACGCGTCCTCGTCTTCCGCGACGGAAAGATTCGCAAGGACGATCTGGTTCTCAATCGGCCCAAAGCCGCAGAAATCCTTAAGACACTGCCAACCCTCGAAGACTGAAGAGCGATCAAGCTCGGAATCGGGGTTTCTCAGGGAAACGTAGTACAAACGTAGTATCAGTCGCGGTGAATGATGCCTAAAAGCGAATAAAACCTGAACAAAAACTGAGGAAGTGACTCGCTGGATTTTGCCGCAATTCGTTAGCCTTCCTCGGTTTAGCTTAGCTCCGGCGAATTCTGATTTGGGCGATCTGCTTCGGAATTACGCGCGGTTCATAGAGCTTTGCCTCCCGCAGACGGAAAGCGCGATGGCTCGACACCATGTGAGGTGCGGGCGGAGGAGGTGGTGGAGGCGGAGCCACGAGGAAGGTGTTCCGGAATTGTGAGAGATCCATCGAGTGAGTGTATAGCAAAGGAATGACGATTGTGATTGCCAAAGCGACACTATGTCCGACAACGGAGAGCAAAACTTCCCACGCACGACTGGGAGTTTTCATACGACTGTTGTCCAGCATGCTGGCGGCAAGATTAACGGATGGCTTTGGAGCCTTGGCAGAGAATTGAGAATTCGACACGTTTGTGGACACGAGGCCGGTCTGACGTTCTGGCAGGCAAAGGCGTAAGGGCTCTTGATTTAAGGTGTCTTATAGTTTACTGTATGGCATGTATGGTCACATATGGTTGACTGTAATCAGTGAGGGAGAACAAGCCTTGTTGACTTTGCCCATTCCGGTCACGCGTGCTCTGCGCAAACTCGGACACGATATTAAGGATGCACGGCGGCGGCGGCGGATCCCTATGGCCATCGTGGCACAGCGAGCATCCATCAGCAAGCCGACGCTCATCAGGGTGGAGCGGGGCGATTCCAGTGTTTCCATCGGAAGTTATGCGACGGTTCTTTTTGTCATGGGAATGGCAGACCGTCTGGCCGATGTCGTCGACTCCAAGAACGATCCCGTGGGCTTGCAGCTTGAAGAAGAGAATCTGCCGCAGCGGATTCGCGGGTCACGGAAGCAGAAGGCCATAAAAGGAAAGTGATGGATAGAGAAGCCCTTGTGTTCGTGCACCTGGAAGGCGTTCCCCACCTGATGGGGCGGCTGTGGGCGCGCGTGCGCAAGAACAAAGAAAGCGCCACCTTCGAATACGACGAAGCGTGGCTGCAACATCCCGCGCGGTTTTCACTCGAGCCAGCCCTACGGCTTGGTCCCGGCCCGTTTCACACGCCGGCCGATACACCGATGTTCGGTGCGATCGGTGATTCTGCGCCAGACCGCTGGGGACGGGCGCTAATGCGACGGATGGAACGAAGGCGGGCAGAACGGGAGGGAGGTGCACCTCGCACATTGCAGGAAATCGACTATCTGCTCCTGGTAGACGACGAGGCACGCCAAGGCGCGCTGCGTTTTGCCGAACGTGAGGGCGGACCGTTCCTACGGGAAGAGGGCTTCAAACGTATCCCGCCGCTAGTCGAATTGCCGCAACTGCTTTCCGCAGCCGAACACGTCATGGAGGATCAGGATACCGAAGAGGATCTGCGTCTGTTGTTCGCTCCGGGATCGTCGCTCGGCGGCGCGCGGCCGAAGGCTTCGGTGATTGAGAAGGACGGTCATCTCGCGATTGCAAAGTTTCCGCGCAAGGACGACGAAATCGACACAGTCGTATGGGAAGCCGTGGCTCTGGGGCTAGCGAAGAAGGCGGGCATCGCGGTCCCCCCGTTTCGCGTGGAACTCCTCGCGAAAAAGCCGGTGCTTTTGCTGCGACGTTTTGACCGTGACGGCGCAAGGCGTATTCCGTTTCTCTCCGCCATGAGCATGCTCGGATCGAAGGACAACGAAACGAGAAGCTATCTGGAAATCGTGGACGCGCTGCGCCAGCACGGGGCTGCGCCGAAAGCCGACATGGAGGCGCTGTGGCGGCGGGTGGTATTCAATATTCTGATTTCCAACAGCGACGATCACCTGCGCAATCATGGATTTCTTTACGCGGGTCAGGATGGCTGGCGCCTGTCACCAGCTTATGATCTCAACCCCGTGCCGACCGACGTAAAGCCTCGTATTCTCAGTACGGCAATTAATGAAAATGACAGCACCGCCTCTCTAGCACTAGCCCTGGACGTTGCTGGGTATTTCGAACTGGATGCTGCGCAAGCGCGTGAAATAGCGGGTCAGGTCGGCAAGGCGGTGTCGAAGTGGCGTGACGAATCTGCGCCACACGGTCTCAGCAAAGCGGAGATCGACCGCATGGCGTCGGCTTTTGAACACGAGGATCTGCGTCTGGCAAGCGGGAGGCAGTGATGTCGGCGTTTGTCTGGATGGATTACCAATCCGAGGGGATTCCAGGTTCCGCGTATTTCTGAAGCGCGCCCTGGCGGTACGCCCGATAACCATCCGAAGGAGCGCATTCTCATCCATATCACCGCCGATCCTTCAACCGCTATGCTCATCCGTCGAGGACGGCGCGTAGCCGACTACCTCCATGCCGATTGCACGGCGCTGTTTGTGCACCAGACTCCCGAATTGTCGCAATTACCGGTCGAGGAACGACAGGCGCTAGAGAAGCATCTTCGCTTTGCCCGGAGCCTGCAGATCGAAACGCGGGTTTTCGCTGGCAGCGACATCGCTAAGACTGTGGTGGACTTCGCGCGCCGCAGTCAAGTCACACAAATTTTTGTGGCGCACTCACAAGTGGGTCTTCTGAAACGGCTGCGCGGCAAAGATTTTACCGAGGACATCGTGCGCCTGGCACAAGACCTTCAAGTCACAGTTGTCGCCGACCGCAGTCGCAGGCAAACTCTGCAGTAGCGCCCAACGCGAAAACCGGAATGAATTGGCTGGTTCCTTAACGTCGTAGGAAACGTCCTCGGGTTACAATCAGCGGGCTATGTCGGACAAGGAAAAAACTTCACACTCAGCACGGGGCCGCCTCAAAGTTTTTCTTGGCTACGCATCCGGCGTAGGCAAATCGTTCCGCATGTTCGACGAGGGTAGGCGGCGCCGCGACCGTGGACAGGATGTGGTGGTTGGGGCTCTGCAACCGAAAGTTCCGGTGGAAATTCAGCCGCTCTTGAGTTCGCTTGAAATCATTCCCACGTTCAACATCAAAGGCGTCCCTGTCATTGACGTGCAAGCGATTCTGCAACGACGCCCGCAAGTCTGCCTGATTGATGGACTCGCATACGACAACCCGCCGGGCAGCCGCAACGCTCATCGTTGGCGAGATGTCGAAGAACTACTGTCGGCTGGAATCACCATCGTTGCTTCCGTGAACCTTCAATACATCGGTGATCAGCGCGAGGCCGTGGAGAAGCTAACCAGGAAGCGGGTCAACCAGACCATCCCGCGCGAGTTTCTGAATACCGCGGACGAAATCGTGATCGTGGACGCGCCCACCGAAGCCGCGACAGAGCGACGTTCTGCCCTGAGAGAAATGGCGCTGGTTCTTTCGGCCGATGTGATTGACGCGGGTTTGCAGCGCTACATGCACTCGCACGGGCTCGAACAGCATTTGGGCACAAACGAACGATTCCTGATCTGCCTTACGCCGCGCGCTGACTTCGAGCGCATGATGGCTACGGCGCGACGAAACGCCACCCGCTTCCACTGCGATGTTTTTGCCGCGTATGTACGGCGGCCGGATCTCTCGGAAGCTGATCAAAAATTATTAGAAGAAGGCTTGGCCAAAGCGCGAGAGAACGGCGCACAAGTTGAAGTGCTCGAAGGTCAAGATCCCGTCGAGACCATCGTGCAATACGCGCGTTCGCACGGCGTCACACAGATTTTCGTTGGACACAGTGTGAAGAAGGATTTGGGAACGCGAATGTTCGGGAGCACCGTGAGCCGCCTGGTCCGGGCAGCACGAGGCATTGACGTTCGAGTGTTTCCTCACTAGACCGAGGGCGGCAACCATGAGCCATCAAAAACGTCGAGGTCACCTGAAGATTTACCTGGGATATGCCGCTGGCGTTGGCAAAACCTATCAGATGCTTGAGGACGCGCGCGAACTCAAAGCGCGAGGTGTGGATGTCGTCCTCGCGTTTCTTGAGCCGCAGGGTCGCGGTGATCTGATTGAGCGCTCTAAGGAATTTGAAATGGTGCCACTGCTCCGGGTGGCGTGCCGCGGTAGCTACACCGAGGAGATTGATGTGGCCGGCATCCTGCAGCGTCGCCCAAAAGTGTGCATTGTGGATGATTTGGCGCATACGAATGCACCCGGTTCGGAGCGCCAGAGGCGCTGGCAAGATGTTCAGGCGCTGCTCGACGGAGGCGTGAACGTTCTCACTACAATGAATGTGCAAGATCTGGCAAGCCTTAGCGACCAGATCTTGCAGATCACCGGGTTGCGTGTACGCGAGACAGTGCCGGACTGGGTCTTTCAGGAGGCGGACGAGGTGGTGATGGTCGACGTCACGCCACGCGCGTTGCTTCACCGCCTGGAGCGCGGAGTCATCTATCCTCCGGAAAAGGCGAAGGCCGAATCGGTGAGACTTTTTCAGGAACCGACACTGGTCGCGCTTCGAGAGTTGGCTATTCGGCAGACCGCCCAGGCATTGGAAGCGCGGGCGATGGCAAACAAGGAACATTCCGAACCGCGCTCCGAGAAAATTCTGGTGAACGTCACAGCCGATCCTTCAACAGCGATGTTGTTGCGTCGCGCGCGTCGCGTGGCCGACTACATCCACGCAGGGTGTGTGGCCGTTTTTGTTTCTAGAGAAAAGGAATTTTCTGCTCTGCCGGCGCAAGAACGCCTGGCAATCGAGCGCCATTTTCGTTTCGCCGAAAATTTGCACATTGACACCGCCGTGGTGCAAGGCAAGAACCGCGCGGACACGCTCGCAGATTACGCGCACAAGAACGTCGTGACGCAGATTTTTGTGGGCCCGGCTAGCGAACCGCCAAGAAAATGGTTTCGTGGGCTGGACTTCACCGACCAATTGCTTTACCAGGCGCGCGATCTGGAAGTGACGGTGGTTGCGGAGCGCAGCCGCGAAGGCGGCAGACCGTCCCTGTATCCGGAAGATGAAGCCGCAGGACTGATGCATTCGGGCTATGTGCGGATCTCGCCGGAGATGATTGTCGAGGAGGCGATCGCCGAGATTCGCCGTCAAGCTGGGCAAGTCGAAATGATTTACTACGCGTATGTTTTGGACGATGCTCAGCGCCTGTTGGGCGTGATCTCGTTTCGTGAACTGATCTCTGCGGAAAGGTCGAAAAAGGTTCGCGATGTCATGCGCACGGATTACGTTTCTGTGCCGGAAGACGAAGACAAGGAGGCAGTTGCGCACTTACTTGCAAAACATCGCTTGCTGGCAGTGCCGGTCGTGGATGCGGATAAGCACATGATGGGCATCGTCAGCAGCGCGGACCTGGCGGGTGTGGCGCAGCGGGCGGCCAGCGAGGACATTCTAAAGATCGGCGGTATGGAAGCGCTCGAAGGTCCGTACATGGAAGTGACCTTCGCACAGATGGTGCGAAAGCGAGCTGGATGGCTCGCTATCCTTTTCCTGGGCGAGATGCTGACCGCAACGGCGATGGGTTATTTCTCCGAAGAAATTTCGCGCGCTGTGGTTCTTGCCTTGTTCATCCCGTTGATTATCAGCAGCGGAGGAAATTCGGGCTCGCAAGCCACAACACTGGTGATTCGGGCGATGGCGCTCGGCGAAATTCGGCTTCGCGATTGGTGGAAAGTGATCCGCCGGGAGTTGCTCGCGGGTTTCGTACTCGGAGCAATCCTCGGGGTCATCGGCGTCACGAGAATTCTTCTTTGGCACGGGCTGCGCGGGACCTACGGGGAGCATTATCTGGTGATCGCTCTTACCATAGGCTGTAGTCTGATCGGCGTGGTCATGTTTGGCACGCTCGCGGGCTCGATGTTGCCATTTATCTTGCGCAGTTGTGGATTGGATCCCGCGAGCGCCTCTGCCCCGTTTGTTGCCACGCTCGTTGACGTCACCGGTCTGATCATCTACTTCACCGTGGCAAGCATCATCTTGCGTGGCATTTTGCTCTAGCCAACTGCTATCTTGAAACGCAACGTCTTTACTCACCAAGGTGCGTTCGAACAGGAGCGCCGGAAGAAAATCGAGAATGCGTGCTGAAAACAAGAGACATGCCAATGCTCACCAACCCCTCACCTCCCACGCAACAACGGAGGCTTTAATCCCCCCCTCTCCCCTATTATATAATAGTAACTATTATTAGTACTAGATGCAGCAATCGATCGGGCCGAATCCCTTTGCGGTGTTGTGGAACTTTGTAAACGACCGCGGCTAAATGCGAGGATCGACTGGTTCGCTTTCAAGCGCCAACACACCGAAGACGCATTCATGTACCCGGCGGAGAGGCTCTTGCCGGACAAATCGCTCAAGAGTCTTCAATTCCGAGAGCAAACTCGCGGAGTGCCAGAGAGCGCTTGGCTGACACCGAACGGCTGCGCAGGCGTTCCAAGTTTTCTGGCAACAAATATTCCGGTCCGTAGATAATCCTCAAGTATTCAGGGCCACGGCATTTGATGGCGGGCTAGGTTAGGCCACGGCGTCCGCGCACGATGAAATCCAGTGGCTCGACCGTGATCCCTTGCTGCAAGGGGAGTTCGGGCGAAAAGCGAAGTCGCTCTCGTTGTATCTACATTGTTGACACTCGGCCTGAGCTATGAGAGATGTTGCTACAATGTCTCTACAGGAGTAACGGCGGCGTTATGAGAACGGTAATTAAAAAATGGGGTAACAGCGCTTCGGTGCGAATTCCTGCTGCCGTCATGCAGGCCGCGCACCTGGATCTAGACGAGGCCGTTGACGTACGCGAAGAGTCCGGCCGCATCGTCATCGAGCCGGCACAACGCAAGGAGTATGATCTGGCCGAACTGGTGAAGCAGATCACGGGTGAGAATTTGCATGACGAGGCCGATTTCGGAAGACCTGTAGGCAAAGAGGCATTGTAATGGCGGAGATGAACAGGCTGGGCACCGACCCGCAGTTGTGCTGAGCCCCGCTGCGTACAACGTGAAGACGAGTCTCATGGTCTGCTGCCCGATGACGACGCAGATCAAGTATTATCCCTTCGAAGTGGTAATTGCGGGCGCGAGCCCGAGCGCAGTTCTGGCAGACCAGGTCAAGAGCCTTGATTGGCGGAAAAGGCGTGCCAAGCACAAAGGAAAGATATCGGCGGCCGAACTGGCTGAAGTGCGCGCAAAAATTCGGACACTAATAGGCTGAAGGTCCTGGCAATTCATCTCGCGGAACCGCCAGCGCGCGCACAGGCGGTGGAGTTCACAAAGCATTCCGGTCACACCCAGAAATTCGAATGCATTCGCGTTGGCGAGGGCACCGGCAGTCATGATCCTCGTTTGAGAAT
>WNEZ01002075.1_pt1 | contig 17021 bp, 16 predicted proteins | sample 5400521 | NCBI WGS metagenome assembly WNEZ01 (sample SAMN13153339, study PRJNA577476) | soil metagenome | isolation source: 120 cm saprolite under Douglas fir tree site 2 hole 1 replicate 1 | place: USA:California | collected 2015-04-18
TTTCTCCAGTAGGACAGGAACTCGGATCGGTGGTGGCATTGTTTCCATCCAGGCACTGATAGGGCACAAGGAACAGGCCCGTCTTCGCAAAGCCGCCGGTGACTTTGTTTGTCGTATGGGGCCCGTTGTGAGCAAACGCGGGTGGACCGCCCGGCGATCCGGAGGTGGCCCATTGATCGACCATCTTGGCCTGCAGGTCATAGAGGAGCCGGTACGAGTCCGTGTCGGAACCAGGATATCCGGGCGTGAACCCCAAGAAACCTGTGTTCTTGAGCGCCCGTTGGTAACGCACTCCAAATTGAGGCCAGCCGGACGGACGACACTTGCTTCGCATCCCGAGATTTACTTGCCAGAGAGCAGCCGCTCCGATCTGCCCCTCGGCATAGTCACCCGTAGCGATGCTCCGATGTTCCGGAAAATGATCATTGGGAGCTGCGGGATTGAAGGGCACCGTCACGAGATGGAGTCTTGGCAGAAATCCACCTTCGTCACTGTTCGCGCAGTTTAAGCTGTTGTTGACTACTCCGCCGATGTTCTTGGAAACCCAACCGGCGGTGCAATTGGTTTGCTCAAAATGGTCTGCCCAAAAGTCAGCCAAGTCATGGAAATTGCCCCATCCTATCGGTATCGCACAAGGGGGAGTGCCGCACCAATCTGCGGGGCGCGCATTGGTAAGGCGAGGAGTAATGTTGTGTGCGAATTCATGCCCCACAACGGTATTGTCGTGAGCAAAATTCATAAAGGGAGTGCTGGGTCCGACATAGTTGGGGCAAGCGGCATCAAAATAACCCTGGCATGCCCCGTAGTCCATCGAAGACCAGGCATTGCAACCGGCGCTCGCAGATTCTACCTTCGGATTCCAAGGAGACGTTGGAAACGGGGTAAAGATCCCCTGGCTCAGCACTACTCCGTAATAGCGGGAAAGGGCTCCGAAGAAATTAACCTGCTGGAACGCCTTGTTTGTTCCCGATGAGCACATTGCCTGACTCGCGTCATTGGTCGGAGACTGATTGAAGTCGGCAAGGGTACCGGAGCTACCATTTGTATTGTCGGGAATGCTCACGTCGAGACCGTTATACCCATCTCCCTGGTATTCGACTCGGTTCAGAATCCCCGCAAGTTTCAGCGTGTACTGCCCTCCGGACGATGGGTCCACCTGAAAGAAATTCGTTGTTGACCCGACGCCAGGATCGCGGTTGAAGACTGCACCGGTTGCGCCAGTGGCGTCAGCGATCAGGGGATTAACGCTAAGGAGCTTGGTGTTATCGGCATCCAGCCAGAGTAGGAAGGGTCCGGTCTGGTTGAACCACCGCGCGTTCACAATCATCCGGTAGGAATAACGCAACAGAACCTTTCCGCTGGCGTCAGTGCTGTATGGGTACAGGACAAGATAGGGTCCATCAACCACTTCACAGCCTGGCGTGACAACCACCTTTGACTGAGAGGCCCTGCTTTCGACACCAACTTCTCTGGGAGGCTGACAAGGAGAAAGTTTCGGAATACCCTTCACTACGCTCAAGGCGCTTGCAACCAGTCGGGTAGCATCCGGCGCCGTCAGGCGCCGCGTGTTCGCGATTGTGTAATCGTTGAACAGCGCACCCCAAACCGAAGTGATCCCCTGTTCCTGCCAGCGAGAAGCGATGAGCAAGGTATGCTCAATGGGCACGTTGCCGTCTACTTGCTGGAACGGATATTGAATCTCCAAGCGTTCGATCCCGGCCACAAACTGAGCGAAGTTCATCCCTTCGCCGAGTTCGATTGCCTTATTGATGTCCTCCGTCGGCGGAGTTTTCCCGAGGAACACATCTAACATCTCCTGTGTCTCGGGACGAAACAGCTGGCGATGATTCGCATACTCGTAGGCGACAGCCTGGGCCAGCCCTTTGAAATTTCCCACCGGCTGATTGAGCCCGTTGGTGGGCGGCATTGCCAGGCCATTCATTCCGCGTTTGAATCCCACTGCCTTCAGCACCGGTACGATCACCTGGTCGCGAACCTCGGTTGCGGTAACAACATTGACTTGCGTTACCGGCAAACTAACAAAGAAAGGATCCCCATCGTAGGCCGGAAACTGTCCATGCGCTCCCGGAGGAAGCAAGGAAGGATCGACCTTCGCCGTCGAACGCTTGGCTGGTGCTGGAGGAACCAGGGGTGGCGGCGTACCGTGGCCAGCGCTCGGCGTTCTCACCTTATGACACCCCACTACACCGAACAGCAGAAGAACCAAAACAAAAGAAAAACCACGACGAACCCTCGCGATTCTGTTCACGGTGATCCTCCTTCCTTTCTCGTGACAAGGGAACAACCTTGAGTGCCTCGCTTTCCGCTCTGGGCCACATGTGTGTACACCTTGGTCAGAATGTGGCTGACGTTCAACCTCTTTGGTGGAAGAATCGCTTCCGCCCCCATGTGTTGCATCATTGTGTTGTGACAGCTAAAGCAGTTTTGTGTGGACTGACCGAAGGTCTCCATGGTCGTGTTTGACAGTTTTTTGTCTCCACCAAGGACCTTCTTACCCGGATCTCCTGCGTCTGCAGCGGTAAAGTCCGTGTTTTCCTTGAAGTCACGATCCGGAGTGTTTAGCCATATCGCGCCCACGAGACCATAGTTTTTCCAAACTGCGGAGCTCGGTGGAAGTCGCTGATGCACACTGGCGTTCAAGCCTCGTATGATCTCGGGCTCATCATCTCCGCCAAAAGGAAACTCTCGAAACACGCAAACCTTCGGTTCGAAGATCTGTTTTTCTTCATTCGTGAAGTTCAGGGGCGGGATAGGCGACTGACCCGGCCTCTTGTTACAGTCCTCTGCCTTCGCGCCTTTCGGGTACAACGTCCAACTCCTTTGCGTGTCGATTGGCACGCGGGCGTCAGGGACAAAATCAGGCGGAAGATCGGGTGCGTTGTCATTGTGTTCAAATGTTGCCCAAATGAACTCCGGGTGACCTTCGACGACTCCAACAACGTGCAGCCCGAGGAGGGCAACGGTCGCTTCACGCGCCTCGCTAGGCTCTGCCACCAGCTGCCCATTTTTGAACGCCAGCAGCGGAAGGGCTGTTTTGACCGTAAAAAACCTAGTGGTATCTTCTCCAGGAGCCACGACTTTCCAGGATGATTTAATTTCCAGGCTCCCTTTCGGGAACGGTTGAGTCGCAGGGGCACCTCTGAGTCTGTCCGGGTCTGTGTACCCGTTCTCTCTGATGAACTTGACGAACACAGAATTCAAATGGGTCGCATAATAAACCGCCCGTCCACCTTGATCGACCAGAACGCCCTGTGAGCCGGGCTGGACGACTGCACTGAGATCATGTGGAATGTGCGCCTTCGGAATGCTTCTTAGATTCCGATTCGCACCAAACTCAAATAACTCGAATGGGGTCGTAAACTCCAAAAAGCGTGGCGGGCCACTCTGCCCGCCGTTGGACTGCACAACAAAAAGAAACGTCTGCCAAGCCCACCGGTAAAAGTCACAATCCGAATCCGCATTAGGCCTGGCATTTGTAGGAGGGGGAGTTTGCGGAAACCAATTAAGGGAAGCGCCGCAGCTCAGCCCCTTACCTTGGGCCGCGGAACCATGTCCCGAAACTGGCAGGTGAACACACAGCGTCACGAGCATTACGAATGTGGCTTTCGTAGCTTTGCTCATGATGTACTCCGCTGATAGGCCTTCTGCCAAAGATGCGTGCTTACCCGGCCCACCTCACATGGATGGCTTAACCTAATTAACGCCTTTTCGCTTTTACCCTGCGTGCAGCTTTTCGCCTCTTGCTCTTAGCCTCTTCCAGTAACTGTGGGAAGTGGCTGATCATCTCCTGACTGCCCGTAACCGCCCGCCCCCGTGCACCCGTGGCGTTCTTGATCAATTGTGGGAAGTTGCTGACTATCTCCTTACGAGGCGGCATCTTGGGCACAGGTTTGGCAGGCGGTTTGACTGACTTGGGCGGCGTAGCCTTTCTGAAGCTTAAGACCGCCCTAGCTTGGGATTGTTTCTTCCGGGCCGCAAGAAACGCCTTGTATTTCAAATCGGGAATTCTCTCAACGATCTTCTCCGGGCAGGTTTTTGCGATGCATTCTTTCAAATGCTTCAGATTGATTCCCAGCGCTCCAAGCTTCGTGATTCCATCAGGCGACAAGGTTTCTTCTGACAGGAAGCATTGAATCAGCCGACAGAGTTCTTCCCCAGGTCTTGCCGGAGGCACAGGATCGTAATTCCCGTAATAGACGCCAGCAGTCAATGTTTGTTCGCGAGTGAAAACCGTGCCCTTGCTGGTAAGCCCCTCGGCCCTGACGCGGCAAAAGTACACACCCGGCAGCGAGGTCTTGAAGGACGCTGAGTAAGTTGCAGCAGTCACCATGTCAAGCTTCAAATCGACTGTTTCTTGATCTGGATTCGTGACTTGAGCCCAAACCACTGCATCGTTCTGCAATGGCACATCGTACTCTTTGACGGAGGCAAACAGCGTGACGGCTGCCCCCGGCTTCAATGACTCCTGATGTTTGTAGGCGCTCAGATTGAGGTTGGAATAGCTGTGCACGACGAAGCTATAGGGGAGCGAACCGCGGAGAGCACTCGCTCGCACATTCTCTAGCACGGCCTTATCGTTCGAAAGCTTTCTGATGTCGCCAGCGCGCTTGATGGCGAGAATGGCATTCCATTGCCCCGCATGGCTTCCTGCGGTATCGGCGGCCAACGCGGGCAAGACCACGCGGTAGAACACTACTTGCTGGCCCAGAATGTATTTGACGTTCGGTGCGGTAGTTGATGGTTTGATAATTGTCCCATCCGGGGTTTCCAAGGAGAAATCGAGCAACTTTGGAACCGGGCACAGAACAATGATGTCAGCGTACACATCGGCATCTGAAAGTTGAAACGGAATTACCTGCCGCGATCCTAGAAAGAGGCTCCCTTGCGGATCGAGAATGACGTCCATTTTGGTGACGCCGGCAAGCAATTGCACGAAATACTTGGTGAGGTTAAAGCGCTGTTCGTCCGTCGACATTTCGCCGGTGATGATCAAATCCCCATGGGTATTCGAGGTGATTTGATTAAGGGCAGCGTCGCTGACTGTACCAGGCAAACCGAATCCGATTGCGTAGGTTCGGTTGGCTAGCAATGCCGGATCGATTTCACCGATATAAGGATGAACATTTTCGTTGCCATCAGTCAAAACAATCATCGATCTGTTGGTAAGCGCAGCCGCAGCGAGTTGAACCGCTCCCTGCTGAATTCCGCCACCAATCCAGGTGGTGTTGCGTGGGGTAATGTCGACTGTGGAGAATGCCGGCGCACCGTTGACTTGCTGCATGGAAATGGGAGTGGCCACGACATCGTCGAAGGTGACGACAGCCACTTCATCGTTTGGAAGCATGAGGTCGCGAAAGACCTGAATGGCATTGCCGACCAAATCACTTTTGGTGCTGGTACCGCCGGCGGGGTCAGCCATGCTACCGGAGCGGTCCAGAACTAAAGCAACAGCGTTATTTTCACGGGCTACAGTAGTCGCCGTCAGGTCAACGTGAAAATCGCCGAGCGCGTATTCCCCGCCCTCAGCGGCGGCATAATATCCTTCTTCATCAAGGATGTACGCATGAATATCGACCCCGCTGGGAGGAATAGTTCCAGCAACGGCGACAAGTTGGACCCAGACATATCCATAATAGAAATCCGCGCTCGCATCCGTGTTAGCAATAAACTCCGTCCCCATCGGCGTTAGCCCGAAATTTCCAGTTGGTATGCCGGTGATTCTGAAGTGGACGGGCCGGCACCCTTTGATTCTGAATTTGACAGCCTTGTAAGAAGTAAGCCCTTCCGGGATGTTGACGAACGCCAGTGTAGGACCGGTTTCATTCGTCAATTCGGGGACATCGGATTCGTACCAGAGGCCATCACCATGCATGGCGTGTCCATCTATAACGTCTGCGGGTGATGCGGTGGTCGCAAATGGCGCGGGATTGACATCGTTGAAAATCATCGGGTCGTTGAGTTTATGCCCCGCCAAAGTGCTGCTGCCGACATACAACGCAGTCCCCGACGCTACCTTCTTTTGCCAGATGCTCCACATACGATCAATTTGAGCGTGGTGCATGAAGAAGACAGGGTCATTCGGCGAAGTCATTCTCAGCATGTTGCCGCCGACCCAGCGGTGAACAAGATTATGCAGATCTTCACTTCGTGTGCGGAGTGTCAAGTAATTATTGGCCGCATTGATAGCAGCCCGAAAATTTGTGCCGGTGCCTGTGACAGTGACGTCGTTCTGAGGGAGATTAGGAGCATCTGATCGCTCACCAAATTGCCGTTGGAAAAAATTCAGTGTATCGGGTGGAGGGTCAACAACGTCTATGGTCGTGGACCATGCTTCCGGATCAAAAGGATAAATGTAGGGATGAGTTGCATCGACTGGTGGGGCCGCAGGATCGCGCTTGACGCGATCGCTGTCGGTGTCGGCGCCATCAACACCGATGAAACTATGCTCGAATGGAAACCCTGCAGCGGCGCCGTTCTGTTCGCGCGTCCAGTCCCAATAAGGAATGGTTACTGTTGCATCCACTGTTTGCAGCAATTTCTCAAACTGATAGAGCAATTCGCGATGCCATGGAAAGAAAACTGAGTCGCGATGCGCCCACCCAGGCGTGATCAAGTTACCGGCGTTATCATCTACCTCCGCCATCATGGCGTTCATGTGAGTTTCGGGAAAATCATCGTATCTGGATTGGGAGCCAGGATGGATGAGACTGTCTTGGCTCTTCAGCGCGAGGACAGCTTTGAGAAAGCGCGTTTTCTCGTCGGCGGTGAGGTTCTTGACGTTCTTTCTGCATTTCATGGCATTCAGCCCTCAATCCAAAGTGACGACACCGTCGTCAATGGAAGTTGCGAGACGAACATCGACCAAGCGTAAAGTGATGATTATCGCGAGGGGAAAACCCGACATCAGTGCCCATCAAGGCCGCGACTACTTGTCGAGCGGAGTTGGTGAAGTTGAAGAATTGGCTTTCAGAACGGGGTCCGTTTCCACGGCCGTGAGCGAAGGTAAGAGTCCCGGTCCGAATCTCCATAACGTGGACCCCTCTTTCCTAAAGACGACTCGATGTAATCCCAAGAGATGGTGCGATTCTGGGACACATCGTTTCATGCTTGGTGGAACCCGGAGCGACACGCTTACAAGCAAGAACCTCGACGAACGCGGTGCACCGCCAGGATCCCAGATAGACTGCACTGCGCGGTCGCAAGTCCCCTGACTGCGCCGAGCGCGTGCAATCTCGTAGCCTAGCCTAATTTTTGGGGAAGTCGGCGAGTAGAAGCCCCCCTCGGACGAGAAGCCTAGATAAAGCTTCATCCTTCCGATCGCCGAATCGGCTCTAACATATGCCCCCATCCACGGAATGTCAAGCGGCGGACCTGAGGATCCGTCGATGTAGCCAAAGACTTGTAACCTTCTCGCTCCGGCCTCGTACTAGACAGTAAAGAACCTGATGGATCTGTTCCGGCGATTTGCGGTTGGCGGAATCGAGGCTTTCGAGATGTTAGTCAGGCAGTTTCAGGCAAGATCTAGTCTTTGAGTATGCGCATTGTGCGCGATTTGGGCATTGCGGAGGTCATCTCCGCTCCTCAATCTAGACATGAACATGGCGTCGTCGGTTGCGATTGACAACTCTGGCAACGTAACTATGACGCCCACCATGACGGCCTCGATGAATCCATGCTGCACAGGCAACTCTCAAGATCCGGCGAACGGCGGGATGGAACACATGACAGGAACGGTGATGAGCTCGTCGGGCAATTCTTTCGCCATGTCGATGATGCAGAGTTCTCAAAACATCTCCGTGACCACTGGCTCCAGTACCCAGTTTGAAGGGATGGGCGGGATGGGTGGCATGTCCAACGGTATGATCGTGATGGTAGACGCCACCATGCAGTCAGACGGAATATTCATGGCCCAGAAGGTCAAGTCTGTGATGTCGATGTCCGCTGGCTCGATGGCTGGAGGACTGGTCACCGGCACAACCGGGAATCCTGTAACGCAGTTGACCTTGGTTATGCACGAGGGGGAGGGCACGGGAATGACGGGGTCCTATCTTGCGGGGACAACGACCGTTGACGTCAGTCCCACTGCGACTTTCAACATCGACACTGACAACATGGACATGAGCAATCTTCCATTCACTCCCGTCTTTGACAGCTCGACCGTGCTGAACGGCCAAAGAGTCGAAACTGTCAGCAGCACCGGGATGATGCAAGGCGGCGGCATGGGCGGAATGATGGGCGGCGGAACCATCACGGCCAGCGAGATCGACCTTGAGCAACAGGGTTGAGCGGAACTGTTTCCGGCTACACAGGAAGTGGCACTCCTACTACATTTATGCTCACGGTTGCCGCTGACTCGGCCTTCACGACGCTGACCGGCTCAACTGCCGTAACCGTTTTTCAGCAACCGGGTACAGAACTGTGGGGCATGACGACCATCACCAATGGTAGTATGGTGCACGCTCGCGGCCTGTTGTTTCTCGATGCCGGCACCTACAAGCTGGTGGCTGGCCGCATGATGGCGCCGTAGCCCATCACCTCTAAAGTGGCGCTTATTACTCTTTGAACTTCAAGGAGTGAAGTCGAAGTGCAAGTTGTAAGTCTCGATCCTCGACTGGAACCGTTTCTGGATCTCTCACGTTGATTTGAAAGGGCTCGAACAAAGCCCAGTTTTCGATGTCGTGTCCATATTTCGATAAATAGTAGATCCCAGAAAAACCTGCGTAAAAAACAATTCGCGACACAAATTGAGTGAGCGTTCGAGGCGCCGTTTTCTGCAAGACAGAGGCGTCTATATCTTCGACGCCGAACCTACTCAAATGAGTCGCCAATGACTTCCGCAAACGACTAATCCATTCGCTGCTGCAGAGATCAGCGTACTCGCCGCCGGCAGTGGCGATTCCCAAGATTCGTTTCCGCAGCCATTCCACAGGCACCTCCCCCAGAGGAAAATGATCCTCTTCTCCCTCAATTGCAGCCAACTCTGCCGCTAGTTTGGGATCAATGCGGAATCGCGCTAACGTTTCGAGAAAACACCCGAGCCGTTGCGATGAGGCGTAGAGGACTCGGTAGGTGGCGTCGGGATCGTCAAAGCGGTTGCCAAACGTTCCATCCGCTCCCGCCGACGCCCAGTCTGGCACAGCCCAAGGGTCCGGCACCCTGCCCAGTCGATAGATGACGCCGGAGGATTTCAAGACGGTTTATCCTCCGGCCAAAAACGCGCGTGCAGCCCCGAGGATCTCCGGGCCTATGGTCTCAATATCCTCATCTCGCAGCAAACGGATAGGTACACGGTCCCTGAGTTCGGGATTCAAGCCCGTGAACCAAGCCTGGACGACCCGTGGGCCTTCGTGATCATTGATCATCTTCGCTAAGCGATATGCAAATCGCAGTCGTTCCTCAACTCCCTTGTACGATTCTGAACCCGCAATCCACCGGTCGATCGCTCGCGTGTCTTTCACGGACGCGATGTACGCCGTCAATTTCTTACCGATGATCTTCGTTAGCTCACTGACGAGTTTGGGAAACTGCAGAGTCGTCGCTTCCCGGTACGCCAACAGGTCAGGTCTTGGGGGAGTGAGCACTGCCATAGTCGGCCTCATAAACGGCCAAATGCAGTGTACTGGAATATCTATTAAATTACAATATAATCACGACTAAATGTCATGTCAATCTTGTATCTGGTTGAAATAACTAAGTTTAGATACAAAGGTACAGTCCTGCCCATCGAAAGCTGCGCTTTTAAGGCACAGCACCCAAGGCAAATCATTGAAAAAGCGCCGTTTACTAACAGAGGCGCTGCTCGCGGAAGTAGCTCCGAGCCCACAAAACTCACTTCAAAATCGAGCCCGGACTGGAACAGAATTCGCATAAGTTATTGAAAACATGGTGGCCAGGGAGGGACTTGAACCCCCGCCGCCAGCCTTTTCAGGGCTGCGCTCTTTAGGCCTAACTGCGTTTTTAATCAACAACTTAACTTCTCAAAGTGGCCGATTTATTGTGACCACTCTGTGACCAGCGCCGATGTTCGCCTACGCGTCGGCAATGGATTGAGAAACCCAGGAACGTCGTGCTTCAAAAAAAACGGAAAGTAACTCGGGTCAGGCGACCCGTCCTTGTCGTTGCGTAGGCGGGAGTCAGATCGTGACTCCGGAAAAGCCTAGTCATCCCCCGTTGTCGCCGCCGCCATGTAGGATTGGCACAGCAGAACTAGGTGTTCTCGCACTTTGCGAAACATTGCCGGCGAGGCTCCCGCCTCTAGGGCCGATCGCATCGCGCCCGACATTGCTGAGAGCATCATGTCTATGGCGAATCTGTCGGGCGACAGTTTCAGATCCGGAGCAGTCAGAAGCATCGCCTCAATCGCCTTCCGCAACCGTTGTCCGGTCCGCTTCACCAATGCGGGACCACCTACATCCGGCGCTACTTTGTAGAGGGCTATGGAAATATCCGCCCGCTGCATCTTGACGTCGACGAATGCTTCCACTACCCGCCTGATCATTTCGGGCATCGGCTTGTGGCATGCGTCCGCACATGCGTCCTCTACTGCTTGCGAGACCTTATCCATATGATCCTCGAACACCGCAAACAGTAGTGACCGCTTGTTTGGATAGTACTGGTACAGGGTTCCGACGGAGACGCCGGCCCGATCTGCGACGCGTGTGGTCGTTAATCGGTCTGCTCCGTGGCTAAGCAAAACCTGAATAGTCGCCTCACAAATTGCCCCCACCGTGACCGTCGCCCTCGCTTGAACGGGCGTCTTTCTTGGCTCAAATGCAACTGCGGTGTCAGCCGCCATAAGCGAACTCCAAACCTGAGGAATCCTTCATCCAATGTTTTAGATGCATAGGAAGGTAGGAGGCGTTGAATGATTGAACAAACTGATCTTGCCAGCCGCTTCACACTCTCGGGCACGTCAATGACCGTGAACCGCATGGGGTATGGTGCAATGCAACTTGCCGGCCCGGGCGTCTTTGGACCGCCCCGTGATGTGGAAGGCGCCATTGCTGTTTTGCGAGAGGCGGTCGAGTCCGGCGTGAACCACATCGACACCAGCGACTACTACGGTCCGCACGTCACCAATCAGATCATCAAGCAGGCGCTTCATCCCTATCCGAAGGGTCTGGTGATCGTTACCAAGCTCGGCGCACGACGGGGTGCAGACGCCTCCTGGATTCCTGCTCTCTCGCGACAGGAGCTCATCGACAGCGCTCACGACAACCTGAAGAACCTCGGCCTCGACGCTCTGGATGTGGTCAATCTTCGGGTCGGCGGATTTACGGAACCGTCGGAGGGATCGATCGAGGAGCCATTGACCGTGCTCGCTGAACTCAAACGCGAAGGCCTCATCCGCCATATCGGCCTGAGCAATGTCACTCCCAAACAATTAACGGAGGCGCAGACCAATACGGAGATTGTCTGCGTACAGAACTTTTACAACGTGGCACACAGGAAGGACGATGCTTTCATCGACGACCTTGCCTCGCAAGGGATCGCTTATGTTCCATTCTTCCCGCTCGGTGGTTTCACTCCGTTACAGTCGTCGGAGCTCGACACAGCCGCAGCGTCAATCGGAGTGACGGCAATGCAGCTTGCGCTGGCCTGGCTTCTGCAACGGTCGCTTAACGTTCTGCTGATCCCAGGGACATCTTCTCTACTGCATCTTCGAGAGAATCTTCAGGCTTCACAGCTCCGCATCCCGGCTGAAGTGCTTACGGATCTCAACTCAATCGGTACACAAGGAAAGGAGTTTTGATATGCGAGTATTCGTCACTGGCGCAACAGGCTTTGTAGGTTCCGCGGTGGTCCGAGAACTGATCGATGCTGGACATCAGGTTCTTGGACTTGCTCGCTCGGATGTCGGTGCCAAGACTCTCGCGGCAGCAGGGGCCGAGGTGCATCACGGCTCGCTCGAAGATCTGGAGAGTCTGCGCACCGGAGCAGCCGCTGCGGATGGCGTGATCCATACGGCGTTCAACCACGACTTCTCGAACTATGGGCCGGCAGCAGAAGCAGATAGGCGGGCCATCGAGGCACTCGGCGCTGCGCTTGCGGGCTCTGACCGCCCGTTGATCGTCACTTCTGGAAGCTTGGTGGTCGCGCCGGGCCGGATTGCAACCGAAGACGATGCCGCCAGCCCCAACTTTCCACGCAAGTCGGAAGATGCAGCGCTAGCGATGGCGTCGCGTGGCGTGCGGGCGTCGGTAGTGCGGCTTGCTCCGTCGGTTCATGGGAAGGGAGATCACGGCTTCGTTCCCCGCCTGATCGCTCTCGCTCGGGAGAAGGGCGTTTCAGCGTATGTAGGGGACGGGCTTAATCGCTGGCCCGGAGTACACCGACTGGATGCCGCGCGTCTGTACAGGCTCGCGCTCGAGAAGGGTTCGGAGAGAGCGCGGTATCACGGGGTTGCCGACGAGGGTGTGCCGGCGCGACAGTTCGCTGAGGTCATCGGCCGAAGACTGAATGTGCCGGTGGTTTCGAAGTCGCGGGAAGACATGGCCGACCATTTTGGCTGGATCGGGCAGTTCTTTGCGATGGACGGACCGGCTTCTAGCGAGTGGACTCAGAAACGGCTCAACTGGCAACCGAAGGAGCCCGGCCTTCTCGCCGATCTCGACCAGCCACACTACTTCGCGGCCCGTGTGGCGTCAGTGGCTTGACCATTAACGGAAAGGCGAATTACTTAGTTCACTTGACGTTACAAACATGAGGGATCCACATGAAGAAGACATGGTTCATCCACGGGCGCCTCGCGCAGTTTTGGCCGCATCTGGGCTGAAGCCGCACTCAGGCGCGGCGATAAGGTTGCTGCTACCGTCCGACAATTAGCCGATGTTGCGGAGCTCACGAAGCTTTTCGGCGACGCGGTTCTTCCTCTGGGGCTCGACGTAACCGATCGCGAACAAGTACGCAAGGTCATTGGGCAAGCCCTCGGGTCATTCAGGCTGTGCTGCCCTTGCTGCGGCAACAGGGCAGCGGGCACATCATCGGCGTCTCAAGTGGCGTGGGGATTGTGGCGGTGCCGCTCATCGGCTTCTATTGCGCCTCCAAATGGACAATCGAAGCGCTCCAGCATAAAACGCGGCCTGACATGGAGCCGCTCAACTCTCCTCCATCAGCGCGGCAGCGCGCTTGCCGACCTTCTTGAGCTTCACTTCAAGACCACGAAGCTCCTCCGGGCTTAGTTCGGAGAACACTCTCTTCATCTGCCCGGAATGCTTTCGAAAAGCTGAAACAATGAGCTCCTTGCCGCGTGGAGTGAGGGCAACGATCCGGACGCGTCGGTCTTCGGCGCTCTCGACCCGGCTGACCAGTCCCTTCGCGACGAGGCGATCGACCGCGATACTGATCGAGCCCGGGGTCAGATCGACGATTGGGCCTATTGTATTGACGGGCAGAGGCCCTTTGTTCAGTAGGAGTTCCAGCACGCCGAAATCCGACAGGCCGAGCCCGGTCTCTTCAATACCAGCGGCTGCGTACCTTGTCAGGGCGCGCATCGCCTTCATCATCACTAGCCAGACGTGGTCCGTCCCTTGAATGCTTCGGGTCATAAAAACCTGAATCTCCCAGAAGTATATCATCATCAATTGTCTTGATATCAATATACGTGACGCCAATGCAATGGCGCCCCGTCGAAAAGGAGAACCCGTTATGAGAACCGCTTCCGTAATCGCCCGATATCTGGCGGGCGTGATCTTTCTTGTTATGGGGCTGAACGGCTTCCTGCACTTCATTCCCTTTCCCCCGCCGCCGGGCATTGCTGGACAGTTCATGGACGCCCTTTATGTCTCGCATTACCTCTGGGTGATCTTCGCGTTTCAGGTCATCGCAGGTGCGCTTCTGCTGGCCAACCGTTATGTACCGTTGGCGGTGGCAGTGCTGGCGCCAGTGATTGTCAACATCCTTACTTTCCACGCTTTAATGGCCCCGAGCGGGCTTCCGCTGGCCCTTTTCGCGGCCGTACTGTGGACGCTGATCTTCGTCGACGTGCGACCGGCCTTTTCCGGGTTGTTCCAATCGCGCTTGCAGCCGCGGCCCTGAGCAGGTCAAGCAAACCGCGAGTAGACACGAGTACCCGACTTACGCACGATTTGGGGAGGTTTCAGCCATGACAAGCGATCGAACGATTCTCATCACCGGAGTGACAGGCAAGCAGGGCGGCGCGGTCGTGCAGGCGCTACAGGGCACAGGGTTCCATCTGCGCGGCCTGACGCGAACGCCGAACAGCGAGCGGGCGGCGGCGCTGGCGCGCCAGGGCATCGACATCGTCAAGGGCGATCTCGATGACGAGGCGACGCTGCGCCGTGCGTTGGCCGGCGCGTGGGGTGTCTTCGGCGTGCAGAACGCGGGAGAAGCGGGCGCCGAGCGGGAAGAGGCGCAAGGCAAGCGTCTTGCGACACTGGCGCGCGAGGCTGGCGTCGAACACTATGTCTACACATCAGTGGGATCGGCGCATAAGCGGACGGGAATCGCGCACTTCGACAGCAAGTGGCGCATCGAGGAAACCGTGCGCGGCCTCCGTTTCCCTTCGCATGTAATCCTGCGTCCGGTGTTCTTCATGGAGAACCTCCTGGCGCCCTTCAGTCTCCAGGGCTCCACGCTCGCCTGGGCGCTCGGGCCAGGCACGAAGCTGCAGATGATTGCGGTGGACGACATCGGCTGGTTCGGCGCGCGTGCGTTCACCGACGCAGGCGCCTTGAACCGCCGGGAGATTGATCTTGCCGGCGACGTACGAACGATGCCAGAGGCGGCGGAGATCCTGACGGAGGCGCTGGGTCGGCCGATTGCGTTCGCGCAGACGCCAATCGAACAGGTCCGGCAGTACAGCAAGGATATGGCGGTGATGCTGGAATGGTTTGATCGCGTCGGCTACAGCGCCGACGTCACTGGCCTGGAACGTGAGTTCGGCCGCACGCTCACGAAGCTACCCGACTGTGCACGCCGCCACGCGCGACCAAATGGGCGCTGAAACAAGAGAACTCAATCAGATTGCCATGGGTGAAGGCGACTGGCATGTACTGAATTCTGAGGCGCCCGCGCGCGTGGCGCCCTTTGGACAGACTTAAGGAGGGCTCGCATGAAAGCTGTCAGATTGTTGGAATACGGTGGGCAGTTGGTTTTCAACGATGTACCGACGCCGACGATTGCACGCGACGAGATCTTGGTCAAGATCAGGAGTACCGCCGTCAATCATTTGGATCTTGTTGAGGCCTCCGGAACGGCAAGACAGATACTCCCGATCAACCTGCCGTGGATACCTGGTCATGAGTTTTCAGGGATCGTCGAACAGATTGGTAGCGACGTTGCGGCATGTGCGCCAGGTGATGCCGTATTCGGTACCACCACCGGAATGGGCGCGTACGCGGAGTATCTGGCTGTCAAGGCGGCGGCCGTCGCAAGGAAACCATCCAATCTCTCATTTGAGGAGGCGGCATCAGTGCCGGTGGCCTCCCAAACTGCATGGCAGGGACTTTTCACCCATGGTCATCTGGAAAAGGGACAAGCGATCCTGATTCATGGTGGTGCCGGCGCTGTGGGGGCCTATGCGGTGCAATTGGCAGCGCATGCCGGTGCCACCGTTATTGCCACGGCAAGCGGCGACGATGAAGCGTACCTCAACTCGATCGGAGCCGGCGGGGTTATCGATTATCGAGAGGCGCAGTTCGAGAAGGTTCTGCGAGAGAAGGTCGATGTGGTCTTCGACTTGGTCGGTGGCGATGCACAGAAGCGGTCATTCCTCGTCTTGAAGGAAGGCGGCCATCTCGTATCTGCCGTTCAGCCCGTATCGCAGGAAGAGGCAGCGATGCACCATGTGTCGGGCGGGATGATGAGGCTCGCGCCGTCAGGGGACGTGCTCAGCAGAATCGGGCGACTGCTGGAAAAGAGGACAATACGCCCAGACGTTGCGACCGTGTACGCACTCCAAGATGCAGCCCAGGCCTGGAAGGACATCGCCGAGAAACTGCCAAGGGTTCATGGGCTGTCGTCCAGTGGGCCGGAAGCGGCAAGACGCAAGTCACACGGCAAGATCGTGCTTCGTGTGTCCTAGACATCTCCCACGAGTGACATACGTCTTGGCTCATGGCTGGGCGTATTGCAAACGAGCCGAAGGACCCCTCCGTTTCTTGGCGGGAGCGAGGAAAGGTCGACAAGTTATTTTCTGCTGAACTATAAAAGCGCACAAAGAGGCGGAAATCTACGAAGCAATCACGAGGAGGGATTCTCAAAATGAACTATGACAACGAGGCAATCGTACGAAACGCCTACCATACGGCTGAGGGGAACGTTCTGGATATCCCCGGACGGATCGGCAGCTTCACCGAGGATGGAGTGTTCAACAACGTCACCGGCGAAGAATCATATCGAGGCGAGCATCTAAGAGACGTCGTAATCGCCTTTGGACAAATGTTTCCCGACGTTCACCGCGAACTTCACCGGGTCAATGTCATGGGCGACGTCGTCGCCATTGAGCTGTCCATTCAAGGAACCTTTCGCGGCCCGATGGAAACGCCCGCCGGCGTGATCCAGCCATCAGGAGCAAAGGTCAACATCCCGTGCGCGGACTTCTTCTACATGAGGAACGGCAAGATCGAGAGACTCGACTGCTACCCCGCGCTCAACATCATGCTCAAGCAAATGGGCGTGCCGCCTGACTTTGCTTCCGCGGTCAAGCGTTCGACCCAACGGTGACACCATTATGTCCTACAGCATATCGACGTTGCTGATCCGCAACCTTCACGACGTCTTCGGTGAAAACGACCCCGCACGCCGGGGCGCGGCCATCAACGAGATATTCACCGAAGATTGCGTGTTCTACGAGCCCAAGGGCGTTTACCGTGGCCGCGACGAGATCGATCGCATCGCCGGCGCGATTAAGGCTACTCACCCTGACTTTCAATATCAGCCAATTGCCGAGCCCGAAGAGTTGGGCAATGGCGGGCGGGTCCGATGGGTATCGGGCCGCCCTGGTGAGGCGCCAGCTTACGCCGGGACTGATTTCATCA
>WNEZ01002078.1_pt1 | contig 17015 bp, 18 predicted proteins | sample 5400521 | NCBI WGS metagenome assembly WNEZ01 (sample SAMN13153339, study PRJNA577476) | soil metagenome | isolation source: 120 cm saprolite under Douglas fir tree site 2 hole 1 replicate 1 | place: USA:California | collected 2015-04-18
CGTCTTGCAAGGGATCTGGTTTGCATTACAAGAGCGAGACAAAGCGCCATAAGAAATTCCAGATCGCAGGTTCTGGATTGTCCTTTCCTATTTTCGGTTGAAGTGCATTTCAGTACACAGCAGCGTAAGCGGGTCCGAGTTCGACACTGGACGAATCCGTCCGATTAGCGGACCGGACAGGCATTATGTCCCGTCAATACACGCTGCAGCGCGCGCCAAGATCGACATCGATCCATATTGATTACGCAGCGGAACTGAATGAGCAGCAACTCGCAGCGGTGACCGCGCCGCCCGGTCCGCTGCTCGTGATCGCCGGGGCAGGCTCGGGGAAGACGCGCACGCTCACTTATCGCGTGGCTTATTTGCTCGAGAACGGGATCGACCCGCGGAATATCCTGCTTCTCACCTTCACGAACAAAGCCGCGCGACAAATGCTCGATCGCGTCGCGAATTTGCTGCCGGTCGATGCCAGCGGGCTTTGGGGTGGGACATTCCACTCGGTGGGAAATCGGATCCTCCGCCGTCACGGAAGCGCTCTCGGTTATTCGAGCGGGTTCACCATCATGGATCGCGAAGATCAAAAGGATTTGATCAATGCTGTCGTGGCAAGCGCGGGAATTGATCCGAAAGAAATCCGCTTCCCGAAAGGCGATGTGCTCGCCGAGATCTTCAGTTTCGTCGTTAACACGGAGAAAACGCTCGAAGAGTTGCTTGCGGAAAAGTTTCCGTATTTCCTGCCGCTACTTGACAAGATCAAAGACGTTCAAGCTCGCTACGAAAAAAAGAAGAAGGCGACCAACTCGATGGATTTCGACGACCTGCTCGAAAAGACGTTGTCGATGTTTCAGCAGCACGAACGCATCGCGGAATTTTATCGGCGACAATTTCAATTCATTCTGGTCGATGAATATCAGGACACGAACAAAATCCAGGCTGACCTCGTCGATCTGCTCGCTCGTGATCACCGGAATGTGATGGTGGTCGGCGATGACGCCCAGTCGATTTACTCCTGGCGCGGCGCGAACTTCCAAAACATTCTCGAATTCCCGAAGCGTTATCCGGACGCGCAGGTGTTTAAGATCGAAATGAATTACCGCAGCGTCCCGGAGATTCTGGAAGTGGCGAACGCGGCGATCGCGGAAAACGTCCAACAATTTCGCAAACACTTGAGCGCCACGCGGGAATCAAAAGCGCTGAAGCCGGCCCTCGTCGCACTCAACGACGGAGCTGAGCAAGCGCAATTTGTCGCGCAGCGAATCCTCGAATTGCGCGATGAAGATGTCGATCTAAGCGAGATCGCAGTGCTTTATCGCGCGCATTATCACGCGATTGAGTTGCAACTGGAATTGTCGCGCCGAGGGATCCCCTATCAAATCACCAGCGGCATTCGGTTCTTCGAGCAGGCACACATCAAGGACGTCACTTCGTTCATTCGATTCGTGGCAAATCCGCGAGACGAAGTCGCGTTCAAGCGCATGGTGAAATTGCTGCCCGGCATTGGCAATCGTAGCGCAGACAATCTTTGGCGTGCATGGGAAAATTCGCTGCCTGTAGCCGGGATCGATGATCCCGGCTCTGAAGTGACGCCAACGCCAGCCCCAGCCGGGGTCACCGACCCCGGCTACAGCACCGCGCCTCCATACAACTTCGGCGGACGGCTGCTGTCGATGAACGTAACGACAAAATCAAAGAAAGCATGGGAACAGCTTGCCCATACGCTGGACGAAATTGCGCCGGGCGGCCAGCCCAATCCGCCGTCGGAGATGATCAGGTCCATCGTCGAAGCCGTCTACGATGACTACGCGAAAGTGAATTTTACAAACTACGAACTGCGACGTGAGGACCTGGATCAGCTCGCGGTTTTCGCCCGCCAATTCAAGGACGTGCATGATTTTCTTTCGCAATTGGCGCTCATCAGCAATGTCGATGCGGAAGCGGCGCCAAACCAAACGAGCGACAAAGAAGCAGTCAACCTTTCCACGGTGCACCAGGCCAAAGGTCTCGAGTTTCACACTGTGTTCGTGATCTGGTTGACTGATGGAATGTTTCCAAGCAGCCGTTCGCTCGACACGCGTGACGCGTTCGAAGAAGAACGCCGGTTGTTTTATGTCGCCATAACACGCGCGCGCGATGAACTTTATCTCACCCTGCCGCATATGCGATTAAGCGGAGGCTACGGCGACGTTTTCCAACGACCCTCGCGTTTTCTGAAAGAAATTCCAAACAACCTCGTCGAAGACTGGCAAGTTCAAAGAGGCTGACTCAAAGCCACAGATGGACACAGATTTTTCACAGATAAAGAATCCGTGTACCGCCTGACGAGGGAGAATCCATTTCCGCAGTTTTTTGAGCCACTGATTAGCACGGATGAAACACGGATAAGCACATGTTAGAAATCCACGACGAACATCCAGACAAGTTGCTGCAGCGGGACTGAGGTTCGACTGCCACGGATTGACACGGATGAAACACGGATAAGAGATGCTGGAATCCCACACTTCAGAACGGAGCAAGCTTCTGCACGAGGAGACGACGAGCAAAATCATCGGAGCTGCATTCGAGGTGCATGATCAGCTCGGCTATGGATTCTTGGAGCGCGTCTATCAACGCGCTCTCCAGCTCGAATTACTTCGTCGTGGGGCAAGCGCCGAGATCGAAGAGCGCATTCAGGTCCACTACAAAGGTGTTGTCGATAGTGATTACGATGCTGATTTGATTGTCAACGGCTGCGTAATCATTGAAATCAAGGTCGCTCCTCAATACGACAAGCGTGACGAAGCTCAATTGCTCAACGAGCTGAAAGCGACTGGGATCAAGGTGGGGATGTTGATAAACTTCGGTCGCGCTAAAGTTGAGTACAAGCGTCCGGTCTTCTGAATCTGCGGTTCATCTGTGTTCATCCGTGGCTAAAGAATGAATCTGTCGCCGGAAAAGCGAATCGCAGGGATTCTGGTGCCGCTGTTTGCGCTGCGCGGGAAAGACGATATTGGGATTGGCGACACCGGGGCGTTGCGAGAGTTTATCGATTGGGCCGCCGGAATTGGATTCAAGCTCGTCCAACTCCTGCCGATCAACGAGATCGGAGCGGACAACAGCTCTTACAACGCGATCAGCGCGCTGGCGATCGAGCCAACCACGTTACAGCTTGGGGCAAACGCCCCGCCAGAACTAACGCGCGCAGAGTTTGATGCTGTGCTCGCAGAGGTTGATCTGGAGAAGCTGCGTCGCGGCGGGGTGAAGTATCGCCACGTCAAAAAATTGAAACGTCGGCTGTTTGAGAAAGCGTTCGCGAATTTCTCAGCTCGCGCCAGCGAAGATCGAAAGTCCGGTTTTCGCAAGTTTTGCGAAGAAGAAGCCGCGTGGCTGCACGACTACGCATTTTTCCGAGTCCTCATGGAAGAAAATGACGATAGCCCGGCATGGAATCGATGGCCGGCGCAACATCAGTCAATAGAAAGAGCGCGGACCTGGCTGCACTCTCTGCCACAGGATCAACAAGCAGCCATAACGAACCGCCAAAATTACTTCTGTTATGTGCAATGGACCGCGCATCAGCAATGGCGAGAGATCAAATCGTATGCCGAAGAACGCGGCGTTGCGCTGATGGGCGATATTCCATTTGGCGTCAGTTATTATAGCGTCGACGTTTTCGCGCGGCGGGATGAATTCGTGCTTGATTGGGCCGGCGGCGCACCTCCCGAACCGTACTTCAAGGACGACGAGTTCACGCAAAAATGGGGACAAAACTGGGGAATTCCGCTCTACCGCTGGGACAGGATGCGCGCGAACAATTTCGAGTGGTGGGGCGAGCGTGTGCGCGCCGTCCGCCGCATTTTTCACCTATTTCGCATCGATCACGTGCTCGGATTTTACCGCATCTACGCTTTTCCGTGGCGGCCACGGAAGAACAAACAATTTCTGCCGCTTGATCGGAATCAAATGCTGGAACGAACGAGCGGGCGCGCCCCGCATTTCGTTCCGCGTGATGACGAAACGCCGGAAAATTGTGAAGCTAATAAACGCGACGGCGAAGAATATCTACGCGTTGTCCTGGAAGAGGCCGGCGCTACGCGGGTGATTGGCGAAGATCTTGGCACGGTGCCCGATTATGTTCGACCAAACCTGAGGTCACTCGGGGTGGCAGGATTCAAAATTCCGCAATGGGAAGTGCATAATGAACAAGTCACTCCCGGAGACGAATATGAACGTCTCTCCGTTGCGACTTATACGACGCACGATCACAAACCGATTCGCGCTTTATGGGAGGAGGCTTTCGAGCGGCCAACAGCCACGTCGGAACAATCGAGATTCGAATTGGCGAAGATCGCGGTCTTCGCGGGGTTCGATCCAAAAATCGACAAGGTCGATTTTGAAAAGGATTTTTATCCGGCAATCATGGAAGCGCTTTTTAAAAGCAACGCCTGGATTGCCGTCGTCATGATCACCGATCTGCTGGCGCGCAAATACCGCTTCAACGTCCCTGGCACGACAGCAAAATCGAATTGGACGCGGCGAATGCAGAGAAGCGTCGCGCAACTTCGATCGAGCCGAAACACGCAAGCACGAATGCGGCTGATCCATGAGCTGCTCGAAAAAAGCGGGAGAACTTAGTGTGAATTCTATCCAGGTAGGAACGTTTCTCGGAAACATCCGACTTTCGTCAGGACGAATGCGCTGCAGACAAAAACTCGTCGGATGCCTCGCAGAGGACATCCCTACCTGAAAAATCTGTGTTCCATCTGTGTTCATCCGTGGCAAAGCAAAGTTGAGAGTTGAGAGTTGAGAGCTGACAGTCGGAAATGAAATCGCCGCTAAAAGTCGCTGTCACTGGCGCTGCCGGACAGATTGGTTATTCGCTTGTGTTTCGCATCGCTTCCGGAGAGATGTTCGGACCGGATCAACCGCTCACGCTGCATCTGATCGAGATCCCGAATGCGCTCGGCCCACTCGATGGCGTGGTGATGGAATTGCGCGATTGCGCTTTCCCGCTGCTCGAATCGGTAGTGGCAACCGCCGATCTAGATGAAGGGTTCCGCGACATCAATTGGGCGTTGCTGGTCGGCAGCATTCCGCGCAAAGCCGGCATGGAACGGAAAGATTTGCTCGGCATCAACGGCAAAATTTTCATCGGACAGGGCCAGGCGATCGAGAAAAACGCCGCGGCCGATGTCCGCGTGCTCGTGATCGGAAACCCGTGCAATACGAATTGTCTGATTGCGATGAACCACGCAAAAGAAATTCCGCGTGATCGTTGGTTCGCCATGACACGGCTAGATGAAAACCGGGCGCGCGCCCAGCTTGCGCATAAGGCCGGCGTCGGAATCGCTCATGTAACTAACATGACGATCTGGGGAAATCATTCTTCAACGCAGTATCCCGATTTCTATAACGCCAGGATCGACAATCGCCCGGCCCCGGAATTGATTGGCGATGAGAAATGGTTGAAGGAAGAATTCATCGCAACTGTGCAACAGCGCGGCGCAGCCGTCATCAAGGCGCGCGGCCTTTCTTCAGCGGGTTCGGCCGCAAACGCGATAGTGGACACGGTCCACTCGTTAAGGAACGACACGTCCGGCGACGATTGGCACAGTGTGGCGGTTTGTTCCGACGGAAGTTATGATGTCGAGGAAGGACTGATCTCGTCGTTCCCGGTTCGTGTTCGCGGCGAAAAATGGAAAATCGTGCAGAAGTTGCCAATCAACGACTTCAGCCGTGATAAGATCGACAAGTCGGTGGCGGAACTGAAGGAAGAGAAATCGCTCGTGAGCGATTTGCTCCGTTAAATAATACACAGCCGTGTTATCCCGAGTCGCGCAGACGGCGAGGGATCTCACTTTCGGAGCTTACGTCAGGGCATCTCCTAAACGTGCTGAATCACCCTGTGAGAGGTCCCCCGCTCCGCTCGGGATGACCCCCGTGCGTGTTTTATTTGAGCTTCTCGCCGGTTAATCGCTCGAATGCTTCCACGTATTTGGCCGAAGTTTTTGCAATCACATTTTTCGGCAACGACGGTGCCGGCGGTGTCTTGTCCCAATCAAGCGTCTCGAGATAATCGCGCACAAATTGTTTGTCGAAACTGGGCGGGCTTTGCCCCACGAGGTATTGGTCCGCTGGCCAAAAGCGCGATGAGTCAGGCGTAAGACATTCGTCGATCAGGAGCAATTTTTCTTCGACAACGCCAAACTCAAACTTCGTGTCAGCAACGATGATGCCTCGCTGCGCAGCGTGATCGCGACCTGCGGCGTAAATCTGCAAACTTAGATCCCGCACACGCTCCGCCTGTTCGTCGCCAAGGAGTCGGCAGCATTCCTTCCAGTCGATATTGAGATCGTGGCCTGTATCGCTCTTTGTCGCTGGAGTGAAAATTGGTTCGGGCAATTGCGAAGCGAGCTTCAACCCAGCCGGCAATTTCTCGCCACAAACACTTTGCGTTTCCTGATATTCTTTCCAGCCGGAACCGGCGAGATAACCCCGCACAACGCACTCCACAGGCAACGGTTTCGCTTTTCGCACAATCATCGAACGACCGGCAAGCTGAGTGCGAAACGGTCGCAATTCCTTCGGAAATTCGCCGAAATCCGCCGTGATAAAGTGATTACCGATCTTATGGAAGCGTTTGAACCAAAACGCAGAGAGTTGATTCAGGACCGCGCCTTTGTGGGGAATCGGCTCCGGCAGAATGACGTCAAAGGCAGAAAGGCGGTCCGTGGCCACGAAGAGGAGCGTTTCGCCGAGATCAAAAACCTCGCGCACCTTTCCGCTGCGCAGTTTCTTGATTCCTGGAAGATCGAGAAACGATTGTGGAGAGGCCGCCATAATTGCGACATCATTACTTCATGGCTGGAATCGTCGTCAAACCGCGCGCGCGAATTTTGCATGGACACGATTGGGTATTTTCCAGCGAAGTCCTGAAGGTTTTTGGGGAACCTGCGGACGGCGATGTCATCTCACTCAAAGACGGCAAAGATCATTTGATTGGCAGCGCGATCTATAATTCGAAGTCGCAGATCATCGCGCGCCGTTTCTCGCGGCGGAAACAGGAACTTGACCTGGATTTTTTCAAACGACGGATCGCGCAAGCGGCGGAATACCGTGTGCGGCGAGGCGTGGATCAAAAGCTTTGCCGCGTCGTCTGGAGCGAGAGCGACGGACTTCCAGGGGTAATTATCGATAGGTACTGCGATCATTTCGTGCTGCAAACGCTCACCCTCGCGATGGACATACGAAAAGATTTGATCGCGAACGCGGTTGTCGATCTTTTCGAAAGTGGGGCAAGTTTCCAACCTGCCAATCAAACGGACGCAAGTTGCAAACTTGCGCCACCAACGATCGTCGAGCGAAACGATGCGTCGGTTCGTCGCGCGGAAGGCCTTGAATTGCGTAGCGGCGTTTTGCGCGGTGAGGCTCCTTCGCAATTCGAGATCGAAATGGGCGGCTTAAAGTTCGAAGTCAATCTTTTGCACGGGCAAAAGACCGGTCTTTATCTCGATCAAAGGCAGAACTACGAAATGGTTGCGCAATATGCCAAAGGCCGGCGGATGCTCGACTGCTTCACGAACCAGGGAGGATTCGCACTGGCTTGCGCCCGTGCCGGAGCGGCCGAGGTCACGGGTGCGGAAGAAAATTCAGCGAACATCGCGGCCGCTAGAAGAAACGCTGCGCGAAATCATCTGAAAGTGGAATGGATCGAGCAGGATGTTTTCCGATTCCTTCGCGCTGCCGAAAAGGCGCACTCTCAATATGATTTGATCGTTCTCGATCCACCATCGTTCACGAAGACCAAGGGCGGATTGCGCGACGCGATGCGGGGTTATCGCGAGTTGCACGTTCGCGCCTTCAAATTGCTGTCGCGCAATGGTATTCTCGCGACGTTTTCCTGCTCGCACCACGTTAGTGAAAACGCGTTTGCCCAGGTGATCGCTGATGCGCTCGTGGACACACGGCGTTCAGCCCGCAGGCTTCGCCGTGTCGAACAGGCGCCCGATCATCCGGTCCTTCCCACTGTGCCGGAATCGGAATATTTCAAAGGCATACTGCTGGAAATGATGCCGGGACGATGATGAAAACAGTCCAATGGTAGGAAGGGATCGCCGAGCCATCCGCTTGTCCATGATCCTCGGCGCGCCTGGTGGCCGCGCCGTGCCATTCGATGAGAAATGAAAATTTTCCTTTTGGAAATCTCTGGAATTCCTAAGTGAGCCATTTAATATGGCGCTACAGCGAGCGTGGAGGACGCGTCACGATTTGTCATGGCAGAGAAAATTCGACCGGTTGAACAGATGCTGGAATTGAGCGACGACGAAGCGCTCTCTGCCGAGCATCTGGAGTTGCAAGTGCAAAAAGCGCAGGAGCAACTGCTTCATCTCAAGCGCGAGCAGGAACAGATCGAAAAACAAAAGCGCGAGCTCGAAGAACTGAGCCGTCGTCAGGAGGAATTAGAACGCGGCCGTACGGAAATGACCGACAAGCTAACACGCTCGCTCGTTGTGCTCGAGCGCGAAGCGTATAATGCGCAGAAACGGCTCGAGCAAATCCGCGCGACTCGGGAAAGTTTCGGTCAGCACCTGGAATTAATCGAAGCGATCGATCCAAAGACCTGGAACCCCGCTGATTTGCACAAGGAATTGAGCCGGGCTTTGAGCACAGTGGATGACGCACGCACCGAGTACAGCGAGCAGCGCAGCCGGCTGCAAGCAACTGGCGAGAACGCCAGCGATACGTCATTACCCGACATCTCGTCGGACGCTTACGAGAGGAACGGCGGGCGCACATTTTTTCAGTGGTTGCAAGTTGGCGTCGCACTCACGTTGCCACTGATCATTTTTGGCGCTATCGCCCTTGCTGTTTTCTTTTGGATGGCCAGCCACTGATGGCGATGTTTCGTCGTTCGCCTAGATCGAGCTCGGCCCTTCACCGCAGGCAAGAAGAAATAGCGCGACGGGAAGCGGAACTGCGCGAAAAGGTCGAAAAACTCCAGCGCATGGTCGCAAATGGGCCGGAGCGCACAGGGAATACATCGCCAGCGCCAGACGAGGAGCGGCGCACAAGAGATAATACAGGCGATCAGCAGTTCCACGTCTCGGTCGCGCTGCACGACAAATACTACTTCGATAATAGCGGAAGCGCCCGGCGGCCCCGTTCATTGCGCAAAGAGCGACGCGAGGGGCGGATGGTTTTTCTCCTTCTTGCTGCCGCGCTCGCGGCAGCGGTCATCTGGCTAATAAGCCATCTAAGCCATCTGCATTTTTGATCGATAATCATGGCCAAAACTTCCGACCTTGATGTCGCATACGTCGCCAGGCTGGCGCGGTTAGATTTGACCAACGCGGAGACAGAGCTTTTCCAGAGGCAACTTGGCGACGTCTTGCGGTACGCTCAAAAACTGCGGGAGGTGGATGTGAGCCATATGGAAGCGGCCGCGCACGCGGTGCCAATTTTCAACGTTTTCCGCGAAGACGCGCCACGCGATTGGTTGACGGCGGAGCAGGCGCTGAGCAATGCGCCGCGCCAGGCAAAGGGTCTTTTCAGCGTCACGAAAGTCGTGGAATGACGGGGAAAGATCTGCCGGCGCTGAACATCGCCGATCTCCAACCTCTGTTGCGTCGCCGGGAAGTCTCACCCCGCGAAGTAATCGATGGCTTGCGAGCGCGCATCCAAGATGTCGATGGAGAAATCGACGCTTATCTCTCACTCGATTTTGAAGCTGCCGCCGAAGAGGCCGAGAAAGCGAATGTCGATCTTCCGCTGGGCGGTGTGCCGATCGCGATCAAAGACATCATCAGCGTAGCGGGTGAGCCCTGCACCTGCGCCTCAAAGATTTTGCACGGTTATCGCGCGCCTTACGACGCGACGGTCATTCGGAAATTGCGCGCTGCAGGCGCGATTCCATTCGGCAAAACCAACATGGATGAGTTCGCCATGGGTTCTTCAACCGAAAATTCCGCCATGAAATTGACGCGCAACCCGTGGGACCTGTCGCGGGTGCCGGGAGGTTCCAGCGGCGGTTCAGCCGCGGCGGTTGCGGCCGATGAAGCTTTCGGGGGACTTGGCACTGATACCGGCGGGTCGATTCGGCAACCGGCTGCGCTCTCAGGTGTTGTCGGTCTGAAACCGACCTACGGGCGCGTCTCGCGTTTCGGCGTGGTCGCGTTCGCCTCGTCGCTCGACCAGGTAGGTCCGTTAACCAAAACAGTGCGGGATTCGGCGCTGATTATGAACGCGATCGCCGGCCACGACCCGCAAGAAACTACGTCTCTGAACGAACCGGTGCCTGATTATACGGCAGGGCTGGGAAGAGATTTGCGCGGCGTGCGATTGGGCTTGGCGAAGGAATACATGATCGAAGGGACCGATCCTCAGGTCAAAGCCGCGATCGATGCAGCGGTGAAACATCTGAATTCGTTAGGCGCAGAGATTGTCGATGTCTCGTTGCCGCATACGGATTATGCGACCGCAGTCTACTACATTCTGGCTACGGCGGAGGCTTCCGCGAACCTGGCCCGCTTTGATGGTGTGCGCTACGGCTATCGAGCGGAGAACTCAAAAGATTTGCTCGATCATTATGGCCGCACGCGCGAGGAAGGTTTTGGACCAGAAGTGAAACGCCGGATCATTCTCGGCACGTATGTTTTGAGCTCTGGTTATTACGATGCGTATTATTTGCGTGCGCAAAAAGTGCGCGAGTTGATCCGCCAGGATTTCGCCAAGGCCTTCGAAAAAATTGACGCGTTAATTTCACCAACTTCACCGATGCCAGCGTTTAGATTGGGCGAACGCACCGCCGATCCATTGCAAATGTATCTGGCCGACATCTTCACCAGCCCCGCAAATCTCGCCGGAATTTGCGGGATCAGCGTGCCATGCGGCCTCGCTGAGGTAGATGGGCTTCGCTTGCCCATCGGGCTCCAATTATTAGGCAAAGCGCTGGACGAAGCACGCATTTTACAAATCGCGCACGCTTACGAACAGAGCACCGACTGGCACAAAGCGCGGCCACCGATCGCTGTAGCCATCCACAAGGCATGAAGGATTCAACCGTAATGGCGAGCTAAGCCGTGCACAATCGTCCATTGAATGGCCCAGCCGGTTTTTCAACATCGAACGTCCGAGCAATCCGCCATCCGAAATCCAAAACAGAGGACAGCCGACGACGGGATTCGAACCCGTGACCTGCGGTTTACGAAACCGCTGCTCTACCAACTGAGCTACGTCGGCACGAACGGCAAAGATGCCATCCGCAGATTGCGTGAGCAAGCGCGAACCTGTAGCCGTTTCGCGGTGCAAAGCGCAAATCAGGCGTTGCAAAACCCGCGCTGCGTCGGCCATCCGCCCTGGGACAGATTCGCTGACGCGCGAGCACGCGGGCGATCTTAAAGCGTGGTGAGCTAATGGTGTTTGGCATTTCGAGCCAAATGAAAAGCCGCCACGTGGTGAAGCGTGACGGCTCATTGCGAAATGCTGCTGTTTGGGGGCAACAAGCCCAAAGGCTTATTTGAGCTGGAAAATACCGCTGCCTACAACATTACCGTCGATCTTGATGTCCACGCGATAGGTACCGACTCCGAGTGCACTCGCGCTCAGATTGTATATGTACTGAAAGCTCTCAATTCTGAAGTTTGAGCCTGTGTCGGCGGAGCCAGCGTAAACCGACTCGTCGATGGCTCCGGTCGTCCCTCCGTTTGCGGCTGTAACCCTTTCGCATGACATGCGACAATACGTTCGTGGAAAACAGACAATGAAAACGCTGATAACTCTCTTCGCTGGAGTCATGCTAATTAGCTGCGCAAGCGGGGACAACCAATCGACAAGATCTGCGCTCGGCTCGGCTGCGGGGGTTTCCCCGGAAACTCAGCTAGACCCGTCTCCGTGGAGGCAGAGTAGCAATCCCTTCCCGTGGGAACAGACCGGCAATCCTCTGAATAGCCACTGAATTGTTACATGACAGCGGACAAAGGGGTTGGCCTAGCTGGGGTTCGATTCCTCAGACCGCACCGTTGGGGCTGGAAAGTTTTCGAGGCTCCCGGCGTCGAGCCTGTGTTCCCAGAGAAGGATCAGGCAATCAATTATGCGCAGAACCGCGCATGGTTTCGCTCAGGTGAGATTCGCATTTTCGATTCGACCGGAATGTCGAACGCATCATCGCGTTCAACGAGACGGAAAGAAAGCTGTGACGCTGCAATTCGCCTTTACGATGAAGCGGGGAACGTGACGGAGACGCACGAGCAAGCGGCGATTTTCAAAGAGCCGTCAGCGCGAATCATGCTTGGAATTTCGCGCAAAGCAAAAAGCGGCCACACCGGTGAGGCGTAACCGCTGGTTGTGAAATGCTGCTGCTTGTTTGGGCTACCCAGCTTTACCGATTGTTAAGGACTGTTCGCGGTATCACGAGATTCGATAAGCTGCGCGCCTCGAGCCCGCGGCTCCGCCTTGTTTTCTCTCTTCTGGCCTAACGACTTCAGCGCGGCCGCAAGCCGGCGCTTGGTCGAAAGGAGCGAGGGTTGGCAGTACGACGTGGAATTACACCCCCACCGTGCGGGCGAAGGTCGAAAGCGCGACCCGGGGCCTGAAATTGCGCTGCGCCACCGCCTGGTGGCCGTCGATGCACAACCGTCATGGGTGGCCGAGCAAAGCGAGGCGCTACTCGGCGCACAAAAGCTTGGCCGTTGGAAATGACAATGATCTCGCTCGTCGGAGGATAGACGAGGACGGGATCGTACGGCCAGGCAAAGCTATCTGGTGAGGTTACCGGCTGCGGATAAACGCCGGCGTAATAGGGGGAAGTTCCCGTGGTGACGCCATTGTCAGCATCGGCGCTGGTGTCAGGCGCCGGGGCGAGCTGCTGATCGTATTGCATCGTTTCGTACTGGAGCGTCTGAGCCTGTCGCTGCGCCGCCAACTCTTGCCTTTGCTGATCGGTAAAGTAATCGGCAGCGGAGTGCCGCGGGTTTGCCCCCCGGGGGAGCGAGGTGACGGTCGCAAACGAGCTATCAGCCGGCTCCTGTTCTTCCGCCAGCGTGGGTTGTTTGACCCGGGAGAAATTGGAGAACGCCAGCCAAGCCAGGATCACGATCAAGATTCCCAGTTCCACCGCAATAACATTCGCAACTTTCGTGCTCATTTCGTTAATCTCCTTCCTCTGATGTGTGGGCGCAGAACACAGTCACGCCGTGAATCTCGCACGAATCTTGCCGGAAACCATCCGGCAGCACAATCTTATTCGAGGGCCGCGAAGCAAAGGCGCAACACCGGTTCGGTGACAGCGCATCGGCCCGGTTGTTGGCTCCCCAACCCAAACCGCCTGCTGGGACTTTACGCTGCAATCACCCGGGCGACCCTTGATGGCAAGAATCTCGACGGGTGGATTCCGGAGGAAAAGATCACGCTTCCAGAGGCGGTGGAAGCCTACATCATGGGCTCGGCGTTCGTCGAATTTCAGGAGAAGGAGAAAGGATGCATTACGCCCCGGCAAACTGGCCGACATGGTTATTCTGAGCGACAACATATTTGGCCTCAAGCCGGAAGCCATCCGCAATGTGAAGGTTGAAACCACGATTGTGGGCGGGAAGGTGGTGTATGGATTAAGCCGATAATGGTAACCCAAAGGCGCCAGCGAGATTTTTTACGGATGGGTAATGGCGCAAGGTCTCCAGAAGAATGCGACACGCGTACACGGTGTCACGTCCGATAAAGAAATGGAGGTAACGTGTCGGTGCCGTTTACGACGCGCCCTGCTCAATCGAAATCACAATGAACTTATCTAAACTTCGGCAGATCATTTTTGTCGGCGTTTGTGTGGGACCTTTCATTTGCGGCGACGCGAACGGACAAATCACTGGTACAGGAACTACAGGTAGCACCGCTGGCAGTGGCATGGGCAACGGAAGCGCAGGGGTCATGACTGGAGGAGGTCCGGATCCCCGCAACCTCCCGACCCCATATGAAGAGACTATCACTGAGAGCGGGAGGACGATGACCGTCGTAAGACCAGCCATCCAACGTAAAAAAGCCGCGAAGGTGCGCAAGCGATCAAAAAAGATTGAGAGCAAAACCTCGACAACGCAGAACGCGCCCGCGGCGGCAGCCACTGTCGCTCCATCGCCGAGGTAAATTCGCCGCATTTTTTCGCTTACCCCCCCTGGTTTACCGGTTGCCAGCGTCGGGTGGACTTTTTCCTCATTTCACGTTAGTGCATGCGCGAGAAGCGTTTTCGGACAAATTCGGACACTCGAACTGCGTAATTCTGCGCGAATCGTGCAAAAGCCGCTTTCCGGCTGGATGCAGTTAACGCGCTGATTGTCGCAAGTTTCCGTCGAAATCACGCGAATTTGCGAAATGTCGAAAGCGGTTTCGATTCCCGTTGCCCGCTATCTCCCTATGAAAACAGGCCTCCATCGGAGCCGTAGTCATAACAGAACAAGCGAAAAGTCATAACTGATCCGCCTATTTCCGCCATAATCCATGTCTGTTCTGGCCCAGGCCTTTTGACCGGTGGCCCACTTTTTTTGCTTGGCGGCCCGCACAAGCGTAACGAATATCGCAAAGTCATTCTGCCCCTCACCGTGCTTCGACGGTTTGATTGTCTTCTCGTGTCGATCGAGCGCAGCGCGCGCGGACGCCCATTGCCGCCGCGTGATTAGCGTGCAGGCGGCAAGGTTTGAGGCTTTGCGTTTGCGCGTTTCAGCAAGCCGAAGAGATCGCTGTCGGTGGAAAAGACGAGCGTCGTATCTTTCGTGAGCACTTTCCGGTATGTGTCCATGCTCTTGAGGAAATTGTAGAATTCGGCGGCTTGCGGATTCTGGGTGTAAGCGTGCGCGTAAATCTCGGTCGCTTTCGCGTCAGATTCGCCACGGATCTGTTGCACCTGCCGGTAGGCGGTCGATTGAATTTCATTTAAGTCGCGTTCCTTTTGTCCGGCGATGCGTGCCGCTTCCCCTTCGCCTTCTGAGCGAAACCGCTGCGCAATCTGCCGGCGTTCGCTCATCATTCGCTGGTAGATTCGATCAAGCACATCCGGATTGTAATTCACGCGTTTGAGCCGGAGATCGAGCAGCTCGATGCCAAACTCCGACAATTTGCCCGCCGCTTTCGTCTTAATCTCGTCCTCGATTTTCAATCGCCCGTACTCGATCGGCGGCAAGACACCAATCGTTCCTAACCCTGTTGGCACATTTTTTAGATTTTCATCGCGGAGCGGCTTGCGATTTTTGTCGATGCGAACGATCTCGATCAGGTCATGTTTGGCGACAGCGTTGCGTGTCTCGCTTCCAAGAATGTCTTCCAACCGCGATTGCGCGCTTCGCTCATCGCGCAGCCGGACGAAATAGGTCTTGGCGTCATCGATTCGCCAGCGGGCAAATGTATCGACATGAATGTAAGTCTTGTCTCGGGTGGGAATGGCAACAGGCGCGCCATCCCATTCGAGAAATCGTTTATCGATCCGGTTGACTTCTTGAATGATGGGAAGCTTAAGATGCAATCCCGGATCCGTGATTGGTTCTCCAACTGGCTTGCCGAATTGCGTGATGATAACCTGTTCGGTCTGGTGAACGGCAAAGAAACATCCTTGCAACACGGGCAAAAAGACGACCGCGAGCACGATCAACAAAAGCAAGGACCAGCCGCGCTTGTTCATTTCTTCTCCAGGGGTTTTCCGGTGAGCGGCAGGATCGGCAACAGATTTCGCATCGAATCGTCGATGATGATTTTCTCCCCGGTCGCAGAGAGCACGTCGCCCATGGTTTCGAGATAAAGCCGCGTGCGGGTGATTTCCGGCGCCTTGATGTATTGCTCGAGCATGGCATTGAATGATGCGACGTCGCCCTGCGCTTCATTCACGCGCTTGAATCGATAGCCCTCGGCCGCGCGAATCGCCTGGTCGGCCTGCCCTTTTGCTCTCGGCACCGCTTCGTTGTAATCGCCGTTCGCGATGTTAATGGCGTTTTCGCGGTCTTGTTGCGCTTTGTTGACTTCGTTGAAGGAGGCCTGGACCTCGGCAGGGGGGTTGACATTCTTCAGTTGCACCTGATCAACGCGGACGCCGAGCATGTAGCGTTTCGCCAGTTCCTGCATTCGCGCCAGCGCCGAGACCTCGATGTCTTGGCGGCCGATTGTAATGACTTCGTCCACCGTTCGGTCACCGATCACTTCGCGCATCGCCGCTTCCGATAAATCGCGCAACGTCTGGGCGGGATTACGGACATCGAACAGATACTGCTTGGGATCGTCGATGCGGTATTGCACGACCCACTCCACGAGTGCGGCGTTTAGGTCGCCTGTGACCATTGACCTTTCTTCTTCCGCATTTTTCGTCGGTTGATCTGGATTTGTGTATCCAGGAGTGACGAAGCCGAACTCAAGTTTTAACTGCCGCCGGGTCGGCAGGACGGTTACTTGATCGATTCCGAAGGGGAGTTTGAAATGCAGCCCCGGCTCGACCGTCTTCAAAAACTTGCCAAAGCGAAGGACGACTCCCTCCGATTCGGCCTGCACGGTGTAGCACGCCGTCCAAATCAGGATGAGCAGAAGAATAACGATGGTAACACCGGCAACCAATCGCACGGGAAAACGCGGCAGGTGAAAATTGTAAACGACGGGCGGCTGGGTGTTCATGCTGGTTAGCGCGGGTGGCCTCGTTTCAGGCCTTTCTCACCGGAGCGTAAACAGGTGAATCCCCATCGGAAAGACAAAAATTCCCGTCTTCTATCGTTGCGCGTTCTTGAAACGCATCTGTTAAAAATTCAAGTTAAGCTGGAAGAAACCGCCGCGATTCCAGATAAATTGTGAAAGCACGGGGCTGTAGCTCAGCGGTTAGAGCAGCTGATTTGTAATTCAACAACGGGCTTTTGCGCCCGTTTTCGTGTGCTTGCGCACCGTTGCGGATGCTACGCGCGTTGGCCGTTTCGGGTTCGCACGGCGTTACGCGGAATTGCGTCGTTTGCAGCAAAATTTCACGCGACCGTAGAAGAGACCGTAGAAATTTTCGCTAGTTGATGAGCGCGGACCCAATCTGGGAAAAA
>WNEZ01003903.1_pt1 | contig 17012 bp, 17 predicted proteins | sample 5400521 | NCBI WGS metagenome assembly WNEZ01 (sample SAMN13153339, study PRJNA577476) | soil metagenome | isolation source: 120 cm saprolite under Douglas fir tree site 2 hole 1 replicate 1 | place: USA:California | collected 2015-04-18
CGCAACCAGTCACGCTGCGGTTGACGCCGGAAACAATAATTCGGAAGGACCAGGGCGCCGGATCGCCGGCCGACTTGCAGCCAGGGAGCCTGGTCGCCGTGAGTTTTACTCCGGGCGGAGAAGCAGTCGCCCGCGAAGTGTCCGTGCTCGCAGTGCCCGGCTCCTCGTTCGTTTTCTCCGGTCCCGTCACCTATCTCAATCTCGCGTCACGTTTGCTGGCGGTCGCCAATAAAACCGACGGCAAAACCTACGACATTGTCCTCGATCACAACGCGGCTGGAATCAGCCGGGATCTGCAAGAAGGAGCCGATGTCACGGTGAATGCAACGTTTGACGGCAAGCGCTACGTTGCTCAAAGCATTACCATCAACACCCCTTCGGAACCATAAATAGTTTCCGCTCGATCTGAATGTCAAGCGATGGCGGTAATGGTTCTTTCCTGCCGCGTGCCCTGTCCCCCATTCCTCGCTTTACTTCCTTCACCGTGTCCGGGGGATCCCAGTTAATGCTCATTGCCAGCTCCAAGTACGGCGGTGGGGCGAAACGGGTCCAGCAATCCTTTGGGGCGCACGGTTACAGGATACGGTATATGAAATTTAGTATTTTACTCTTCTGTTAACCACTTGGTTCGGGAAATGTGACAAATAACCTCCGATAACCCATTCTTTTCCACATTTTTAAGGTGTTCGGCTGATTGTGGCGGGTACCGAGAAATACGTACACTTCAGCAACTTAAGCCCACAATCCTGCTTGGAATGGAGCTGCTCCGGTGGCGCCTACTCCATTGTGTGCCTCCCGTGAGGGCACAGGAGGGCGAATTCTACGAGGTTCTTAATAATGAAATTACGTACATTCCTGTTAACAAGCGCGGTACTAGTTGGTCTCGGACTCTTCCAAACTGTTACTCCGGCTCACGCCGAAAGCACCATTAGCTGCCCGTCTGGTGAATACGACATGCTGGACTGGATGACCATGGATTCCGATCTGCGGTCGTCAAAATACCTGGGAGGAAGCGCAAATCCTCTCTACACCGACATGTGGGCTGGCAAATTTTATTGGACCAAGAGCGGCACTGGATATCCCTGGGACATTCAGCTCTATGACAACAACAACATTTATTTGTGGATCACGGAATACGCCTGGAGCAATCCCAGCAGCTACAAAAAGTCCAAATATGACACCAACATGCCCCTCGCTCCCAGGTGTGCAAAGGCAGGGTTCCCCGGCTCAACTATCAAAGTAGCCAACACTGCGTACCAGATCTACACGGATTGCAACCACCACACGGACCACACTCTGAAGACCGCGAATAATCAAGTCTGGGGTCCTTATTACCTTTCCTTAGGGGGAAGTCTTCCGGCCAACATGAAAACCCTGGTGGTGAGCTATCGCTACAACTGCGACAGTAACTACGGTAACTGCGGGGACAAAGAAGAGTACTACCTGAGCCAGCGCTACGGGCTGGTCCAGTGGATTCATTATTCATTGATAAGCGGAACCTACCAGCAACAACAGAAAAGCGTCTTCAACCAGCTGAAGAGCGGCACGACGACTCCCGATTTCAAATGCTTCTGACCAACTGGTCAGGAGCAACGCGGGAGCGACATTAATCGGACTACTCAAAAGTCCACTCACCAAAGTGACCATGGTCGAACTCGGACCTGACGTTAGTATCGGCCCAACGAGAGAAACAGTTAAGTACCGGCAATCGCTAGTGCGGTACCGCCCGCACTCGTTTCAAGCCGGCGCGTAAACGGGGCAGAACCTCCGCATTCTGCTCCCTCGTTCTCGAGGTGTGCATGCGTCAGTGTCTGCTTTCTTTTGCCTTGTTGTGCCTGGGATTGCCTGCTGGCTTCGCAGGAACGCTCACTATCACTCCCACGACCACCCTGATCGCCGAGACTTCGAACAATACCAGCGCGGCTAATTCTTTCCAGGCGCAATCCAACGGGGACATCGGCGCCTCCAATATCAGCAAACTGGATATCCACACGCTTCTCTATCCCGGGGCCAGCACGAAGATCTACGCGCACCTCATGCTCTGGTTTGGCGGACCGAGCCCCATGAATGTTGGTTACCGGTCCGACGATCCGGCACAAGTCCACAGACAAATCGAGGACATGGTCAGCCGTGGAATCGACGGTGTGATCATGGACTGGTATGGTCCGGGAAATTTTGAGGATACGGTAGCAAAGCTGGTGATGGCGGAGGCTGAGAGTCATCCCGGTTTTACGTTCGCCATTATGGTGGACAAGGGAGCGATTCAGTGGAATTCATGCTCGGGATGCGACCCACAACAAGCCCTTATTAGGCAGATCCAGTACGTCGAGGATACATACTTCGCCTCTCCCGCCTACATGCGGGTCAGCGGGAAACCGGTTATCACGAACTTCGATCTGGATTTGCACTTCACTCTCGACTGGAACGCGGTGAATACGGCCGTGGGCGGAACACCCTTCTATATTTTTCAGCACTCAGAAGGTTTTACGCACGCGCTGAGCGGCGGAAGCTATGCCTGGGTCGAGCCGACCACAAAGGATTTTGCGAATAGCTACTTGACGAAGTTCTACACCGCTGGACAAGCGGCGCCACAAGAAGAAACCATTGGCGGCGCCTACAAAGGATTCAACGACACTCTTGCCTCCTGGAGTATGAACCGCATCATGAGCCAGCAGTGCGGTCAAACGTGGCTGGGGACATTTGACAAAATTGACAGCAGTTACAATGCCGGCCACCAACTGGACAGCTTACAACTGGTGACGTGGAATGATTATGAAGAAGGCACTGAACTGGAGACCGGAATCGATAATTGCGTTTCCCTGTCCTCAAGTGTCTCCGGGAATTCCTTGCAGTGGAACATCCGTGGAAATGAAAACACGATTGATCACTATGTCGTCTACATAAGTAAAGATCGGCAAAATTTGATGGCTCTAAACACGATCCCGCCGGGCACACGCTCCTTGAACCTCGGCAGTTACTCGCTGGCCCCCGGCACTTACATTTTCTATGTGCAGGCTGTGGGTAAGGCGACCCTGAAGAACCAGATTTCTGCAGCGGTGTCCTATACAGTGCAGGGCGCAGCCGGGCTGAAGGTAGCATTGGCCGCCTCGCCCTCAGCAATCACCATCAAATCGGGGCAGTCAGGCAGCGCCAGTATCACGATTACTCCCCAGTCCGTACCGTTCAATGGCACGGTCTCGCTTGCGTGCTCTGGCCTCCCCTCGGGGGTGAGTTGTTTCTTTTCCCCGCAAAGCGTTGTTCCCGGAAACAGCACCGTTGGATCCGTGCTCACCATTTCGACCATTACCGTTGCTTCGGTTCCAAATACGAACGACCTGCCGGGCCGGCAATTGTTGCGGTCCGTTGGCTTCCTGGGCGTGGGTATCCCCGGGCTGGTGTTGTTCGGCCAGCAGCGCCGAAAGAAAATGATGATTCCCGTCCTGTCCCTCCTGCTGATCTGCGGGATGCTGCTGCTCAGCGCCTGCGGAGGTGGGCGACAAATCAGCCGTGCCAGCCAGAGCTCCATGCTCGGTGCACCATTGGGGACTTTCACCGTCGCCGTTACTGGCAGCTCGGGTGGTTTGCAAACCGCCACGACCGTCAGTCTGACCGTCCACTAGGTCGGAAGGATCCCGTTGAAGAATGTGCGGAGAGGGCAGCCAGGAACGCCAGGCAGTCCAGTTGCGTAAAAGTAAGCGCCCGATAGTAGAGCGCATAGGCATCCAGCGCGGCAATTGGCGTATTCGGGAAAGAGACCGCAGAACTTCAATGCGTTCCTGCAAATCAAATGAGCGGAGATATTCCCGAATCACCCGCGGCATCGTCATGTGCAAGGCGACGGAGAAATTCTGCATAGCCATCGCCTGTTGCCGCTCCCGAGATTGCAGGAGCTGTAGCATCACGTTCGCCAGTCGGACATTATCGCCAAATCGGAAAAATTCAATTGCCAGCCCTTCCTCCTCCGCCAATTGACGGAAGTCGCGTATATCCGATGCAATGATGGGAACACCATACTGGCATGCCAAGTGGGCCACTCCGCTGGATCCTGCTGAAGACGAGTAGGGCATCACGGTTACGCTGGCGCTGCGGAAGAGATCGCCAATCGCCTCTTCTGGCACATATCCGGTGAATTCAATCTGCGGGTCGTGGCGGTAGCGCTCGGCGATTGTTTCTACGTAACCCGGCGTGTTGGGATGATTTCCACCTGCCACTACCATTCGCGCCGCGAAAAGTCGGGATACTCAGGACGGCCGGAAAGGATTCCATGCGGGCGAAAGTGCACATGCTCAGTGCGATATTTTTCAAGTAGAATTCGGCGGTACTCTGGCAACAGAACGGAAACAGAATCTGACATCAGCAGGACGCGAGTGATGAGGACTCCTGCCACTTTATAAAGTGTGGGGAAGCGAACCCCAGCATCTCTGAGGTCCACGGTGTCCATGAGCTGATGCAGTGTGACGTGAGTCTGGAATCCCGCCAGCCTGATCAGGGCGGGGGCTGCGAGGCCGATGGAGGCGGGGAGCGCTTGGTTCCCGTAGCTGGCAAACCCCACGTTGAACCAGACTACATCCGGCCGCAGTTCTCGAATTTCACGGAGCAGACACAAGGGGTTGGAAACTCGATTGAAATCCCAGCAGCGGACGACGGAAAATCCCGGGAGTTCAGGTTCAGGAGAAGGCAGTTCATCGGCCAGAACTGTCAGATTCAACAACGGGTTGTTCTGGAGCTCACGAGCGATGTGATACCCATATTCATTCAATCCGCGACGGCTGGGCGGGAATGATGTTACGAGACAGATTTTCATCGCTGACCTGGCCCGAAAAACGTTTCACGAGAGAGTTTCCCAAGCAAAGAAAAATAATCCAGCGCTACTTTGACGTCGGCTTTGCTCTTTCCCGCGTGCCGCAGGCCGAATTGGAACGGTATTTCCACCGCTGACTTGATGCGTGCTCGCACCAGAATCTCGAGAAGAATCTTGAACCCGGCTGGCCGTAAATTCAGACCTTCAATACATTCGCGTCTCACCACGAAAAAACCGGACAGTGGATCTTTGACACGGCGTCCGGGCCTCTGCAACGGCATGCTCACGAGCGTCCCGAGTCGAGAAACAGCAAGTCGTGCCGCGTTCCAGCCATTGGGAGAATTTCCGTTCGCGTAGCGGCTGGCGATAGCGATGTCGTGACCAGAGCCAACCCCTTCAATCAGGTCGGGCAGTAACTCGGGAGGATGTTGCAGATCAGCGTCGATGACGCCCAGCAAATCGGCGTTGGTATACCGCCAACCATGAATCACCGCACCGGCAAGACCTCGCTGGCCGCGTCTGACGAATAACCTGATTCGCGGATCCGCCTCCGCATGTTGGCGAACGACATCTTGAGTTCCGTCCCGGCTGTCATCATCCACGATGAGTAACTCGTAATCCAAATTTAAAGGCAATAGTGCAGTACGGATTCGATCAATCAATACCGGAATATTTCCGGCCTCATTCAAGGTTGGAATAACCAGCCCAAATTTTTGGAACGAATTCACTACCTGCATGTCGGGACCCAATCCTGTGGCGTAAATTTCGTTGCTTCCTTTGGATGGAGAACACGAGCGAACTGTTGGCTGGAGTTAAGGAAGGTAGACGCTACCGGGCGGGCTGTAGGAAGGCGAAGAGAGAGCCACCCGGCGGGCAGCTAAGCGCTCCCCAGCGGAGGCAAGGAAGGGACGCGAGTTCAAATCTCCAACGTGCTTACTCGATGAGGCAGCGTAGGCCCGTTTTTCCGCTCCTGACAACTGGCCCGCAGCTGTTCCCGAATATTGCGCTGAACCTCTTCTGGATTTCCCGGGCCGATGATCGCGATATCAGCCAGTGAGCCGAGCGACAAATAGGCGTGGCGGTAGCGATGAAGAAAATCCACTGGATATTCGGGTTTTCGTCGATGAGCAGCTTCTGGTTCGGCATCCAGCACGTAAGCAACATCGGGTTTCGGGATCAACTTCATCAGCAGCCAGGCGTAAAGTCGTACGAGCTTGCTGTCGAGGCGAAGGGTGGCCAGTTCGTCGTAACTGTATCTGTCAAAAATTATTGCGTCCGGCTCCATTCTTCGAAATCTTGCGACGACCGAGCGAAGACGGATAGCATCCCCCACGTAAAGCGCGCAGCGCGCCAGAGTGAGATACCAGCGACGAATGTTCTTGTCGTTGCGATGTACCGGCTTTTCGGGGCTGCCGATCCCTTTTTCACCCTTGAAGACCTTCACCATCGCGTCCTCGCGAAAACGCTTTAGCACGGCAACGTCATCCCAGAATTGCGATCGAATCACGCACATTCCGGCTTGGCACAAGAGCGAATGGAGGCTTTCTATTTGCGTGCTCTTGCCAGCTCCATCAATCCCGGAAAAACTGATCAGCAGGGGACGATTTGCTGGTCGCACTTCAGACGGGCTCGGCAGAGTCGAAAACATAATCACGTTAAAATGCAGCATGACCCTCATCAGTGCGCACCAGGCGGCTTGCTAGGCGTGGCGCTCGTGAGGCCTACGACTGTCCCCACGGCAATCCCGGCCGCGGCCAACAGGCCCATCTTCAAGAGCAAGGACCGGCTCTGCCGCTGTTTGGCGGGCGCCATAGCCGCGCCGGCGGGCTTCGAAGCCGCCCCACCGGTCGTGCGCCCCAGTTGAGCCGCGGCTGCGCCCACCGGTTGCTGTTGGTCCGAGTTCTTCTTCTGATTCTGACCGTCATTCTGCTGTGGCACGTTCGGCGCCGGAGATGCGTCTGGCGTCTGCGTTGGCTGCGGGTTGACTTGCGTTTGTGAATTGGGCTGCGCAGGGGCACTTTGTTGGGTTGGGTTCTGCTGCGGACTACTTGTGGGTTGCGCCTGCGGGTCCGGTGGCGGCACGGGGTCTGCGGTCTGCGCCTGTGCTAAGGAGGCGCTCGGAGAATCTGGTAACGGAGCATCAGGTTGTTGCGAATTTTGTTGAACGCCAGCGTCGGGCTGCTGTCCGGTCACGGCCGCGAATAATTCAGGCGTTCCAGCAAGCGAGGTGGCCAGGAAGACGCCGATCAGGCGGTAGGTCCAGCGGCTCATTGTCAAGCACTCCTTATTAAATCGAGGTACCGGACTCGTTGCTTAGGCTTGCTCCGCTTCCAGATGTCCAAGGCTCGGTGACGGGATGCCAAGGAGCAACTCCTCAGTCTGTGATGCAGTGAACGGCCCACCAAAGCTGGCCGACGCCTCCTCTGGACTCTCGAAAATTTCAAACAGACGATCCAATTGTGTCAATTCCAAAATCACCATTGCACGCACTGACGGCGAGGCGAGTTTCACGTCACCATCTCGCTTCGACGCTTCGCTCATGCATTGCAGCAGCATGTCAACACTGGCTGCGTCCATTTCTTCCACCTGGGAAAGATCAAAGACCAAACGAGGACGATCCGCTCTTAAGAAAGATTTCAGCTCTTGCATGATGGCCCGCACCTGCGCGGCATTAAAGCGCTCTGGCAGGCGTTGTATTAAGACCAGGGTTCGAACTTCTCGCATAATTCTCCTTAATTGCCCATTCAACGAAGTGAGCGGTCACGACGAAGGAGCGATTTCGCCGACCCTATGGAGAGATGCGGCTTCCGCAGCTTGGGTTGGCGCAACCAGGTCACGAATATCAATCGTGGCTTTGTCTTTCAGAGGATTGCTCCTAGTCCGGATACACCCTCGGGAATAACGGGTACGACCAATTAAACGGCGATCCGCGATCTCTAATTCCAAATTGCGTGCCAAATGCAATAATCTGTTCCCATCTACGACCGCATGGGTAACTTCCAGGCCAGGACCCAGGTAGGTGTAAGGCAGCACGCTGGAATCGTCGACAACTGTCCCACAATCCACCTTGCAATGGTGTTCAATGGCGCTACCGCGAGTAACCAAAGCGGCCGCCATGATTTCGGCATGCGGGCCAATGTAGGCAGGCGCGAGAATCCGCGCCCGGCGGTCAATGGCGGCGCAATCTCCAACCCAAACCCCGGGCCTGAGTTCATTGCCTACCGGTTTAAGATCGCAGCGCCCGGCTAGCGCGTCCTGTGCCAACCGCCGATAATCATAAGCACTAGCCATCGGATTCACGTAGCCATGAAACTTGTAGGGTGGCCCTGGCTGCGGATCTTCGCGCAAAACACAGCCAAGCACATCTTCCCATCGCGGCCCTTTGGCAAGATCCATGACGGAAATGTGCAGGGGGCCATGCACACCCTGAACACAGGTGGCTGGTTGGCCCTTCTCTCGATGAAATTTTAATAGGTCGGAAAAATCGAGTTCAGTGTAGGCCCCTAACCGTATCAAGAAAACGGTATCAACTTCCTGCTGTGCGAATTGAAGGAACAGGCGCTCAGCCGCCGGCGGCAAATTTTTGGCGACTTCCTGCAAATCACCCAGGGAGGGGTCTGAAGAGTCCATGTCTGCCGGATCATGCGAGCCACCAAGGAGACGGATGGGCCCAACCCCAAATTTCCTCAGCCGATTGACGACTCTCTGCAGGACAGTCGTGCCGAGGAAATCCACAAGGAGGAAACGCCGTACAGAAAGAGGAGTGGTCCCGGAATCTGCATGGAGTATCGCAATCGGAGCGGCATGCCTCGATTCCGCAAAATTCGAAGACTCGTTTGCCCCATCAATAATCAGAACCGCGGCTGTCCGCACTGCATTTCCCTTTCCGGTACGCCCCGACCTGCCAGTTAAGCAATGGCTTGCCTCGGATAGCCGCCCATCGGCACCGCTGTTGTTGCTCGATGATCGCGCGTTTCAGGTATTTCGGAAGCGCGTTTCGCTCGGAGCACGCGGGTTCCGGCCGACGCGACTGCTGGCGCAGACACACTAACCTTGGTGTGAGACAAAAGGGCTTCGCGTATTTTGAGCCGCGCTTTGTGAAGTTGTGACTTGGAATTGCCGACTGAACAGCGCAACAGTCGTGCAATTTCGTGGTGTCCGTAGCCCTCGACGTCGTGCAGAAGAAAGATTGTGCGATAGCCCTGAGGCAATTCGCCGATCGCACGAGTCAACGCAATGCGGTCCACTGTTCCTCTAAGACGCCCGTCATCCTGACAGAGATCGATCTTTTCCGTTTTCTCGCCAGGTGTATCGGCACGTTGGTCAAGAGAAATCTGGCGCAGGGCTTTCTTGCGGAAGTGCATTAGCGTGGTGTTCATCGCGACGCGATAGATCCACGTGGACAGCGCCGAATCACCACGAAATGTAGAGAGTTTGCGAAAGACCTGAATGAAAGCATCCTGTGTCAGGTCTTCGGCTTCGGCGATGTTACTGGTCATGCGCAAACAGAGGGAATAGACATGGTTCTTGTGAGCCTCGAAAAGTTCCGCAAAGGCATTCTGATCACCGCTGAGGGCGCGCGAGATCAGTTGATGTTCCGGACGCGTTGCCGTGGCATCTGTCACTTGGATCTCCTTTCCTGGTACAGGTCGTCTAGCCGTGTCACCGCGGGTCTAGTGCGAGCGACTGTTCAGTTGCGGAGTGTAAGTGGAAGCAGCAGAGTTCTCCATCGGGTCTTATTTGTAATCACTAAGCGAACTTGCTGTACCGGAAGATGGCTGAGAACCTAAGACTTACAAGGGGTTCATGCAGTTTGACCTTCCATCAAAGAGTACCCGGTAAAGCGTCGGAGGGAGCAATGTGCAAAGCCATGCAGCAATGCCAAAGAACAGAGAAAAGAATAGAGAGGGGTCCGAAGTTGCGGGTCGGGTACGCTGGCTGCCACCGAGTCCACGGCGAAGAACGTCGCAGACGTACGACGTACACAGAACAACACGTGAGTACAGGAGATACTACCTGCGGGTACAGCGAGTACCGGATGGCTTTGACTCACAGCTCGCTCATACAGTGGCGGAGTCCGCAGCTCGCAGTTATAAGGAGGCGTGATTCAGGACCTCAGAGAGAGAGTGCAGTGAAAAATAGTTATCACCACAGATGAAAACATCAACTCCAAATAGACGGGAGACAAATTCCATGGACCCATCCAGTAAGACTTGCAGGGCGTGCGGCCAGACCTTCAAGTCAGATTCCGAACTACAAGAACATCGTCGCTCCATCCATGAGTCGGAGACTAATCCGATTGGGACGGATATCGATGAAATCGCAGAAGTCGATACCGAGGGAGAAGACGAAGAACAGGTTGCATGAACCAACGGCTAAGCGGTAAGCCGTACATGCATCACGGGTGCCGGGAAGACTTGCGGAGAAGTCGGCCCGGCGCCGTGCTGTTTTGGCGCCCGCCGAAAGCCCCAGCGTCCTTTCCTGAAGGGGTTTAAGCTCCTCGATTAGGTTGTCAAAGATCAAACCACCGAAAACTAAAAACGAACAAAGATGAAAGATGAAAGGTTGTTGAGGGAAGAGGGACCGGCGTGTGCCGATCCCTTGTTGGCCGGGACTTTATGAAGAGAAAGGCTCGATCGCGGACACGTGAATCGTCTTGCTGGAATTATCGAGAGTCCCAGTGACTTTCACACTCTTGCCTTCATAGGACTTTGCCTGGTCCTGATTGTCGAGCTGATAAGTGGCGTTACTGGTTTGATCCTGAAGCACGAAATTGCCGTCGGCTTTGACAATCTTGCCGGTAAAAGTCTGCTGGCTTTGGGGCGTCATCTGATTGCCCGAGGCAGCGGGACTAGGCGAAGCCGTTTGGCCTTCCGAGGGGGAAGCGGTTTGGCTTTGGGGTGCAGCAGACGGGGAACTGGGCTGCTGCTGCTGCGTCTGCGCGTTGCGGTCCGGGACTTGCGGATTCTCGGGTTTCTGTTGCTGAGAGAGCACAGGCGTTCCCAGCGACACTAGGCCGAGAAGGAGTGCAGGAATTTCCAGTCGGCGGAGCAGATTGGTCACTTGCATCATGTTGCCTCCAAGAATATGGGTAAGTTTTCTAGATTTTCGAACGAAGAAGCATTCGCATGCGCGCTGCCAAAACATAAGTGGATGAACGTGCGTGACTTATTAATCTTGTGGTAAGTCACGGCGATGAAATGAAGACGTACTCTAAAGTAAAATTTTCGCTGCAAAATTCGAGACCTTAGAATTAATTAATGAAATTACGGTGCTGGCATACAGTGATCAGCAGCGCATTCTAGAGGAATCACTGTAGCCGAAGTTTTCTCTCTGATCGATTTCGCCATTTCGCCCTCATCGACGACATTTCTACAGCAAATCCCCTAGGGAGCTACCGCATGTACCGGATAGGCTTGTAAACGAAATAGTCCCACATTAGTTGGCGGGTTCCGGTGCAACGTCGCCCGGTGTCTTGATCACACTCTCCGCACGGACAGCCAAGTGGATGCCTTACCCCACATTGACAAATTGAACTTTTGGGCGAACGAGCTAAGGTAATTTTTCATTTCAGCTACAGTAGGGGTGGGATTGTAGACGAGCATTTGAGAAGTTAAGTTTACGCGAGATGCACTCCTCGATATTCCAACCACCCCGGGCAGGCGCCGAGAGCTTAAGTGGCTTCTTGACGCCCGCCTCCCGCCCTTTGATTTAGTTAGAGCAGTAGAAGAATAAACGTGGACTAGTTATGAATACTAACCAACTCGCCGAGCTGTTCATTGCAGAGCTAAAAAAGACTCAGGACGCAGAGAATCAGCTTGCCAGCGCTCTGCCCAAAATCATCGCCACTGCCTCTTTGCCACTGAGAGAAATTCTCCAGCATCACCTCGAGCAAACCAAGGATCATGCGGCGCGGCTGGATATGATCTTGCAGGTGGTGGGCGAGACTTCCAAAGGAGAAACCTGCAGAGTCATGGAGGCGATGATTAAAGAAGTTGAAGAGATCGCGGGACAAAAGCTTGCTGCCAACGTGGTGCAAGCGGCGCTCGTCCCGCATGTTCAGAAAATTGAACATTATGAGATAGCAAGTTACGGAACGCTGCGGGAGTATGCCACCGCACTGCAACAGCGCGATACCGCGGCGCAGTTGCAGGCGACTCTCGAAGAGGAGCAGGAGGCGGACCGGAAACTCACGGTCCTTACGCAAATGGTCCTCGCCGAGATTGCCCACGACGAAATCAGAAAGGAAGAGCCGTTGGAGGCGAATCCGACGGATAAAAGCTCGCAGACTCCTCGGCGGGCGGCATAGGAGGATACGTCACGTCCACGACCACGGAGGGCAAAACTTGGTAAGTCTTCGTATCCTGCTAGCTGACGACCATGAGGTAGTTCGTCATGGCGTTCGTGGTTTATTGGAAGGCCATGCCGGCTGGGAGATCTGCGGAGAGGCCAGCGACGGACGGGATGCAGTGAACAAGGCGCTGGAACTTAAACCTGACGTTGTAGTCCTTGACATTTCCATGCCTAACTTGAACGGGCTTGAAGCTACACGTCAAATTACGCAGGTGCTGCCTCAAACCAGGGTCCTCATTTTGACTATGCACGAATCAGAACAACTTGTGCGTGAAGTACTGGAGTCAGGCGCCCGCGGTTTCTTGTTGAAATCCGATGCCAGCCACGAATTGGTTGCTGCCATCGAGGCCTTACAACGGCAGAAGACCTTCTTCACTTCAAAAGTGGCTGAACTGGTGCTCGAATCCGCCCTCAACAATAAACCTCGCACATCGGAAGAAGGAGGTCCGCGGAACATTCTAACGCCGCGTGAACGGGAAGTCGTCCAGATGCTCGCAGAAGGTAAAAGTACGAAGGAAGTGGCTACCGCACTGGGTCTCAGCGTGAAAACGGCGGAAACCCACCGCTCCAATATCATGCGCAAACTAAACGTGCACTCGATCAGCGAGCTTGTGTTATTTGCGGTGCGGAATAATATCGTTCAAGTGGCCTAGGGTGGACGACGGTCCGTTTAAATGGTTAGTGCAAGCGTTCATCCACTTTCTTCCACCCACGGCGGCCAGGCGCTCTGAATGCCCTGGGGCACGCATCAGACATCACGGTTTGTACAGTATTTTCCTTAGGAGGCTAAGGGCTGTACTGGATTCACCCGGGTCAGTTAACCACCTAGACTCAATGTGCTGAAGGATGAATAGAAGCAAGTCCGAAGGCTGAACCTGTACCTGAATTCTAAGAAAAATCGACCACAATTGATTGATCAGGCAGGGCAATTCCGGAGGAAGGAAATCGGAGGAATGAGGATGAGAAAAGTTCTGTTACTGCTATCGATCGTAGTGCTGGCTACAGCGGTGGTCTGGGCCCAGACACCTTCCAGCCAGAGTTCGTCGTCGGACCAGTCCAGTCAGAGTCCCTCGACACAATCGCCGTCGACCCAGAGTCCGTCGCCGGATCAGAGTCAGACGCCGTCAACCCAAAACCCCTCTTCTACAGCGCCGTCAACTTCTCAATCGCCATCAACCTCGCCATCCAGCCAAACGCCGTCTAGCCAGGCATCGACGCCTGGCGCGAACGATTCGACGAGCACTGGCAACTCGATCCAAGGCTGCCTGAGCGGATCTAATGGTAATTACACGTTAACCCAGACCAGCACCGGCAACGTGATAAAGCTCGTCGGTAGCACCGATCAGCTTCAGAATCACGTCGGACACGAAGTCCAGATTAGCGGCCAAATGAGTTCTGCCGCGGCAGGAAGCAGCAACACCAGCACGGGCGCGACGTCGAGCAGCAGCCCGAGCACGGGTGATAACAATTCCTTCCAGGTGAGCTCTGTCACCATGATCTCGGACCACTGCAGTTCGAGCTCCACTGGGGCCTCGGGAATGAGCACTCCTCCTTCGTCGGCATCGAACACTCCTTCTAACAGCTCGAGTGATATGTCGAGCACGAGCCAGTCGAGCACGACTACAGCGCCCAGCAGCAGTGCGACGTCCGCCACTACGCCTGACACCAGTGCTAGTGCGGCTTCGCCCAGCAGCAGCGCGAGCACAACGACCGCGCCGAGCAGCAGTGCGACCTCCACCACTACGCCTGACACCAGTGCTAGTGCAGCGTCGCCCAGCAGCCAGGCCACTTCATCCACTCCATCTACTTCGGCTCAGTCGCCGAGCAGCAGCGATGCCGCGACCGCGACTCCGCCCAGCAACGACACAACGCAGAGCGCACCGGCCAGCGATGCGAATGCTCAGAACGCAACCACAGCCAAGGCAGGACGTAATGCGGCAGCAACTAACAATGGAAACCTTCCCCAAACTGGTTCGGAGCTGCCCCTGGCCGGACTGCTTGGCGTTGGCTTCCTGATCGCAGGGCTCGCGAGCTCTAAAAAACTAAAGCGCGGAGTCCGCACGATCAGCTAACGATGTCTCCTAAACGCCCTGGAGCGAGTGCGCACTGCCAGAGTTCGCGAACCGCGGACTTCTGGCAGTCTGCGCATTTCTGTTTCAGCCTTGTGAGGGTGCCTTGAGGATACTTGGCGGTCGGCTGCCTGTTACCAGCTTCGCCGGGGCCCAACCAAAATCCACCTCCATTTATCTGCGATTCCTGCCCGCGCTACTCACTCTCATCGGCCTGCTCCTTTGTTGTTATGTGGCCGCGAATTACGCCTGGATGCAGGTTGAACAGAACCGACTCACCCACGAATGGCAATCCCAACCGACTTCTCCCGCAAAGGATGGGTCCAGCGGAAACTCGAGTTTGGCACGCCTTGTGATTCCTAAGATCAATCTGAATGCGGTCGTCGTGGAGGGCACGTCTCGGAAAGCGCTTCTTGTCGGTCCGGGGCACCTCGTGCATACTGCCGGTCTGGGAGAACCTGGCAATTCGGTCGTGGCGGGACATCGAGACACTTTCTTCCGTCATTTGGGAGAATTGGTATCCGGCGATTCCATCTACGTAGACCGTGGGGGCAATCTTTATCAGTACCGTGTAACCGACACCAAAGTGGTTGAACCGAGCGACACGTCCGTTCTCAAGACATCGGCAGGAAATCACCTGACTCTCATCACCTGCTATCCCATTTACTACATCGGACCGGCCCCCAAGCGGCTGGTTGTTATTGCGGAATCCGCTACGACTGGCGAGGCGGCGCAAGCTTTTTCCGCAGTCCGCTAAACTGCGGAAATCCCCTTGATTAGCAATCTCTGCGCGCGTTTCCACCCCCTACAGCAAGGTTCGGCACCCGCTACATGCTGTACTGGATGGCGTTGTTGTAACCATTCCTAGATTCTGGAAGCTGATCACAGGGCTTTCGAGCACCGCGGAATTGAACAGGAGAGTGTCATGAGATCGAAATGGAAGGGTATTCTGGCGATTGCCATCGCCGTGGTTCTGCTTGCCGGTGCCGGATGGGCTGCTGACAAGTCAGAGAAGAGCGTGTCAGATGAATTGAAACGAATTGAAGCGGCAACAACTGTTCTGAACGAGATAATGGCGGCTCCGGATAAGGGAGTTCCCCAAGAAATTTTTGAATCAGCCAAGTGTGTTGCAGTTGTTCCCTCTATGATGAAAGCCGGGTTTATTGTGGGGGGCCGCTACGGCAAAGGCATCGCGACTTGCCGTACCAGTTCTGGATGGAGCGCTCCTGCTCCGTTCACAATTGCGGGTGGCGACTGGGGTTTACAGATCGGCGGGGAAGCCATTGATCTGGTAATGCTGATCATGAACGAGAAAGGTATGAAAAATCTGCTTGCCAGCAAATTCAAATTGGGGGCCGACGCCTCCGTGGCAGCAGGACCGGTGGGCCGTCAGGCGGAAGGAACTACCGACTGGAAAATGCGGTCGGAAGTGCTGACCTACTCTCGCGCCAGGGGCGTGTTTGCCGGCGTTACTTTGAACGGAGCAGTGATCAAACAAGATGAGGATGCATCCCGCGTGCTGTATGGCCAGATGGTTCCATTCTCCGATATTCTCACTGGCAAGGTGCCTGTTCCCAAGGGTGCTGAAGAATTCGTCGCAGCCGTGCGGAAGTATGCTGCTGAAGCCAAGGCCCAGCGTAGCTCGAACGAACATCCACAGCGGTAGCTGACCATTGCAATTTCGGTGACTTGCAATAAAAAAGGGGCCATTTGTGGCCCCTTTGAGTTTTAGTGTGCAATTTAAACTAGTAGCTGGCGGGTTGCAGACGGAGCGGCTTGTCTAGCTTGAACTTCAATACGGTTTCGGCAGGGACCTTAACTTCCTTGCCTTTGGTCAAAACTTGTGCCGTACCACCCGCTGCAGCTCCCGCAACCGCACCGATAGCGGCGCCTTTTCCACCTCCCGCAATCGCGCCGAGCAGAGTACCTAAGGCTGCTCCACCGCCGACCATCTCGGCCGTGCGCTTATTCTTTCCAATGCCCTGATTCCCGCTCTCCTTGATATCCGCCGTGCTGATCCCGTAGCGGCGCCCCTGAATCGTCACCGAGTTAAGGTCGAGCGCGAGATCGGGGCTGCTGACTGTCCCACCGCTCGACGCTTGGCGAAGAATGAGTGACGCATCCGAACCCTTCGGAATCAGTACTTCTCCCGATGGTCCCATCACATCCTGCGCGACTTGAGCATTGTATGTCTGGCCTACTCGACCAGTTTTCGAGTCGATGGCTTCATTGGTTTGGATGGCGATCTCGGTGCCGGTAGGAAGCACCACTCCATTGGCACTCCGAGAGCTTGAATTGTATTGGGCCGCGGCCAAAGACGGGTAACCGGCGGTCAGCCCAAATAAAAGTAAGAACACAAAGATCTGTTTCACGATAAACTCCTCCTGCTTGCAAGTTTTCCGCAGCTTTTATGATGGTGAGGTTTGTAGACCGCAGTCACAATCAGTAAAACAAGGTATGTAATCGGGAATCCCACGGTACGAGGAGGTACGGGATTTTCTTACATGAAGTACACATTTTTTTGGATGGCCGTGTTTTGTGATTCACTGTATCGTAGTGGCCGGGAGACTGTCAGCTGTCGTATTGAAATCTAGTTCTGTTCGGAACATGTTCTTAACTGTGCCATCCGGCACGGCTACCTCGACGGAGAAAAGCGAGTTCTATCGTGCGCCTTTTGAGTGTTCGCCTGATCATTTCGTTAATTGTGGGCATCACGCTGGTGTCGCTCGCATTCTCCTATTATGAGGTGCGATCGGAGAAACGCGGTCTTACCCGCGATCTGGAACGCC
>WNEZ01002082.1_pt1 | contig 17002 bp, 16 predicted proteins | sample 5400521 | NCBI WGS metagenome assembly WNEZ01 (sample SAMN13153339, study PRJNA577476) | soil metagenome | isolation source: 120 cm saprolite under Douglas fir tree site 2 hole 1 replicate 1 | place: USA:California | collected 2015-04-18
CAGCACGTCTGAGCGGTTCGTCGTCGACAATATCGTAGATGCCGGAGGGAACCGGTTGCGTCAGTGCGGCGACGATGGCGCTGGCCGCATCCTGAACCCAGATCAGCGGCAGGTAGGCATCGCGTGATCCGGGGAAGGCGGCGATGCCTCTGCGGGCAGAGCTGAGGAATTCCCACGTCGCGGGTGACTCAGGTCCATACAACGCTCCCACCCGCAGCGAGATCCCGCGACGCTCGTTTCCTGCAAAGCTGGCGACGGCGACCTCGGCATCGAGCGTGGAGTGGAGTGTGGCAGCAGGCTGGACCGGCGTGGTGCCGGCATCAATCCACCTGTCCCCACTGTCCGGATAGACAAAAGCAAAACTGGGATAGATGAAGGTGTGTACGGAGCCTCCGGCAAGGGCAGCTTCGACCAGGGTGCGCGTTCCCTCACGGCGGAGACGGTCATTCGCTTGCCAGGCCGAAAGCTGACCCATCTTCATCGTCGGTGGGATGCTGGTAGCAAGATGCAGGATGGCATCACTTCCGGTCAGCGCTGGCTTGAGGGACTCGACCTCGAACAGACTGGCTGGTACGGGGTCCGCACCCAGCTGACGAAGCACAGCAGCGTTTTCCTCGGAACGACTCAAGGCACGAACACGATGACCGGCAGCGACGAGTCGCTGTACAACCGGGTGCCCGAGCACGCGGGTCGCTCCGGTCATGAAGATTTCCATTGGGTTCTACTCCTTCTATATCAACCTGATACATCTTTTCTTTGGGCTGGCCAGGATATCTCTTCTTTGAGATATAACCTGAGAAATTACCCTCTCATGATACTGTTGGCGAATTCGGTACGTTGGCCTCGCCCCACCCCACGGGCGCGATTTATCGCGCCCAATACGCATCCACCTAACGAAAAGCCCATCAGCATCCGTAGGGGCGAGGGTGGTAGAGTGGTGTGGGGTGGGCCTTTATGGTCGCCCGCGTAGCCTGGTATGGTTGACGACAGGGTAGGTGAACGTCGCAGAAAGGGACGGCGGGCGACCATAAAGGCCCACTCCACTCATCCCAACCACCCTCGCCCCTACGGATCACCCAGCCTCCTACCGCTCTCCCTGGCTTCGGTTGATGCGTATTGGGCGCGATAAATCGGGCCCCTACGGACTCGACATCGCTTCGCTCGTCGTTTTGGGCAATTCGCCAACAGTATCCTCATGAGGTGATCTATATAGGAGACGAAAGAGAGAGCGAAAGTGTGAGAGCATCACGCGTGAAGCTGCATCTGTCTTTGGATATAGGCCAGTTTGTCGGGATTGATGACTTCGTAAAGGTTGGTGATCTGTTCTTCTGTCATCTCGCTGGCGATAACTGCCAGCAAGGTCTCTTTACTCCAGACCAGTATCCCTGGTGTCCCGTTGACCACGGCTGAAGAGAAATGCAGATCGGGATACCAGGAAGGCGCTTTGCGTAAGAGTCCACGCAGCAGGCTCAAGACCCTCTCTCGGCCATGCAGCGGATAGGGGGCAGCGTATACTTTACCGCCACCATCGGCCCACCAGCTCACATCCTCAGCCAGGACAGCGACCAAAGCTTGCACCTCACCCTGTTGGCTTGCTGCCAGGAACCGTTCGACCAGACGCTCCTGCGCTTCTTTTGAAGGCGCGGTATAACGTTTACGATGCTCACTGATATGAGCTTTCGCTTGATGGAAGATTTGTCGGCAATGGGTGGCACTCTTGCCCACAATCTCGGCAATCTCTTCGTAACGATAGGAGAAGATTTCGTGCAGCAGAAAGACGGCCCGCTCATAGGGTGTCAGGCGTTCCAGGAGGAGAAGAAAGGCCAGGGAAATCGATTCGTGTTGTTCAAGGGTGTGCCATGCAGGATCTTCCAGGTCCGTTGTCAGGATGGGCTCAGGGAGCCAGACGCCGACATACTGCTCACGCTGTCTCCGTGCTGACTTGAGGTAATCAAGGCACAGATGGGTCACAATGGTGGTCAGGTAAGATTTCGTGGAATGGATCTCTGTGGGTGAGGCCTGGGCATAGCGCAGGTAGCACTCCTGAACGATATCTTCGGCATCGCTGGCGCTGCCAAGCATGCGATAGGCGATGGCAAAGAGCAGCGGATAATAGTCATGATAGGTTTGTTCGAGGCTTTCTTGTTGTCCCATGTTTTCGCTTTGCCCTCTCCTTGCAGTCAGACGGTCTTTCGGCTTCCAGTCTCGTGTTCTCTCATCGATCTTTTTTTGTGCTCATTCTAGACTCTACTGAATAGGTCTGGCCTGAGATATGCCCTCAATAAGTCCTGCTATATATTCTAAACCATAACGCTACATGATGATCAGGCTGTCATTCGTCCAATAACCTGGCTCTTGACCACTTCGGGGGCTTACTCCTCGCTTGCTGAAGTACGACGGAGAAGAAGGATAGACCACTTCGTGATGTGCTGCTGGCCATTGGGCCGGAGAAGGCGGAGCCGACAATGGGGAGAATAAAAGAGCTTGAGTGTGCTGGGGATCCCCTCTCCGCACGGTTTCTGGAGGAGACGTGCGAGAAGGGAACCATTCTCGCCGAGGCTCTTCTCCTCGACCTAGCCGAACAAGGATTCGGCGGTCGGGTCATCGATGGGGAACTGAGTGGATATCGATACGATCGTCCGATCCTTGGATCGTGTTGCGCACCGTTGACAGCACCTGGTGGGATGTCGAAGGCGAGGAAAGCGACGTTCTTGAAACGCTGCCATGTCACTATCCAGATGCAACTTCTCTGCCAGAGGCATGAAGGGTTTTTCTTTCCAGAGAAACGTGCAGGCCATCTTGCTCCTTACAAGGCGTGAAGCACCCGCTTGCGGAGCAGTGGAAAACCTGCTCTGCCATATCCCTGCCTTTTGATCAATTTCAGTTTGGTCACATGGCCCTCTACCATGCCGTTACTCCACGACCAGGTCAAGCCAGCTCTCACAGCGTCTTTGTCTTTCTCTATCCCAGAAGCGAATGAGAGGAGTTCTGGAAGTCCGCTTTCCGCCACCTTGGCCAACCAGACATCTAACCGCTTTCCTTCTCGCTTGTGGACCATTGCCAGGAAACTTTGAATGAGGTCGTAGGCTTTTTTGAGCGGAGGACTGGAGAGCCTGATGGTAGCCAAATCCTCTTGCTCAATCTCATTGAGCGTCTTGGGATCGCGCATAAACAGCCAGACAGCGGTGTTCGGCGTATACTTCTTGATGCGTTCGACGTTGACTGGGGCTTGAATCTCTGCCTGCTTGAGCGTGGCAAGGTAGCGATACACGCTTCGCTCCGAGCCGGTGTAGCCTTGCGCTTTGATCTCTCGATAGAGCGTAATCCCCTTTTGTGCTCCCTCTTTCCAGCGTTTGAGCACGAAAGGGGCAAAAGCATCAAAGGAACTCGGTTTTTTGCGTCGTTTCCTGGCTTCAGGGAACGTTCCAGCCGCAAGCCATTTTTGGACCGTGCGAGAGCTGAGGCCCAGCCGACTGGCAATTTCCTTGGGAGTCATCCCTTGCTGTCCGAATTCCACCGCCTGCTGATAGCGAGCATATCTGCCCGCACGCCGCGCTAATCGGGCTTTCTCAATGTAGCGAGGCTCCGGAGGACGCCATTGCTCAATAGAGATCAGCGGCTTATGCGGCTCCTGCCTACCCGACTCCTCCTGGTCCTTTGCGGCCAGGATTTCCGCCTGACAGCGTGCCAGGAGCAGTTGGGTAGCCTCGGTCAAATTTTTCACGACATGGAACCTGTCTGCGCACTGCACAGCCTGGGGAGCGCCAAGCGTCGCGGCTTTAGCGTATTCCCCTCCACGATCCCGACTCACCACGAAAATATCTGGCTGTTGGCGCATCCAAGCCGCTGAGGTTTCCGCTTCTCGATCAGGGAGCAGGTCCACGACTCGCCTGCTCTCCAGGTTCACGAGGATCGTGCCGAAGCAATAGCCGCGCCGAAACGAGAAATCGTCTATGCCCAAAAAGAGCACGGAGCCCGTCAAGACATCCGGGAGATCCATGATGCGGCGCAGAATGGTCTGGCGCGAGGTCTGGATCCCTAAACGGGCGGCGAGCTTGGCACCCCCTTTGCCACAGGTGGACAGCCCAATGGAGGTGATTTGCTGGCAGAACCGGATGGTGGTCCGGGCCCACGGCTCGACAAAGGTCGGAAAACGCTCGGCAAATACTTTGCGCGCACAGTAAGCATTGCGGCAGGAAAATTTGCGAACGGTCAGAACCAGCTGGACACGACGGCCTGCGCAGGGGGCATCACGCAGCACTCGGCGATAGTGGCAATGGATCGATGACGACGGTTCAGAACACAGGGGACAACACGAGGTAGGAGAGGTAGCGACGATCTCAATCAGCAGGCCGTTTTCGGTAATGTTGATCTGATCCACCACGATCCCTTCAGGCAAGCCAAGCAAGGAAGTCTCTTCCATCATAACCTCACGGATGACACGATTACTCCCGGTCACAAGTACGCGCCCAAACGATGCGAGGTGAGAGGCCGGACGAGGGCTACAAAGCCTAGCACGAATTTGTGTCCGAGAGTACGATGACACTCTCTTCTAGTGGGCTCTTATGGAAGAGACTATATCATTACCTACCAGTGGGTTTCTTAGCAAGCGAGGAGTAAGCCCCCGAAGCGGTCAAGAGCCATAACCTTGGCGCGTTTCTGCCACATAAAATGGTTAACCTTCGTACAGTAGACATCGGCATATTTCTCTACTATACTGGTTTTGACACTCAAATGGCCCTAATTACTGCTTAAAGAGAACTTTACCCCTGGCAGAAGGATCGTGTTTTGTGAAAGGTGGAATATGGATGAAGCAACCTGATCGTGCAAGGACCTTTCTGCGGAAAATACGCCTGTTTCCGCTCTCTTTGCTAAGCCTCTCCCGAGGCAAACGTCTGCTTATCGTGACGCTCTCTTATGGGTTGGCAATCCCTGGACTCTGGTTCTTCTTTCCTCGCGTGCACAATGGAGCCAGCATGCTTCTGTCCATCATCTGCCTGTGCTGGCTCTTTCGTTACCGAGGCTTGCTCATCAGTCTTTGCTCCGTTGCTCTGGCCATGGGGTTGATTTATCACTATCTGTTGAAGGATCACGTGGTGGGTCAGGCTTTGGTGGAGCAGGCGGTGATTGGATTGGCCATCTCCCTGCTGCTTGGTCTGACGATCTGCTGGTTACGGACGGCACTTGACCTGGTGCATGCAGCTCAGCAGCAGGTGCTGACGGCGGAACACCAGCGTGTGCTGGCCGAAGATCGCCAACGCCAGGTCAGCATCGCCTATGAGCAGCAGCGCAAGCTCAACGAGCTGAAAGATCAGTTTCTGCTCAACGTGAGTCACGAGTTGCGCACTCCCCTGACCGTGTTGGGAGGCTCGCTGGAACTGCTCAAAGCCTACCTTGACCAGCTGGACCCGCCGGAGCGGACCCAGATGCTGAACAAGGCCCTGGCCAGCTATGAAGAGCTCGTCACTTTGGTTGATCGGGTGTTGGATACCACTGCGGTCGTGAGTGATATCCCTCAGGCGAACGCGGAGGTTGTGCGAGTCCATCAGCTCCTACAGGAGGTGCTTGCGCATTTGGATCCTGCTGATGTCGGGGCCTATACGATCCGGCTGCAGGTGCCCGAGCAGATCCTGGTGTGGGCTGACTGGCAACTGCTCTTTCAGGTGCTGCGCAATCTGCTTTCCAATGTCTTTAAGTATGTTCCCAGGCAGACAGAGATCCGCATTGAGGCCACGCAAGCCGCTCCTTCTTCCCCAGTGTGTCTCTGGGTGCAAGATGCCGGTCCTGGCATCCCTGCCGACGAGCTTACGCTGCTCTTTGAAAAATTTGTGCGTCTCAAGCGAGACGTGGGTGGACAAAGGCGCGGGACGGGTTTGGGCCTGTACATCTGCAAGCGGTTCGTCGAAGCGATGGGAGGACGCATCTGGGTCGAGAGTTCCGGTCGCCTGGGAGAAGGTAGCCGCTTTTGTCTGACCCTGCCCCCCATCCCTCCGTCCTCGCTTCCTTTTAAAAGAAAGGATTTACAATAAACCTCCAACCCAAAACGCCCACTGATTTCTCGCAATCCCTGAGAGCTCACTTTGGTTTTCTGTGATAGACTCTCAATCTACATTTCGTGCAGACCCCTGACTTTTTGTGCAGGGGTCACTTTTTGTGCAAAGCCATTCCTTGGGAACACTTTCCATCCAGGCGAAATAGGCTGCTTCTGCTTGCTCGCGGGTTGAATGGCTGTAGATCTCGAAGAATTGCTCCTTGAGCTGGTGGGCCTGGCCGAGCAACCGATAGTTTTTTGTCCAGGTCGCCAGCACAAAGCGATCCTCTGGCGAGAGTTCATGGAAACGCCGGAGCAAGAGATAGCGGTCGTGCATTTTGAGGGACTTGACAAACGGCTCAGTATCAAGTATATTCAACTTGATGGTTGAATATCATGGCACTTCACTGGACAAGACCTTTCATGCACTTGCCCATCCCATACGCCGGGACATGCTTGCGCACTTAACACACAAACGCTTCACCGTTCTGGAGATGGCCGAGCTGTTCGATCTCTCGCTCAATGGCGTCTCCAAACACTTGAAAGTGTTGGAGCAAGCCGGGCTGATCCATCGGGAAATCCAGGGACGGACGCATTACTGTTCCTTGGAGGCCGAGCGGCTGGGCGAGGCAGCGGAGTGGCTCGACTACTACCGTCACTTCTGGGAAGGGCGGTTGGACGCGCTAGAAAGCTTCCTGGAAAGGAACAAAAATGAAAAAACACCGTAATCCAAAGGAAAGACTATGGATCATACTCAAGGAGACCTTCAGCATGTGCTGAAAATCAGCAGGATCATTCATGCTCCCCGGAAGGCTGTGTTTGAGGCCTGGACGAATGCTGAAAGCGTGAAGCAGTGGATGTGCCCAGAAGGCTGGTCCGTTTCATTCGTTGAACTGGATGTGCAGGTAGGTGGAGCCTTTCGGATTGATATGCACACTGACGGGGCAGACACGGTTCATACCGGGATCTACCGCGAGATTACACCTCCGGAGAAACTGGTCTTCACCTGGGTTTCCAGGCATACCCATTACCGAGAATCACTGGTGACTGTCGAACTCTTTGCGCATGGTGAAACCACAGAACTGGTTTTAAACCAGATGCAATTGCCCGATGAGGAAGCCGCAGAGCGGCACGCTGCTGGCTGGACGGCACTGACAGAACACCTGGCGGCCTTTCTCCAAAAGAGGGTCTGGGGGCACCGGGATGAACATGACGGCTAGAGCGATTAGAATCTTCTGTCTGACAGAAAGGACAAGCACTATGACAAACGATGGCAGCAGTAGGATCAAGGACCACCCGGTGGTTTCGCACGCGGAGTGGCTCTCCGCACGAACGGCGTTGCTGGCCAAGGAAAAGGAATTCACACGGCTTCGCGACGAGCTGAGCCGACAGCGGCGCGCGCTCCCGTGGGAGAAAGTGGATAAGCAGTACGTCTTCGACGGGCCCAAAGGCCTCGAGACGTTGGCCGAGCTTTTCGAAAACAGGAGCCAGCTCGTCGTCTATCACTTTATGTTCCCTCCCGAGTGGGACGAAGGGTGCCCGAGTTGCTCGTTCTGGGCCGACAATTTCAACGGCATCGGGGTTCACCTCAATCACCGTGACGTGACCTTTGTGGCCGTCTCTCGGGCACAGCTTTCCAAGATCGAGCCGTTCAAAAAGAGAATGGGATGGAGCTTCAAGTGGATCTCCTCGTTCCAGAACGATTTCAACTTTGACTATCAGGTGTCCTTTACCCCGGAGGAAGTCCGCAGTGGAGCGGCGTTCTACAATTATGCGAAAACGGATCCCGGCGTCACGGACCGTGAGGGCATCAGTGTGTTCTACAAAGACGAGAGCGGCGCGGTGTTTCACACCTACTCGTGCTACGCGCGGGGAATCGACATGATGAACACTGCCTACCAGTACCTCGACCTGGTTCCCAAGGGGCGCGATGAGGAGGGTCTGGAATTCACGCAGGCCTGGGTCCGTTACCACGACAGATACCAGGATTGAGCGCACGGACACAGATTTGGGAACTGCCGCGCAAGAGGGGCACGGCTCCGTAACACTGAAAGGGAGCGCTATGAGTTTGCCACGAGAACGTACCCTTATCCTGGCGCTGCTGCTGATCCTGGCCTCCGCGTCGTGGGTGATTCTGATCTGGCAGTCCTGGACAGCGAACGGGATGGGCACGGGTCTGACCATGGGCATGGGAGCCGTGTTGTTCCTGGCAATCTGGATCGTGATGATGATCGCGATGATGTTTCCCACTGCCCTGATCTTCGCAGAAAAATGCTTCCCACTGGGTGCGCGCATCGCCCAATTCGCAGCCCTGGCCCTGATCCTCTATGGCGCACTCGTGATCGTCGTGCCCGCTGCGCTCCCGCTGAGCGGCGCAGGCATGGAACTGTCATGAACCCCACGGCTAAAGCCACGGGGCATCCTGCGGCGGTTTAGGTGAGTCGACCTGCGCGCCTTTCGAGTGCGATCAGGTTGACACCGTCTTATGAACCAGATCGGGTCATCCCGATCTGACAAACAGGAACCTATCTGGGCATACCACCCACGGGCAAGCCGGTCCACATGACGTCGGTGTTTATCTTCCGCTTGGCGGAAGGCAAGATTGTGGAAGATTGGGGCGAAGCTGACACCCTGGGCATGATGCAATAATCGGGAGCGCTTCCCCAGATAGGGTAGCCAGACAAAAAGAGAGAGGAGGCATTTGGTCAATCCAAACGAATGCTACCTTCTATTCCTTATGCGCATGACTCACCGATGGATTCTGTGGTGTTTGCTCCCTTCCAAAAACACTATAGAAGCCATCGGTGACCTTTTGAAGGGCCTCACTGCTTTCTCCCAAAAACACCACAGAATCCAGATACCCGACATATTCAGCCAGGCTCTGTTCGCTTTGGTCCCAAATCGGAACCTGCTTTATAGACAACCCCGGTATCTACAGGGTATCATAGAAACACGTATACATGCACTGGTGATACGTCGGCGGAAAAAAGGTGAAGGAATGGTTGACGCAAAAGCTTCTGAGAGTGTAGCCAACACTCAAGGCCATAGACAAACACACCCTCTGCATCCCTCGTCACCACTCGCCATGCCCAAAATCGCTGCCTGGAATGGCCTCAACATTGAATACCATCTTCAGCGACCGGCGGAATGTGAAATGCGTCAGCCACAACATACAATCTGTATCTTGCTGAGTGAATGCCAGTTGGAGAGACGTGTGGATGGTGGACAACTGCAGCGTATCCATGCAGGGAGTGGAGAGGTCATCATCTACCCGGCCTCCTCTGAGCATTGGATTCGTTGGCAACAGAACGCTGAATTTCTTCTCCTGTTTCTTGATCCGGCCCTTGTCACCCAGACCGCTGACGAACTGGCTGCTCGCAGCACCATCGAACTCATCGGGAGTAAAAAAGAGACACATGATCCACTGCTGCAGCAGATCGGTCTGGCCCTTAAGGCCGAGATTGATGAGGGGACGGCTGCTTTCTCTTCTCTCTATGCAGAGTCGCTGGCTAGCGCACTCTCGGCGCACCTCTTACGGCGCTACACGGTTTGGAAGCCTAACATGCATGACAGCATGGGTCATCATGCAGCCCCAGCGGTTCGACAGGTCATTGCGTATATCCACGACAATCTCGATCAGCAGCTCACGCTGGCCGAACTCTCCTTTATTGCTAATATGAGCACCTATCACTTCGCACGCACGTTCAAACAAGTCACAGGAGTGGCCCCGCATCAATATGTGCTCAATGCCCGCCTTGAGCGCGCCAAAAGCCTGCTCCTGCGGGGAAATTTGAGCATCGCCGAGGTCGCGCAAAAGGTCGGTTTTTTTGACCAGAGCCACTTCACCCGTTACTTCAAACGGATTATTGGTGTCACCCCTCAAGCCCTTCTCCAGCAAAACAGCAAGAATTTACCATCATAAAGAGCATGTTTTTCCAAGACGGTTCAATCTCCTGACATTACAATTGAGCTATTAAGGGTGGAGCCTGTCGCTTACCCCTTTCTATGGCTGTTGTCGCCATAGTTCAGTAACTAAGAAGTAGGAGATTTATGACGAAGCAAGAGAACGAAGCGATTGTTCGTCGAACCTGGGAAGAGTTGTTTAATAAGGGCAACCTTGCGGCCGCAGATGAACTGATCGCCGCCAATTTCATGAACCACGCTGCTCCTGGTGCCCCTCCTGGACCTGCATCCTTTAAACAACTCGTGACTTTCTACCGCAGCGCCTTCCCTGATGCTCAATTCACCATCGAAGATTTACTTGCAGATGGCGATAAGGTGGTGATGCGCAATACATTTAGTGGCACCCATCGAGGACCCTTCATGGGCATTGCTCCAACTGGAAGGCGTGTCTCGCAGGAACAGATACATATTGTGCGCGTGGCCTCCGGCCAGGTCGTAGAACATTGGGCTGTGCGCGACGACTTGAGCTTGCTGCAACAACTCGGGGCTATCCGCCCATAAAAGAAAGGAACAAGAAATTTATGCCAACAGTACGTCGCATGGCTCTCCCTGTACTCGCCAGTTCCCTCTTTCTACTGTTAGCCAGCGCCATCTCTTCAAGTACGTTTGCCCATGCACAAGGACCAGCACAGGCAGACCAAACACTCCAGCCTTTTACGCTTTCCAGTCCCAATTTTCGTGATGGGGGACCGCTGCCAGCGAGCAGTGAGTACGGAGGTGGCTTTGGCTGTCACGGAGAAGATATTGCGCCTACCCTCACATGGGAAAATGTTCCCGCGCAGACGAGCAGCTTTGCTCTCGTCATGAATGACGTGGATGCTGCCGTTGCCGGAGGCTTTCATCACTGGATCGTCTACAATATCCCCGCTACGGCCCGAACGTTACAAGGAAATGCTCCCTATACGCAAGGGACGAACAGCCTGAATATTCGGACCTATTTTGGGCCGTGCCCGCCCGCGACAGGCGAGAAGCACCACTACATCTTTACGCTCTACGCGCTCAGCACTGACCATCTCCAACAGGATGGACTGACCTACGATGGCTTGATCCAGACCATCAATGGACACGTTGTGGGTGCGACGACGATCGTTGGCACGTTCCGCCGCGTCCCGGAAGGCCCGACAGCGAACTGAAGACAGGGCCTGTGCTATACTCTCCTCAGGTTGCACGGGCAGAACGAGGAGAGTATCAAAGGAAAAGGAACAACAAGCATGGAATTTATGGTGAGCGCGAGCTTTCGCCCACAAGATCAACCTGTCCGAAAGTCCAGTTGACAGAGACATTGCTTCTGACTATACTTATCAATGTGAGTGATTATTCACATACAAAGAGGGGTAGCAGAACAGATGCCGGGGGAGACACGACAGAAGATCCTGGAGGCAACCGCAAGACTTCTTCAGATGAAAGGGCTGGCGCGGGTGACCACCAAGGAGATCGCGCGGGAAACCGGCCTTTCCGAGGGCGCGCTCTACAGGCACTTTGAGCATAAAGAGGAGGTTTTGTTCGCAGTTGTAACGAAACACTTGCCCACGGTCCTTGAGATCTTGCAAACACATGTGGCGGGCACGGCCAGCGTCAGCGAGAACCTGGAGGCCATTGCTCTGGCCGCAATCCAGTACTACGGGCAACTCATTCCCATGGGCGCCTCGTTTTTCGCCGACACGGAGTTGCTGGCTCACTACCGCACAGCGATTCGCCAGATCAATGGAGGACCGCAGAGGTTCTTTGAAGTGGTCGCTGCCTATATCGCGGAAGAGCAAGAATTGGGTCGCATCGAAAAGCACGTTCCCGCCCTGAACATCGCTATCCAGTTGTTGGGACCATGCTTTCAGTACGAATTTCTGCGGCAGTTCATGGGGGAGCAGCCTTTCGGCCAGACCAATCGAGAGTTCGTGAAAAACCTGATACAGGGGTTGGCGTTCGGTCACTTTCCAGCGTAAGAGGGGACTGCGCACCAGGAATCACCACCTGAGTGGGTGTTTGCCTCTAAATGCAATGACATCATGTTGATCTGACGACATGATCTGGCCGGTTATGATCTCTTTTCGAGCCATGGATGCAAGAGGAACTGAAGCGGGGTGGTGAAGGACGGCCGCCCTTCACCTGGGAGCGTGGTGCTGTGCGCCCACTTCTCTCCCTTTGGCGCCGCCGCAGGCGGCTTGAAATGGATACCTGAATAGCTACAAACAGAAAAGGCAAATACGGGCATGATTAGCGCAACATTTCCCTATCAAAAAAAGCGTCAACTGGTTCTGGGATTGGAGATGGCGTATGTGGACGAGGGCCAGGGTGATCCGATTGTCTTCCTGCATGGCAATCCCACCTCCTCCTACCTCTGGCGCAATATTATGCCTCATGTGCAGGGGCTTGGCCGGATTATAGCACCTGATCTCATCGGCATGGGCGATTCGCAGAAGCTGCCCGAGAGCGGCCCCGGCTCCTATACCTTCGTCGAGCATCGGAGCTTTCTGGATGCGCTGCTCGAAGCGCTTGGCGTACATGAACGGGTCACCTTTGTGGTGCATGATTGGGGATCGGCCCTGGGCTTCGACTGGGCGTATCGCCACCCGGACGCCGTGAATGGATTGGCCTATATGGAAGCGATTGTCAAGCCATATACCTGGAGCGAGTTCCCGCAAGCAGGACGCCAAACCTTCCAGGCGTTGCGGTCTCCAGCAGGCGAACAGATGGTGCTGGAACAAAACTCCTTCATCGAGTTCAACCTGCCCAGTGGTATTCTGCGTCCCTTGACGGAGGAAGAGATGAATACCTATCGCCGTCCGTTTGCCGAGCCGGGCGAAGGGCGTCGCCCCACGCTCACCTGGCCCCGTCAGCTTCCGATTGATGGAGAGCCAGCCGATGTGACCGAGATCGTTGTGGCCTACGGAGAGTGGCTTTCCAGAAGTTCCGTTCCCAAATTATACATTCAGGGCGATCCAGGCAGGTTACAACCGAGTCAGCATGCGTTCTGCCGCACCTGGCCCGCGCAAAGCGAGGTGATCGTGCGAGGGCTCCATAATCTCCAGGAGGACTCTCCTGATGAGATTGGAATAGCTATCGCTACCTGGCTCAAAACACTGGAATAGCTCCCGCTGCTGCTCGCAGTTCCCTATGGATTCACAGAGAACTGCGAGCCAAACCCGAGAAAAGGAGATACATGATAGTTACCTTATCCGGGAGATATCTTTGGTAAGAGCTTATCGAGGGTAATCGGCAGATCGCGCACACGGATGCTGGTGGCGTGATACACTGCGTTCGCGATCGCCGCCGCAGTGCCAACGATGCCAACCTCGCCAATCCCCTTGGCCCCCATCGGATTAAAGTACAGATCCTCCTGGTCTAACCAGTGTACCTCAACCGAGCCGACATCGGCGTTGGTAGCAATATGGTACTCGGCGAAGTCATGGTTGACCACATGCCCGAACCGTGGGTCCAGCACGCCCTGTTCATGTAACGCCATCGACAGTCCCATGGTCATGCCCCCAAGGAGCTGTGAACGAGCGGTCTTGGGATTGATAATCCGGCCAACGTCAAACATGCCCAACAGGCGTGGCACCCGCACCTCACCAGTCTGCTCATGGACCCATACCTCCGCAAACTGAGCCCCGAAGCTGTACATGGCAAAATGCTGCTGGTAGGAGGTGTTGGGGATCTCACCAGTCACCTCAAGCCCCTCGGCTGGCACTACTCTGCTGGAGTTGGATGCAAGGAGAGCACGCAGCTTCCCAGCCGCTTCGACAATGGCCGAGCCCCAACTGATAGTCCCCGACGAACCGCCTGCTCCGGATGCCGGTGGCAGAGCGCTATCTCCGATGTGCAGGTCGACGTGCTCGATGGGAACTTCCAGAGCATCGGCGGCGATCTGTGTCAGTGTTGTCCAGGTGCCGGTGCCGATGTCCGCGGCTCCGATGAGAACGGTATAGCGTTCCTCAGGGCTCACCCGAATCGTGGCGAAATTTCCAGGGAAGCGGAACATTGGGTAGATTGAAGCGGCTACCCCGGTTCCCACCAGCCACCCTCGCTCGTGTCGAGCCCGAGGGGTAGAGTCACGCGAATCCCACCCAAAGCGACGGGCGCCTTCGCGTAGGCACGTGACCAGGTGACGACTGGAGTACGGGAGGCCGGACGCTGGTTCGACGTCCGGCTCGTTGCGAATGCGAAACTCGATGGGGTCCAAACCGCAGGCGATTGCCATCTCGTCCATGGCTGACTCAAGCGCAAACATCCCAGGTGTCTCTCCCGGTCCCCGCATGATCGTCGGCACTGGGACGTCTAGGGATGCCAGCCATTGCGTGGTGCGTTGCTTGGGGGCAGCATACATGGCCCTGGTTGAGCGCGTACTGTTCTCGGGGAAATCCATGATTTTTGCGCTTTGTTCGATGGCGTCGTGTTCGATTGCGGTAAGCTGGCCATTGACGTTGGCACCAAGCCGGATGCGCTGGATCGTGGGACTCCGATACCCCACCAGGGAAAACATCTGCTGGCGGGTGAGCGCCAGCTTCACTGGCCGGCTGGCGACGAGTTGTGCTGCCATAACCGTCAAAACCATATCCGCGTGGGGTAAGACCTTCGATCCAAATCCACCCCCGACATGCGGGGAAATTACGTGCACACGTTGTGGGTCGAGCCCAAAGAGTGGAGCCAATAGTGATTGAGTCATAGAGACCCCCTGTGAGCCACAGTAGAGGGTGAGCTCTTCGTCTGTCCAGATGGCGATGTTGGCATGTGGCTCCATCGGATTGTGATAATAGATTGCGGTGGTGTAGGTCGCGTCCAATGTGATGGCCGCTGATGCCAGCGCGGCGTCGATATCGCGCTGGTCAGCTTGAACGTCAGCATGGGGGGTACGGAGGTATTCGGGTGCCTCCGGGGGACGAAGGTCGTCGCGGTCAACCCGCAGTTTGACGTCGTGCACATGCTCTTCGTAGTCCACCTGAACCAGGCTTGCTGCATGACGAGCAATCTCCAGCGTCTCGGCGATGACACCGCCGATGATCTGGCCACGGTAGGCGACCTCATCAGACTGCAGGATTGCCAACTCGGTGAGAAAGCTTGGAACTAACTTTGGAGCGTTGGTGTGGGTGAGTACTGCTAGCACACCCGGCTCGGCAGTTGCGGCACTTATGTCAATACCTGTGATGTGCCCGTTTGCGATCGTCGATTGCAACGGGAACACGTAGGCAGGGTGGAGTTCCACGGCATGTTCGAAGGCATATTTTGCAGTGCCTGTGACTTTCTGTGGGCCGTCGAGGCGGTTGAGGGGTGCGCCGATGGCGCGATGCATGATGGTGCTCATTGGACGGATTGTTCCTCCTTCAGAAGATCGAGCAGCGTGGTCGTGATGAGAGTGCGTGCGAGCGGAATTTTAAAGGCATTCCCGGATAAAGGTTGTGCATCGACCAATTCGGCCTCGGCCGCGGCTCGGAAGTGTTGTTCAGTCGCAGGCCTGCCCCGCAATGCCTCCTCTGCCTTTGTTGCCCGCCAGGGCCTGGGTGCGACACCACCCAGTGCAATACGCACGTCGCGAATAACTCCATCGGCGACATCGAGCGCCGCTGCGACCGAGACTAACGCAAACGCATAAGATGCCCGGTCGCGCACTTTACGATAGCGCGAGTTGATGGCGAAAGGCAGGGGTGGAATGTCGATGGCCGTGATCAACTCACCGTGCTCCAGCACGGTGTCACGCTCTGGTGTTCCCTCTGGCAAGCGGTGCAGCGCGGTCAGCGGGATTGTTCGTTTCCCATCCTGCCCCTGCGTCTGCACCACAGCGTCGAGCGCGACCAGAGCCACAGCCATGTCCGATGGGTGAGTTGCGACGCACGCTTCCGACGTCCCGAGGATCGCGAGCTCACGGTTGTAGCCTTCCCGTGCCGGACAACCGGACCCCGGCTCGCGTTTGTTGCAGGGAGTGGTCACGTCCTGGAAGTACACACAGCGAGTGCGCTGCAGCACGTTCCCCCCGGTGGTGGCGAGGTTGCGCAGTTGGCCTGACGCACCCGAGAGCAGCGCCTGCGCGAGCACGGGATAGCGTTGCCGAACCGTGCGATCTGCCGCAAGTTGGCTATTGGGTACAGCGGCTCCGATCCGCAGTCCTCCATCAGGGAGTTCCTCGATCTGGTCGGAGGTGATGCGCCTGATATCGATCAGCATGTCTGGTGTCACCACCCCGAGCTTCATGAGATCCACGAGGTTCGTCCCGCCAGCAAGAAAGGCTCCGCGCGGTGTCCGGGTCATCAGTGCGACGGCGCTGGATACGTCCTGTGCGCGTTCGTAGTGGAAAGGATTCATCGGGGTGTCTCCTGTCGGGTGTGTTGTGGTGGCTGGAGCTGCTGCTGGGCGACCTCTTGAATGGCTGGAACGATATTGGCATAGGCCGCGCACCGGCAGAGGTTGCCGCTCATGCGCTCGCGGATCTCATTGTCATCGAGCGTGACGTGCTCAGCATTCAGGTCGGTGCTTACCACACTTGGCCAGCCAGCCTCGGCTTCGCGCAGCATGCCGACCGCCGAGCAGATTTGTCCCGGCGTGCAGTAGCCACACTGAAAGGCGTCGTGCGCGATGAACGCTCGCTGGAGTGGGTGCAGGTTCTCACCGTCGGCAAGCCCCTCGATCGTGACGATCTGGGCGTCCTGATGGGCAACGGCGAGGCTGAGGCAGCTCGTGACCCGCCGACCATCAAGCAGGATGGTACAGGCGCCGCACTGCCCGTGGTCGCAGCCCTTCTTGGGGCCGGTAAGCCTGAGACGCTCGCGCAGTGCATCTAATAACGTCATCCGGGTATCGACGGACAGCTGGTGTGCTACTCCGTTCACCCGGAGGGTAATCTCAAGATCCATCGTGTGTGTCTTTTCCTTTCTAGGGGTTCCCGTAGTAGATAGACATATTCCAACGTTAAAGCTCTCAATTGGCCTGTAAAGCGTTTGTGCCTTCTTTCCTCACCGTTGCAACCAATCTCTCCCCTCGGCGCACGACCTCTTCTGCCAGGGTACGCCCTAACCCCGTTGA
>WNEZ01002083.1_pt1 | contig 17001 bp, 19 predicted proteins | sample 5400521 | NCBI WGS metagenome assembly WNEZ01 (sample SAMN13153339, study PRJNA577476) | soil metagenome | isolation source: 120 cm saprolite under Douglas fir tree site 2 hole 1 replicate 1 | place: USA:California | collected 2015-04-18
TCGCCCACCGACTGTCCCGCGTAGCAGGCCATCGCATCGATGTGGCCATGGAAGCCCTTGAACGGCGGGACTCCTCGGAAGCGAGCGATCTGCTGGCGCTTTCCTCCGAACTCGATCTCTGCCACGTATTCGCCTTGAAACGCGTCGGCAGCCTCGATCGCCTGTCGCAGGACGCCGTGGGTCGAGGGGCATAGTGGACATTCCACGTGGAACTTGTTGGTGCGAACGCTGTCCTCGGCCCGGGCGCGGATTACGGCCTGCACATAGTCCGGGTGAGCGTTCGATTCTTCCGCGGCGATGAAGCGGGTCCCCATCCGGACCCCGGCAGCGCCGGCCGTCAGCACCGCGGCGATGCTACGACCGCTGCCGATGCCACCTGCAGCGAGCACCGGGATTGAGACTTCATCGAGCACCGAGCTCATCAGTGGGAGCAACCCGAGCGTGCCCCTGATGTGTCCGCCGGCCTCGATGCCCTGGGCGATGATGAAGTCACAACCGGCCGCCTCGGCAGCAATCGCCTCAACCGTCGAACCGACCTGCCAGGACGCCAGGGCGCCGGCGTCATGCACGAAGCTGACCAACTCCGGGTCAGGGTCGCCCCAGAAGAAGTCGATCACCCTGGCCTTCGCGGCCGCCACCTCGAGGATCTTCATATCCAGGTAGGGGATCAGTAGATTGACGCCAAACGGCTTTGAGGTCAGCAGCGAAAGGCGGTCCAGCCGTCGTCTCGCGTCCTCCACTTCGATGCCGGCGAAAGTCATCTGCCCCAAGGCGCCGGCGTTCGACACCGCCGCCGCAAGCTCGGGCGAGAGAATGCTGCCCATCCCTGCCAGCTGGATCGGGACTGTGCAACCGACGAGCCGCGTAAAGGTGGTCTCCAGCATGTTCTACCTCCCCACAGCCATGTTCATCAGGGTTTGCTCCCGCGCACCGTACGCGCCGGCGGAAACATCCGGAAGCTGTACTGCGAGCGGCTGACGTCAGCCCATGCCACCGCCCGCAAGGTGCGCACGTACTCCCCAGTGCGGGCGAAGTCGAGTAGAGCGACGCGGCCACTGCGCTTCAAGACGCGGTCGATTTCGCGGACGGCAGCTTCCCGGCCGGAGGCGTCGCCAATGTTGTGAATTGCAAAGCTCGCAACGACAGCGTCGAAAGAGCCGTCACAAAACGGCAGCCTGCGCATATCGCCTGTCACCACCTTGACGCGCTCCGCCACCCCTTCCCTCCGAGCATTCTCAATGGTGACCTGCGGGCGGTTGCCGCTCAGGTCGCGAGCGCTCCAAAGATCGATACCGACGGCCATTCGGTGCGGCAGCCGCTTCGCCGCCTCCACCAGTAGAAGGCCGCGGCCACAGCCTACATCGAGGACTCGCTCGTCCCCTTTCAGTCCAAGCGAGTCGACAAGGATCTGCCGTTGACGAAGCTTTCCGACCCGGCTGCTGTAGACCATCCATGCCACCTCGACGAAAAAGACCGCCGCGGTGACGCTGAACCAGGCCGAGGCGATGTTCCTGTCGGCCGGGTGGAACGGCAAGAATTGGACGGCGATCGCGGCGATAAGGGCAGCCAGCCCGCCGAGCGCCAGATTCCGGACCAAGCCCGGTGCATCGAGCCCGTAGGCCGGCTTCACGCGGGCGATATGCGAGATCGAGTTGACGGCGGCATGCCCGTGGTAACATCCCAAATCGTGATCGAACAAGCTGTCGTCTCACTAACCCCCGACGCCCAGGTACGCCTGAAGGAGCTCCTTGGCAAGGAGGGCAACCCCCAGCTGGCGCTCCGGATCTTCGTCAGCGGCGGCGGCTGCTCGGGCATGCAGTACGGAATGGCATTTGACGACATGCGCCGGCCGGAGGACGTCACCATCGACCAGGACGGCGTGCAGATCGTGATCGACGACTTCAGCGCCCCCTACATCCGAGGCTCCGAGATCGACTACGTCGACAGCCTCATGGGCGCCGGCTTCACGGTCCACAACCCGAACGCGGTGCACTCGTGCTCCTGCGGCCACTCGTTCGACACAGGCGACGATGCAGGCGGCGCCCAAGCCTGCGGCTGCGGCCACTAACCACCGCTCTCGTCGCCGGCTCCGTGAATACGTACTGCTGACACTGGGCGTACTCACGCCCGTCGGCATCCTCGCCGTCAACGCCTCGGCCTTCGTGATGATCCACCTGGATGCCTTCCGCCTGGTCATCGCCGGACTGGCCTTGCTGAGCGGATTGGTCCTCAACGGGCTCACCGCCTGGTGGCTGCTCCGGCTCGCCAGCCTGCATGCCCCGCCGCTGTTCCGCGAGTACCGGATCTGGGTGGTCGGAGCGGCGGTCCTGATCGTCGCGCTCACCGCGGCCGGCGGCGGCTACCTTACTTACCTCGGGATGCGGGATCCGCGCCACCTGCCCGATTCGCTGTCAATGATCGTGGCCGCGTTCATGCTCTTGTTGCCATTTGCGGTGACATTCGCCGGCAGGCGCCTGGCCGGGCTCGGCGGGATCATCCCTGTAGATGAGCCCGCGGGGCGCGAAAAGCTACGCCGCGCCTCCCCACCCGGCGCTCCGCGCCGACCTCCGCACGAAGTGGGGAGGTAAAAGAACGAGCCCCTCGCGAAGAGGGGCTCGCTTCGGTCGAACTAACCGGGTCCCAAAGACCCTTACATCATGTCCGGGGACATGCCGCCCATGCCACCGCCGCCGCCACGCTTCTCCTCGGGAACCTCTGTCACCATCGCCTCGGTCGTAAGCACCATCGCGGCGATCGATGCGGCATTCTGCAGCGCCGAGCGAGTGACCTTGGCCGGGTCCACGATGCCGGCTTCGAACATGTTCACGAACTTGTCGTTGAGGGCGTCGTACCCGAAGCCCGCCTTTGCCTTGCGCACTTCCTCGACGATGACGGAGCCTTCCTTGCCGGCGTTCTGGGCGATCTGCTTCAGCGGCTCCTCGAGCGCCTTGCGGACAATGTTGACGCCCGTCGCCTGGTCGTCCTTCAAACCGAGCCCGCCGTCGAGCTTCTTCTGCGCGTTCAGCAGCACGGTTCCACCGCCCGCGACAATTCCCTCTTCCACCGCGGCCTTGGTAGCGCTAAGAGCGTCCTCGATGCGGTGCTTCTTCTCTTTCTGCTCCACCTCGGTTGCAGCCCCGACTTTGATCACGGCGACGCCGCCGGCGAGCTTCGCGAGCCGCTCCTGCAGCTTCTCCTTGTCGAAGTCGGACGTGGTCTCCTCGACCTGGGCCTTGATCGCCTTGATCCTGCCCTGGATGGCCTCCGGCTTGCCGGCGCCTTCCACGATGGTGGTGTCGTCCTTGGTGACGGTCACGCGGCGAGCCTTACCCAGCTGCTCGACCTTGGTCTGGTCGAGCTTCAAGCCAAGGTCTTCGCTGATGACCTGACCGCCGGTCAGGATCGCCATGTCCTCGAGCATCGCCTTGCGGCGGTCACCGAAGCCGGGCGCCTTGACGGCGACCGCGGTGAACGTGCCGCGCAGCTTGTTGACGATGAGCGTCGCGAGCGCCTCGCCCTCGACGTCCTCGGCCACGATGAGCAGTGGCTTGCCTTGCTGGACCACTCGCTCCAGCACTGGGAGCAGGTCCTGGATCGCTGAGATCTTGCGGTCGGTGATGAGGATGTACGGGTCCTCGAGCACCGCTTCCATCCGGTCGGGGTTGGTGACCATGTACGCGGCCACGTAACCACGGTCGAACTGCATGCCCTCGACCACCTCGAGCTCGGTCGCCATGACCTGGTTGTCCTCGACGGTGATAACACCGTCCTTGCCAACCTTGTCCATCGCGTCGGCGATCAGCGAGCCGATCTGCTCGTCCTGGCTGGAGATCGCCGCCACGTGTGCGACGTCCTCATGGCCCTTGACGGGCACGGAAAGCTTCTTGATCTCGTCGACCACAGCGTCTACGGCCTTCTGGATGCCGATCTTGAGCTGCATCGGGTTGGCGCCCGCGGTGACGTTGCGGAAGCCTTCGCTGATCATGGTCTGAGCGAGAAGGGTCGCCGTGGTGGTGCCGTCACCGGCCACGTCGTTGGTCTTCGTCGCGACCTCGCGCAGCAACTGCGCGCCGGTGTTCTCCATCGGGTCCTTGAGCTCGATCTCGCGCACGATCGTGACGCCGTCGTTGGTCACGGTCGGGGCGCCGAACTTCTTCTCGAGGACCACGTTGCGGCCCTTGGGCCCGAGCGTGATCCGCACGGACTGAGCCACTGTGTCGATGCCCTTCTTCAGGGCCTGCCTAGCGTCTACGTCGAATGTGACTGTCTTTGCCATATACCTTTCCTTCTTGCCTTAGTTACTTCTTGGCCTTGCCGTTCGATCCGACAATGGCGAGCACGTCCTTCTCGGACACGATCAGGTACTCGATGTCGTCGACCTTGAATTCGTTGCCGGCGTACTTGGCGTAAAGCACCTTGTCGCCGACCTTGAGCTCCATCGGCACCTTGGTGCCGTTGTCCAAGAGCCGTCCGGTCCCCACGGCCTCGACGATGCCCTCCTGGGGCTTCTCCTTGGCGGTGTCCGGAATCACGATCCCGCTCTTGGTCCGCTCCTCTTTGTCGACCGGCTTGAGTACTACACGGTCGCCTAGCGGCTTCAGATTCATGTGCAACCCTCCTCAGCTGAATTTGATCTCGTTAGCAGTCCCCTTGCCCGAGCGCTTAGCACTCAGGGGGGTTGAGTGCTAATTGTAATACCAGCCGGGGCCGGGTGCCTAAACCTGGGCCGCGTGCCTAACCTGGGCTGGGTGCCTAAACCTGGGCCGGCGGCTGGGCTTCAGCTTCCTCGATGAGCTGCCTTGCCCGGACCGCCTCAGCGTCCGGGACCATGATCCGGGCCTCGGTGAAGTTCATGGCGGCCGAGTACGCGGTGTCGCCGAAGACCTCGGCCTGGATCCCGTTGGCGTCCAGCACGGCCGCCACCAGGTCGGCCTTGAGGCGCTCGCCCCGAAAGACGACCTCCCAGCCCTTCACGCCCATCAATTCCATCCTAGAGAGGGTTCGACGGTGGTTGTGTGGTGAGCCGGGGCATAGTACCCGGCGGCGGCGATCATGGCCGCGTTGTCGGTGCAGAGCTCCAGCGGAGGCATGGTGAGCCGGGCCCGGCCCGCCACGACCTCGGCCGCGCGCCGGCGGAGGAGGGTGTTCGCGGCGACCCCTCCCGCCACAACGACATCGGAGACCGGCGTCCTGGAGAGGGCCACGTCCAGCTTCTCCAGCAGCGACTCCACCACCGACTGCTCGAACGCCGCCGCCAGGTCCGCCTTTTCCCGCGGGCCGGCCGAATCCCCGAGGTCGCGGAGGCGGTAGAGAAGGGCCGTCTTCAGCCCGCTGAAGCTGTACTCGAACCCCGGCAGCGATGGTTTCGGCAGCGGCTGCCGTCGCGGATCGCCAGTCCGGGCCAGGCGGTCGAGCGCCGGCCCGCCAGGGTAGCCGAGGCCCAGCATGCGTGCCGCCTTGTCGAAGGCCTCGCCGGCCGCGTCGTCACGCGTGCGGCCGATGACCTCGAACCGTCCGTGCTCGGGCATCCGCACCAGGTCTGAATGCGCGCCGCTGACGACCAGTCCCAGGAGAGGCGGCTCGAGGTCAGTGCGCGTGAGCATGGCGGCGTAGATGTGGCCCCAGAGATGGTTGACGCCGGTGATCGGGCGCGACCACGACGCGCCCAAACCTTCTGCCACGCCCACCCCGACCAGCAAACAGCCGGCGAGGCCCGGACCGCGCGTGACGGCTACCAGGCCGATGTCATCGGGGCCCGCGCGCGCGCGGTCGAACGCCAGGTCGAGCAGCCCAGGCAAACGCTCCAGATGGTCCCGCGCCGCGAGCTCGGGGACGACTCCGCCGAAGTCCTTGTGCAGCTCCACCTGCGAGTGGATCACGTTGGACAGGACGCGCCGGCCGTTTTCAACCAAAGCGACCGAGGTTTCGTCGCAGCTGGTTTCGATTCCGAGGACGAGCCTTCTTTCTACTGCTGGTCGCCCTTCGTGAGCAGGTCGCGCCGCAGGCCACGGACGTCCGCCTCAATTCGCTCCAGGTTGGCCTCATACGCGCGGCGGAACCGCGGAGAGTGGATGGAGTCGGACCACATCACGATCGCGTCCTCGCCGTTGTCGGTGTAGTAGCCCTTGCGGCGGCCGATCACCTTGAAGCTGAACGCCTCATACATGTGCATCGCGTTCTCGTTGGATGTGCGCACCTCGAGCGTCACCCACTTGGCTCCCATGTCGTATGCCGCCTGGATGAGCCCCGCAAATAGGATTCGCCCGTAGCCCCGATGGAAGAGGTCGCGCCGGACGCCGATCGTCGTCACGTGCGCCTCGTCATACATGCGCCACATGCCGCCATAGCCGACGATAGCCGGGTCGAGCTCAGACGACATTTGCGCGGGCGGCCTTTCGACGATGCCCTCCTGACGCAGCACTACGTAATGCGCGCTCGATCGCGAGGCGAGCTCGCGGTAGTACGCATTGCGTGGCCACGGGGTGACGAAAATCTCGCGTTCGATCTCCTGCACCGTTGCGATGTCGGCCTCGCGCATCAGCTCCAGCGCCAGCTGCTGGCGTAGCTGAACCATCAAAGATTGCGAGATGATGGGGACTGCATGTACTTGAGTTTGAGACTACCATAGGCCACTTCCGAGGCCGATTCCAGCACTCTCGCAGCGGCTTCCCCGAAGCTTTTCAGGTCGCCGTCGCCCATCATCCGAAGCCCCGCGGCGTGCAGCGCGGCCTCTGTCTTGGGCTTAAGCCAGCCCACCACGGGCCAGTCGCGCGTCAGCTCGTCGGGATCCGCGAGTCCTGGCTCCGTACCGGGCGCGGAGTGGTACACGCGGCCCCGGCCGGCTTCCGCGACCGCGAGGACCGGCTCATCGCTCCTGGCAGCCTGTATGCCAAGGGTGGGCAGCGGGACGATTGGCACCTGGAGGCCCATCGCCACGCCCAGCCCAAACGAGACGCCGACGCGCAGTCCCGTGAACGAGCCAGGGCCCGTGGCCACCGCGACCCTCGTGAGTCTGCGCCCCTTCGTGATTGACCGGTACCGGGCGGGAAGGTCGAATCCGGGCCCGGAGCTGTCGATCTCCTCATGCACGACGCGCCCATCGTCAATGAGCGCCAGCGCCGACCGCGCCGACGAGGTGTCGATGACGAAGATCAATGACTCAGGTCTCGTTCGAAACGTATGCGTCGGCGATCGCCGCCCAGATGCTCGATGGAGACCAGGGCGGCGGTCGGGCTGTCTATCCGCTCGCCCCATTCCACGACCGCCGCGCCCGCATCGAGCAGCTCCTCGAGGTCGAGGTCGCGCAGCTCGTCGCCCTTTTCGAGCCGGTACAGATCGACGTGCGCCAGCTGCAGGCGGCCCGGGTAAATCCGAGCGAGCTGGAAGGTAGGGCTCGCCACCGCCGCCACGGAGCCGCTGCCTCGCGCCATCCCGCGTACGAACGTTGTCTTGCCCGCGCCGAGCTCGCCTTTGAGCAGGACGAGGTCGCCGGCTCGCAATCGGCGGCCCAACTCCTCTCCGGCGGCCTCGGTCTCGGCCGGCGCCGAGGTCTCACGCGAAGTGGTCGTAGCCACGGGCCTCGAGCTCGATGTCACGACCGTCGGGGCCGATGACGCGAACCGCTGGATCTGCGGTCATCAATCCAATCGGTCGCAAGCCGGCGTGAACGACCTTGTCTTCAGGTCCGACGCACACGAGCTCGGCCTCCTCCCCACTCGCCAGCGCGTCCTCGATCGTGGCGCCCGAAGCAACCGGCACGTCTGCAGCACGGATGACGCATCCCACGCCGGAAACCGCCGCATATTTCTCCATCTCCCGAACGAGTCCGTCCGAGATGTCGCCACAGCTCAGCTCAGCCGCGTTCAGAAGGCTTCCTTCCGCGAACTTCGGTTCCGGAAGGAAGACGCGCCGCTCACGGACTGCGACCGCTGCGGTCCCCAGCGGGCCGGTGACGCCAACGACCCATCCGGGCCGAACACGCGCGCGAGCCAACGGCACCAAGGACGTTGTCCCCAGGACGGTCAATGTCAGCACCGCAGGGCCATCGATCGCTGTCGTATCGCCACCGGCGACGGCCATGTCAACACGATCAGCAAGCTTCCGGATTCCTTCGTACAGCCCCGTTACGGTTTCAACAGACCACGATTTCGGAGCAGCAAGCGCCACCAGGGCGTACTTGGGGGTGGCGCCTTTGGCGGCTAGATCACCCAGGGCCAGGGCGAGGGCACGATAGCCTGCGTCCGCTGCGGTCATCCAGGAAAGGTCGAAGTGGACGCCCTCGACCGACGTGTCGCAGCTCGCAACCACATAGTCCTCGGGGTGGTCAGGGTCGAGGCTCGGCCAAACAGCAACGTCGTCCTCACCCGCAACGACTGCATATCCGGATGTCGTGAGGTAGGGCAGGATCCTGCGTAGGAGCTCACTTTCGCCAATGCCCGCTAGCTTCATCGTGCGTTCAGCATCGCACGCAGGCGGCGGGCGGCCGACTCGGGGTCGGTCGCATCGGCAATCGCTCGAATCGCGCACACGCGATTAATGCCGGCCGCGGTCAGCTGACCGACGTTCGACTCGTCGATCCCACCGATCGCGAACACTGGAACTTTGACAGCCGCCGATACAGCGGCCACGCCTTCCGGCCCGATCACATCCTTGTTGGGCTTGAGCGGGGTCGAGAATGTCGCGCCGCAGCCGATGTAGTCCGCGCCGGCGCTCACTGCCGACCTCGCGGCCTCCGGATGCGATGCCGAGGCGCCGATCAGGAAGCCTTCCGGCGCGATGCGGCGTGCTGCCTCGATGCTCAGGTCGTCAGGTCCGAGATGGACACCGTCAGCTCCTGCAAGCATCGCGATGTCGACGTGGTCGTTCACGATGAACAGCACGCTGGCTTCGGTGCTTATGTCGCGAAGCCGGCGCGCCAGCTCCAGCAGCTGGCCGCGCGGGAGGGTCTTGTGCCGCAGCTGCACGACGTCTGCGCCTCCTCGCAGTACGGCGCGCGCGAGGTCAACAAGCGCATCCGGATCGCGATCTGGTGTGACTACGTAGAGCCGGGCCGCCCGGATGCGGGTCAGCTGAGGATCTGGCGCAGCTTCTCTCGCAGGGCGTCGGGGGCCTTGTCCTGCTCGCAGCAGACCTTGACCAGCCGCTTCAACCCGGCCTGGAACTCGTAGTTGTCGGTGCACGGAGGGCACCCCTCCAGGTGGAGCTGCAACTCGAGCATCTCCGTGTTGCTCAACTCACGGTCGAGGTAGCGGTCGAGTTTGTCCTTACAGTCGCTGCAGTTCATTGCTGGGGCACCTCCCGGGTGCCGTTGGACCGCACGATACCGGATTCGACGGCGTAGTCATACAGGGATTTCTGGAGCTGCTGACGGGCCCGGTGAAGGCGGGACATGACGGTGCCGATCGGCACCCCGAGGGTGTCAGCAGCGTCCTTATATGAGAAGCCTTCGACGTCGACCAGCAGCACCACCTCCCGGTGCAGCGGAGGCAGCTTCTCGACCGCCGCCACGACCTCCGAAGCCGCCAGCTTGTCGAGGACGTCCGCCTCCGGCCTGGCGCCTTCGTCCCGCAGCTTGTCGTAGAGGACGAACTCACCGACGTCGTCGAGGCTGACGTCCTCCTTCCGGGAACCCTTGAACCGGTCCCAGAAGAGGTTGCGCATGATCGCGAAGAGCCAGGCTTTCATGTTGGTGCCAGGTTGGTAGCTGTGCTGGTACCGCAGTGCTCGGAGGTAGGCCTCCTGCACCAGGTCCTGCGCCGAATCGGGGTCGCGCGTGAGCCGGAGCGCACCCCGGTACAGTGTGTCTAGATGTGACAATGCCTCTTCCGCGAAGGCAGTTTGCGGTGGACTTTCCGCCATCAGTACTGCCAGTTTAGATACACCTGCCTCGCGCGATCTTGAATCGGCGGGCGCCCCCCGCTATTCCGAATACCGCCTCTTGACGCGCGGGCCGATGGCGGTGAGCACTTCGTAGGAAATCGTGCCCGACCACTCGGCGACCTCTTCGGCGGTGATCCGTGCGTCGCCGTCGGCGCCGATGACAGTCACGACATCCCCCGCCTCGACGTCCGGCACGTCGGTCACATCGATGGTGATCGCGTCCATGCTCACGGCGCCGATCAGCGGCGCCTGCCGCCCGCGCACCAGCACGTGGCCAGTGTTCGCGCGAGCACGCAACACACCGTCGGCATAACCGATCGCCACCGTCGCCACGCGTGACCGCGAGGGCGCCGCCCAGGTGGCGCCGTAGCCGACGGTCTCCCCCGCCCCCACCGTCTTCACGTGCGTTACGAGCGAGCGCAGGGCCAATACTTGCCGCGCGCCGGGCCACTCGCAGCCGTACAGCGCGATCCCTGCCCGCACGGCATCCAGTGCCATCTCCGGGAACCTCAGCGCCGCGGCCGAGTTGCACGCGTGGCGCATCCCCGGCTCGACGCCAAGTGTTGCGAGAGCTTCGAGGAAGCGGTCGAACTGCATGCGCGTCATCACATCGTCGGTGCCGGCCGACGCGAAGTGTGTCCAAGTGCCGGCCAGGCGTAGTCCCGATGACTGCTCGATGAAGCTCGCCAGGGACGCCGCCTCAGTGGGCGCGGAGCCGAAGCGGCCCATGCCGGTGTCGATCTTGAGGTGGACCGGGACGACCTCCTCGCTGTCGCCGAGCGCGTGCGCGAATTCGAGACCCGATACTCCAATGCTGAAGCCACTGACCGCGGCCGCAGACGCCTGGTCGGGCACCAGTCCGCCCATCACGAGGATGCGCTCCGCGTGCACCAAGCCGGTGAGCTCGCGCGCCTCCTCGAGCGTGGCCACCGCCAGCCACGTGGCCCCCCCGCGAAGCGCCGCGCGCGCCACCGGCACCGCGCCGTGGCCGTATCCATTCGCTTTCACGACTGCGATCAGCCGGGTCCCATGCGGCAGATGCGCAAGGATGCGGACGGCGTTGTCGCGGACCGCGCGCAGGTCGATGTCCGCCCAGCGCAGGCTCGTCAAGAGTGTCCGGCGACGGAGGTCCGAAGCATATTCGCGGCACTGGCGGCCGGAGCCAAGGAGACGACGAGCACGCGAGGGAGCGCATCGCGTAGATGCGTGACCGAGCGCGCGCAGGAGGCGACGCCGGCTTCAGCGCCGCAGGCGCCCGGCCGCCCGGGCCGATGAAGATGCGAGGACCTTCCGGCGCCGGACACTAAAGACCGCCCTGGCGCAGCGTGTGCATGACGAGTGGGATCTCGGGCAGTAGGTCGCTCGCGAGCAGCCCCGCGTCGCCAATGCGCTGTGAGATCCGGCGGCCAGCCGCGGCGTGTAAGTAGACGCCGGTGACCGCGGCGGTGTACGGGTCCGAGCCCTGCGCGATCAGGGCGGCGATCACGCCGGACAGAACGTCACCGGTACCCCCCGTCGCAAGCGCGGGCACTTCATGTGGGTCTTCGCTGAGGCGGCCGTCGGGGTGCGCGACCAGCGTGTGCGCGCCCTTGAGGACGACGATCGCGCCCCACTCCCTGGCCGCCTTGCGTGCGGCGCCGGGTCGATCCGCGTTGACCGCCTCGGCGGTCTTGCCGAGGAGCCGCCCCATCTCGCCAGGGTGCGGAGTCAGCACTCGGTTCTTGCCCAGGCGGGTCTTCTTGCGCGCCGAGCCGGCCAGGGCGTTCAGGGCGTCGGCGTCCAGCACGAGCGGGCACTCGGCGTGCAGGGCGAGGTCGAGGATGAGGCGCCAGGTCGAGCTGTCATGGCCCAGCCCGGGGCCGACGACGGCCGCCTCTGCGGTCGACATCTGCCGGAGGATGGAGTCATAGGCGGCGTGGCCGACCGCGCCCGGGGCCACCTCCGGCACCGGCGTGGCCATCACCTCGGTGCATTTGGCGGCAAGGATGGGATAGATCCTGTCGGCGACCAGGAGCCTTACCAATCCCGCGCCCGTCCGGGCGGCGCCGGTAGCGGCAAGGTAGGCCGCTCCAGTGAACCCTAGGCTCCCGGCAAGCACGACGACCGTCCCGAAAGTGCCCTTGTGGGCGTCCTTCGGCCGCTCGGGGAGGACGACCGATCCGGGCGCGGGCAGCAAGCTGTCCGCCCTGTCAGGCATCTCGAGGTGTGAGGTGGCCACGGCCAGCCCGCCGTGGTGGGTGATGCTCACCTCAACTCGCGCGCCCCGGTCGTCGCCTAGAAGCCTCACACGCGGCGCGCCGTTTGGGCCCGGGAGGACTTCGATGCGCCGGCGGGGGAAGCAGATTCCGGTGCCGTCGAAGCATTTGATCACGGCCTCTTTGGCCGCCCAACGCCCCGCAAGACGTTCTGCGTTGTCGCCGGTGTAGTCGAGCTCCGCGGGGGTGTAGACCTTGTTGAGGAAGCCGCGGCCGGAGCGTTTGACCGCGAGCGCTATGCGATCGACCGAGACTGCGTCAACCCCGATGCGCTGCATAACTTCCATTGTCGTGCTACGGCAGAGATACGGCACTCACGCCCCTCTCCCCAACCCTCTCCCCTACGGGGAGAGGGGGACTACTCGACCGTCACGCTCTTTGCGAGGTTGCGCGGCTGGTCGACGTCCTGGCCGAGGGTGACGGCAACGTGGTACGCGAACAGCTGCAGCATCACCGTGTTCAAAATCGCGGCCGAGGCCTCCTCGACCGGCGGCATCTCGAAGACGTCCGTGGCGACATCGTCCAGCGAACGATCGCCCTTGGTGATGAGAGCCAGCACCGGTGCGTTGCGTGCCACGATCTCGTGCACGTTGCTGACCATCTTGTCTTTGGTCGAGCTCGCGGTGCAGAGTGCCACCACCGGGAACTCCGTGTCGAGCAGCGCGATCGGCCCGTGCTTCAGCTCGCCGCCCGTCGTTCCCTCGGCGTGAACGTACGAGATCTCTTTCAGCTTCAATGCGCCCTCGAGGGCCACCGGGTAGCTCAGGCCGCGGCCGAAGTACATGAAGTTGCGATAGCGGCTGTAGCGATGCGCAATCTGCGCGATCTCCTTCTCACGCTCGATCAGGTCGCGGACCTGGTCCGGAAGCGCCCTCAGCGCGGTCACGAGCTCACGCCGGCGCTCGAGCGAGATGCGACCCTTCACGGTGGCGAGACGAAGGCTGAGCAAGCAGAGGCTGACCATGTGGGCGGCCAGCGTCTTCGTCGACGCGACCCCGATCTCCGGTCCCGCGTGTAGGTAGATCGCACCATCGGCGTCGCGCGCGGCCGAGCTTGCGAACACGTTCGTGACCGCGACTGTCAGCGCGCCACGCTCTTTGGCCCGATGCATCCCGACCAGCGTGTCCGCCGTCTCTCCGGATTGGGTGAGAACGACAGCCAGGGTTTTCGGGCCGAATGTCGGCCGGCGATAGCGGAACTCGGACGCATCCTGCGACCGAGCCGGCATCCCGGCCCAGTCCTCGATGAGGAACTCGCCCACCATCGCCGCGTGCCGCGACGTGCCCATGCCCAGGAGGAAGACCTCGTCGTAGCCGCTCAGCTTCTTGTCGTCGACGTCGAACTCGCGGAAGGAGACGATGCCATCGTCTGTCAGCCGTCCGCGCATCGCGTTGGCGACCGCCTCCGGCGTGTCGTGTATCTCCTTGAGCATGAAGTGGTCAAAGCCACCCTTCTGGGCCTGGCTCACGTCCCAGTCGACGTGCACGAACTTCGGCTTGACCGTGGTCCCGTCCAGCGCGGAAACCTCAACGCCAAGAGGCGTGACGGCCGCGACCTCTCCCTCGCCGAGGATGAGCACGCGCTTCGTGTACGGGATGATCGCGGTGATATCGGAGGCGACGTAGTACTCGTGGTCTCCGAGGCCGACAACGAGCGGCGCGTTGAGGCGAGCGCCCACGAGCAGCTCGGGGTCGTCGGTGGAGAACATCGCCAGCGCGTAGGCGCCATGGATTCGCTTGAGCGCCGCGCGCACTGCGGCAAGAAAATCGCCCTTGTAGTTTGCCTCGATGAGGTGAGGCACGACCTCGGTGTCGGTCTCGGAGGTGAACTCGTGACCCGCCGCCTCGAGCTCCTTCTTCAGCTCGGCGAAGTTCTCGATGATGCCGTTGTGGACGACATAGATGCGATTCGTGCAGTCCGTGTGCGGGTGGGCGTTGACGTAGGTCGGCTTGCCGTGGGTCGCCCACCGGGTGTGGCCGATGCCCAGCTTGCCCGTCGGCATGTTGGCCTGTAGCTTCTCGATGAGGACGTCGACCTTGGTCTCGGACTTGGTCACGCTCGTGCGGCGGGCGGAGCGCCCGGCGCCCTCCAGGACCGCGACGCCGGCTGAGTCGTAGCCTCGATACTCGAGGCGCTTGAGGCTCTCCATCAAGATGGGGGTCGCCTCGCGGTCGCCCAGGTAGCCGATGATGCCGCACATATCTACTCACTAACTCCTAGCCCGGGGGTTTCTAGACGGTTGCTTGAACGTGTAGGGCTGGATTCAGGTTACAGAACCGGCTACGGGGAGGGTGTGGTGCAGTTCGGGTTCTGGGCGATCGAATACGCCACCCGCGTCGTGCCGGTCAAGCCGCTCACGTTCGGCGGATACGGGATCGCCACTTTGAAGGCAGCGACTGGAGGGCTGGCCTTGCTCAGGTCCATTCCTGGAAGGGTAATCGTGGTGATGCCTGCCAGGACATCGGGAGTGGCCGTGATGACGACCGACGGGGGGTCGACCTTGATGTCCGTGATCCTGTAGCAGGTCGGCGGCGGGTTGGCGGGTGGTGAGTCGATGAGGACGACCTGGCGGCTCGTGGTGCCGGTCTTGGCTTCGATGTGGATGAAGGCCGTGTTGGTGTCAAGGCTGGACTGCGGCACCGTGCTGGCCTTCAGTTTGGCGATATCGAGCACGATCCCGTTCTGCTCCAGCACGACCGGCTGCGTCGGAACCTCGTACGTGCTGTTCTCCACAGGGTTCGTGAAGTCGGCGTAAGCCTTGAGGTTGGTCTCCCCTTTGGCGTTGGTCTGCATGCTCACCGGGCCATCGAAGGTGACAGAGCACGGAGCATTTGGACACCGTGCCTCCGCCCTGGTCACTTGCCAACCGGGCGTCACCCTCGGCGTGCGAACCACCACGGGCAGCGTCACGGCGGCTCTCTGGTCGATGTTGAGCGCCTGGGGCACTATGGGATTCACCACGGTGACGCCCAGAACGAGCGACTTGACGACAAGGTCGACCTTCACGCTCGGGCCGGGGGTGGCTTTGGCCAGGTCGAATGACGCTGTCACGCTGCTCGTCGTGACTGAGGTAATGGTGTCCGCGAGCCCGGTCACAACGACGGTTGCCGTCTTTGGTGGGTTGATCACGATCAGCCCAGGCGGGACCGTGTAATCGATGGACTTCGTGAGCGTTTTGGATGTGGGCGGGTTCTGAGAGAACGCGACCGCGCCCAACAGCAGCACCGCCAGGCCGACCGCGAGCAGCTTCAGCCTCCAATCGTCGGTGATCAAGTTCCAGCTCACGAGTCCTGTTCTTTCTCTCCCTTTCTGACCTTTTCGCGCTTATCCGCCCGGCCGTTGGCCCAGCCGTTGGTTCTGCCGTTGAGAAAGCCCAAAAGCCCATTGGCGCGGGCCATGCGCGCGGGGACTCTTACGCTGACCCGGCGCCGCAAACCATCGGCGTCGAGGTTGCGCGTGATCTTGCCTTCCTCGATGACCGAAATGGCGCCGGTCTCCTCTGAGACTACGAGGACCAGGGCGTCAGATGCCAGTGACAGTCCGAGGGCGGCTCGGTGGCGAGTGCCCAGACGCTCCCTCACCGCGCCCTCCTCGGGTAGGGGCAGCAGGCATCCGGCCGCGACGATCTGGTTGCCTCGCACGATCACTGCCCCGTCGTGCAGCGGCGAGTTGGGATAGAAGATCGACTGCAGGAACTCGGCCGAGATCTCGCCGTTGATGCGGACGCCGGTGGCCGCATAGTCTTCGAGACCGACGTCGCGCTCGAATGCGATCAGAGCTCCGGTCCGCTTCGCACTCAGCCGCTCGGCCGCCCGGATCGCCTCGGATATGGCCTGGCTGTACTGCGGCGTGCTGAACGCCGACAGTGGCCTCCCGAGGTGACCGAGGCGCCCCAGCTGATCCAGCGCACGCCTCAGCTCGGGCTGAAACATGACGATGATCGCGATCACGAGGAAGAACGCGCCGTTCTTGAACAACCACGTCAGCAGGACCAGGTTGAAAGTGCTCGCCAGCACTCCGATCACGGCCAGCACCACGAGCCCGACCAGGATCTGCGTGCCCTGGGTGCCGCGGAGGAGCCGCAGGACCTGATAGAGGATGATCGCGATGACCGCTACGTCGATGAGCTCGAGCCAGCCCAGGTGCTTGACGACCTCCTGAAAATTGGTCAGGAACTGCTGGATCGCTTGCGTCATGTTTCGTCTGTTCCAAAGATCTCGGCCATCAGCGCCATCTGCGCGTAGAGCCGGTTGGCAGCCTGGTCGAACACAATCGAACGTGGCCCGTCGATCACCTCGTCGGTGACCTCCTCACCGCGATGCGCGGGCAGGCAGTGAAGGAACACTGCCCCCTGCGCGGCGTCCATCAGTTTTTGATTGACCTGATAGGGGGCGAACACCTGCCTTCTTGTCGCGCCCTGGTCCTCCTGTCCCATAGACGTCCACACGTCCGTATAGATAGCAGTTGCGCCGTCGAGGGCAGCGAGCGTATTTGCGACGGTCACGCGGCCGGTACCCGATCCGATGCGGCCGGCGCGCTCGAGGACCTGACCCGCGGGCTCGTAACCGGGGGGCGAGATCACAGTGAGCTGAAACCCAAGCAGGGCAGACGCTTCGATAAGCGAGGTCGCGATGTTGTTGCCATCGCCGACATAAACGATGCGCTGCTCACCGAGTGGGCCGCACGCCTCTTCGAGGGTCAAGAGGTCGGCGAGGATCTGGCATGGGTGGGATCGATCGGTGAGCGCGTTGATGACCGGCTTCTCGGCTGCTGCAGCAAGCTTGACGAGGTCGGTGTGGCTCCGCATGCGGGCGACGATCCCGTCCACGTAGCGATCGAGGACGCGAGCGGAATCGCCGATGGACTC
>WNEZ01004020.1_pt1 | contig 16997 bp, 15 predicted proteins | sample 5400521 | NCBI WGS metagenome assembly WNEZ01 (sample SAMN13153339, study PRJNA577476) | soil metagenome | isolation source: 120 cm saprolite under Douglas fir tree site 2 hole 1 replicate 1 | place: USA:California | collected 2015-04-18
GCGGTGTAGTGAGCGAGGAAAACCTGGTGGCCATCCGCAAGCGCGGCGGACAGTATCTGGTGGGCACGCCGCGCAGCAAGCTCAAGCAGTTCGAACAGGAATTGCTCAAGGATGATTTCGAAAAGATCCGTCCGGAAGTAGAGGTTAAACAGATCCGGATTCCGGGAGGCGAAGAGACCTACATCCTGTGCCGCACGGCGGGGCGGAAGGAGAAGGAGAAAGCCATCCGTAGCCGCTTCGTGGCCAAGATCGAAAAAGCACTTGCGGGACTGGAGAAGCGGATTACCGCTGGCAAGCTGAGGGACCGTTTCAAGATGGAGCGGAATCTCGGCCGCATCCAGGCTTCGCATCCGCAGGTGGCAGATCTCTATGAGATGGCAGTGCAGGATAGCAAAGAAGGGCCGCGCCTGGTCTGGCGGCAGAAGCCGGAGCAACAGCAGTGGCTCGAAGCGCGAGAGGGAGCCTATCTCCTGCGTACGAATCTGACAGTGGATGGTGCTGCAGATCTATGGAAGAAATACATGCAACTGACGGAAGTAGAAGCAGCGTTTCGGTCTCTCAAGAGCGAATTGAAGATTCGACCGTTGTTCCATCAATTGGAAAGACGGGTGAAGGCGCACGTGCTGGTGGCGTTTCTCGGCTACGCTCTGCTGGTGACGCTGAAGCACCTGCTGAAGCGGAGTGCTTCGGAGTATTCACCAGCCCAGGCGCTGAAGCGACTCTCAGAACTGTACAGCGTCGACATCGTGCTACCGACGGTAGAAGGGCGAGAGATCTGGTTGCCGAGGATTTCCAAGCGGGAGGACGATCAAGAAAGACTACTCCAGCAACTCCGCGTGGAATTGCCGGAACGTTTGGAGCCCATTCAAATCCTAAAATGTAGTGCAGACTCGGCTATAGCCTGAACTGATTCTAAAAGAGTTAGCTGGACTTTACTCCATTTGGTGACGAACCTCGGTTATGCTGTGCGCGGCTCTTTCGAATAAGGAAGCGGTGCGATGGATTATATCTGGACTCCCTGGCGCTACCAATACATGGCGCAAGCGGCGGCGGGAAATCAGCCGGATTGCATTTTTTGTGATGCCGTGGCGCGCGACAACGACGCAGAAACGCTCATCGTCCATCGCGGCGAAAAAACTTTCGTCATTCTCAATCGTTTCCCCTACACCTCCGGACACGTGATGATCGTGCCGTACGCGCATGTCGCGGAATTGAATTTGTGCGAACCGGGAACGCTGGACGAAATGATGCAGCTCGCGCAACGCGTGGAGACGGCCTTGCGCGCGAATTACAAGCCCGATGGGATGAATTTGGGAATGAATCTGGGCCGCGCCGCGGGCGCTGGTGTGGTTGGACACTTGCACTTACACGCGTTGCCGCGCTGGATCGGCGATTCCAATTTCATGACAGTCACGGGCGAGACGCGCGTGCACCCGGAAGACCTGAAGACCACCTACGAACGCCTCTCCAAAGCGCTCGCCTGACGCGAGAGAGGCTTTTGTAGGGTCCGCCTTCTGAGGCGGACCGCTCGCGCAGATCAGGTCGCAGGACCACGGGAGGCACGTCAGAATGCGCAATCGAACAGCTCTTTGGCCGGACGGGAGTGAGCGACAGTGGACCTGGAACTAACCGAAGAACAGCAGTTGTTGCAGAAGAGTGTTCGCGAGTTCGCGGAATCGGAGGTTCGGCCCCTGGCGAAAGAACTCGACGAAACCGGGCATTTCCCCCGAGCGTTGTTCAAGAAGGCTGCGGAACTGGGACTTACCGGAGTGCCTTTCCCGGAATCGGAAGGCGGCGCTGGCTTCGACCACATTGCCTACACCATCGTCATCGAAGAAATCTCGCGCTGCTGTGCCTCAACGGGCGTGATCCTCTCCGTGCAGAGCTCCCTCTACTGCGATCCGATTCATCGCTACGGAACAGATGAACAGAAGAAAAAATTCCTGCTACCCTACGCGCGCGGCGAAAAAATCGGCTGCTACGCGCTTACCGAGCCCCAAGCCGGCTCGAACGCCGCCGCTCTGCAAACGGAAGCCGTCAAAAAGGGCGACGCCTATGTGCTCAATGGCACGAAAGCCTGGATCACCAATGGCGGCGCCGCGGACGCAGCAATCGTGTATGTAAACACAGAGCCTGCAAAAGGCGAAAAAGGCATCACGGCGCTAGTCGTCGAGAAAGGCACTCCAGGATTCAAAGTTGGCAAAGAAGAAAAGAAACTTGGTATCAACGCAACAGCCTGCAGCGAACTGGTGTTCACCGATTGCGTCGTACCGGCTGCCAATCGCATCGGCAACGAGGGCGAAGGCTACAAAGTGGCGCTCTCGACGCTAGACGGCGGGCGCATCGGCATCGCCGCGTTTGGCCACCCCATTTCGCAATTCCAGGCCATTCAATTCATGCTCGCGGACATGTCCACGGAAATTGATGCCGCCCGTCTGCTCATTCGAAAAGCCGCCTGGAAACAGGACACCGGCGCCCGCTTCAGCATGGACGCCGCCATCGCCAAACTCTTTGCCAGCGAAATGTCCACGCGCGTCACGCACAAAGCCATCCAGATTCACGGCGGCAATGGCTACAGCCGCGAGTATCCCGTCGAGCGCAACTACCGCGACGCCCGCATCACCGAAATCTACGAAGGCACCAGCGAAATCCAGCGCCTGGTTATCTCTTCCTGGGTTCTGAAGTCTTAGCCGCCCGTAGTATCCTGACCGCGTGCTGGAACTCGACTGTGGACTCGAATTTGACGCTACTCGCGCGGAGGATGACTTCTTCCCCGCTCTGCAGCCGCACCCTGCGGTTTGCCTGATCGAAGCGCGCGAAGAAAACGCCGAGCCGTTCCTGATTCGCACTCAAAACTTGCAGCGAAGGCTGCAACGGCTTCTTGGACCGATCGATCCAGCTAGCAAGCGGCTGAACTTGAGCGATTTCGCGCGCGGCATCCGCTACCGGCTGACGGGCTCGCCATTCGAACAGACGCTCACCTACTACCAGCACGCAAAGCGGCTGTTTCCCAAACGCTATCGCGACTTGATGCGCTTGCGTCCAGCAGCGGTCCTCAAAGTGAATATGCGGAATGCTTATCCACGCTGCTACGTAACCCGCCGGATTCCTGTCGATGAAGCCGGCGTGCCCGCCGGCGGCGCGTATTACGGCCCCTTCGCCTCGCGGCGGTCCGCGCACGCTTTCGCCGAACGCATCCTTTCCGGGCTGTCTCTATTCTGAAATGAAAATGTGCCTGGCGCCGTGTTTCGCCGGCTGCACCAAAGAGGAATATGACGTCGAAGTGCAACACCTGGTGCAATTCCTCGAAACGAGCGGCGGCTCGCTCCGGTCCACGATGGAAGAAGAGCGCGAGAAAGCCAGTGAACAATTGGATTTCGAGCGCGCCGCCGCCTTGCACAAAAAAGTGGAGAAGCTCGATGAAGTTTTGCGCGGGAGGCCGGAACTGACGCGGCGCATTCAAGATCTCGACGCGGTAATTCTCCAGCGAGCCGCGGAAGGGCAAACCGTCGGAGTCTACCGCGTGCAGAGTGGAAGGCTGGCGGAGCCGTTTTTCCTGCGCTTCGCCGAGATCGCCAGCCAGCCGCGTTCGGCGGAGCAAATGTTTCGCGAACAATTCGAATCAAGCTCCACGCCAACCAACGGGGATCTCGGCGAGCATCTGTGGCTGTTAGCTCGTTGGTTTTACAGTAGCCCGCGCGAAGGCGAAATTTTCTTCCGCGAAAAGGACTGGCCCTATCGTAGGATTCTTCGGGCGTGCTCGCGGCTGCTCGCGCCGAAGACCAGCGAAGCGGAAACCAATCCATGATCCGGGCCGGCGCAGCCGCCCCAAGGAGCTTCATGAGCAAATCCGCCACCAAAGAAGGAACAACACGCTACGCGCAGAAATTTGCAGGCAGCGCTGCGGCGGGCCATTTTCGAGAAACACAAAGGCTGGTTCTCTCCTCCATTGGAATCGGCACGTATCTAGGCCAGCCGGACACAAAAACGGACGAATGTTACACAGCCGCGGCCGTCGCAGCGGTGGAAAGTGGCATCAACGTGATGGATGCGGCCATCAATTACCGGTTCCAGCGCAGCGAACGAAGCCTCGGCGCCGCCATTCGGCAGCTCGCCGCGAAAGGGTTCGAACGCGAAGAAATCGTGGTGTGCACCAAAGGCGGTTACCTGACCCCCGACGGTTCGATGCCTGCCGAGCCGAACGAATATTTTTTTCGCGAATACATTCAGCCTGGAGTTTTCACCGCAAAAGACATCGCGGCCGGCAGCCACTGCATGACGCCAAAGTTTCTGAAAAACCAGCTCGGCCGCAGCTTGAAGAATCTGGGTGTCGAGTGCGTGGACGTCTATTACCTCCACAACCCAGAAACGCAGCTCTCTGAAGTTTCAAAGGAAGATTTTTTGAACCGCGTGCGAGAAGCATTTACGTTTCTTGAATCGGCGGTCGAAGCAGGTGAAATTCAGTATTACGGAATGGCCACATGGAATGGCTTCCGGCAGGACGCCCACACGCGCGATGCCATGCAACTTGGCGAAATAACGCAGACCGCGCAGGAAATTGCCGGCGGCAGGCATCATTTCCGCTTCGTGCAACTGCCGTTCAATCTGGCAATGACGGAAGCGCTGACACTGGGCAATCAATCGGTGCGCGGGCATCATCGCACGGTGATGGAAGCTGCGGGCGAGCTGGACATTACTTTGATCGCTAGCGCTTCGCTGCTGCAAGGTCAAGTGGCGAAAAATCTTCCGGAATTTGTCGCGGAAGCATTTGGCCTGAAAAACGACGCCGAACGCGCGCTGCAGTTCGTGCGGTCCTCGCCGGGAATCACCACCGCCCTGGTGGGGATGTCCCGGGCGGATCACGTGAAAGCCAACGCGCGGCTGGTGAATGTAGCTCCGGCTACGACCGAGCAGTTCGGTAAACTTTTTTCACGCGGCGAAGGTGCGTGATGAAAAGATTTACCACCGCAGGCGTAGAGTTCGCGGAGAGGAACAACGAACTCTAGTGACGGAGGCGGAATACCTCGTCGGTGAACCAGGCGTTGATGGCCCGGCCCAGTTGGTCGAGTTTGCCGGCAAAGAAATGATCCGCGCCTTCGACAACAACGAGAAGATTGTCGCCTGGGAGCGCGTGGATGAGCGCCCTCACTCTGTCAATGGCGCCGTGTTCGTCGTTGCTTCCATGCACAAACAGCTTGGGCTTGCGGCACAGGCGCAGAAATGAAAAATCGGTGCTGTTGACCGGAATACCCAAGCCGATCAGGTGAGCGACGCGCGGATCCTCGCAGCCCACGCGCATCCCCACCCAGGAACCGAAACTGAATCCGGCAAGCAATAGCGGCACACCGGGAAATTCCGACGCAAGAAAATCAAGCGCGGTGCGGACATCGTTTTTCTCGCCGTGGCCGCAATCATGTACCCCGGCGCTGAGCCCTGCGCCGCGGAAATTGAATCGCAGAACGGGAATCCCGAGAGCATCCAATGATTTCGCCGTCTGATAAATCACCTTGTTGTGCAGGGTGCCGCCAAAGAGCGGATGTGGATGGCAGACGACCGCGGCGAGCGGAGGGCGAGCGGAAGAAGACGGCGTCCAAAGGATTGCTTCGAGACGTCCGGCAGGTCCTTCCAAAAAGAAATTGTGGGATTCGTGGGTGGCGGTCATCAATGGGCCATGGACGAATTTGCAGTGTAACGCATCGCTGAAAAAACACCGAATGCGGGAGATACCTCTCGGTTCGTTCAGTCCACGCGCCGAACGCTGACTTCGAGTGCAACGCTGCCCAGCACGGGAGTGACGCGCACAACCTCAGAGAGAAATTCGCGGGCGCCGTGCCAGGGCACGGAAGCGTGCTCTTCAAACGCGATTTTCAGGCGATCTCCGAACGCGTACTCGCGAAGACTTCGAAAACGCATGCCCTTTGCCGAAATATCGATGGTCATGGCTTCTTCAAACCAGGGAATCCGTTCCGGATGCACACGCACGGGAATCGCCAGCGCTTTTCGCATGCTGCTGCGTCGTTCGGGTTCGCTTCGATGGGCATGTCCATTGGATGAAGAGTGCGGTTGCACTTCGAAACGAAAAGCAATTGCGAACGTTGCCGGAGCTTCGAAGACGCCGATGCCGTGCGCGAGTTGGCCTGATTTCGTGGATCGTTCCTGCTCCGGTGCGTTCGCCGGCTGGACTTTTTCGCGCGCGTTCGCGGCACGAACTTCTTCAGGCATTTCGCCGCAGCGTACGACGCGCCCGACGATTTCCGGTTGGCCATCGGAGCTCGCCGCGTCATAGGGAAACGTAACCCAAACCGGCACTCCCGGAGTGTGCGGTTCCCTGGTGGAAACTAGCAGACCGCTGCGCGAAACGTTGACGGTATTTGCCGTCTCGATTTTCTGTCCGAATGGCGCAGTCCACCGCAAGCGCACCGGAAGGTGCAGGCGCACGCGGCGGTGCTGGCGGCTGTCCATGGAAGTAACAGTACTGGCCCGAGGGCTGATATACCCGTGAGTATATGGTGCACGTCCCGAAACCGCCAAGACCTCGTACTAGGACAAAAATCCTTGATTTTCGCGTTGCAGTTTGCTCAGGCCAATGTTAGTTTTGCGCCCAGTCCAACATCCCCAGGGGGTATTGATGAGTGATGGAGCGGAACGCCGCGAAGCGCGGCGATTCACGATGAATCTTCCGTTGCGCGTTTTGCCGCGCGAAGCCAAAGGCCGCGAACTGGACGCTCACACGCGGGATGTCAGTTACCGCGGGCTGTACTTCCTTGCTGATTCCGATTTCGAAATTGGCAACGAGATTGAATTCGTCATTACTCTTCCGCAGCAAGTCACGCAGTCGGGCGACGTAAATATCCGCTGTCTGGGAGAGGTTGTGCGCATCGAGCCCACCGAAAACGGCAGAGTGGGCATCGCCGCAAAAATCGCGCGCTATGAATTCATGCCTGCCGCGGCAAACGCCGCGTAGGATTTCTCTGTTCTTTGGGTAAGTCCCCACTCGCAGCCATAACTGAGTACAATACAGTGGATGTGTTTTCTGCTGGGGGAAGCCATGTATAACTACGATGCCAAAATTGCGCTCGAGGAATTGCAGGAAGAGGCGCTGCTTCCGCATCCCGTAAAATTGCGGGACATGATTCTGCGCACCAAGCTGGGCCCGCAGGACGCGCAGCTCCTCAATCACGAATTCCAGGATTACCTGACGCGTTTCGGGGAACTCCAAAAAGTCGGACGCGGAATTTTGGAAAAAATCGCCGCGGGCCAGCGCAAGACCGCCTGATGGCGCTCGCATTTACGGACAATCCACCCAAATGAAAACGAAGCGGCGCGTGTTGTTGCTGTCCGCAACATCCGGCGCAGGACACGTTCGCGCCGCGCAGGCTCTCGAAAAAGCTTTTGCCGCGCGGGGCGATTGCGCCGTCGAGCACATCGACGCGCTGCAGCATGTCAGCAAACTGTTCCAGCGCCTCTACGACAAAGCTTATATTTCGATGGTGCGGCGCGCGCCGGAGTTGATGGGCATACTTTACGAACGCACGGACCAGCCGTGGCTGCACCCGCGGCGGCGTCTGGCGCTGGACCGGTTGAACACGGGACCGATGATCCGCTTGTTGAAGCGTATCCAGCCGGACCTGTGCGTGGCGACGCACTTTCTGCCGGCGGAGATTATCGCGTGGCTCATCGCCAAGAAAAAATTGAGCGCGCGCAACGCTATAGTTGTGACCGACTACGACGTGCACGCGATGTGGCTTTGCCGCACGGTGGACCGCTATTACGTGGCCATCGATGAAGCCGCAGAGTATCTCGCGCGCATCGGCGTGCCGCGGGAAAAATTGCGCGTCACTGGCATCCCGATTGACCCGCTCTTCGCGACGCCGGTGAATCGCTTCGATGCACGGAAACTGCTGGGCCTCGACGCGGATGCGACGATAGTGTTGATTTCGGCGGGCGGCTACGGCATCGGCCCCGTCGAGCAACTGGTGAAAGATTTGCTTGCGCTGCAACGCCCGTGGCAAATTGCCGCGATCGCCGGAAAATCGGAAAAGACGCGGAAGCGCCTCGAAGAATTGTCGAAGGAGGCTGGCACTCTCCCTTCAGGATCGCCCAGGCTTTGCCCTGTCGGTTTCACGACGGAGATGGACAAATATATGGCGGCGGCAGATTTAATGGTCGGTAAAGCTGGCGGGCTGACGACTTCGGAAGCTCTCGCACGGGCGCTGCCCATGGCGCTTATCGAACCGATACCCGGCCAGGAAGAACGCAACGCCGACCATTTGCTGGAGGCGGGAGCGGCGATTCGTTGCAATAATTTGCCGGCGGCTGCGTGGAAGATTGCGGCATTGGTGGATGATCCCGCAAGATTCGCGCGAACGCGCGAAGCCGCGAAAAACCTGGGCCGGCCCGGATCTGCCGCGGCCATCGCCGAAGATGCCATTCGGCTGTTAGACTGAGAGCGCTGGAGAAAGAGGCTGGGGGAAGCGGTTCGCGGCGCGGTCGCCGCCAATCGCCAGGTTCGATGCGACGCCATACACTGCTGATCGACGCGGACGACACGCTGTGGGAAAACAACGTATTCTTCGAGAAGCTGATCGAGGATTTTATCAGCATCGTCGAGCCGTATGGTTATACCCGCGCGTACATTCGCCACATCCTGAATGAAACGGAACGAAAAAATATCCGGCAGTACGGATATGGCGTGCGCAGCTTTGGGCGCTCCCTGGAAGAGACTTATATAAAACTTGCGGATCAGATGGCGAAACGCGAGACGCTGGCGCTGATTCACGGCCGCGTCATCGACCTGGAGCGGACACCGCCGAAAATCCTGGATGGCGTGCCGGAGACGCTGGCGTATCTCACGGAACGCCACCGGCTGATTTTATTTACGAAGGGCGAGCCCGCGGAGCAAGCTGCAAAAGTAGAGCGATCCGGCTTGCAGGGATTTTTCGAATTCATCGAGATCGTTCCGGAAAAAGATCCCGAAACGTATGGCGGACTGGTGCACAAACACAAAATCGTGAAGACCCACGGCTGGATGATCGGCAACAGCCCGCGCAGCGACATCAATCCCGCGATGAAGATCGGGCTCAACGCCGTTTACATTCCGCACCAACATACATGGACTCTGGAACACGAACCGGTGGTCGCGGGCTCCGGAAAATTGGTGATCCTGCCGGCATTCCGCGAGCTTCGCGGCCATTTTTAAACGGGATTTAGACAGGGTCAAGAACGAACGGACTGCCCAAATTGGATGTTGTACCCGCGTATGCCTGCGCGAGTCTAACCTCTTGTGATTTTCGGAAGGGAGTGACCGGTGTCCACCACAGCAATTTCTCCGCAAACCGACTGGCGGCAGGAGTGGTTCGAGATCGAAGACGCGACGTACTTGAATCTGGCGGGCCAGTCGCCGATGCCGAAGGTTTCCATTCGCGCGGTGCAGGCTGCGCTCGAAGCGAAAAAGAATCCGCACCACAAGCCGGATTCCACTTTTTTCGAAGTGCCGAACCGCATCCGTGCATCCATCGCGAAGCTGATCGGGGCAAAACCAGAAGAGATTGCGCTCACGAGCGGAGCGAGCGCGGGCGTGGCGGCGGTCGCATACGCGCTGATGTGGAAGTCCGGCGACGAGGTTATCACCGCGAAGGGGGAGTTTCCGCTGCAATACACGGCGTGGAAACCGATGGAAGAGCGCGAAGGGCTGAAACTGAAAATTGTTTCCCCACGCGGGAGGTTCCTTGCGGCGGATGATTTGATCGCCGCGCTTGCTCCGCAAACACGAATTGTGTCCGTGAGTATGGTGCGGTACGACGACGGATCGCTGCTCGATGCGGCGCGCGTTGCTGAGGCGTGTCACAAGCAGGGCGCGCTGCTTTTGCTGGACGCGAGCCAGTGCTGCGGCGCGATTCCCATGGATGTGAATCAGCTGGGCGCGGATTTTATTGTGTCTGCCGGATACAAGTGGCTGCTCGGGCCGTTCGGTACAGGATTTTTCTGGGCTAAGAGCGAGCACCTTGCGATGGTGCGGCCGGGGCCGTTTTATTGGATGGCGGTGGAAGGCTCGGACAATTTCGCGGCGTTAAATTTCGAAGATCCCAAGCCGGCGGCGAGCGCGAAGCGGTGGGATTCTCCGGAGTGGGCAAGCTATTTCAATTTCAATTTGGCGGCGATGGACGCTTCCGTGGATTTTGTGGTGCGCATGGGACCGGAACTGGTCGCGGCGCACAATAGGAATCTAATCGAACTGATGTTCGAGCAGCTGCCGAAGGACCGGTTTGTGCCGGCGAGTCCACTGGATCCTGCGCGGCGCGGCCCGTACGGCTGTTTTGCGGCGCGGAGTGCAGAGAAGACGGCGGAAGCTTATCAACGCCTGAGGAAAGAAAATGTTGTCGTCAGCTTGCGCGAAGGCAACATTCGCGTTTCGCCGCATTTGTATAACACGGAGCGGGACATCGACCGGCTCATCAGCGTGGTTACTCCGTGAGTCCACAGGAAAACTGGCCAAAGATTGCGGTCGTTGGTGCGGGAGCCGTGGGCGGATATTTCGGCGGGATGCTGGCGCGCGCGGGAGCGCCGTTGGCAATGATTGGGCGAGCGGCGTTTGTCGAAGCTGTCAAGAAGAGCGGACTTTTTCTCGATACCTTGCAGTTTCAAGAAAGTGTGCGCGTCGAAGCGTCCACCGAACTGAGCTCGGTGCGCGGCGCGGAAATTGTTCTCTTTTGCGTGAAGACGACGGACAATGCAACGACAGCGCGGGCGCTGGCTCCGCTGCTGGCTCCCGGCGCTCTCGTCCTCAGCATGCAAAACGGCGTGGACAACGTGGAACAGATTCGCGCTGCGGCAGCGATCGACGCGCTTCCCGCGGTCGTGTACGTCGCAGCTTCCGTGCCGGAACCGGGGCGCGTGAAACATGTGGGCCGCGGAGATTTGGTCGTCGGGCCGGAGAACGAGAAGACAAAGCGGATCGCGGCACTTTTTTCGCGCGCAGGTGTGGGATGCCGCATTTCGGAAAACAGCGAAGGCGAACTTTGGACCAAGCTGGTGTGGAACTGCGCACTCAATGCCGTGTCGGCACTAGGACGCGCGAAGTATGGCCAGATCGCGTCGAGCGCGGATGCCTGGAAAGTGGTCGAGACAGCGGTTTATGAAGTTTTGGCGGTGGCGCGGGCGGCGGGGATACATCCGCCGGGGTTGGAAGACCCGAAAGTGGCGCTGGCAGGCGCGCTGAAGATTGCCACGCAGATGGCAGAGGCGCTTTCCTCGACTGGGCAGGACCTGAATCGTGGCAAGCAGACCGAGATCGACTCGCTGAATGGCTACATCTCCCGCCGTGGCGCGGAGTTAGGGGTTCCTACCCCTGTGAATCACGCGCTCTACGCTTTAGTGAAGTTGGCGGAAGGGCGTTCGTAGCAGCGACACACGCCCGCCCTGAGGAAGTTTCTAGCTAACAATAACTGGACTCCCCTCCCCCTGTTTTTTGTAAGTGTTGCATCTAAAGGGTTTAGCAATGCTACAAGTCCTTTAAAATCAACACTTGTGAAGCCCCGCGGAAGTGTTGATTCTAAAGCTAGTTACGTGCGACTTTTTCGTCCTATTACGGGTGCTGATTCCAAAAGACATAGTGCTGCAGAATTGAGTGGGGATTGGACTAAGAAAGAAAAACGCCAGCGAGCTGCCGGCCAAATGGGCCTTTACCTAAATTCTAGTGTACCAAAGGTGTAACGGATAGTCAAGGAAAATTTGATTTCTGAAAGCGTGGCGCGGGAAACGTAGAAAGTGGAGCGTAAAACATTAGAAAACAGAGGGACTCTAGCGGTCGGGTGGGGCGTGAAAGGGGATATGGACTATGGCTTCGAGTTCGACGGGGAGGCCTTGTTTGGTGGCGGGGCGGAATTTCCATTGGCTAAGGGCTTGCATGGCGTTGGTGTCGAGTTGTTCATCGATACCATGGACGAGTTGGATGCTGTCCACGGAGCCGTCGCGGCGGATCACGGCGTAGAGGATGACTTCGCCCTCGACGTGGTCCTTAATTAAGGTGGGGGGATACTTCGGGTCGATCTTTCTAAGTGGGCCGGGAGCAGAGACATCCGAGGAGGTCAGGCGGGGGCCTTCGGAATTTGTGCGGAACTCGGAAAAGTTCAGGATCCAGCTCCCCGTGGCGCTGTTCAGGTTGGGCATGTTGACTAGCATCTTGTAGATTTTCTTGGAGGCGAAGATCTGCTCGGGCTGGGCGCCGGCGGGAAGTGCGGCGAAATTCGGGGGACCGGTTCTCTCGGGGGCGTCGTCGGGCTTTGTGTGCGGGTCGGGCTTGAGGATCAGGGCATGCGGAGCGGGGGCGCTGAGTTTTGGGGAGCCGCCGAGGCTAGAGATTGCGCTGTTGGCGGGAGGATGCCCTCCGCTGATGCTTACGTCCATGCCATTTTTTCCGCTGCCGTTGCCGGTAGCGGTTCCTCCGGCGCTTGCTGGGTTGCCGCCTGCGCCGCCGTTGGCGCTGGGGGTTCCGTTCGGGGCGCCACCGGGTACGCCGGTTTGCTTGCCTTCGGGTGAGATGGAGATGCGCGCGGCCAGATTCCCCTGCGGCGGGACTACGGGCGCGGGAGGACCGGGTGCCGCGGAGAGAGCGATCAGCGTTGCGGCGTTTCCGTTGGCGACGCCGGATTGGGCAGAGCTTACTTCTGGCGCAGGCTCGGCTTCACCGGTTTGCGCGCGGGGTGCCAGGCGCGGGGCGGCACCGGCATTCAGTTCCAATTTGGGACGCGCGGGTGCGCTTGGCAACATGGACGGGGCGATATCCGCTAGTTTTTGGTCGAGCGCTGGAAGATCAGGAGCCGGGGCGGTGGTCAACTTCACCTTGCGAAGCTGACGGGGGCGCAGCTTGGAGAGGGTTTCTCGGCTGATTTGGAGGCGGGGACGCGCGGGGCCGGGCAGTTGCTGGAATTGGACGATATTGGGGAGGTTCGGGAGAATTTTCGGCGGCTCAATAGGAGCGGCGGAATTGATGAGCGTCTGGCGCGGATGCGTGGGGTGGACGGGATCCGTGAAGATGTGCTGGCGCGGGTGGAAGGCGTCGGCGCCTTCGGGAGGCAGGGGCTTGGCGGGCTCGCCGCGCGGGCTAGGTTTGGCTTTGGGAGCTTTCTTATCCACCAACGGAAAATCGGTGATAGGGCCGGACCAGGTTAGCTCGGTGTTATCGAATTCAGGATGGTGCGTCGCGGCGGCGGGGAGACGCGGGGATGGCATGACTATAAAAACGATATGCCACAGGGCGGCTGCTACTAGAGCGCGGCGCGGGATGCGGCGCTCGACCCAGCATTCCTTGAAGAAACTGCCATTCAGAAAGTTCTTGGGAATACGGGTCCAAGTGAGAACGGCGGCAATGCTGCTGAAGATGCCTTGGTGGAAGGAGCCCCAGGCGACATCGAGCTTGGGGCCTTCGCCTGTTTCTAGCCGGACGGAGCTGGCGGCAGGTTTGGTGGCCTGCTGTCCCAAGAGATCTAAAGCTCTGCCGACCTGGCTCAAGAGAATCTCCGTCTTAACGTTGTCGCCGGGCGCCCGAGTGGGCGGTGATTCTGACTACAGGCCGGGCAAGCCCGGCCACTGCAAAGAAGAGGCGCTGGCACCTCATGATAGATGAAACTCGGCGGGCGGGGGTTTACTGGCCCGAACTGTTTTCGCCGCTCGTCTCTTCACCTGTCTCGCCGCGGCGGCGGTAAAAGCTCAGGGCAGCATCGCCCTGGCGGAGAACGCGAAACCTCCGCAATGCGCCGGGTTCTTCGGGTAAATCGAAGTTGCGGCGATGCTCGACGACCACCATGCCGCCGAGTGCGAGAAGATCCGCGGCACCAAGAAATTCTAGCACGCGGGAATAGTCCTCAGCAGCAGAGTAGGGGGGATCGAGGAAAATGTAGCCGAATCCGGGCGCACCCGTGTTTTTTCGAGCCGCCAGCATGGCCAGGCCACGAAGAGCATCTACGGCGAGGACGGTCACGCCAGAATTGATGCCCAGCGATTCGAGATTGCGGCGAATCAAGGTGGCGGCGGGCGCGTGATTTTCGATGAAGACGACTTCGGCGGCGCCGCGGCTGAGGGCTTCAATGCCGATGGCGCCGGTTCCGGCGAAGAGATCGACGAAGCGAGAGCCGGCTATATTGGGGGCCAGCACGTTGAAGAGCGTTTCGCGGAGGCGGTCGCTGGTGGGGCGCAACGCGAGCCCTTTGAGGCTCTTCAGGATGCGGCTTTTGTAGGTTCCGGCGATGACGCGCATGAGTGCCGTTATTAGTTGTCAGTTTTTGGTTTTTAGTCAAGGAGCAAAGAATCCGGTTGAGGTAACCCAGTTGGAGCGATGCACGTCGGATAAACGTGAGGAACTCTCTGTCCGATTTGACCGCCGGGGACTAGAATGTTGCGGTGTGTTTGGCGCAGGGAGGCTGTAATGGTCGTTCGCATGCGTGTGGTGATTTTGCTGGTCCTTGCATTTAGTGCGCTGGCAATCGCCGGGGACAAGAAAAAGATTTTGCTGCCGGCTTATGTTCTTAAAGCCCGCACTGTCCTGGTGCTTATTGATCCGACCGCGGGCACTTCCACGACCGCCCCAATGGCGAACAAGACGGCCCAAGAGGACGTGGAGAAGGCCTTAATGAAATGGGGGCGGTTCACTCCTGTGCTGGACACGCAGACCGCCGATTTACTGATCACGGTTCGCAAGGGCTCCGACAAAATCGTGCAGCCTACCCATCGGCGGGCTGCCGACGAATGATCGTCCAGTGATTGTGCAGTCAACCGACAGCGGCGTCCGAGTTGGCGGACAGAAGGGCCATCCCAGCGTTCCAAGCGGCAAATCCAGCGGCAAACCCGGGTCCGTCTGTTGACGATCGGGAACCAGACGGAACCTGGTACGGCATGGTGGCTGTGCGGGGTGATCTCTACGCCACGGAACCAAATCACCAGGAGATCGATCGCATCTCTCCAGCCACAGGCAAGATCAATCGCGTGGTGGATGTTTCGCCAACCAGCAAGACTTGGATGGGCCCCACTGGGATCACCTACCACGGCAACTTCTTCTTCGGCAACCTCGCACCGTTCCCCATTGATCCGGGAAGTGCGAGCGTCTTCAAGCTCACGCCGAGTGGCAATTTCAAGGTGTGGAACGCCGGCTTCACGACCGTGGTTGGACTTGTTTTTGACAATCGCGACCGGCTCTACGTGCTCGAGCTGTCAGATGCCCCAGGATTTCCGTCTCCGGGCGCCGGTAAGCTCGTTCGCGTCAGCCCCTCGGGCCAAGTGGAGGACATAGTAACCGGGCTCGTAGTTCCAACCGCAATGACCATCGGACCAGACGGTGCAATTTACATTTCCAACTTCGGTGCAGCGCCGCCAGGGCTAGGCCAGATTATTCGAGTGGCAATTACAGACTAGGCTTTCGGGGTTGCCTTAACGCAGCCCCGATCTAATATTCTTTGAGGTATTCGCAGACTCTCTTCCGGTGGACATCGGCTCAGACGATTCTGAAGCTGAAGTGTGGCCGGCTACCCGGATGTTGCCCGGAAACGGCGTTCGGGGGAGTGAGCCTTGCACGCCGTACATGCACAATACGGTCACCCGGCACTGTAACTCCTAAATAAGGCAATTCTCGGACGAGTCCTATAAAAGGGAATGTCAAGAGACATTCTTCCCCGTCGGCTCGATGCCGACACTTTTTTGTCTCGGCATTCAGCCCAACCGTTTGAACGTGCACTCGTGATCGAGTGGTCTTGCTCAGGCGACGTAGTTTCGTGCTCCGAGAGGGCATAGGGTGAAATCGGAGACTCGCGTGTTTGCAGCACGGGCCTGACTTGTCCGATGGATACTTCCTCTCGAATCCGAGCGTCTCAAGAACCCGACAGCTATCGCCGGGAATAGTTCCCCAGGTGGAACGGACTCTTTGCCAGAGACGCTCAAGCTGCTTGTGGTTTCAATTCGTTGGCGTCGAAACGTACCTCCTTCTTCCAGACGATCAACGTGATCGCGGCAATCTTCCTTGCTAAGGTGAGACGAGCCATCGTGGGCTTCCTTCCCTTAGCCAGCAAAGCCTCATAGAAATCGTGTAGCGGTCCAGCAGCGGTGCTGGCTCTCATGGCCGCACCCTTGAAAATATCTTTGAGGTCGTGGTTGTGGTCCTTATTTAGGCCCCGCAGCGTCACGGGTTTCTTGGAACGTTGTAGCTGTCCTTCAACAACGCGGTATTGCGCACTGTCATGCGTTTCTAATCCCAGACCGCTATGGGTCCACAGATGTCGCTTGGTGCGGAATCGATGAGGCGTCTGGATTAGTGCGACCAACAGAGCTGCCCGGATCGGACCGATCCCCGGAACCTGGCGGAGCAGTTTCCACGCCTTGTGTTTTCTGCTCTCGGCCAGGAGATCGCGTCGCACTTCCTGGCGCAAGGACCGCAAGGCATCCAGCTGTTGGTAGTAGTGTTCGGCGCGTCGCCGCACACCAGGTTCGCTGATCTTGCTGAGCCATTCCGAACGGTGACGTGGTGCATACACTTCGCTGCCGGCACACGGAATGCCCCAACTGCGATACAACGCCTTGAGCCGATTCATGACCCGCGTGAGATCCTTGGTGATGGTCAGATAACTGCGCGCCAGCTCCTTCAACGTTCGCAAGCCGTGCTCTCCGTGATAGACCGACTTGATCTTGTTCATGTACAACTGTTCGGTCAGTTTGCGCGCATCGATCCGGTCACTCTTACTGCCATCCTTCAGTAAAGCAATCTTTCGCGGGTTACACACCACGACCTCCGTGACGTGTGGTTTCAGCAGGTCGTACAACCAGGCTGCCCAGGTTCCTTCTTCAAACGTGACGTGCAAATCTCCTCGCAACCCGTGGATGAACTGCAGAATGATGCTCGCCTTAGTCGCGATGACGCATTCCATCACGATCTTTCCGGTAGCATTCATGACCGCGATCGAAATACTTTCCTTGTGAACGTCCATGCCGATATATTGGGTGCTGGTCATAAAGGG
>WNEZ01002090.1_pt1 | contig 16991 bp, 18 predicted proteins | sample 5400521 | NCBI WGS metagenome assembly WNEZ01 (sample SAMN13153339, study PRJNA577476) | soil metagenome | isolation source: 120 cm saprolite under Douglas fir tree site 2 hole 1 replicate 1 | place: USA:California | collected 2015-04-18
GGTTCACCTCGGCAACGTGGTTCAGCTGGTTTCAACCGCTCTACGCCGTTCTCCCGAGCTACCAGCCGTTCGAGGTGTGGCGGCCGATGGCCTTCGGCACACCGCTGAGCTCATGGGACCTGGTGCTGACGACGCTGTACGCCGCGGATGTCGTGGCCATTCTCCTGCTCGTGGCCTTTGCACGGTTCCGTCGCATGGAGATCGCGTAGCGCGATTCCCGGGTCCGCCCGGCTTGCCTCGCTCGCGTGTCGGGCGGTAGTACCCCGGCGAAGGAGACGCCGTCCCCTCGACGGACCGCGGAATGGCGATCGGAGAGCGAAGGTATGCAGCCAGGTGAGAGCCGAAGGGATGCGTCCGCGCGACGGCGCGGGTACGGGGCGCGGCGCGCGCTTCCGGCGCTACGCGCCCCGCAGCGCCGCGAGCACCTGCTCCGGATGCTTCGCCGCGTCGCTCACCCGTGCCCAATGCTTGCGCACCGTGCCGTCGGGGCCGATCCACACCGTCGAGCGGATGACGCCGACCGTCTTCTTGCCGTACATCATCTTCTCGCCGTAGGCGCCGTAGGTCTTCATCACCTTGCGCCCGGCATCGGAGAGGAGCGGGAACGGGAGCTTGTACTTGTCCCGGAACTTCTGGTGCGACGCCTCGCTGTCGGCGGAGACGCCGAGGACGACGGCGTTCTTCTTGCCGATCTCCTTCCACAGGTCGCGGAAGCCGCACGCTTCCTTGGTGCAGCCGGGCGTGTCGTCCCGCGGGTAGAAGTAGAGGATGACGTCCTTGCCGGCGAAGTCCTCGAGCGAGACCGACTTCCCCTGCGCGTCCGTGAGCGTGAAGGCGGGCGCCGCCTTGCCTTCCTTGATGGTCGCCATGGCGCGCCTAACTGACGGCTGAGGGGGATCATGTCAACAGGTCGCTTCACGGATCGCGTGGTCTTCATCACCGGTGCCGGCTCGGGCCTCGCGCGCGCGACGGCCAGGCTCTTCGCGGCCGAGGGCGCCCGGGTGTTCGGCGTCGACGTGAACCCCGACGGGCTCGCGGAGACGATCGGCGCGATACGCCTGGCCGGCGGGACGGTCGAGGGCGGGACGTGCGACGTGAGCGACGTCGCGGCGGTGCGCGAGGCGGTCGAGCGCGCGGTGGCGGTGTTCGGCGGACTCGACGTCCTGGTCAATGCGGCGGGCATCGGGCGGAGCGCCCGCCTCGAGGAGATCGACGACGCGGAGTGGGCGCGCGTCCTGGCCGTCAACCTGACCGGGCCCTTCAACACCGTGAAGGCGGCGCTGCCGCACCTGCTCCGGGCGCGCGGCAAGATCGTGAACGTCGCCTCCACCGCCGGCATGCGCGGGCAGGCCTACGCGGCGCACTACGCGGCCTCGAAGGCGGGCCTGGTCAACTTCACGCGCTCGATCGCGCTCGAGTTCGCGAGCCGCGGGCTGCGCGCCAACTGCCTCGCTCCGGCGGGGATCATGACCCCCATCATCAAGAACTTCATCCCGCGCCCGGACTTCGAGCCGTCGCTCATCGCCTACATCTCGCCGCCCGTGCCGCATCAGATGTCCAGGCCCGAGGACATGGCGAAGGCCATCGCCTTCCTCGCCTCGGACGACACGCCCATGATCACCGGGACGACACTGGTGGCGGACTGGGGGACGCTCGCCTAGTGGCGGGGCTCCTCGTGGCGCTCGAGCGCGACGTCGCCGAGCGCGGCGCGCATCCCTTCGTGCTGCACGCGGGGCGCCGCGTGACCTACGCCGAGTTCGACCGCCTGGCGAACCGCGCGGCGCACGCGCTGGGCGAGCTGGGTGTGGCCAAGGGCGACCGGGTGACGCTCGCGGTCGGCAACTCGGTCGAGTACCTGGTCGCGGCCTTCGGCATCCTCCGGGCCGGCGGCGTGCTGAACCCGGTGAACCCGGCGCTCGGCGCGCGCGAGCTGGGCTACATCCTGGGCCACGCGCAGCCGAAGGTGGTGATCGGCGACGCGCCCGGCCTTCGTGCCACGGGCACGGTGCTGACCGCCGAGACCTTCGGCGCGCACGTGGCGCGTGCCGCGGACGCGCCGCCCGGCGTCACGCTCGGCCCCGGCGACGCGTCGACGCTCCTCTACACCTCGGGGACCACCGGGACGCCGAAGGGCGTCCTCTTCAGCCACGGCTCCACCGGCATCGGCGGGCGGCACTTCATCGAGGCGCTCGGGCTCGCGCCCGACGACGTGATCCTCGCCGTCACCCCGCTCTTCCACGGCAACGCCTGGGGCGCGGTGCAGACCGCGGTGCATGCGGGCGCGACGGTGGCGTTCCCTCAGGCGTTCCACGCCTCGGAGTTCTGGCCACTCGTCCATGCGACGCGCGCCACGGTGCTCTACACGCTGGGGACGATCCTCGCCATGCTGCTCACGCGCCCGCCCGCGGACGAGGAGCGCACCAGCCGGCTGCGCGTCATCCTCGGCCTCGGCGCGGCGCCCATCCGCCAGCAGGTGATGCGCCGCTTCGGCGTGCGCCACGTCGCCGAGTGCTTCGGCTCGACCGACGCCGGCGTGGTGACCATCACGCCGCTCGGCGCGCCGTGGCGGGCGGGCTCGTGCGGCCCGCCGGTGCCGGGCGTGGAGCTGCGCATCCTCGACGACGAGGGGCTCCCCCTACCTCCGCGACGCACGGGCGAGATCGCCGTCCGCTCGCCGGCCCGGCTGACCGCCTACTTCCGCGACCCCGAGGCGACGGCAGCGGCGCTGCGCGACGACTGGTTCCTGACCGGCGACCTCGGCTTCCTCGACGAGGACGGCTGGCTCTACTTCGTCGACCGCAAGCGCGACGTCATCCGCCGCGGCGGCGAGAACGTGTCCTCGGTGCTCATCGAGAAGACGCTGCGCGAGCACCCACGGGTCGCCGAGGCGGCGGTGATCGGCGTGCCGGATCCCGTGCTCGGGCAGGAGATCAAGGCGTTCGTGGTGGCGAAGGAGCCGGTGAGCGAGGAGGAGCTGCGCGCCTTCGCCGCGGAGCGCCTGGCGAAGTTCCAGGTGCCGCGCCTGTGGGAATTCCGCACGGCGCTTCCCAAGACCGCGACGCAGCGGGTGGAGAAGTACAAGCTCCGGGCGGAGCACGCGCAGGGACGGCCACCGCTCGCCTGACCCCGCGCCGACACGGGCACTAGGGGCGCGGCGGCCGTCGCCGCTCGCGGAACCACTCGCGGTAGTCCTCCATGCGCGCCGCCTGCTCGCGCGGCGCGCGTCGGCGGCAGGTGGCCGCCTCGGCGCTTCCCGGCGGCGCGCCCCAGCGCACCTCGACGCAGTCGTTCGCATCGTAGGCGACCTCGAGGGCCGGCGCCCGCGCGATCACCTCGGCCAGGGCCAGCGTCCATTCCGACCCGTCGCTGCGGCGGTAGGTGAAGCGCCTGTCGGCGACCTCCTCGCGCAGGATGCGCTCCAGGTCCGCGCGCACCTCGCCGGCGGAGCGGCCGGAGGGCATGGCGTAGCGCTCCGGCCGGCGCGCCACGCGCGCGGGGAACTCCTGCACCACGTCGATCGCGATCAGCAGCCGCAGGTCCCGCGCCGGCGTGGCGTAGTCCTCCCAGGCACCGCTCGCCTCGAAGATCGCGGCCCCCTCGGGCATCGGGATCACGCCCGGCTGGCGCGCCGCGTACTCCTCGCCGTTGGCGACCGAGCGGACGCGCGCCTGCACCTGCTCGTCGAGCGCCTGGATCGTCTCCCTGAGCACGCGCGCGGGGTCCATCGGCGTCGGCGAGAGGAGGTCGTCCATGCGGTCGTAGAAGCCCTCGACGCCGGAAGAGGCCTGCTCGAGCGAGAAGTCCTCGAGGTCGCGGTTCGCCAGCGGGTGGAGCGCGCCGCGCTCGCCGGCGATGGGCCGGAAGTGCTTGAAGCCCGGCCCGCCCAGCGCCGGGTCCACGGCGAAGAGGAAGTTGCCGCGCCAGTAGCGCTTGCGCGCCACGGTCCCGTCGGGCTGCGCGTCGACCGCGAAGAGGATGCCGCCGGCGTTCTCGCTCTGGGGAACACGCTGCACGACGACGAGGGTGTGCCCGTACGGGTCCGCGTACACCGTCCCGGGCCGGATCGTCTCGGCGGAGAGGCGAGTCGGGTAGAGGTCGGTGCGCTCGTCCTCGGCCGGCGTGCGCGCGCTTCCGGAGTGGATGGTCCAGCCGACGGCGCGCTCGAGGAAGCGCAGGACCCGGGCCACCTCCTCGCCCTCGCCGCCCGGCGGCGGCTCGAGGCTCGTGTGCCACCGCTCGCAGCGCGGCGGCCGGGAGCCGCCACCACGGCTGCACTCGGAGTACGCGAAGGGGAGACCCAGCTTCCAGGCGAAGTACGCGCGCAGGAAGAAGGGCAGGTCCGCGCAGTCGGGCTCGAGCCGCAGCACGCGTGCGGAGTCCTCGCCGAGGCCCAGGTGATCGTGCAGGAAGTTCCGCACCGGATCACGCAGGATGTCCGTCAGCCCGTGCCAGCTCGGCTGCGCATCGGGCGGATCGTCGAAGAGCCGCTCCACCCATGCCGCGTAGAGGTTCTCCGCGTCCCGCCCCCAGGACCGTTCGAGGGGCCACACGCCGCCTCCGGGCGACGGGCGCGGACGTCGTTCCGGCGCGATGTGGACGTCCTTGCAGGCGGCTACCTCGACGCCGCGTCCGAGGACCGCGCGATGCACGCCCGCCGCGGGCGACGGGATCTCGGCGAGCCACCAGTAGGGCGTCGCGCCACGCCGCGAGGGCGCGAGCGCGGCTCGCGAGCCGTCGGGAGCATAGAGCACGAGGTCGGCGTCGAGCGGCCGCTCGGCGACCGCGATGACGCGCAGGGGCTCTCCAGGCCGCGGCGACCGCGGGCTCGCGAAGATGGCCACCCCGGCGGAGTCATGGCAGTCCTTCGGCCCCGCGACGGGTGCCGGCGCGGCGCGGACGGCGCGCGGCGCGCACACGGCGAGCGCGGCGAGGAGCCACCACGAACGTCGCACAGGGCCCTCTACCGTGCCGCCGGCGGCACGGCAACCTAGCTACGGCACGCGAGCGCCGGCCTAGCCGTGCTCCGCGAACCCCCCGGCGAGGAGCCCGGGATCGCAGCGCGCGAATGCCCGCGAGAGCACGCGCGTCCCGCGCGCGCCGGCGAACGACGCCGTGACCTCGACGTGGCTCTTGCCGGGCTGGTCGAGCAGCGCGACCCGGATCTCGGGTCCCCTGGTGTGCCCGATCGCCGCGCGCAGAAGCGCGCGCAGCGTGCGGAAGACCGCGCTGCCCTGCACGGGAAGGAAGACCGCGTCGGACGGCCGGAGGCGCACCTCCAGGCCGCGCGCGCGAAGCGCGTCGGACTCCGCACGCAGCACGCGGGCGAGGACACAGTGCAGGCAGGTCCGGGTCACGCCGCCGCCCCGAAGACGAGCGCAGCGTTCGTGCCCCCGAAGCCGAAGGAGTTCGAGAGGGCGATCTCCACGCTCGCGCGGCGCGCGCGATGGGGCACGTAGTCGAGATCGCACTCCGGGTCGGGCTCGTCCAGGTTGATGGTCGGCGGGACGGTCTGCTCGCGGAGCGCCAGCACGGTGTAGATCGCCTCGACCGCCCCGGCCGCGCCCAGCAGGTGGCCGGTCATCGACTTGGTCGCACTCACCGCGAGGCTCCGCGCGTGGGGACCGAAGACGGCGTGCAGCGCGCGCGTCTCGGCGACGTCGCCCTGCCGCGTCGAGGTCCCGTGCGCGTTCACGTGCTGCACGGCGTCCGGCGCGACGCCGGCCGCGGAGAGCGCCGAGCGGATCGCCCGCTGGGCGCCGGCGCCGTCCGGCGGGGGCTGCGTGATGTGGTGGGCGTCGGCGCTGGCACCGTAGCCGAGCACCTCCGCCACCACCGGCGCGCCCCGTCGCCGCGCGACCTCCTCCGCCTCGAGCACCAGCACCCCGGCGCCCTCGCCGAGGACGAACCCCGAGCGGCGCACGTCGAACGGGCGCGACGCCCACTCCGGGGGCCCCTCCCAGCGGGCGAGGGCGCGCATCACACCGAAGCCCGCGACCGCCGTCGGCGTGATCGCCGCCTCGGCGCCGCCCGCGACGACGACGTCCTGCCGGCCGCTGCGGATCATCTCGAACGCCTCGCCGATCGCATGCGCGCCCGAGGCGCAGGCGGTGGTGGTCGTCAGGTTGATGCCGCGCGCGCCGAGGCGCATGGCGATCTGTCCCGGGGCGAGGTTCCCGATCACGGCCGGGATGAAGTAGGGCGAGACCTTGCGCGCCCCGCCCGCGGTGAGGGCGTCGTGGTTCCGTTCGATGCCGGGGAGCCCGCCGATGCCGACGCCGATCACGACCCCCACCCGGTCGGCGATCTCCTCGCTCACCTCGAGCCGCGCTGCGCGTACCGCCTCGCTCGCCGCCGCGATCGCGTAGACGATGAAGAGGTCCATGCGGTCGAGCTCGCGGGCGTCCACCCAGTCCTCGGCGCGAAAGCCGCGTACCTCGCCCGCGATCCGGCACGGCAGGTCGTGCGCGGCGAAGCGAGTGATCGGGCCGATGCCCGACCGGCCGGCCCGCACGGCCTCCCAGTTGGCCGGCACCCCGACGCCGAGCGGCGTCACCATGCCGAGGCCGGTGACCAGCACGCGCCTCATGTCGCCGCCAGGCTCCAGCGGAGGATCGCCGCACCCCAGGTGAGCCCGGCGCCGGCGGCGGTGAGACCAATGACATCCCCGGGCACGAGGTGGCCGTCCGCGTCCGCCTCCGCGAGCGCGATCGGGATCGAGGCGGCGCCCGTGTTGCCGTAGCGCTCGAGGTTCATGCGGAAGGCGGCGAGCGTGACGCCGAGCCGCTCCGCCACGCTGCGCAGGATGCGCGCGTTCGCCTGGTGCGCGAAGACCCAGCGCAGGTCGGCCGGGCACAGGCCGGCGCGCCCGGCCGCCGCCGCGAGCGCGTCGGCCATCGCCTCGACGGCGGCGCGAAAGACCTCGGGTCCGTTCATCGCGATCTTGTGCAAGCGCGCGCCGATCACCGCCTCGTCCACCGGGAGGCGGGATCCCCCGGCCCGGATGACGAGATCGGCGGCCCGGCGCCCGTCGGCGCCGAGACGCGTCCCGAGCAGTCCCTCGCCGCGCCCGAGGACGACGGCGCCCGCCCCGTCGCCGAAGAGGATGGCGGTCGTCCGGTCGTCCCGGTCGACGTGACGCGTGAGCGCGTCGGCGCCGATCAGCAGCACGCGGCTCGCCGCGCCCGTGGCGAGCGCCTGGTCGGCGAGCGCCAGCCCGTAGACGAAGCCGGAGCAGGCGGCATTCAGGTCGAACGCCGCCGCGCGGCGCGCCTCGAGCGCCGCCTGCACCAGGCAAGCCGTCGACGGGATCGGGTAGTCGCCGGAGGCGGTCGCCACGATGATCAGGTCGAGGCTGGCCGCCTCCACGCCCGCGCGCGCGAGCGCCCCGCGCGCGGCCGCAGTCGCGAGGTCCGAGGTCGCGAGGCCCGAGCCCTCGAGCGTGCGGCGGGCGCGGATGCCCGTCCGCGAGACGATCCATTCATCCGAGGTGTCGAGCCGCGCCATCAGCTCGTGGTTCGACACCTCGCGCTCGGGGAGGGCGAACCCCGTCCCGAGCACGGCCGCGCCGGGCATCGGCGCTAGGCCGCCAGCTTGGCGCGCACCAGGGCGAGCGCGTCGCCGAAGGTGCGCAGCCCCTCCGCCTCCTCGTCGTCGATGTGCACGCCCAGCTTGTCCTCGAGGGCCATCATCAGCTCCACCACCGCGAGCGAGTCGGCACCGAGGTCGTTGACCAGATCGGCCTCGGGCCGGAGCTGATCCGGGGAAACCTTCAGCGTCCGCGCGGTCAGCTTGGTCAGCTCCTGCGTGATGTCTTCCATGGGGCACCGGTCTATCAGGCGGAGCGAAGGGCCGGAAATGCCGCGCGGTGCCGGACGACACAGCGAGACGCGCCTCTGGTGTGTCCGAGGGCACAACTCTCAGCGGCCGGGCGGGCGCGCGAAGCGGCGCCTGAGGACGAGCCGGCGGCCGTTCATCTCCAGTTTTCCCGCCCGTCGCAGATCCGCAATGCAGCGGCTCACCTTCGCGCGCGAGCCGACCACCAGCTCGGCGAGGTCCGCCTGCGTGAGCGGCAGATCGATGAGCACACCCTCGGGCTCTGGCCGCCCGAAGTCGTGCGCCAGGATCTCGAGCTCGTGCACCAGCCGGTCGCGGAGCGGCATGGTGAGGAGGAGACACTTCTCGTAGAGCAAGCGCGAGAGCGCTCGCCAGCTATACGCCATCAGGCGGAGCGCCCGGCCGGGCGGCAGGCCGGCGACGACGCCGTTCATGACCTCCTGGCTCATCATCGCCACCGCGGCGGGCACGTGCGCGACCGCCGAGAACTCGCGCGGGCCCGGGCGGTCGAAGAGCGACGCCAGGCCGAAGAACTGGCCGGGCCGAACGACCTGCACGGTCACCGGTACGCCGCGGCGGCCCTGGCAGAGGACCTTCACCGCGCCGGAGACCAGGAAGTTGACCAGGTCGTGCGCGTCGTCGGCGGCGAAGATCTGCTGGCCCGCCCGCCAGTGCGTGATCTGGGAGCGCGCGACGATCGTCTCGATGGCGGACGCCGTGAGGCCGAGCCGGGTCGCGTTGTGGCTGAGCAGCCCGCGCAGCGCGGACTTGGCCGGCGTGACCGGCGCCGTCATGCTCGGAGCGATCGCCATGCGCGGGCTCGTGATACCAGCTTCGTGCGCCTCCCGCGAGTTCAGGGCGCGCAGGCTGAGGCTGGCCCAAGAATGCGGTCGGTGGCGCGGGGCGCCCTCGCGGCTCCCGCTCGCGCGGCGCTCGCCCGGGCTCTCTTACCGTGGCGCCGCGCTCGGCGCGCTCGAAGGTCGCCGCGAGGGCGCCCCGCGCCACCGACCGGGTCTCTAGCTCCCGTACGGCGGAAGACCCGTGATCCCTAGGCCGCAGGTGAGGCCGCCGTCGGCCACGATGGCGGCGCCGGTGATCGCCGACGAGTCGTCGCTGGCGAGGAAGAGGGCGACGCTGGCGATCTCCTCGGGGCGGAGCAGGCGGCCGATCGCGTGCTGCGCGGCCAGCTCCTCGCGCGAGCGGCGGCTCACCTGCGCGAGCAGCGCCAGCATGGGCGTGTCGACCGCACCGGGGCAGATGCAGTTGGCACGGATGTTCCGTCGCCCGTACTCGAGCGCCACCGTGCGCGTCAGGTTGATGATGCCCGCCTTGGCGGTGCAGTAGGGCGCCGCCATGATCTCGCCGTAGAAGCCCTCCACCGACGAGGTGCTGATGATCGAGCCGCCGCCGCGCGCGAGGAGCGCGGGGAGCGCGGCCCGCATCCCGTAGAAGACACCGGTCAGCATGACGCGCAGGCTCTGCTCCCAGACCGCGGGCTCGATCTCGCCGACGTAGCCGCCGCCGCTCATGGCCGCGTTGTTGTGCATGACGTCGAGGCCGCCGAAGCGCTCGAGCGCGAAGGCGACGGCCGCCTCCAGATCGGCCAGCACGCCCACGTCGGTGTGCCTGTAGGCGGCGGCAGCGCCGAGCGCCCGGGCCACGCTCTCGCCCCCGTCGTCGTTCACGTCCGCGACCACTACCCGCGCGCCCTCCGCGACGAAGCGGCGCACGGTCGCCGCGCCGATGCCCGAGGCGCCGCCGGTCACGATGGCCACCTTGCCGTCGAGTCTGCCCATGGGCCCGTCCTTGTCACGGGCGCCGCGCCCGTGTAAACAAACGCCCGTTTGGCTGCCCTCGACTTCGGCCTGTTCTACGAGATCCCGGTCGCCGCCCCCTGGCAGCCGCGGAGCGAGCGCGACGCCTACCACCGGGTGATCGACCAGGCGGTGCTCGGCGAGCAGGTCGGCTTCTCGCACTTCTGGACCGTCGAGCACCACTTCCTCTCCGAGTTCTCGCACTGCTCGGCGCCCGAGGTGCTCTACGGCGCGGTCGCCGCGCGCACCAAGACCATCCGCATCGGCCACGGCGTGCGCCTCCTCCCCTTCCCCTACAATCACCCGCTCCGCGCCGCCGAGATGGCCGCCATGCTCGACTGCGTGTGCGACGGCCGCCTCGAGTTCGGCACCGGCCGCTCCGCGACGCGCGACGAGCTCGAGGGCTTCGGCATCGACCCCCAGCAGACGCGCGGGATGCAGGACGAGGCGCTCGACGTGATCGTCGGCGCGTGGACCACCGACGTGTTCTCCTGGGAGGGAAAGCACTTCCATGTCCCGCCGCGGCGCGTGCTGCCGAAGCCGCTGCAGAAGCCGCACCCGCCGCTGTGGATGGCCTCGACCAGCCCGGCGAGCCACGAGATCGCCGGGCGGAAGGGCGTCGGCCTCCTCTCCTTCACGATCGGCGTCTCGCCCGACGAGCTGGCGGGACGGATCGCGCTCTACCGCGCCGGCCTGAAGGAAGCGAAGCCCGCCGGCAAGTTCGTCAACGACCGCGCCGCCACCTTCACCATGGTCCACTGCGCCGAGACGGACGACGAGGCGCGCCGCAACGCCGCCGAGTCCGTCATGTGGTACTTCCGCCGCAGCATCGAACTGATCGGCTCGGTGGCCGCCTGGCAGGAGGGGCGCGATCTCGGCAGCTACGACTACACGCGCATGCTCCGCGAGCTGAACCTGAGCGACGTGACCTTCCCGCTCCTCGACGACATGGATGCCGTCATCGTGGGCGACCCGGAGACCTGCATCCGGAAGGTGAAGCGCTATCGCGAGGCCGGCTGCGACCAGCTCCTCTGCCTGATGCAGCCGTACAACATCCAGCCCGACGCGGTGACCAGGTCGATCGAGCTGTTCGGGCGCTACGTGATCCCGGCGTTTCGCTAGACGACGCCCTCCGCCCGCATCGACGCGATCTCCGCCGCACCCAGCCCGAGCCCGCGCAGCACCTCCTCCGTGTGCTCGCCGAGCCGGGCCGGCGGCGTGCGGATCGTCGCCGGTGTGTCCGACAGCTTGATCGGCGGCCCCGGCATGACGCTCCCGTCCCGCTCCGCCATCATCCCGCGGTGGCGCACCTGGGGATCGGCGGCCACCTCCTCGAGCGTGGCGACCGGGCCGAAGCAGATCTCGGCGTCCCCCAGCTCGCGCATCCACTCGGCCAGCGTCCTCGTCCGGAACGCGGCGCGGAAGAAAGCGGAACATCTCCTCGCGCTTCTCGCCCTCGTCCCACTGTGCGGCGATGAAGTCCTCGCGCCCGAAGTGGCGGCAGAGCGTCGCCCAGAAGCGTTCCTCGTAGGCGCCGACGGTGACGTGGCGCCCGTCGCGCGTCTCGTAGACGGCGTAGCAGGGATGATGCCCGGTGAGCGGCGTCCGCCCTCGTTCCGGCGCACGCCCGGCCAGCTGCCGGAGGAGCGTGTGGTAGATGTTCCACGCGACCATCCCGTCCAGCATGGCGACGTCGACGAATTGCCCGCGCCCGCTCCGCTCGCGTGCGGCGAGCGCGGCGAGGATGCCGACCGCGGCCATGAGCGCGCCGCCACCGATGTCGGCGATCTGCACCCCGGGGATGACGGGCGCGCGGCCCGCCTCGCCGACGTAGTTCAGCACGCCGGCGTAGCCGAGATAGTTGACGTCGTGGCCCACCCGGTCGCGGTAGGGTCCGTCCTGCCCGTAGCCCGTGATCGCGCAGTAGACGAGGCGCGGGTTCGCGGCCGCGAGCGTCGCGTAGTCGATGCCGAGGCGCGCGGCGACGCCCGGCCGGAAGCCCTCGAGGACGACGTCGGCGCCGGCGCCGAGGCGGCGGAAGACGTCGCGCCCCGCCTGGCTCTTCAGGTCGAGCGTCATGCTCCGCTTGTTGCGCGCCAGGAACGGGATGCCGGTGCCGAAAGGATCGTGCGGCGCGGTCACCACCAGCACGTCCATCCCCAGGTCGGCGAGCAGCGTGGAGCAGAACGGCCCCGGAAGCTGCCGCGAGAGGTCGAGCAGCTTCAGGTGCCCGAGGGCGGGACCCGGCATCAGTAGATGGGGGCCTGGAAGACCACCGAGCCGTCCTTGTCGAAGAGGAGAAGCGAGGAGGGCGAGGAGGCCTTCCGCTTGCCGTCGCTGCCCGCGCCGAGCACGGCGCGCGGCTGTCCCTTGTCCTCGAGCTGGAGGGCCGGCAGGCCGTCGCTCGAGAGGGCCAGGTTGGCGCGGCGCACGCCCGCCGGGTCGAAGAGCTCGAGACGCGGCGAGCCATCGGAGACGACACTCAGCGTGGCGCGGTGGTTCGCGCCCTTGTCGAAGAGCGAGAGGCCCGAGGCGCTGTTCGGAAGCACGCCGAGCGCCACCCGCTGCTTCCCGTCCTGATCGTGGAAGGTGAGCCCGGTCGAACCGTCAGGCGTCAGGCTGAGCGTTGCGTGGTCCTTGCCGTCGTCGGCGTACAGGTTCAGCTGCGAGCCCCCCGGGCCGAAGCCGATCCCGGCGCGCGCCACGCCGTCGTAGAAGAGGCCGAGGCGCGAGCCGTCGGCGGGCACGTCGACGAGCGCGCCGGTCCGGCCCTCCTTGTCGGCGAGGACGAGGCTCGGCGCGCCGTCCGCCTTGAGCCCGAGCGTGACGCGATTCTTCTGCGCGGCGTCGGCGAGCACCAGCGCGGTGCGGGTGACGAAGGCGCCACCCTCCGCCCCGGCGAGCCGGAGGCTCCGCGGATCGAGCGACGCGGCGACCTTGGCGTCCTCACCGGCGAGCCACAGGTTCGCCCGACCGTCGGCGGCGAGGTCGAGCCCGGCGCGTGCGGTGCCGCCGTCGTCGTAGAAGTCGAGCCCCACGCCCCCGTCGTCGCTCGTCGCGAGCGCGGCGCGCACCTTCCCGTCGTGCGTGCGCAGCGCGAACTTCTCCGCCTCGAGGATCGTCTGCTCGCCCGCGATCGTCCGCGGCCGCCCGAGCCAGCGCTGGAGATAGAAGCCGATCTCTTCGTTGTAGGGTGCGAGAAGCGCCAGCGCCGCGCCGGCGACCGCGACCAGGGTGACGAGCGTCATGCCCGCCATCGTCCAGCGGAGACGTCGGTGCTGGCGGTCCAGCGCCATGACCAGGTCGAGCAGGCTCGAAGCCTCGGGCTTCTCGGACTTCTCCGGCGGCGTCTTCGCCATGATGCGCGTCCTCCTCGGCGCCCGCTGCCTACCACGACGGACAGGGACGACCCAAGGCGGGCGAGTGCTACGCGAACGGCTGCGGGCGCCGCATGCGATACGCGAGCAGCAGCGGCACGACGAGGTACGGCAGGTTGAAGGCCAGGAACCTGGGCACGTTCGTCGGCGGCAGGTCGCCCAGGAACTCCGTCCCGAAGAGTAGCACCATGCCGTAGACCATGGCCGACACGTAGACGATCGCCGGCATGCGGATCCAGTTCTTCCCCGCGACCAGCGCGTACACCAGCAGGAGGTAGAACGGCCCGAAGACGAAGGCCGAGACGGCGACCTGCACGCGGAAGGCGAACGGCGCGTGGAGCAGGTACGGGTCCGTCCCGTCCGCGTACCACCAGTTGGCCCGCGCCCAGAAGCTCGGGCTGTCGGGCGCCAGCGCCACGCCGCGCGCCACCACCGCGTCGGAGAACGCCGACGAGAAGGCGAAGAAGCCGAACGCCAGCACGAAGAGCCCGTCGCCCGGCCGCTCGCTGAGCGGGCGGGCCATCAGCCGGCCCCGATCAGGTTGCGCGCGATGCTCAGCTCCTGGATCTCCGTCGTCCCGCCGCCCAGCTCCATCAGCTTGGCGTCGCGCGCCAGGCGTTCCACCTCGTACTCCTCCATGTAGCCGTTGCCGCCCAGGATGTGGATCGCCTGCATCGTGATCTCGGTCGCCGCCTCGCCGCAGTAGAGCTTCCCGGCGCAGATGTCGGCGAACGTCATCGGCACCTTCCGCCCGGCGAGGAAGTCCGCGAAGGTGAAGTTGCGCATGTTGCAGAGGAGCCCGTACATGCGCGCCAGGCGGCGCTGCACGAGCTGGAAGTTGCAGATCGGCTGGCCGAACTGCTCGCGCTCCTTCGAGTACCTGAGCGCCAGCTCGAAGGCGCGGTCGGCCAGCCCGAGGGAGAGGGTCGGGATGCCGGCCCGCTCGTCGGAGAGCCGGCCCTTCACGTGGTCGCGGTCCTTCACGCCGCCACCGAGGAGGTTCTCGCGCGGGATGCGGACGTCGTCCAGGTAGACGGCGCCCGTCGGCGAGGAGTGGGTGCCCATCTTGCGGAAGGGCTTCGAGGTCTCGAGCCCCGGCGTGCCGCGCTCGACGAGGAAAGGCTGGATGTTCTTCGCGCCGTTCTCGGCGAGCTTGGCGTAGATGACGAAGACGTCGGCGTAGGGCGCATTGGTGATGAAGGTCTTCTGGCCCTTCAGCACCCAGCCGTCGCCGTCGGGGCGCGCGGTGGTGATCATCGAGCCGAAGGCGTCGGAGCCCGCCCCCGGCTCGGTCAGTCCCCAGGCGCCGATGATCTCGCCGCTCATCAGCCCCGGGACCCAGCGCTCGACCTGCGCGGGCGTGCCGTGCTTGCGGATCGAGCCCGCGACCTGCCCGTAGCTGACGCCGTACGACACCAGGACGCCGCCGCACACGCGGGCGATCTCGATGCCGACCGCGGCGGGAACGAGGAACTCGAGCCGGTCCTCGGACGCTGCCGCCGCCATCGCCTCCGGCAGATCACCTGCGCCTGCCATGCCGAGTCCGGCAGCGAGCTTCTTGACGTACGGGTACGGCAGCACGTCGCCGTGCTCCATCGCCCCGACGTGCGGCTTGAGCTCGGTCTCGACGATCCGCCGCACCGTATCGCGCACCGTGCGCTGGGTGTCGTTCAGCTGCGGGTAGCAATCAGGCATGGGCTTCTCCCTGTACGCGGGCATGCTCGGCGGCCCACGCATAGTCCGGCTTTCCGCTCGGGCTGCGCACGATCTCGGGCGCGGCGAGCACGGCGCGCGGGATCTTGTAGTCGGCCAGGTGCGGCGCGCAGTGTGCGCGCAGCTCGGCGAGCGCGGGCAGCGCCGCCCCGGGCTTCAACGACACGACCGCCGTCACCTGCTGCCCCCAGCGCGGGCTCGGCACGCCGACGACGAGGGCATCGTAGACCGCCGGGTGGCTCTTCACCACGCGCTCCACCTCTTCCACGTAGACCTTCTCGCCGCCCGTGTTGATGCACATCGACTCGCGCCCGAGGAAGACCAGGCGCCCGTCCCCGGCGAAGCGCGCGCGGTCGCCGCCCAGGCAGTAGCGGACGCCACCGATCTCCGGGAAGGTCTGGCGCGTGCGCTCGGGGTCGCCCAGATAGCCGAGCGGCAGGTGCCCCCTGGTCGCGATCCAGCCCACCTCGCCGCTGCCGGGCTCGAGGACGCGCGTCCGGTCGGCGGAGAGCACGACGGAGTTGTCGCGCAGCTGGTAGGTGGCAGCGTCCTCCGCGGCCGCGTTCCAGCTCATCGCCTGGAGGCCCGCCTCCGAGGCGCCGAGGCTCTCGATGAAGAGGGTGCCGGATGGGAGGAGCGCCGCCAGCTCGCGCTTGATGCTCGGCGAGAGCACGGCCGCGGTGCTCGTGATGGCGCGGATGGACGACGTATCGTACCCGCCCTCACGCAGGGCGCCGAGGAGCGGCTGCGCGAAGGCGTCGCCGCAGATCGCGAGCTGGTCGACGCCCTCGCGCACGACGGTGCGCCACGCGCTGTGCGCGTCGAGACGCCGTGCCTCGTCGGGCAGGATCACCGTCCCGCCGCGGTGGAGGGTGTTGAAGGCGGACCACTGCCCCGCGCCGTGCATGAAGGGCGGGAGGACGAGGAATCGCCCGCCGATCCCCATGCCGAGATGCGCGCGGAGCTTCTCCTCCGTGTCGAGCCGCTCGAAGCCGGGGACGTGGCCGCCGAGCCCGTTGAAGAAGACATCCTCGTGCCGCCAGAGGACGCCCTTGGGCATGCCCGTCGTGCCGCCCGTGAAGAGGACGTAGAGGTCGTCGGGCGAGTACGGCAGGTCGAGCGGGTCGGGGCGCTCGGCGGCCAGCCACTCCTCGTAGTCGACGGCGCCGGGGAGGAGCGCGTGCCCCGAGTCGTCGGCGATCTGGATCAGGTGCGCGAGCACGGGGAGGTCGTCGCGCACGGCCGCCAGGCGGGGCGCGAAGGCGGCGTGATAGACGATGGCGCGCGCCCGGCAGGTGGCGAGCACGAAGCGCAGCTCGTCGGTCACGTAGCGGTAGTTGACGTTGACGAAGGCCGCGCGCGCGTGGAGCGTGCCGAGCATCGTCTCGAGCCACTCGGGCCCGTTGTGGGCGTAGATCGCGACGTGGTCGTGGCCGGACTCCCACGGCCGGAGGGCGGCGCGCGCGGTGTGGCAGCCGAGGCCGGCGCGCGCGAGAGCGCGGCCGACGCGGCGGGCGCGCGCCACGAGCGCCGCGTAGGTGAGGCGCCGGTCCCGCCACACGAACGCCTCGCGCTCCGGGATGTGGCGCGCGACCAGCTCCTGCAGCGCCGCCAGGTGGACGAGCATCAGTACGGCTCGCCGTTCTTGTGGCGGATGACGTAGTCGGACGACACGAAGAGGTCGGCGTCGGGATAGTGCACCTCGTCGCCCGCCGAGCGGTCGCCGACCTCGAGATAGAGCGCGGGCGCGGCGGAGCGATTGATCAGATGATGCCCGTCCGGCTCCCCGGCGGGGAAGCCGGCCGCCATCCCGGCGCGGAGTGTCTGCTCGCCCGCGTCGCTCACCAGCACCAGCTCGCCCTCGAGGAGGTAGACGAATTCGTCCTGTCGCGCGTGCCAGTGGCGAAGTGCGGACCACGCGCCGGGCTCGATGCGCGTCAGGTTCACCCCGAAGTGCGTGAGACCGAGCTCGTTGCCGAGCGCGCGCTTGCCGCGTGCTCGGCAGCGCTCGCCGAGCGGCTCGGGATACGCCGACCCGGTGCGCTCGGCCACGGTGGCGGGATCCAGCGCGGGCAGTGACGCCATGCCGCGACTCCTTCAGCGGCCCTTGAAGACCGGCTTCCGCTTCTCCTTGAACGCCTTGGTGCCTTCCTTCGCGTCCTCGGACATGGCGGCCGGCACGCCGATCTCCTGCTCCTTGTCCAGCGCCTGCGCCGTGGGCAGACCGAGGCCCGCCAGCACCGAGCGCTTGACC
>WNEZ01002092.1_pt1 | contig 16988 bp, 17 predicted proteins | sample 5400521 | NCBI WGS metagenome assembly WNEZ01 (sample SAMN13153339, study PRJNA577476) | soil metagenome | isolation source: 120 cm saprolite under Douglas fir tree site 2 hole 1 replicate 1 | place: USA:California | collected 2015-04-18
TCGAATGCCTTGCAGCGGGTGCTAGGATACTCATAAGGGGCCATCAACTCAACTCTCTAAACGAATCGGCGGGTGACGACATCGTGCTGGTGATTGCGCATCGCGGGGCCTCGGGACACGCGCCGGAGAACACGCTGGCTGCGTTTCGCAAGGCCGTTTCCCTGGGTGCGGCGTTCATCGAGACGGACCTGCAGCTTTCCCGCGACGCCCATTTCGTGGCCATCCACGACGCGACGGTGGACAGAACTACGGGCGGGCACGGTGCCGTGCACGACCTCACCCTCGCGGAATTACACCGCCTCGACGCTGGCTCCTGGTTCGGCAGCGAATTTGCCGGTGAGCGCATTCCCACACTGGAAGAGATCCTCGACTTCTCGAAGAAGCACGATGTCGTGTTCTACCTGGAACTAAAACCCAGCGGCTCGTGGGGCGGCGAGCACGCCTTGATCGGTGCGCTGCGCGAGTCGGGAGAAATCCCCCGCGCGGTGGTCATTTCGTTTGACATTGCAATTCTCGAGTCGCTGCGCAAGATCGAGCCGACGCTAATGACTGGCGTGCTGTACGATGGACAAATCGAGAAGCCAGTCGATCGCGCCTTGGAAATTGGAGCACGCCAGGTAGCTGTCCGCGGTGATCTCGTTACTCCGGCCTTGCTGGCCGAAGCGCGAAAGAAAGACCTGCAAGTAGTGTGCTGGACGGTGAATCACCCCGCGCACATGCGCTTGCTGATCGATGCCGGCGTCGACGGCATCATGAGCGACTATCCCGATCGATTAGTCGCTGCGCAGAAGAAAGAGAAAAACCCGGATTAAACCGAGAAACCGGAATCAATTGCGCGGGCGGCCCTCTAACTCTTGCAGGAGGGCCGCGAGATTGGCCACGGAAAGCTGCTCCGCGCGCACATCGGCTCGCAGTTTCAAGTTGGTCAGAGCCTCGCGAACTAGTTGGGGCTTAACGCGCGACTTCAGATTGTTCACCAGCGTTTTGCGCTTCTGCGAAAAACACAATTTCACGAAATCCAGGAACCCAGTTTCGTCAATCTGCGGAAGCTTCGCGCGCTCGCCCGGCAAACGCAGGGTCACCAGCGCAGAGCCCACTTCCGGCGGCGGCCGGAACGCTCCCCGCGGAATTTCCAGCACCAGTTCGGGCCGCGAAAAGTATTGGGTGAGCACGGATAAATAGCCGCAATCGCGCGTTCCCGGCCGGGCCGCGAGCCGCAACGCCACCTCGTGTTGGATGACGATGTGAATTTCATCGATGACGTCGGCGCTGGCGAAAAGGTGATGAAGAATCGGAGAAGTAATGTAGTACGGCAGGTTGCCGTAAATGCGCACGCGCTTCCCCGCGGCGATCTTGCCGATATCCGACTCCAGGATGTCCGCCGAAACAATCTCCACATTCGGAAAGCGTTCTGTGAGCCGCTTCAGCGTCGCCGCAAGCTGAGCATCAAGTTCGATGGCATGAACCGGCGCCCCCGTGGAGGCAAGTTGCTCCGTCATTTCGCCGTGCCCAGCGCCAATTTCAATCCAGCAAAACTCACCACGATTCCCACCTGGAGAGGGCGCGATGGATTGCGCCGAAACGCGAATGGCGCGCGCGATCTCCTCGCGCCAGCCTGCATCAGCAAGGAAATGCTGGCCCAACCGTTGGCGAGCCATTCTTCTCTGTGACCTCCGCGCCCTCGGTGGTGAAAATCCTTTGTCGTCCGTGCCCAGCCCGAATTCTGTGGAGGCACATTATACGTGCAAGGCCGCTTGACGACAGTAGTAGCGTCGGATAGCGTTAAATTCTCAACTCTTTCTTGGGAGCACAGTGCGAATCCTCTTCGTGGCATCGGAAGGCCTGCCCTTTTCCAAAACCGGCGGCCTCGCGGACGTGGTCGAGGCCCTGCCGAAGGCTTTAGTCGGCCTCGGGCACGAAGTCGCGGTGGTGTTGCCCCGCTATCGCGGAACGAAGATTAACTCCGTGGTTGTGCCCAGCGTCACGATTCCGATGGGTGGGACGCGCCTCCGTTTTCCGTCCGTCGCGGACGGTTCCGTGATTAGCGGTGTGCACTATTTGTTTGTTGACGACCCGGCCTATTTTGATCGCGACGGCATCTACGGTGGCGCCGCCGGCGATTATCCCGACAACGCCGAACGCTACAGCGAGTTCTGCCGTACGGCCATCGAAATCGCCAAACATGTTTGGCGTCCCGACGTGATTCATTGCCACGACTGGCAGTCCGCTCTCGTGCCCGTGCTGCTACGAACCTCCTACAGCGACGACCCATCGGTCCAAGACGTTCCCGTTGTTTTTACTATTCACAACATGGGCTATCACGGCCTGTTCGGCAAGGAGGTGCTCGACCGCGCCGGCATTCCCGTGGGCGTCTTTCATCCCACCGGCATCGAATTTTTTGGCAGCGTGAATTTTCTTAAGGGCGGTCTGGTCTTCTCGGATTACCTCACTACCGTCAGCCGCAAATACGCGCAAGAAGTTCAGACGCGAGAATACGGTTATGGCCTCGACGGCGTTGTGCGCGGGCGCGCCGACCGGCTGGTCGGCATCTTGAACGGCGTCGACTATACGCTCTGGAGCCCGGAAAGAGACAAATTTATCGCCGCAAAATATTCCACCAAGGACCTCAGCGGCAAGCAAATCTGTAAGCAGGCGCTGCTGGATCTTTTCGAGCTCCCTGCCGAGCATTTGGCGAAACCGGTAATCGGCATTGTGTCGCGCTTCGCCGACCAAAAAGGCTTCGACCTCATCGCCGAAAGAGCACACGAACTCATGCACGAAGACCTGCTGCTGGTTGTGCTCGGCACCGGCGACCGCAAATATGAAGAACTTTTCCGCGCGCTGGCCGCGGCGTATCCCGGGCGCGTCGGCGTAAAAATCGCCTACGACAATGCCATCGCGCACAAGATCGAAGCCGGTGCCGACATGTTTCTGATGCCCTCGCGGTACGAGCCCTCCGGCTTGAACCAGATGTATAGCCTCAAGTATGGTACCGTGCCGATTGTGAGGGCCACCGGCGGGCTTGATGATACGATTGAAGCGTTCGACATCGAACACGGCACCGGAACCGGCTTCAAGTTTGTGGAGTATATCGGCGCCGCGATGATTCGCAGTGTGCGCCAGGCGCTTCATCTCTTCATGGACGAGCGCATTTGGCGGCGCATCCAGTTGAACGGCATGGCCAAGGATTTTTCTTGGAAGGGCTCCGCGGTAGAATACGTCAAGGTTTACGCCGCGGCGCGCACGGCGCGGGGCTTGCCGGCTGTACCCGAGCCAGTTCCGCCGGTGCCGGCGCCGAGAAACCAAAAGCCTGTTGCAACATCTAATTGAGCTGGGTTGAGGAGAGGAAAAGGCGCTTGCTTCGGTAAGCCCTTGAGGACAAAGAACATGGCCGACAATAGCATCCTGGCGGTAAACGATGGCAATTTTGAAGCGGAGGTCTTGACGGCAAGCAATGCGCAGCCCGTCATGGTCGATTTTTGGGCGGAATGGTGCCGCCCGTGTCACATGCTGGCGCCCACGGTCGCGGAAATTGCGCACGACTACGCGGGCAAGCTCAAAGTGACCAAGCTCAACGTCGATGAAGCGATGAACTCCGCGGGCCGCTACAACATTCGCGGCATTCCCACGCTGCTCGTTTTCAAGAATGGGCAAGTGGTTGAGCAGATTGTCGGCGCGGTGCCCAAAGAGCAGATCACCAAGGCGCTCGAGCGCCATTTTGCGCCAACCACTCCACAAGGTACTCCATAAAACACTCGTCGTCGAGCGTTCGTAAAAGGATTGAAGAATTCACAGAAGGCGTGTCGCGACGCGGCACGCTTTCTGTTCTGCAGACGCGTCGTCGGTTTCGCCGATGCCGACCTATTGAGTTTCTGGTATAAACCGCCTATGCCTTCCGCTTCAGAAAATCTTGTTCGGTGCCATTGGGCCAGCAATGAGTGGAACATTCCCTATCACGATGAGGAATGGGGCGTGCCGCTGCATGACGACCGGAAGTGGTTCGAGTTGCTCATTCTGGAAGGTGCGCAGGCGGGACTGAGCTGGGACACGGTGCTGAAGAAACGCCAGCGGTACCGGGAAGTCTTCGACGGCTTCGATCCCGAGAAGGTCGCGCGCTACGATGCGAAGAAAGTGCGGCAGTTGCTCTCCGATCCCGGCATCATCCGCAATAAACTGAAAATCGCAGCCACCATCAGCAACGCCCAGGCCTTCCTGAAAGTGCAGGAAGAATTCGGCAGCTTCGATTCCTACGTCTGGCGTTTTGTGGACGGCAAAGCCAAGCAAAATGCCTGGAAACGCAAGATACCCGCGCGAACCAGGGAATCTGACGCGTTAAGCAAAGACCTGACGCGGCGCGGCTTCCGCTTCGTTGGCTCCACAATTTGCTACGCGCTAATGCAGGCCACCGGCATGGTGAACGACCATGCCGTGACCTGTTTCCGCTACCGGGAGCTTCGAGGCGTCCCGGGCTAAAGAGGCCCATTTTCTCTGCGAGCTCTGTGCTGCGGCCTCTGTGTTAAAGCTTTTTCCTTCCTCGGCCCGCCGCTTGCGCGGAAGCCGAGCGCAGCGTACGATGCTGATTCTGCTGTTTCTGTGCCATTCCCACCTGACATTTCCTTCTGAGAAGCTCTGAGGGAAGTGTGCGGGTGGCACACGTGTGCGAGTGAGGGCGCGGCATGAAATCCATCGTGGTGGTCGGCGCGCAATGGGGTGACGAAGGCAAAGGCAAGGTCGTCGACTATCTCGCCGGCGCTTTTGACTACATCGCGCGCGTCGCAGGAGGGCACAACGCCGGGCACACCGTCATCATCGGCAAGGATCGTTTCGTCCTGCAACTCATCCCCTGCGGGATTTTGCGTCCCCAGCAGCAAGCGGTCATCGGCACCGGCGTGGTGGTCGATCCTGCCGCGCTTGTTGCTGAGATTGAGACGCTCTCAAAAGCGGGCGTGGACGTGAAGGGCCGCCTGCACCTCAGCAACCGCGCGCATCTGATTTTCCCGTATCACCGCGAACTGGACCGTGCCGCCGAAAGCGCCCGCGGCGCGAACAAAATTGGCACCACGTCGCGCGGCATCGGCCCCGCCTACGAAGACAAGATGGCACGCCGCGGCCTCCGCGTTTGCGATCTGCTCGACCCCGCGCTTTTCCGCGAGAAAGCTGCGCGCGTGGTCGCCGAAAAGAATCGCCTGGCCAAAGGAGCCTACGGCGCGGACATAGATTTTTCCCATGAAGTGGAAGAAACGTTGCGCCTCGGCGAAAAGATCCGCGCCTACATTTGCGACACCGCCGAACTCGTGAACCGCACGCTCGACGAAGGCAAGTCTGTGCTCTTCGAGGGCGCGCAAGGCACGATGCTGGACATCGATCACGGCACCTATCCGTACGTTACGTCGTCGAGCGCCATCTCCGGCGGCGCCACCACCGGTGTCGGCGTGCCGCCAACAAAAATCACCAATGTCCTCGGCGTTTCCAAGGCCTACACCACGCGCGTCGGCGGTGGGCCCTTTCCTACCGAGATGCCCGACCTCGAAGCGCGCGAAGTCCGTGAGCGCGGCAAGGAATTTGGCGCGGTCACCGGGCGCCCGCGGCGCTGCGGCTGGCTCGATCTCGAGGTGCTGCGCTATGCGAAAATGATCAATGGCATCGATTCTCTGGTGGTCACTAAGCTGGATGTTTTCGACACGCAGCGCGAGATTCAAGTCTGCGTCGGCTACAAATACAAAGGATCACCGCTGCGCGAAATGCCCGCGCTCGCCGAAGAATACGAACACGTGGTGCCCGAATATAAAACGCTGCCTGGCTGGTGCCAATCCACATACGGCGTGAAGGACAACGCGAAATTGCCCAAAGCCGCGGTGGAGTACCTGCGCTTCATCGGCGATTTCCTGCAAGTGGAAATCGGCATGATCTCCACCGGCCCCGAGCGCGAGGCCACCATCGTGCCGCAAGGCACGCAACTCGCGCACTGGCTCGAAGGGTAAGCGCCGTCGTAGGGGCGCAATATATTGCGCCCCTTGTCCGCACGATTTCTTGAGTTAGAGACAAGCTCCTTCCCATCCACAATGCTCACCTACCAGCAAGCTCGCCGCACGGTCATCGAACAACTGGAAAAGGCCAAGGGTCCGCGCGCAACCGCAAACATCAGCATTTGGGACGCGCTCGGCTTCGTGCTCGCCGAAGAAGTAAAGACCGATCGCGACTATCCGCCTTTTCATCGTTCGACGCGCGACGGCTACGCAGTGCGCGCAACGGAAGCGTCGGCCGGCGCAACCTTGCGATGCGTGGGGGAAATCAAAGCGGGCGACACCGTCGCGCAGCCGCTGGCTCCCCGCGCTTGCGTCCAGATCATGACCGGCGCGGCAGTGCCGGACGGTGCCGACGCGGTGGTCATGATCGAGCACACGAGCCGGGACGGCGATTCGGTGCGATTTGAGCGCGCAGCGCAACCGGGTCAGAATATCGTGCCGCGCGGCAGCGAAGCCCAGCGCGGCAAGACCATGCTGTCTCCGGGCATGCGCTTGGGCTACGCAGAGCTCTCGCTCGCCGCGCAGGTCGGCAGGCCGCAACTGCGCTGTGCCAACAAGCCTCGTGTCGCACTCCTATCGACCGGCGACGAAGTGGTTTCGGTCGATCAGCAGCCCGGCGCGTTTCAGATTCGCAACAGCAACAGCGTTTCGCTCGCCGCGCAAGTGCGCCTCGCGGGCGGCGAGCCCGTTCTGCTGGGCAACGCCGCCGATCGCGTCGAAGATTTACACGCCAAAATCGAGCGAGGCCTGAAGGAACATGCGCTCGTTCTTTCCGGCGGCGTATCGATGGGTAAGTACGACCTCGTGGAAACGGTACTCAAGGACCTGGGCGCGCAGTTCCACTTCGACGCCGTCGCTATCCGTCCGGGAAAACCGGCGGTGTTCGGAAAATGTGGAGACACCTTCGTCTTCGGACTTCCCGGCAATCCGGTCTCCACCATGGTAACGTTCGAGTTGTTCGTAGTGCCCGCGATCGACCTGCTCAACGGTGCACCGGCGCGCGATTTGCCTCTCGTCGAAGCGCGCCTGGGTGCAGCGCTAAATGAAAAGCCCGGGCTGACCCACTTTCTACCCGCTCGAGTGGAATGGCGCGGCGCAACTGCAGAGGTAAAAGCTTTGCCCTGGCAAGGGTCCGGGGACGTAGCGGCATTGGCACACGCAAACTGCTTCCTGGTGGTCCCCTCGGATCGCGGACAAGTCAACGCTGGAGATAGCGTGCAAATCTTGCTGCGAAAGGATGTAATTTGAGATCTCTTCTCTGTGACCTCTGTGCTCTCCGCGATCTCAGTGTTAATTCTTGCCGTTTTTCCCGGTAAAGTAAGTCCATGCCCAAGCTCTCTCACTATGGCCAACGCGGGGAAGTGCAGATGGTCGACGTCTCCGCCAAGCAAGTGACCACTCGCACCGCCAAGGCCCACGCCTTCGTGACAATGAAGCCCCGCGTCGTAGCCGCCGTCCGCGGCCTCCAGAACCCCAAAGGCAATCCCCTGGAAGTCGCGCGCATTGCCGGAATCGCCGCCGCAAAACGCACCGCGGAGTGGATACCTCTTTGTCATCCTCTCCCGCTGACGCACATTGATGTGACCGCGCGCCTATGTGAAAATGGCGTTGAACTTCACTCCACGGTAATCGCGACCGCGCAAACCGGCGTGGAAATGGAAGCTCTGGTGGCGGTTACTGCCGCGGCCCTCACGGTCTACGACATGTGCAAAGCTCTGGACAAAGGCATGGAGATTGCCGATATCCGCCTCGTTGAAAAAACCGGTGGAAAGAGCGGCGATTTCCATCGTGAAAAGCCGTCGCAGCGGCGCGCGCCACGGGGCCGCAAGCGATGAGTGCTGCCTCGGGAAAAACGACCGTCAAGTTGCTGTTGGTGGAAGACAATCCGCTCGTGTTGGAACTGGTGTTTCGCGGCATTGAGCACGTTTGTGACGTCAGGGTCGCGCACGATGGCGGCGACGCGCTGCTAAAGACCGTCGATGATCCTCCTGACGTGATTCTTTCCGACTATAAAATGCCCGGCCTCGATGGCCGCCAGCTTTTTGACAAGCTGCGCAGCCGGGAGAAGACTCGGCACATTCCGTTTTTGTTCATGGCCAGCCGCGCGGACATCGAAGAGCGCCTGCGCCCATTGGTCGACGGTGTTGAGGAGTTCATCGCCAAGCCATTCCTGGTGAAAGACCTGGTGCGCATCACCAAAAAAGTGGTGGATCGCTTGCACCTGGAAAAAATGCAAAAGCGTGCCGCGCGCCCCGGCATTATTCAGGGCCGCCTCGAAGAAATGAGCATGACCGATTTGCTGCAGTCGCTGGAGCTGGGCCAGAAATCCTGCCGCTTGGTGGTACGCAAGGGCGGCGAACAGGGCGAGCTGTATTTCGCGTCCGGGCAGTGCCGCGACGCCAAAATCGGCAAAATCGAAGGCGACGACGCCGTCTACAAAGTGATTCTTTGGACGGAAGGCGATTTCGAGATCGATTTCAACGCCGCCAACGAGTCCACGCGAACAACTACTACTAAAAACACTACCGGTTTGCTCATGGAAGCGATGCGCTTGATGGATGAATCCAGCCGAGACGCTGTCGAGACGCAATAGTCCCGCCCATGCGTGTCGCAGTCCTAACCATCAGTGATTCCGTATCGCGAGGTCAACGCGAGGATCTCTCCGGCCCCGCGGTTGTCGCCTTTTGCCGCGGACTCGGCTGGGAGATTGTCACTACGCTGCGCGTGTCGGACGATCTTGCTGCCGTCCGCGAGCAGTTGCGCGAAATCGCCGATTCGGGGCGCGTCGACTTGGTTCTTACCACCGGAGGGACGGGAATCGGCCCGCGTGACAATGCTCCGGAAGCCACGCAAGCCGTTGCCGAGCGCGTGATTCCCGGAATTGCGGAAGAGATGCGCCGCAAAGGGTTGGAGAAGACCCCGACGGCGGTTCTATCGCGGGCAATCGCTGCCAGCCGTGGGAAAACACTAATCGTAAATCTCCCGGGAAGTCCCAAAGGCGCAGCGGAATCGATCGAAGCGGTAGCGCACCTGCTGCCTCACGCAGTGAGCGTATTGCACGGCGCTCGCCACGATTGATTTTTTTTTGGAGTGCGGCGGTCTTGCCGCCGCTTTTACGGCTGTGGCGCAAAGAACCAATCGATTTACGAATAGAATCCTAAAGTATGTCATCGACGGCGATGAGATCTCGCTCATCCTGCGCGAAGAACTGGGGAACTGGAACGCGCGTCATCTTGTAGTGCAGACGAATAATAGAGAGCCCAAGAAAAAATACGGTGTGATCCGTGCGCAGCACGCCTTCCTTATCCACGTACACGTGAAACAGCTCGCGCAACGAGCGCACGTGCCGCACGATGAAATGATCCGGCCCACCATCGATAATCCGGTAGAAACCGGTTCGTCCAAACGCTGAACCGGAAGACACAAGACCAAAAGAGCCATCGGGGTGGGCCACCGGCTTGAGATACACATTAGCGCTGCCGCGGCAGGGAAACGCAACCTTCACACACGGCCCTGGCTCATCCGGCATTTGCGTTGCGGAATACAAGCCGGCGTAAATCACGCGCCCGGAAGACTTCAGCCGCCGCAGCCATCCGGTGTTCACGATTTGGCGTGAAGCCGGCTCCACAAGCTGCACCACTTCGCTGGTCATTCCTTTGGCCACTTCCAGCGAAGAGATTGGAAAATTCAACTGGTCCATACGCCGGCTGATGAACTCCACCAGCAGCCACAGGAAGAATCGCCCGACAAGGGAGACTTCGCTCCATACGTCGAGCTGGTACTCCGCGGCGTGCTCGTAAAAATGGCGGATGTCCGGATGCACGGCCTCGGGATTGAAGGCCGGTCCGCGAAGAACGTTGAAGTGTTCGAGAAGTCCGGCGTGCGGCGGCGTGCGGATCAGCAGGCCCTCCGCCTGGGCCACGCGCTCGTAAATGCCCGTGCCGATACGCTCCCTGCCGCCAAGGGGACTGGCAAGCCAGGGAGCATCGCTTTTGCGCACTAGCCTGCCGGTGAGCCGCACCCACAGATGAATTCCGCCTTCAAGACAAAACGAAATGAATCCATGCAGAAGTCCGGCCAAGCCGGACGGGGGCGTGGCGCAGTCATCAGCTGGAGTGGGCGTCGCGTTTTGGAGCTGGGCCATTTCGCTCGATTGCTATTGTGTCATCGCGGAGGCGCGCCGGCGCTGCTCAGAGCGCGCTGTGTGTCGGCTGCATCAACTCGATTCAGGGGGGCTCAGTGAGTGGCTTCAACGGGGAATGACGGGCAGCTCGATGCGAGAGCGGTGATCGGGGTCATGATAAATCCGCACGTGCGCTGGGCACGTGGCGGACGAAGTCACTTCCGATTGGCCGCTTTGCAGGTTTCGCGAAAAGTGCGGGCAGAAAGCGCCGGAAATCTGAATGCGAATGTGATGGCCGGCGCGGAAGACGTTACTCGTAAGCATGCGGTCGAGAGTGAGCTTGTAAATTTCGCCGGGCTTGAGCAATTCCGGTTGCAGCTTTTCATTGCGGTAGCTCGCGCGCAGGACGTCGAGGCCCGGACTCATGAGATTGAATGCCGTGCCGTCCGGCGCGATATCCAGGAGCCGCACCCATAGATCGAAGTCGGGGGTATCCGCGGAAACATAGATTTCCGCGTGAATCGGTCCGGTGACTTCAGTGTCGGAAAGCAAGGCGTCGGTGTCATAGACCAGCACATCCTTGCGGCCCGCAAGTGAGCGATAGTCGTGCGCGCCGTACGCGTCATACGAATCGGTGAGGGGATGCGAGGGGTCGGAGACAAACTCGTTGTAGCTCCCGGGTCTATCTGGTGACGATTGGTTTAGCCGGGCGAAGCGTGCGGAGTTCGATTCGCTGAGCAGGTAATACGTTTTCGCATTAGCGCGTGCGAGCGGCCAGGCATCTTCGTCGCGCCACACATTTTTCCCCATAACGAAGAGGCGCACCGATTTTTCGTGGTCGACGCCGTTCTCGACGCCGCGCACGTAGTGATCCATCCAGCGCAGGATCAATTCGTCGTAGTCGATTGCCGCACTCGGCCCGAATTCGCGCTCGCCGGCGCGCGTTTTGTCCTGGCCGCCGTGCGTCCACGGGCCGATGATAGTTCGCGTGCGCGAATTCTTATCGCCTTTGCGAGCGGCCAGCAGGCCATTGAAATTCGTCGTCGCGCCATCGGGGCCGTACGCTTCGTCGTACCAGCCCGAAAAATTCAGCACCGCGGCGTGTACGCGCCCGTATTTGTCGCGCAGCTCCGCCCACTCCCACCACGGATCGGCGGGCGGATGCGCCAGCCATTCGTAATAAAAGGGCGCGACGTCTTGGAGGTCGGGCAAGTTACGCAGGGGAAGAAAACTCTGCAAGCGTTCGTGCTTTCGCTTCCAGGTTTCCTCGGCCTCTTCGTAAGTTTTGGGACCGGCAAGGTTCTTGCGCCGCCGCATGTCGGGCGCGATGTTCATCCAGGTCCAATCGAGCCACGAGCCGTCGAAGACGCCGCCGGAATAAAAGAAATTACGCGGCGTGGAAAACGTCATGGCCGGCGCCATGGCTTTCAGGTGCGGCGGATTTTCCACCGCGGCGAGCCATTGCACCGCGCCAGGATAAGAGAGCCCGAAGGTGCCGACGTTGCCGTCGCACCAGGATTGTTTGGCCACCCATTCGATGGTGTCGTAACCGTCGCGGCCTTCGTTTTGATACGCGACGAACTCGCCGCCGGAAGCGTAGCGTCCGCGAACATCCTGCACGACCACGGCGTAACCGCGCGCGACGGCTTTCTCAAACGTCTTGTATTCCTGCAGCGCGAATTGTTTTCCGTACGGCGTGCGATAGATCAGCGCGGGAAACTGGCCTTCGGCGCCCGGAAGCAGAATGTCGGCGCGTAGCACCACGCCGTCCCGCATCGGCACGCCCACATCGGGTTGGTGTTCTGCGTGGCTCGGCCGTGACGGCGGTTCCTGCGAAAAAACCATCGGCGCGCTGGCCAGGGCGGCCAGGACCGCGAGAAACGCGGAACCGTGGAGCGTCGACGAATCCCCGGGGTCGAATCGGAGTCTCATGGGCGCACCATTCTACTTGAAGACAGGCTACTCGAAAGCGGGCTTCTCAAGCTTGCGCGAGTTGAAGGCGCACCCGGAACGGAGTTGACGCCCTGGCGCGGGTCGTCAACAATGCTTGGTCTATGTCACAGAAACTAGCAGGCAAGAAATTAGCGGTTCTGGGGACCGGGAAACTCGGCGGGATTTTGCTGCGCGCGTACCTGAAGCAGGGATTGTTTGACACCGCGCGCGTGACGGCGACGGTGAAGCACGCGGAAAAAGCCGCATCCTTGGCGAAGGAACTTGGCGTGGCGGTGACCACGGAGAACCGCAAGGCGGTCCACGGCGCGGACATCGTGCTGCTCGGCGTGAAACCGCAAGTTGTCGGCGAAGTGCTGAAGGAGATTGCGCCTGAACTGAGCGAAAACACGCTGGTGATTTCCGTGGCGGCGTCTGTACCAACCACCTACATCGAGCAGCATATCGGCGGCACGGTGCCGGTAATTCGCGCCATGCCGAATACTCCCTGCGCCGTGGGTTGTGGCATGACCGGGATTTGCCGCGGCTCACACGCCGCGGCACAACATTTGGAAATTGCGCGCACAATGTTCGACGCCGTGGGCCGCACCGTGGTGGTCGACGAAAAAAATATGGACGCGGTCACGGGACTTTCTGCAAGCGGCCCGGCGTTCGCCTACATCATTCTAGAATCGCTAGCCGAAGCCGGTGTGAAAGTTGGCCTGGCGCGCGATGTTTCCACGCTGCTCGCAGCGCAAACCATGAAGGGCGCAGCGAGCGTCGTGCTCGAGACCGGCGACCACCCCGCGCTGCTGAAAGACGCAGTGACCACGCCGGCGGGCTGCACCATTGACGGCATCCTCGAGCTCGAAGAAGGGAAGCTGCGCGTCACGCTGATCAAAGCGGTGGTGAAGGCCACGCAGCGCGCCGGCGAGCTGCTCTTCGAGAAGTGAGCCACGCTGAGGCAAGATCCTCGTATGGCTATGGACGAAACGCCGAATAGCAGCGGCCCGAAGTCGCCGGAGCTTGAGAAGGCCAAGAAATATTCGTCGCAGACAGCGCTGGCCATGGAGTTGCCGTTTACCATTGTCGGCGCGGTACTGCTGGGCGGTTTGCTCGGGTATTTTCTGGACCATTGGCTGCACACGAAAATGATTTTCACTTTGATCCTGGGCGCCTTGGGATTTGCCGGGGGGCTAAAGGAAGTTCTGCGGCGGTTAGCACAGAGCGATAGTTGAGCCTACCTCCTAATCCTGCGAACAGCGCCAAACTTGACGCCGGCCTGCGCACGGAGCGGCGGATTGCCTGGCTGACGCTCGTGTTCGGTGCGGCGGCTACCGCGGCGGCGGTTTTCGCCGGGAGCCGGCTGTGGGCAGCGGGCTTACTGATTGGCGCGGTGCTGGCTTGGCTGAATTTTCGGTGGCTGCGCCGCGGGCTGGATGCGTTGGTGGCGGCTTCCGCGGCGCAAGCCGGCGCTGCGAAACCGCGCGTGCCGCTTGGCACGTACTTCGTCGCGGTGTTTCGCTACGGCTTGATAGCCCTGCTGGTGTATGTTATTTTTAAGATTCTTAGGGTTCCCCTTGCTAGCATGGTAGTGGGAATGTGCGCTTTGGCAGCCGCGGCGATTGCCGCAAGTGTGTACGAACTCTGGCATTCTGAGCGATAGGAGCGGAAGCCCGGCGCGGGCGTCCTTGAAATGGGAGAGCACGCAAGCTGGATTACGCAGTTCGTGAATCACTACCTGGGCGGCGCGGCGCTGGCCCTGCTTTCCGCTTTGCATATTCGTCCGAATAATCCCGAGCTGCCGATTCCCGAGCACGTGGTGATGGGCCTGCTGGTGCTTGCCGTGGGCACGTTGCTGGCGCTTTGGGTGCGTTCGCGGTTGTCGGTGGAGCGGCCGGGGGCGTCGCAGCAGGTTGCGGAGTTTTTGCTCACGAATCCGCTGGGATTCGGAATCAATGACGTTCTGGAGGAAAACGCGGGCCATCATTGGCAGCGCTACGTGCCCATCGTCGGCAGCGTGGCGCTCTTTATTCTGATTGCGAACTTGTTCGGTGTGTTTCCGTTTCTCACTTCGCCGACGGCCACGGTGAGCGTGCCTTTGGCGTGCGCCGTCATCACGTTTCTGTACTTCAACTGGCAGGGCATCCGCCATCATGGCGTGGGGAAATACCTGCTTTCCTTTGCGGGCTCGCCAAACCAAGCAGCGGATTGGGGCCTGGCGATTCTGCTGTTCCCAGTCGAAATCATCAGCACGACCGCGCGTTTGCTGTCCCTGACGGTTCGCCTTTGGGCCAACATTTTTGCCAGCGACATGATTTACGGACTCTTCCTGGGATTGCTGCTCACGCCGGCGGTGTGGGGATGGGAGAAATCTCCAATCCTGGGAGTCATCCTGGGAATCTTTCCCGCGCTGATTCCGCTGGCGTTTATCGGGCTGCACATTTTCGTGTCTATCGTGCAGACGTATGTGTTTACGATTCTACCCGCGGTGTACATCGGTTTAGCGACGGCGGAAGAGCACTAGGAGTTTCCTCAGGGGCTAAAGCCCAGTGCCAAGGGCTAGTTTTGTGTCGGAGCTGAAGCTCCGACCCCCAAAAGGCTTGCAGTGGCCGCTTCAGCGTGAGCCCGGCTGCACGGTGTCCGGGAACCACCTCCTGGCGGCAATTCACGAGGAGGAAGTCCATGAAGAAAGCAGCAATCGTTGTACTGGCGCTGGTGGCGGCGATAATAATCGCTCCGGCGGCATTCGCGCAGGGCACGGCGGATCAGGCTCAGCCGCCAATCAATCCGACGACGCTGGTACTGGCGGTGGGCTTTGGCGTAGCCATCGCGGCCGTTGGCGGCGGACTGGGGCAGGGGCGGATTGCGGCAGCCGCTTGCGAGGGCATCGCACGCAATCCGGGAGCGGCTGGCGGGGTTCGCGCGGCCATGATCCTGGGCTTGGTGTTCGTGGAGACGCTGACGCTATTCACCTTTGCGCTGGGCTTCCTCCTGTATCTGAAGCTTAAGTAAGCACAGGTCTTAGAGACATTTCCCAGAGGGCCCGGAGGCGAAGCTTCCGGGCCTTTTTGCTTCTGAGCGAGATGGCAAAGGAGAAGGGCACCCCCTCCCCCTAGTTTTCGGAAGTGCGGATTCTAAAGGACTTACAGATCCCTTGTTTGTAAGTGCGGATTCTAAGGGACTTACGAGCGCGATTCTGAGGCGTTACTTCAATGGATCTGTAAGTGCGGATCCTAAAGGACTTAAGATATCGAGAAAGGTAAGATACCAGCACTTATATTTACCTGAGCGTTATTATGACCGCTGGGGATGAAAAGTCAAGAGAAATCGGCTGCGAGCTAACAATGGCACTGTCTCTTCGCTCAAGATGGGAGCGGATGGGCTTTCGTGCCGGTGAGAAGGCGGCGGGCCTGGCTAGCTGAGCCGCTTCCTGCTGGCCCTGCTTACCATGCCTAGGAGGCCGGTACCGAGGAGCAGGACGGTGCCGGGCTCCGGCGTAACATTCTGGGTTTGTGAGAGCTGACCACGGATTTCGCCGCCAGGGAATGTAGCGTCGTGGATGTTGATGTACGTCTCCCCTGCGAGCATTGCCGCCACCAGGGCGCTCTCTGCGCTCGCGGCGGTTCCACCGTTAGCAGTTAAGAAGGACGGGTTGTACGTCCCGTCCAGGGTTAAGTCGAAGGTCATGGAGTAGTTCCCGCTTGTCGCCGCTGGGAAACCGGGAAGGATGATCGCCGCCGGTCCGTTTACGCCGGGTAGGGCAACTTGGATAGTAACTGCGGTCACGTTGGTTGTCAGGCCCGAGAAGCTAATCGAATTCACATCCAAGGTGTTGAAGGCGAGGGTTAAGGTTGCCGAACCTGTTGCTTCGGACACGACGGGCGGGACCTCATCGGCCCCGGATAGAGTCGTCGTGAAGGTCGCGTTCGCCTTCGCATGAGGTGCAGCGAGCGACACAGCGACCAGCACTAGAACGCCTAGAGCGATATTCCTCTTCATCGTTAGCCTCCTCTTTGTGGAGAGAACAGCTACGCGCATCAATTCTAGTTCCAACCTGGCTCCGAACCCGAGGCGCTGAAAATAAACGACTTGTAGATCATGCCCTGGGAACAAGTGCAACAGCTTTGTCGGAAATGGAAAGCTACTTCTACTCAAGGTAGGGCTAACGGGCGAGGAGGTTGGATTGGAGGACGAAGTTGAGGATGCGGTTGGGGAAGAGGCCGAAGTAGACGGTGGCGAGGGCGGTTATGGTGAGGACGAGGTTTACGGTGAGGGGGAAGACGGCGACGGCGGGGGTGGATTCGGCGCTGGGCTCGCGCATGTACATTACGACGATAAGGCGGATGTAGTAGTACGCGCCGATGATGCTGTTGACGGCCATGAGCACGGCAAGCCAGATAAGGTGAGAGCTTACGGCGGCCTTGAAGATGTAGAACTTGCCGAAGAAGCCGGCGGTAACGGGTAAACCCAGCAGCGAGAGCAGGAAAAGGGAGAGGACAGCGGCGGCTACGGGCTGGCGCTGGCCAAGGCCGGCATAGTCGTCGAGCGAGAGATGTTTCTCGCCGGCGCCACCGAGTTCGGAGACGATGGTGAAGGCGCCGAGTTTTACGAGCGCATAGCTGACCAGATAGAAGAGTACGGCGGCGTAGGCAGCGGCGGCGCCGCCTTCAGGATTTCCCGCGAGATAAGTGACAGCCGCGAAGGCCACCAGGATGTAGCCGGCGTGGGCGATGGAGCTGTAGGCGAGCATGCGCTTGACGTTGGTTTGCAGCAGGGCCCCGAGGTTGCCGGCGAACATGGTGAGCACGGCCAAAACCCAGAAAGCCCAGAACCAGAAGTGCGTGGCGGCGGGGACCGTCGCGTAGATGCGCAGAAGCAGAGCGAAGGCGGCGGCTTTCGGTCCCGCT
>WNEZ01002325.1_pt1 | contig 16986 bp, 12 predicted proteins | sample 5400521 | NCBI WGS metagenome assembly WNEZ01 (sample SAMN13153339, study PRJNA577476) | soil metagenome | isolation source: 120 cm saprolite under Douglas fir tree site 2 hole 1 replicate 1 | place: USA:California | collected 2015-04-18
ACCTGGACATCGCCATCAATAATCGCGGCGACTATCCCAGCCTCCTGCGCAACGACGGCGGAAACGCCAATCACTGGCTGGAAGTGCTGCTGATCGGAACCCGCTCCAACCGCGACGGCATCGGTGCGTCGCTGAAGCTAACATCGGAAGGATTCGTGCACGTGGAACAGGCCAAAGGTGGCACGAGCTATATGTCGGCCAGCGATCCCCGCATTCAATTTGGTTTGGGGAAGCGCACCAAAATTGAATCTCTGGAAATCACGTGGCCTAGCGGACAGGTGGATCGGTTGACCAACGTCCCCATCGACCAAATCATCGCAGTCAAAGAGGGCACAGGAATCGTACCGCATCCCTTTCCCAAAGTACCGCAGCGTCAGACCTCAGGCGCCAGCAAGACCGGGTCTCCTGAGAACTGGCAACCGAAAACTGGCAACTGATATCCCATTAATCCATAATCCATTTAATCCATGAATTTCCCGCGACGTCGATTTCTCGGTTCTTCTCTTATCGTTCTGGGTAGCACGCTGCTGGACGCCCTCGCCACTCCGCTGTGGAAATGGAAGAACTCGGCGTTCCTACAGGCGACCGCTGCAAATCCTCCCGCTGCATCTCAGGTCCAGTTCGTCGACGTAGCCCGAGAAGCTGGCCTGACCGTCCCCAACGTCTGGGGTGGCGCCGATCACAAGCGCTACATCATCGAAGCCAAGGGCAGCGGCCTGGCGTTTTTCGATTACGATAACGACGGCTGGCTGGACATCTATCTCACCAATGGAACCCGCTTGGACGCGAACTGGCCGCCCGGCAAGGCCCCGACTTCCCATCTCTACAAAAATAATCGTGACGGCACTTTCACCGACGTCACCGAACAATCTGGACTAGGACGCACCGGCTGGCAGAGCGACTACGACAACGATGGCTGGGACGACCTGTTCTGCTGCTTCTGGGGACACAACATCCTGTTTCACAACAACGGTGACGGGACGTTTACCGATGTCACTCGCAAAGCCGGCGTCTACGACGAACAATATCGCTGGGGAGCCGGTTGCACTTTCTTCGACTACAACCGTGACGGCAACCTCGACCTTTTCGTGTGCAACTACATCAAGCTCGATCCTGCGAAAGCTCCTTCCCCCGACGATCCCCTGTGCCAGTGGAAAGGGATTCCCGTGATGTGCGGCCCTCGCGGCCTTACGGGCGACACCAATGTTCTCTATCGCAACAACGGAGATGGAACTTTTACCGACGTCTCGGAAAAATCGGGCATCCTGAAGCCCGGCCCGCGCTATTCCATCACGGCAGTCTCCTATGATTTCGACAACGACGGGTGGCCGGATCTTTACGTCGCCGTGGATTCGCAGCCCAGCATCCTGTTCCACAACAATCGCGACGGAACCTTTACCGACATCGCCGTTCTGGCCGGCTGTGCCTACAGCGAAAACGGTCATGAGCAGGCCGGGATGGGCGTCGCGGTTGGCGACTACGATTGCGACGGATGGTTCGATATTTTCAAGACCAACTTCGCCGACGATACCTGCAACCTCTATCACAACAACGGCGACGGCACTTTCACTGATGTTACGTTTGCGTCCGGGATCGGGATCAACAACCGTTACGTGGCGTGGGGCTGCGGCTTCATCGACTACGACAACGACGGCTGGCCCGACCTCATGCAGATCAACGGACACGTCTACCCGGAAATCGAGGGGCGCGATATCGGCCAGACTTTCAAAAACCCGCGCCTCGTGTACAGGAACGCGGGCGATGGCCGCTTCAAGGACGTCTCATCCGAATTAGGGCCGGGAATCAGCGAGCGCTTCTCCAGCCGGGGCGCGGCGTTCGGAGACTATGACAACGATGGCGACATGGATGCGCTCATTCTGAACATGAATGACGTGCCTTCGCTGCTTCGCAACGACGGCGGCAATTCGAAGAACTGGATCAAGATCAAATTGATCGGCACGAAATGCAATCGCACCGCCATCGGGGCTCGCGTGCGAGTGGTTACCGGCAATCACGCTCAAATGGATGAAGTTCACAGTGGGGCGAGCGTCATGTCGCAGTGCGACCTGCGTCTGCACTTCGGCCTGGGAAAAGCCCAAACCGTGGATGTGATCGAAGTGAAGTGGCCAACCACGCAGAAGATTGAACGGTTCACCCAGGTGAAGGCCAATCAGATACTGACCATTCGGGAGGGCAGCGGGATCGTCGAACCTGTCAAAACGAAATAGCTCTCACGCCCGTTCAAACTGACCCGACGGCTTGCAGCACCTTCACACCGTAGCCACTCAACTCAATCGTTCCAGACTGCGCTTCCTTGGTAAGCAGATCGGTGAACGGCTTGGGAAGGCTCACCGTCTGCGCCACCGATGTATGGTTCAGCAGAAATATCCACTGTTTGTCGCCGGACTTGCGCACCGTCAATTCGACGCCCGCGGGAACGTCAAAGGGCCGCTTGACGCCCGCCGAGGCTGCAACGGCTCGCAGCATCCGGGCCAGGCTCGCCGCATCCAAGTCTCCACCGATGTATACGGCCTTTCCTTTTCCAAAGCTGTTCATGGTGACGGCCGCTTCTCCTGCGTGTTCGCCACTTGTGTACGAGCCCAGCACTTCCGCTCCCGCGGGTTGGAGAATGTCCGCCCAGATTCCGCAGGTGGCGTCCGGTCCCGCCAAGGTGGACGAGAACTTTACCCCCTGCTTGGCGGAATAAATGGGCACGTAGTCGGCGACGGTGACACCCATCACGTCGCGAAGCAGGCCCGGCAGCGGAGTCCGTACGATCTGGCTGGTCTCTGTTTTGACTCCCAACCGGAAGTTGGTGACGAACACGCCCCCACCCTGCACAAAGCTTCTGATCCGGGCCGCTTGTGCTTCGGAAAGCACATAGACCACCGGTGCGAACACAATCTTGTACGCCGCCAGATCGGCGCCGGGTGCGATCACGTCGATTCCCGTGTGGCTCGCGCTCATGGCGCTGAACCATGACATGACCTGTGTCATGTAACTGAGTGCATTATGGCCAGGCTGAATCTTCACCGCCCAGCTGCAATCGTTGTCAAACACAAGCGCCATATCTGCTGCATAGTTCGAGTTCAACACTTCTGGACCCAGCGCCTTCAGTTCTTTTACGGCCTGCCTGATCTCGTCATAACCCGGACTCTTTGAGCGATCGTGGTTCAGGATGCCGTGCCAGTATTCTTCGGCTCCGAAAGTGGCGGTATCCCAGCGAAAATAATTCACTCCCATGGCGCCGTGAGCCACAGCTTGATACGTCCACAGTCTGACTTTCCCCTTCTCCGGTTGCGGAGAGAAAGTTCTCTGCCCCGCTTTACCCGACTGCTCTTCCATGATCATGAACGGCTTGCCGCCCTTGATACTGCGCGCGAGGTCGTGCCCCAGAGCGACGTTACTGGAAATCGTGTCGGGAGAAATGGGGCCGGCGCTCTGCTCATGAAGCAGCATTTCAAAAAATCCCGGATAGTTGTCAAAGGCGACAAAATCGAGTTTCTCGTACAGGCTGCGAAGATCGATGGTGTCCAGAAGCCCCACGTTGTTGGTGGTAACAAAGTGACGCGGACACGTCTTGCGCAGCATCACCAGCTGTTCTTCCTGGAAAGAAACGTTGGCATAAGATTGGTAGCGATCATAGTCGAGAGCCAATCCGGGATTAGGATCTCCACCTGAGGGCAGCGGTACTGGGATCTGGGCAAAATCCGTATAGGTCTGACTCCAGAAAACTGTTCCCCAGCTCTTATTCAGGGTATCGAGGTTGCCGTATTTGGAGCGCAGCCATGCCTGAAAGCCTGCCTGACAGAAATTGCAGTAGCATCGCAGCGAGGAACCCAAAGTCAGCTCGTTGTCGATTTGCCAGCCGATCACACCGGGCGTGTTGGCAAATTCCCGGGCCATCTCGCTGGCGATGGACAAGGAAAGCCGCCGGTACACCTGGTTGGTAGGACAGGTAAATCGCCGCCCGCCGGGATGCAACCGTTCGCCCTTTTCATTCACTTCGACAACATCCGGGTATTTGACCGTCAGCCACGGAGGAGGGGCGGCCGATGGAGTGCCCAGTATGATCGAGATGTCGTGCTTGTGCAGAGTTTCGACCGCGCGGCGGAGCCAGGCGAAATCGAACTTGCCTTCCGCTGGTTCCATCAGCGCCCAGGCAAACTCGGCGATGCGCACATTGGTGAATCCGACCTCGGACATCATGCGCGAGTCTTCGTCCCACAAGGACTCGGGCGTTTGGTCGGGATAGTAGTCGACGCCGAGCAAAAGATTACCCGCAGTGCTCGCGCCAGCCAGTGCCCACATCGGATAACGGACGGCGGCGGCGCCGGCTACTGCCACCGCGCCACTTAGAAATTCACGTCTGCTTAGAGATGCCAGGGTGGACCTCTCTCCAAAAACGCGCTGATTTATCGATGGAATGAATTCTTGCCGCGCACATTCTCGACCGAAGCCGCATCGGTGTCAACCGGAAGTGGAATTTGTAGCGCCGGCGTCGCGCCGGCTGTCTCGAGGGCGTCCCTTCGACTACGCTCAGGGCAAGCTTCGCCCTCGGGCGGAGAGCATGAGGAGAGAACGCGAGAGTAAACGGAGGGCAAGATGCCGGCGGACAGCCGGCGGGACGCCGGCGCGACAGATTACCTAACGATCGTTATCTGGGGATGTAGTTCTTCAGCAGTGGATTCACCAGCCCGGCAAAGGAAAGCAGACGTTGCTCGGCTTCCTCAGGTTTTTCCCCACGCAGCAACTCGGTGTTCATGCGGATCAGCGCACTGTCACTGCGATTCGAACGGAGCTTGTTGAACACCAGGTAGTAGTCCATCCAATCGTCTCGGGCGATGCGGCGGCCGTGAGCCGAGTACCAGAACAAAACCAACTGGCGATCCTCCCCCTTGGCAATCAGGTACCGATTGGCCGGGAAGGCGTCGTCTCCTGGAAACGCGAGCGTGGTTATGCCGGATTCCACGGGCGACCAGCCCGAAGCTCCCAGACAGTCTTGGGGCAAGTGGTTATCCAAAGCAGGCCGGTTCGGAAGGTATGCCAGGTAGAGATCGACGTATGCTCCCGGAGTCGTCTGGTTCTGGTAAGTCCGTTGCAAGAATTCGCCGGCACCAATACTCTTGCGAATTTCAGCCGGAATCGGAATGTCCGTACCGACCCAACTCCGCAACTCAAACGGAAATGACGCCAGCGTGGTTCGCGGCGGAGCAAACTCTCCGCTGGTGCGGCTGTGCAGGAAAAGGGCGGTCCCGGCCAGCAACAGCGCGATCACCGTTACTCGTGCGTTCCAGGGGATCACGCGTACTTCTCCTGCTCACCCGGTTCTTGCCCGCCCGGGAAGAAACCTTGTGACAAGCGGTGAAGGAAGAAAATAATCGCCAGTGAGCTGGCAAAGATGATCCATCCGGAAAGCAGGTGCAGGCTGCCCTGCGCACCCTGGAGACCCCAATATTCCACGACCACACCAGTCACCGCGATTCGTAAGGCGTTGGCGAAAATTGAAACCGGAATTGCAAGCAAGGCCAGCAAGATGCGCACTCTGATTTTCGATTCCGCCAGGTACCCATAGATGACAGTCAGAGTGATCAGCGAAAACAGCGATCGAACTCCACTGCAGGCCTCCGCAACCTCCAGGCGCGCGTTCGGCAAGAGAATGATGTTGCCTTCCCGCACAGCCGAAACTCCCACCGCCGTCAGCAGGAAAGTGGCGGTCTTGGAAGCGAGCATCTGCAGGGGCAGGGTAATGTGGCTCGACACTGCGGAGGACGGGATCATCAGAACCAGGAACGCCAGCGGAAACGAAATCGCCGCCAGATGTTTCCATCCCGCCAGAAAAACCACTGCTCCGCAGACCAATAGCAGAAGCGATATGCGGGCGAGGAAGAACCCGGAACCGATGGTGCCCACCATCAGCGCCAGCAGGGCAAGAACAAGGATAACCAGGCCCGACCATGCCGGTTTAATCCGAAGCGCCGCTAGTTTGGCGCGTCCCTCCCAAACCAAGAACAGCGAAAACACGGGAACAAAGAAACCATGAGTGTAGTTTGGATCCAGCCACCATTGTTGCGCCAGGCGAACCGCGAGTGGTGTGTAGAGCCAGGCCGCCAGCAGGAAAAGGATTCCACCCTGCCAATAAACCAGGGTACGACGGCTGGAACCCGCAATAGAAGAGACCAGACTTCGCACCTAGCGCTTCCGCCTCGACTTGCCAACCTTCCAGAACACTCCGGCCAGCCCGCTAGAAAACAACAGCAGCATGCCGGGTTCTGGCGCGACGGCCAGCGGCGTGTGGGAAGAAGTACCGCTAAGTCCGCCCAATCCGCCAAGCGGAACGAAAAATAGTGGAATAAACCTTCTGCCCCCGTGAGTGGCCTGCAGAGAATTTGCCGTTTCGGGGACGGGGCTTAGAGCGGCCGCGTACGGCTCGGCTCGGGTCTCAGCCTCGCTCGTGACCATATCGTTGGAGAAAAGAGGCTGATCAAAATCTGATATCAAGGGATCCATCACGGCACGGGGACCAAGCGGGGCCACAGCCACGCGATTGCCGCATCGGGTGCGGGCTGTGATCTTGCCATCGCTGATGAGCTTTTCGCCGGGATGCAGCGCAATTTTCTTCCGCGTCCAGTACACCTTGTCTCCCATGCGGTAGGCGACATACATCGCCTGCTTCCCCGACACTTCCACCAGATGAGCGTGTTGATAGTCAAAACCCTGAAAGTGCTTCGCCGCTACCGGATCGCGCTCGACTACCTGCCGCAGTTCTTCCCCGCTCTCAACCCCGCCCGGGATGATCGAATACAGATAAGTTGGACGGACGGCGTGCGCCGCGAGCGAATAGCCGGCGCGACTCGCCGGCGCAGATTTGTCATCCTGAATTTCTGGCAGACGGTTCGGACTGGGCTTCGACAGGCTCGAAACCGGCTCCTGGCGGGCAAACTTCCAGGTAATCGCCGCCGTTGCCGCAAACAGAAGGAGCACCAGGAACTTCGTCCTGGCATACGACCGGCGGGGCCGGTGAGGTCGATGGCGAACCGCACCTACGCTGATATTCTTCAAGTGCTCCTCATAGAAGCTAAGATTTGACTCGGGGGGAGAGTACGAAGGTCAGAAGAACCACTAAGCAAGTCTAAAGAGCACACCGAGTTCCAAACCCAACATCATCTGGAATCATCGAATGCGCCCCCATCAGGAGCCGTGATGTGAAGAAGTTTGCACAAAAACGGTGGCCAAGTGCACTAAGTCCACCTTTTCCACGAAGATAAAGCACCCAGCTGGCAAATATGCCACTTGTTCGTCAAACAGAGCAGGTTCAAAGCCGCCTCCCCTGGAGAGTGCTTCAAACGAGTCTTAGAGCTTTGGATATTGCCTTGCAATCAGAACCGACGCAGGCTTGCAATTTCAGCAACGGAGGTTTGGCAATGGCTACCAATGCAGCGACCAATAACCCCGGCTTCGAATGGCGCACCCTCCTGGGTCCTACCCACAATTGGCAGGTTCCAACTGCGGAGTTCACAACTGCCCCGCTGAGAACCTCGACAGAATGTTGTGAATTGTGTGGTGAACCTATCGCTGATGGCAAACCATTTACCACCAATTCGGCAGGGCAAAGAGCCATGCATATCGCATGTTTGCGCGATCCCGAACCAACCCGCACGGAACCTCGACCAAGCAGGAGAGTTTGGCAGCACTTGCGGCAAGCGTTCGTCCGAGGCTGACGGCTGGGCGGTCGTGTCAGGTTCCCAGAGCAACCGCTGGCTGATTTGTGCCGCGTCATTCATTAACCGAACGGATGGTTGCATTAACCCTTGGGTTAGCGAGAAACCGCCCACAGTCCGCTCTCGCCGTCTGCACCACTTCAAACTCCAACTACAACGTTCATCGAATCAGGGAGTTGATGGCAACCAACGGCCGGCTCGATACACCTCGATCTTTGGCCCACCGCCTGCATTGATCACGGGCAGCAGGGTCATTTGGGCATCGACCGTTCGTGGAGGTGGATCATGAAAACATACCGTCCCGCCGCCAGTCTCGGACCTACCACAGATCGCCGACAATCACTAGGGCCACGGTTAGCACTCGTTGCGGCTTTTGCGTTGATGTGGCAAACGGCTTACGCGCAGAACTGTGGTCAATGCGCTACCAACGCCATGCTGGACGATCCTGTGTCCTCGGGCGAATGGTTGTTGACCAAGCAGGTGAACGAAGTCAATGTGTTCTTCGTGGCCACACACAGGGGCAAGGCCGTTGGTGACCTTTCGCGGAACGATATCGTGGTTCGGGATGACGACAAGCCACCCATGGCGATCCTGGGCTTTCGAACTGAGCCCGAACTGCCGCTGCGCGTGGGTGTGGCGATTGATACCAGCAGTTCCGTGCTCTCGCGCTTCCGCTTCGAACAGGACGCGGCGAGCGCATTTTTTCGCCAGGCCGTGAATCGGAATGGTGACCTCGGCTTCGTCATGGGATTTGAAAATCATCCCACGATAACGCAGGATTTCTCGGGTGATCCGGATCTGCTGTCCCAAGGTGTGGAGCGGCTGACTATCGGAGGAGGAACCGCACTCTACGATGCAGTCCGCGCCGCTTGCCAGAAACTCGTGCGTCATCCTGAACAGGATATGGTCGCCCGAGTACTGGTAGTCCTTTCGGACGGCCAAAATGATGCCGGTGACGTCACCCTGGAGCGCGCCATCGATGCCGCCCAAGAGGCTGAAGTGGCCATCTATGCCATCAATACCAACTTCGCCAGGTCCCTGGGCAGGCAAGAACCGGCCATCGATGAGGGGATTTCGAATCTGCGCAAGTTGGCGGAGCAGACGGGAGGACGACTACTCTTTCCCTCGGATCCCAAAGCCGTAGCCAAAGCCTTCGACAAAATCCGCGAAGAACTACGTTACCGCTATGCGGTTTCCTACAAACCGGCAGATTTTATGCCTGACGGGCGCTATCGGAAAATCAAAATCGAAGCCCGCAAAACGGGCGAGAGGCTGGACGTGCGCGCGCGAAAAGGATATTACGCCAGAGCGGCATCCTGGCTCAGTTCTGACGCCCCTGAAGCGGAGGTTCGCACGCCATCGCTGCGGTAACGAAACTTGCTTCGTCAACTGAGAACCGGGAACTTGTAACTGCCAACTGGGCTCCATCCAAACCATTCACCAGCGCGCGGCCACCGTGCCAGTTGTGCACTGGTGGGCCGCGCGATTCGAAGATCCTCTCTAGGTCAGAAAGCACGGGGCCAGGAACAACAAGGATTTCGACCTTCACTTTTCCCCTCTCCGACGTTTTTAATCTGAGAATTCTCGGCGGGCAGCGAGTATCACCTTGGGCTAGGCTATTTTGAACGATCTCATCATGGCTCAGTTCGAAACGTGTGCGGTGTAAAAGACAACCCCGTGAAACTGCCAATAGAAGGCAGCGGAGATAACAAAACAGAGAAGTAGCAGAGCCCAGAAATCCCCATTTTGCATGACCGGCCTGCGAAAAATGGTCGGGCGTAGGCGGTATGCTACAGATAGCAAGCCGATAAATAAGACGCCCGATAGTCCGGCAATTATTGTTTTCACTGGCATGATGCTTTTCCCGATCTAACGAATCTTGTGACTCCAAAAAGTCGGCCCGCAACCCAGTAGATTCACGTAGTAACCTGCTATTCCTCGTTCCGTGACAATCCAACTGCGACTTCCGTATCCAGTTTTTGATAAGCCCTCTTCGCACCAGGCCGGAACTTGATAAGATCGACGCGGAAAGTGGACGGGAGAACCTGTGCCAAATATGCTTAATCGCCGCAGCTTCCTCATCGCAAGTGGACTTACTGCGCTGGCCTCCACGAGAGTGCTTGGTGCAAACGATACCATTCGCGTCGGAGTCATCGGAGCCGGCGGCCGAATGCGGAACCTGCTGGACGCAGCCGACAAGCTCGGCCCTTACCAGATCGTGGCCGTGAGTGACGTCTATGCGCCGCATCGCGATGCCGTCAAGGAGCGGTCCAACGGTGTCGCGACCACCCACATGGATTATCGTGAAGTGCTCGCGCAGGACATCGACGCGGTGTTCATCGCGTCGCCGGACCATTGGCACGTTCGCATGGCCGTCGATGCCCTGGCCGCCGGCAAAGACGTTTATCTGGAAAAGCCTGTCACCCACACCATCGAGGAAGGAGCCGCACTCACCCGCGCGGTTCGTTCGGGCAAGCAGATTCTGCAGTGCGGCATGCAGCAGCGCAGTTGGACTCATTTTCGCGACGCCGTGGACCTGATTCAGGCAGGCAGTCTCGGACGCGTCCCGCAGGTCCGAACCTATTGGTGGCAGAACTATCACCGGGACTGGGCGCCCAAACCGATCGACGTGCAGGCTCTCGACTGGAAGCTCTGGCTGGGATCCGCTCCCGATCAGCCCTTCAGCGAGGAAAAATACAATCACTGGCGCTGGTTCTGGAATTTCGGCGGCGGCGCCATGACCGATTTGTTCTCCCACTGGGTCGACGTGGTGCACTGGGCCATGAAATCCGACCAGCCGCGTGAGGTCCATATGCTGGCCGACAAATATGTTTTCGAGCAGTGGGATTGTCCAGACACCATCCAGGCAGCCTTCCGCTATCCCGGATTCGACGTGGGGTACGACGGCATGATGAATTCTTCCATCGATGGCGGCGGTCTTGAGTTCCGCGGGACGGAAGCAACGTTAAAGATCGATCGCGGCGGCTTCGCGGTTTATCGCGAGAGCGTCGAAAATGGGCAAAATCCGGTTCTCACAGAACGCAGTTTCCGCGACGGCACCATTTCACACATGGAGAATTTTTTCGCATGCATCAAGACGCGCAAGGAACCTAACGCGCCAGTGGAAACCGGGGTCGCCGCCGCCCGCGCCGGCCACATCGGCAACTTGGCCTATCATCGCGGTGGTCAAATGACATGGCCGCCGAAGCCCTAGGACTGAGTGACGCCATTAATGTGCATCAGGCGGCCCTCACGACCAAGAGGGTGGCCCGTCCAAGCTCAGCTTGGGCGGGGTTTTTGATGTTTATCCATCACAGCTATTTCCACATCACGGTAGCGAGAACATGAAAGAGGGGTATTTTTCCTGCGGCAAGGGTGTACCGCTGGCAAAGAGAGCCCGCCCAAGCGGAGCTTGGACGGGGCACCCTCGAGGTCTTACTGCCCCTCAGCCAGTTCACGAATCCAGATATTGCGGAAACGCACCGGGTTGCCGTGGTCCTGCAGACTGAGGGGGAGCTTGTCCGGCGTGGGCTTGTAAGGAGGCCGCACATGATGGCCCGTGGGGCCCGACAACTCCACATTGTCCTGCACCAGCACGCCATTGTGCAGCGCCGTGACTCGGGCCGGACGCAGCACCTTGCCATCTTTGTCAAAGCGCGGACCGTGAAAAATTATGTCATAGCTCTGCCACTGCCCCGGCTGCCTTGAGGCATTTACCTGCGGAGGAAATTGCGCGTACACAGCCGAGGCCTGGCCGTCGGCGTAGGTTTTGCTCCTATACGAATCCAGCACCTGGATTTCGTAGAGGCCCATCAAAAACACGCCGCTATTGCCGCGCCCCTGGTCTTCGCCCACCGGGGGCGAGGGCTCGGCGAACTCAACATGCAATTGGCAATCACCAAAGGGCTGGCGGGTATGGACGGCACCGCTATGCGGTACCACTTCCACGTAGCCATCCGCCACTTTCCACTTTGCCGGCTGGCCATCTTCGCCTGTCCACTGGGAAAGATCGGTGCCATCGAACAACACAATGGCATCAGATGGAGGACGCCCCGGCGCATCCTGCGTGCTCGCTGTTCCAGGCTCGATCACTGGGGGCACGGGGCGATCCGGATCGTTTGGCTTCCAGCGCGAATCCACCTGCGCCATGGAAAGCTGCGCAATGCAAAGGGCTAACGCTGCCACAGAGAGAATTGTTCTCATCGCAGTACCTCGCTGCCCAAGATACACGAGATCGCAAAACCACAATGGACTCGCGCTGATACGCCGAGCGCTGTGAGCCATCACAGACCGAGGCTGTCGATCCGCCTCACGGTGGCTCGCCCATTGAGATACTGGCGTTCTTGCTCTAATGAGATTAACGCGGAAAAGTACAACCAGTAGTGAGAGATAGCGGGAGGGAGTTGGTAGCGCTACCGGGAATCGAACCCGGGTTTGAAGATTGAGAATCTTCCGTCCTAACCCCTAGACGATAGCGCCGCCGGAGAGGGGTAATTATAACAAAGCCTCTTGACAATCCTTTCCCCGCAGAGCAGAATCTTTTAGCGAATAAAAAGCGAAAGTTCTCCGGACTCGCTGCGGGGCTTCTACCGTCCCGATGTTCTCTGAAATGACGTTCCCTGAAATTCTGAGGTCACTCGTAATGTCTCCGCTTTTTTCCACCCAGGCGGGTTGTGCTGTTGCCTTTGCTCCCCGGAAGGAGCCGGCGCTGGTCCTGAAACGCCTGGCGGCAATGCCCAAGCTTGCGAGTGTGACTCCGGCGTCGCAGCTCGAGGTGCGGTCTTCGCCGGAGATGGTGTCCAGCGGAATCCGGGAGATAGATGCGCTTACCGGCGGGCTGCCCCGGGGATGTTTGAGCAAAATTTGTGGATCAGCTTCTTCCGGACGCACCAGCGTGCTGCTGGCCGCCCTGGCAGCGGCTACCCGGCGCGAAGAAGTCTGCGCCCTGGTGGACACCACCGATGCGCTCGATGCGATATCGGCAGCCGCTGCCGGAGTTGAATTGGAAAAACTGCTGTGGATACGTTGCGGGGGCGGGCGTCGGGTGTCAGGCGCCAGACCTCAGGCGTCAGACCTCAGACCTCAGGCGCCAGCCAGAAGGAGTCAGATCCAAAGTCCGAGGTCTGACGTCCGAGGTCCGAGGTCTGAATTTCGACGCCCGACGCCCGACTTGCGCTCTCTCGAGCAGGCGCTGCGGGTCACTGACCTGCTTTTGCAAAGCGGCGGCTTTGGCCTGGTGGCGATCGATCTTGGCGATGTGCCGCATTCGGAGGCGCGGCGCATGCCGCTGGCTTCCTGGTTTCGTTTCCAGCGGACCGTTGAGCCCACACCTACGGTGCTTTTAGTCGTGGCCCAGGAGCCTTGCGCGCAGACTTGTGCATCTCTGCTGATCCGGCTGCAGTCAGGGAAAAAGCTGTCAGCTCTCAGCTATCAGCTCTCAGTTAAAAGCGAACTGGGGCCAGCTCACGCACAACTTCTGGATGGGCTGCATATTGAAGGAGAGCTGTTGCGTTCGCGCCTGCAACGTAAACCGGCACAATCGGTCACCACCGCGTTCGCAACCAAAGCGGTAAGAATTTCGTAGCGACTGTACTCAGGTAATGCTTCTCTTCGCTGCGAGGGCGAGACGCCCTCGCGACAGCCGGCGGGCCTGTCCTGAGCGAAGTCGAAGGGACGCCGGTGCTACGAACTGAGAGCTGACAGCTGAGAGCTTTTCCTGACGACTGACGACTAATGACTGCCTTCGCCTGCATCTTCGTTCCTGATTTCCCGGTGGAGGCGCTGCTGCGTGCCGAACCTGACTTGCGCACGCAAGCGGTGGCGGTGCTTGAGGGCAAAGCGCCGCTGCAGAAGATTTTTGCCGCAAACGAAAAGGGCCGCCGCGCCGGAATATCGCCGGGGATGACAAAGCTCCAAGTGGAAGCCTGTTCTGATCTTGTGCTGCGCGCCCGCTCTTCCTTACAGGAAGTCGCTGCCCACGCCGCGCTGCTCGATTGCGCCCAGTCCTTCTCGCCGCGAGTGGAGGATACGGGTTGCGACACTGTCCTTTTGGATCTTGCCGGCCTGGAGCCGCTTTTTGGTCCGTTGCCGAAAATCGCGCGGGATGTAGCACGCCGCGCTTGCCACCTCGGCCTCGAAGCCAACGTTGCCGTGGCCTCCAATCCGGATGCGGCGGTGCTGGCGGCTCACGGCTTTTCCGGCGTAATCGTGATTCCTGAAGGAAAAGAAGCCGAGCAGTTGGGCAGTCTCCCTGTGGAAGTTTTGTTTATGAATGGAGACTGCGTCCAACTCCTAGAAATACTCGAGCGCTGGGGAATTCGAAATCTTCGCGCTCTGGCGGCTTTGCCCGATGTGGCCCTGAGCGAGCGCATGGGACAGGAAGGCGTTCGCCTGCAACAACTGGCGCGTGGCTGTGTTTCCCGATCGCTGGTTCCAGTCGAAATGCCTCTGGTTTTTGAGGAGGCCGTTGAGTTGGAATATCCTCTGGTGCTGCTCGAACCGCTGGCATTTCTTCTGGGCCGGTTACTGGAGCAATTGTGCGCCCGGTTGAGCGCGCGGGCCCTGGCCACCCAGGAACTGCGGCTGGATTTGACGTTAGGTGAAACAACAGACGATCGCGGCACCACGAACCATCTAGGGACGGGCGGCCCCGCCCGTCCAAGTCCAGAACGAGGTCGAGCGCAAGCTCGACAGAGTTTCCACCGCACCTTGCGCCTCCCCGTTCCCCTCCTTGATCCCAAAGTTTTTCTCAAACTGCTGCAGCTGGATTTGAATGCGCACCCGCCCGGCGCTCCCATTGTGAAGATTCATTTGTCGGCGGAACCGGTGCGGCCGCGTGCAACCCAGGGCGGATTATTTCTTCCTCCTTCCCCGGAACCGGAAAAACTCGAACTCACCCTGGCGAGGATTGCGGGGATTGTCGGTCCAAATAACGTTGGATCGCTGCAACTGCTGGACACTCACCGTCCGGAAGCGTTCCAGATGAATCGCTTTGCTCCTGGCCAAGGGCAGAAGCAACCGGCTCGAAATAACAATGACAAGAGCAGCGAAGGCGCGGCACGGAAGCAAAATGAAGGCGCGGTCACGGCGCTGCGTATTTTCCGCCCGCCGGCGCGAGCCACGGTAACCCTGCGCGAAGGTCGGCCGGTACACATCGCGTGCCTAAAGCGCAAAGAAATATGTGGAGAAATTCTCTGGGCCGCCGGTCCCTGGCGCTCCTCCGGAGACTGGTGGGAGCAGGAAGGCTGGGCGCGCGACGAGTGGGATATCGCTTTGCAGGAAGCAACCGGCATCACACTGTACCGCCTGGTCCGGGATTTACTGAGCGGGCAGTGGCGGCTGGAGGGAAGCTACGATTGAACCCGGACTTCGGACCTCGGACGTCCGCTTTAAACTCCTTGAAATATCCAAATTTTGGGCATAAACTCCGCAGCCTCAAGCGGAGGGTCGCCATGAAATCACGGGACCGGGTCACTGGATTTCTCCTCTTCTCCTCTCTGTGTCTGGTTGCTGCAACCGTTGCCTGTTCGAAGCCGGAAACTCCCGCGCAGCCTGCGCCCGCTGCCGCACCTGCCGCTACACCGACGACCACAGGGCCCGTCGCCGCGCCCGCCGCCGCACCTGCCGCTGCACCGACCACTTCGGGGACGGCCATCGCCAGCGCGCAATTTGGCGGCAACCCGGATTTACGCTGTGACTTGCTGGAGGTGAAGCGCACCAGTGGCGGCGCCCTGCTCGTCCGCTGGAGGCTCGTCCACACCGGCGGACAAGCATCGACCGGCCTGGTCGCCGGGGGGGCGGCAAAGCCTATTTATTACAATTTCGACTGGCAAGATCTCTACTACACGGATCCGGCGGAGAACAAAAAGTACGCTTACCTGACTGATTCCGAAAACAACAAGATCCTGGACATTTTCTGGGGGAACTTCAACGCTGGTGAGCAACACCTGAACTGGGCCAAGTTCCCGGCGCCACCCCCGACCTCAAGCAAGATCACCGTTTACATTCCCAAATTCATGCCCTTTGAAGACGTTCCCGTGGCCCAGTGAGCCCGCAGTCTAGCAAGTAAAGAGGAGGGCGACCGTGATCCGCGCAGGCGTGATCCGCGAAATGACGAGACGTACACTTCTGATTTTTGTCTCGCTCATGGCCGCGTTGTGTGCGCAGCCGACGGCGCACGCTCAGAAGTACAAAATCGACGACGCCATCCCCCCGGGCGCAACCGGAAAAGTGCTCCCCATGCACGGAAAGGTCACTGACCTCAAGGGAGTGAGTTCCGCTATGGCTGGCAAGGTGGACGCCCTGGGCGCCGCTCTCAAAGACCTGGGTGCCCGCACCACTGACACCGAAATCCAAATCGAGCTTGCCAGCGACGTGCTGTTCGACTTCGACAAAAGCGACCTTCGGCCGGTGGCCATACCGAGCCTGCTCAAGGTCGTGACCGTAATACAGTCCTATCCAGCATACGTTTGCACCATCGGTGGCCACACCGACGGCAAGGGTGGCAAAGACTACAACCAGAAGCTTTCCGAGCGGCGGGCGAATTCCGTGAAGACGTGGCTGGTAGGACACGGCGCGTCCAACCAGATGAATACACAGGGCTTCGGCGATACCAAACCGGTAGCCCCAAACCGCAAACCGGACGGCAGCGACGACCCCGACGGACGCCAGAAAAACCGCCGAGTCGAGATCACCTTGAAGAAGCACTAAGAAACCACAAAGGGACAGCCGCCGCTGGCCATGTCGAGCGAAGCTCGACTTTCTTCAAGCTGGACGCAGAAACTACTTGGTCTATAGGGTCTTTACTGTATTTTTGGGCCCGCCAGGTGTGCATAAGCTGTTCAAACTGTGCTATCCGTCCGAAGTCGCTATTTTTTTGTGATCGCACCACAAGCGATGCGATCGCCAGCGTTTCCCGCAGGGTCAGTTTTCATGTCGTCGGCCTTGGCATGAACCACCAGCGCCGTGCCGCCATTGCTAAATAGCGAGTGACTGTCATCCCCGAGAGTTACATCTTTGTTGACAATGCTGAATTTGGCCTTGCCTTTGGCATTGACGGTGAAGTTATTCATGTCGCCGGCGTGGTGGCCTTCGGGATTCTCCAGGCCATGCTTTTTTCCATCGGGATTGAAATGCGGGCCGGCTGACTTGAAATCCGGCGGATCGCACTGGGGCTTTCCGTGGAAGTGGATAGCGTGCACACCCGGCGGCAGGTCGTGCAGGCTGGCTTTTATGGACACGCCCGCCTTTTGGCTCGACAGCACCG
>WNEZ01017176.1_pt1 | contig 16986 bp, 18 predicted proteins | sample 5400521 | NCBI WGS metagenome assembly WNEZ01 (sample SAMN13153339, study PRJNA577476) | soil metagenome | isolation source: 120 cm saprolite under Douglas fir tree site 2 hole 1 replicate 1 | place: USA:California | collected 2015-04-18
CCTCGTGTCTCATGCCCCTGCTCTTCGCATGCAGAAGATGAATATGCAGCTTCACGAGCAGCAAAGGCGGGGTTCTGTCTCGTTCCAGCACTCGTCAGCTTGTCCGTACAGATTTTCCCAACAGAGTCATTTATCGCGCCCATCGCCGATTTATCGGCCCTCGGTGGATGTGATGATGTCCGTATTAAAAAGTTAATCTGCATAACTTGTGACCATCCTTTACTAACCTGATATGATAATTAGGCAGGAGGATTTCAACTTATCAGGAGGAATGTATGGCAACTATGCCAGAAGAGATTCGTTCCGTTGTCGAACGACTCTCGCCTGACCTACAACGGCAAGTGTTAAAGTTTGCCCAAAGACTTGCCCAATCAAATAGGGATGCCGTGCCTTTGCCTGAAACACCACTTCCTCCAGGCACACCGGCTGCTGCTCTACTACGCTTCAAGCTACCGATAGAGGACACTGAGGCCATGGAGCGTGCTCTGGAAGATTGCGAGAGGATTGAGCCAGGTACGTACTAGCTATTTGTGATTGGAGGTTTATATCATGGCCCCGCTATCACCAACCGGAAACTGGATCGGCATACTACTCTTCGTACTCATTGCCGTCGCAGGCATAGCCCTCTTCGGCGTACGCGCTGGAGAACTCATCACGCTGCTCGTGAAAGCGCGGCGCGAGAACCGCACCGACCACATCGACGACCGCATAGGCGGCTTCTTCCTGGTCGTTCTCGGGCAGAGCGGAGTGCTGCGCGATCCCATCCCCGGTATTGCACATTTCTTTACCTTCTGGGGTTTTATTATCATCCAGTTTGGCCTGCTTAATCTCATGCTCAGGGCCTTCAACGTCTCTTTGCCATTCTTCGGTGATAATCACGGTTTCGCGGCCACGCTGGATCTCTTTATCATTTTTGTCGCCATTGCCCTGCTAGTCTTCGCTTTCCGCCGGGCTGTCGTACGTCCCAAGCAGCTCTCCAGTTTTTTGCACGGGCCATGGGATGGCTTGATCATCCTTGGCCTGATCCTGCTGGTGCTCATCACACTCGCCCTCGTCGAAATCTTTGATTACGCGGCCAGTAACGGCGCTTCCTGGTCCCTCTTTGGCGCATGGTTTGGTCCCGCGGTCAGCGGGCCTGGCACAGGCACTGATCTTATCCTGTTCCGTGTCTTCTGGTTTATCCATGTCTCCATCTTTTTCGCCTTCCTTGTCTACCTGCCCCGCTCCAAGCATCTGCACCTGATGGCCACGCCTTTCAACGTCTTCTTCAGCAATTACGCACCCAAAGGCGCATTGCCCCTCATGGAAAACCTGGAGGAGCGCGAAGACTACGGCGTCTCAAAGGCCGAACAATTTACCTGGAAGCAGTTGCTCGACGGCTACGCCTGCACCGAATGCGGTCGCTGCAACACCGTGTGTCCCGCGACTAATACCGGCAAGCCGCTCTACCCCAAAGAAATTATCCTGGGCGTCAAAGAAGCGCTCTTTGCGCACAGCAATGAAATTCTCGGCGAAAATAGCCTGTGGGCCAAAATGAGCGTTGTCGAGGTCAAACCCGACAGGTCTGTAGAGGAGAAAGAAGCACACCACGAACCAATGGTTGGAGGCATTATCTCGACCGAGGCTTTATGGGCCTGCACCACCTGCCGTGCCTGCATGGAGATTTGCCCCGTCTCCATCGAGCACGTGCCCAAGATCGTCGATATGCGCCGCCACCTGGTAATGGAAGAGAGCGACTTCCCCACCGAGGTTACATCGCTCTTCAATAACATCGAGCGCAACTTTAATCCCTGGGAGATCAGCAACGACAGGCGTGCTGAATGGGCAGCCGGGCTGGGTATACCACTGCTATCAGAGAATCCCAATGCCGACGTGCTCTACTGGGTGGGCTGCATGGGCTCCTTTGACAGGCGCAACCAGAAAGTAGCCACCTCCGTAGCCAAAATACTCAAGGCTGCCAGCGTCAACTTCGCCATTCTCGGCCCCGAAGAGTGGTGTACCGGTGATCCTGCCCGGCGTATCGGCAACGAATACCTGTGGCAGATGATGGCGCAGCAGAACATCGAAACCTTGAACGGCTACGGCTTTAACACGGCAAATGCTCTCAATGGTCACGACGGTCATGTTCCAGGCAATGGCGTGGCCGGCGCTGCGCCCAAACATCGCACCATTATCACCGCCTGCCCGCACTGCTTCAACACCATCAAGAACGAGTACCCGCAGCTTGGTGGCGACTATGAAGTAGTACACCACACCGTCTTCATAGACAGGCTGCTGGCCGATGAAAAGATCACCCTTCCCGAGGACTTTGACGAGCGCAAGCTGACCTATCATGACCCGTGCTACATCGGGCGCTACAACGATATCTACGACGAGCCGCGTCGTGTCCTCTCCGTCCTCAACACCAACGGCGTCACCGAGATGCGCCGCCACCGTAACAAGAGCTTTTGCTGCGGCGGCGGTGGCGGACGCGCCTGGATGGAGGAAAAGATCGGCAAACGTGTCAACCAGGCTCGTGTCAACGAAGCCCTGGAAACCGGCGCCGAAGTCCTCGCCGCCGCCTGCCCATTCTGTATCACTATGTTTGACGACGGCATCAAAGGCGTGGAGGCCGAAGACAAGCTGCAGATCGAGGATATCTCCGAAATCGTCGCCCGGGCTATAGAATCGCAATAAGCGCTTCTACTTAGTGGTGAAAGGAAACAGCAACGGAGGAGCAAACAATCACTGAGGCACTACAAGACGCCTGGCTGAGGCGATGGCCTCGCTCGCATACAGCAGTTTATACAGTCGCGAAAGGAGCACGATCATGACCACTCAGGGGAGCACCCCCAGTTTTGCACGAGACATCCAGCCGTTGTTTCGTGCCCGCGACCGAGCCTCCATGAGTCGGCACTTCGACCTCGGGAGTTACCACGATGTCAGCACGCATGCTCAGGCCATCCTTGGACGCCTCTCAAACGGGACGATGCCGTGCGACGGGAAGTGGCCCGAGGAGCAGATCGCTCTATTTCGCAGGTGGGTCGAAGCCGGGATGCCTGCGTAGTGCCTCATAGGCGTTCACTGAAGCACGGCTGTCATCCCTTCGCTTCTCGCAGGGCAGATCCTCGCTCTCGCTCAGGATGACAGCCTCTCATTTGTCATCCCTTCGCTTCTCTCAGCGCAGATCCTTCGCTCTCGCTCAGGATGACAGCCTCTCATTTGTCATCCTGAGCGGAGCGAAGGATCTGCCCTCTGCCTCTCGAGCCAGACCCTGAGCGCAGCGAAGGGTGACACGGTGTATGAGTTACTCACATCGTAACCACGCAGTGGCGGCAATGCCATCCATCACCACCACATCCGGCTTGAGTTCTCGAGCCTTGCTCAGCGCCTCGGCCCCGTCTGCAGCCTCACCGACCACTTCCAATTCCGGGTCATACGAGAGGAACGTCCGCAGTCCCTTGCGCACGACGCTATGGTCGTCAACGAGCAAGATGCGAATCGTCACATGCGCCTCCTTTTGAAAGCGATTTTTGCGCTTACCAAAGTTGTAGATGAAATACTTCGTTTGCCAGATGCGTCTGGCCTCGCCTTCACCTATACTTGCTCTAATACGATGACGATCTCAGTATTCGAGCGGCGGCGTGAGATTGGCGTCCTGCGGTCGATGGGTGGAACCGGCTGGAGAATTGCCAGAGTCTTCTGGATCGAGGGCATGTCACTGGCATCGGTTGCCTGGCTAGCAGCAGTGATCCTGGGTATTCCGGCTGCGTATGCCTTTGTGAGGTTTATTGGGGCGCTCCCTGGCCTTCCCCAGATCCTATTCACCTTTAATCCAATGGCATTGGTCGTGATGTTGATCTTTATCATCGTCATCGCGACACTGGCGAGCTTTGGGCCTGTGCTGAAAGCTTCACAGGTACGTATTGCCGACACCTTGCGCTACGAGTAGGGGCGGCGTAGTCAGGTAGTGAGCAGGAGCATGGAAACGAGAGATTTCCATGCTCCTGCTCACGATCAAAAAATTTCCCGGCACATCGGGATACTGCACCCATCATTGCCACTCGCGGCGGTTACCACATCCATCTCGATCAACCTGATCTCGTCATTGCGGCGATCAAAATCTGCCGGCGTCTCTGGGTCCTTACACAGGTAGGTTTTTTGGAAGCGTCATCGTCTGTCCGTAGGGGCGAGGGAGGCGGGGTTGGGACGGGAGGGCCTTTATGGTCGCCCGCGTCCTGGTCCCTGTGCTCACCTGTGGGGCAACGCGCTCATACCCCCAGCACCGGGCGACCGTAAAGGCCCTCCCCACCACTCCTCACCTCCTTCGCCCCTACGGATGGTGATGAGCTTTTTCTTAGGTTGATACCTACTGGTGGGCCTTTATGGTCGTCCCTAAACAAGCAACATAGTGCAGGTCTTTATGCTAATGCAGTATCCTCAAAGCGGATCGAGAAAAGGGAGATGAGCCTGCCAGTTCCACACAACTCCGCATGCCCCTTCACAGGAGACACTATACACTGGGTTACCGAAAAGGTCAAGTGATTTTGCACTGAGTCGCCGGGCGCATTGAACCTGCACACGGCAGACATGCACAAGCTTCTATCTTTTACTCCGCGATCGTATAAATGAAGTCGAACTCCGACCCCACCGGGTTGCCGCGTGCATGCAGCAACATTGATCCTTCTGCCCCAAGGTATACACCCGTCCCCCCGGTAATCGTCAGTGTCGTATCGGTGCCATCATCAAAAAAAGGCCCCTCGACAGTGATCTGCCCATGCGCCAGGAACACCGTCCAGAAGCACTCCCATTCAGTCTTACCGGTCGCAACAGTCCGAATACAGTGGCCATTGTCCACGCCGACCTGGTGGGTATCAGCTGCATTGAAGACGGGGTTATGGAAGCCCAGCACATCACCTAGCGACATATTTGGTGGATGAAATTCCTGCACCGTATCCGTGATTGCATGCTCAACAACGTGAACGACCTTCTGCTGATCCGCGCTGGCAGAAGAAGTAGTGACATGCAGGGTAAAGAACACACCTGCCAATAAGCCAACCAGGAGCGAGACAACCGCCGTGATAACCAGAGACTTCTTCATCGTTTCTTCCTCCTTGAATGAAATAACTGTAATACCTATTGCAAAATCACTTGACGTCTTAGGTTTTCCCTGATACACTGATCCCTGCTGTACGGCTGGCGGAGGGGAGGCCCCCAACTCTTCTTTATTTCGATCCGTTTGAGGATACTGCACTATCAAGAGCCACAACGCCGGTTGGAAATACATCGAGGGTTATACAGGTAAACCGCTGGCCAACCGTCCCCAATGGCGCCGTAGAGCATTCAGAGAGCGCTTGCTCCTACGTTGAAGTGTAAGGCTCAGCTAGTATATTGTCAATGGAGAAACCAACTACAATCTGGCAGGCGCTCATAACCCTCCTTACATAGAGGCCCCACCTGACTTGAAGCATCGCCTCACCTGTGAAAACCCCCAGACTGCACCACTCATGTTCCACTCTATAAGAATAGCACATCCAAATAGCCTATTCTTTTTGTAAATGAACTTGCAAGAGTTTATAATCGCATGGTCTACCCAATGTTTTTCTAAACCTTCTAATGCGGGGTTAAAGTAGAGATGAGGAAGGATATCTTATAGGTGATTACTCCCACCACTTCATCCACTTTAGTGCAGCTATAAGCAACTGGAGAATTCTTCGCATGATTCCGCATTCCCTGCGGGAATTTCATGTACACTGCTTTTCAGGAGGTGTAAATCATGCCAACGTCGGATGCATACAATAAAACTGACCGGCTACATCAGATACAGTTGCTCTTCTGGAATAATCCAGGCAAGCGCCTTCGCACCAGTGAAATCGCGGTAAAACTGGAAGTAAGTGAAGATACTGCTCTCCGGTATCTTACAGAGCTGTCCTCCACTGGCCGCCTTCCTGTAAATAAAGATGGCTGGTACTGGCAGCTAGCACAAGGCGCAAAATTTGAGTTGTTACCGATGAAGTTAAATCTATCGGAGGGTACTGCACTCTATCTCGCAGCCCGCTTACTTACACAGATTCATGACGAACATAACGAGCACGTCCTATCGGCACTGAGTAAGCTTATTAGCGGCATGCCAGCCACAATTGCACCATATCAACGAGCGATTGTAGAACTGGCGAGAGAAAGACAAAAAGGGCAGCAGGATAAGTCAGTAATTTTCGAGTCTTTAGCGCTCGGATGGGCAACCCGGCGCAAAGTGCGACTCGTATATACCCCTCCACATCGCAGAACCTTCGAGTGCCAATTCTCACCCTACCTGCTTGAACCGTCAGCTATCGGGCGCACCTTCTATGGCTTGGGTTATAGTAACCCACCTGGCGCTCTACGTACCTACAAAATGGAACGTATCGAGCATGCAGAACTGCTGAAAGAAACCTTTGAGATACCAGCGGATTTTGATGGTCCTGCACTTCTCTCCAGAGCCTGGGGCGTGATGTATGGGGATGAGGAACCTGTGGAGGTGCGATTACGCTTCAGTCATTGGGTAACGAAGCGCGTCAAAGAAACGATGTACGACGATCAGCACGTATGTATAGAATAATGACTCAGGAATCTAGTGCCTTAGACGAACCCGATATAGATCTGTTCAATAGTTTTTTTGGAGAGTAAGCTATGCCAGCGGAAAAACGGCAGCCTCGCCCATTTCAGCATGAGGTTCTCAAACTCATCGCAAGAGGAAAGAATATCATTTTACAGGCTCCTACAGGCGCAGGTAAAACAGATGCAGCACTTTTGCCATTTATACAAAATCTAGAGCATGGTGGTAATAATCTCCCATATACTTGTCTCTATGCTACGCCCATGCGCGTTTTGTCAACCCAGTTTTATGAGAAGTATCGCACTCGTATTACTGATATCGACAAGGTGAGAGGAACTACATTAGCAAGACCATACGAATATTTCAAACGAAATCCTATTTCTATCCAGACGGGCGAGCAGCCAGACGATCCACAATTCGAGTCAATACTCACGTTTTGTACGATTGACCAACTGCTTGCCAGCTTTTTAGGAATTCCCTACGGAGTTGATGGTCGTCGGGCAAACATCAATGTCGGCGCAATTGTTAGCTCTTTTCTTGTCCTCGACGAGTTTCACCTATACCCTCTGGTACGAAATGATACAAGTTGTTTTGGAGCGCGTACAACAACACTGTCAATGTTGCGCCTTTTGCAATCAACCACACGATTTATCCTTATGACTGCGACATTTTCTACCACACTGCTAAACAAATTGAAAGAATTGCTCGATGCAGAAATTGTTCCCATCACCTATGAGGATTTGTACATCGTCTCTAATGGTCGAGAACGCACATTTGAAATAGCTTCTTCTAGTATGGATGTGGAGACTATTTTAGATAGTCATGATAGATGCTCATTGGTCATCTGCAACACAGTACAGCGGGCTCAAGAAAAATACTGGCAAATGAAGGATCGAGCCGAGAAACGGGGAATAGAGGTAGTCTTGTTACATAGTCGTCTCACCTCTGCTGATCGTACGTTCCGATCAGGCCATATTATGCATGAATTGGGACAGGCTTCCAAAAAATGGGACGGTGATATTCGCTACGGATGGAAGAATGGTGCGTATTACGGCAAGAATATTATTGTGGTAGCAACCCAAGTCGTCGAGGTTGGGCTAGATATTTCCGTGCAAACACTGCATACCGAGCTTGCACCAGCTAATAGCCTTATTCAGCGTGCCGGGCGCTGCGCGCGGTTTGCACAGCAAAAAGGGAAAGTAATCGTCTACCCTCCGCGAGATGCAGAAGGACGAGAAATTAGTAGCCGCCCCTATGACAAACCCATTTGCGATAAAACATGGGAAGCATTACATGATGTAGATAAACACATTGTTGGTTTCAAGGAAGAGCAGGTACTCATAGATGCTGTACATACTGAGGAAGATAGATCACTACTCGAGAGGTATGATAGCAATCATGGTCATATTACGAAAAGTATCTTTACGAGCTTAAACGAATATAAGCGCGGCATTGCAACTTCGCTTATTCGTGACATAGCACAGGTGCACATACTCATTCACAATCATCCTAATGAAGCCATTAAAGAAGACCCTTGGAAGTGGCAAAGTTTTACACTCCATCCCGACTCGTTGGCTGGACATTGGCAGGCTTTGCAGAAACGAGCAGTCGAATTAGATTTGCCGTGGGTGTGCAAGCAAGCTGTAGCTATCCAGGTCAATGACACACCAGAGAATGATCCTGAGGCCGATAACAAACTGAAGACACAGTACAAGTGGGTCGATATCCCTTCTTCTGGTACGTTTGATACGATTGCTGCCAGCCTAAGAGATGCATTGATGGTTGTGTTGCCCAGCCAACTCGCTATCTATCACGATGAACTCGGGTTTATGTTGCTAGATGACAGTATAAAAGTTGATACAAACAGCTACCAAAGTGCCATCCTCTCAGAAAAGAAAGGCAGTAAGCCGACATATGAGGCGCTGAAGCACCAGAGCTACCAGGAACATATTAGTGGTTTGGTGGAGGCTTACGATCGTAGTATCAGGCCAAGCATTCAATATGTAATACGCCGCTTGGAAAAACTGACTGGATTATCGATTGATACTATTGACCAGGCAATCCGACTAGCTATAGCATGTCACGACCTCGGTAAACTCGGTCAGCAGTGGCAACAATGGGCATGGGATTGGCAGATACTGCTCTTTAAGGAGCAAGGCTGGCCTTCCCTTCCCGACCAACCCTACTTTTTCGCCAAGACAGACTTTGATCATAACTCACCTGGACACCGAAAATTGCGAGCAATGATGAAGTTGAAGCGCCCTCCTCATCACGCCTGTGAGAGTGTGGCGCTAGGTATGGAATTGATAGCTGCAAGCTTGGTCGTAGAAGATGATGATAAGAGAGAGATGCTCTTGCGGGCAGTTTGTGGAGCTATAGCTCATCACCATACCCCTGACGCTCACGAATATGGTCCTATTCGCTTAAAGCAGAGTGCAGCAGTAGTAGTAAAGGAGGCTTTGGAACGGGCAAAAGAACAAGCATCATGGATATATGATCTTTCACTTCTTGAAACATCCGAACTGGAGGGAGATGATCTGTCACCCACAAATACGCCTGCTCTGATAACGCGCTCTAAACAAGGACGTTTACATGAACCAGAGACATGGCTTTACTTTGTCATCGTCCGCGCATTACGTTTAGCAGATCAACGTGCAGGCAAGTTTGTCTAGATATAGCAGGGGAGTCTTGTCATTAGTATCCTGGAAACGGATCGAAGTAGATGTGACAAGACATGGCTTGCAATATATATCTTGCAGTACCCTTATTCGGGTCGTATGTGCTAAGTATAGCATATGCGTCGGCATACTTGACAAGAGATATCGATCTGTCTATACTAGCAATATGATTGTTTATACCCATATACATTGCTAGCAAAGGAATGCCAATGCGTTATCGCGTCCAGTTATGGCGCACATCAGTTTCTCGAAAAGCTGATGTGGAACATGTAGTGCGTGCATTGAATGTGGAAGATGCAATTTATTCTCTGATGAAAACCCTTGATTGGGGATATGCTAGCTCAGCACTGGCTTACCCTGTAGACAAGGAAGCAGAGAACATCTCCCCAGAGAATTGGCGACGAAGAGTGAGATGCAGAATTTCTGGAAAGGCTTCCTGTATCACAGACAACTTCTGGCATAGCCCGTTGTCAATGTAAAAGCACAGCCCCCGCTGATCTACAACCTCGTGCATAAGCTTGTAGATCAGCAGAGACTCATATGAGGACTGCTAAGCAAGCAGTTAGATTCAATTATTTTCTAAGGACGATATATGGAAGCAAAGGTTTTTTACATCGCCAAGTCAAGTAATACCTCGGCGGATACGTTGTTAGCGGTCGGTTTTGCCTCACTGCTGGGCTATATTTATCGTGAGATATACGGAACAGATGATGGAATCTTCATCCAAGATGCAGGTCCATACTATGAGATCACCTTACCTTTGCCTATCGATACCTGTAACTTACCGCGATTACGAGATATGCCTGTTCTACTCCCGCTTGACTCTGAGAAGCAGCGAGAGAAGCAGGGAAAGAAAGGGAAAGGGGAAAAGCTTGATGGTTTCAACTATGATACAGAAATAGATAAGAGCAAAAGCCATCGTGAGCGTGTGAAAAATCTATCTCCGCATTTGCAAACTGCAGATGCACGTTTGAGGAGAGAGCCCGGCCTGGAAGAGATTATCCCTGATGAGCCAGACACAAGATTAGCTCATTACCAGGCTATCAGTCAGATGAAAATTGCTAGCAGCTTCAATGAGCTCGCACTGCGTTGGAGAGAATTAACTGAAGAGCAGATACAGTTACATATGGACTTACTCTTCAAGCTCTTTAGCAATCCTGATAACGATGTAACGGAGGCAGAGACGACGTGGCAGAATCTAGCAAGAGAACAGAAAATACCTGGCAAGGTCCGCGTCACAGCACTCCAGATCGTGAATCCTACGGCAGGCAAAGGAGCAAATCGAACAAAGGCAAGTGAACTCGCTGTCGGGAACCAGGAGAGTTTCTGGATACTCGAATTACTGAAATTCAAAGGCTTTATGGATACAACCGCGCCGCTCGTCATCAAAGAAAGTAAAGACCGTAAAATCTATGTACTACAGCCAAAGAGAATCGAACTCAACAAATTACAATATATGATGAGTGAGTTCCGTGCTGTCTTCTGGTCTACCTCTGCGATCAAGCTTGATATTGTAGCATCCTTACGTCTCAAACAGATATTTGTAAAGCATTATCAAACACTGTATCGTCATCACAAGCGCAGACAGTCGCTGAGCAGTATCGCTCACGGTTTTGAAGTGACTTTCTACAAAGACATGGGCAGTGCTTATGCAACGATGAATATAGCCTCAATCAATCTCCCAGCATGGCTCCCCGATATGGACAGCCAGGAGAATGTGAAGGCGGCCGAAGCATTACTGGAAGAACATTTAGAGGTCATTCAGCACATCCGTAATAGCAAGGTAAAAGGAGAGGAGGGATCCGAAGAGTACGAACTTCTACGCTTCTACCGCGATTTTCTCTCAGGACACGGTCTAAAGCCATTCTGGAAATTCACTACCGCCTATAGCAGTTACCTCATTAGCCAGCGTGAAAGCGAAAAAAATCCCAAACGCTGGATTCGGCAATTAAGTTACAAAGGATTGGAGATATTGATTATGCATGACCAGACCAGCAATGGAGATTTGACAGAGATTATTCAGAGCAAAGGATTCCAGCATATCGCAGATGCTATCCGGCGTTCAACCGTCTTCGCGCAGTATCGACGCAGCCAGTTTGATGATCGGACCTACGAGGTCCGTTATGGGCTGGGCCAGGAACTCAAGCGAAAAGCACGATATAACAAAGAGTTTCTCGTGGCCCTTTCTGAGTTTTTGTACGAATATGAAGCCGAGACTGCGCGAGAAGATGAAAAGGCCGCCAGGGATATTGCAAATAAGAGTGGCCGTGTTCGCCCATTGACCGCACAAGACCGTGCTGCACGTAATCTTCGCTATACAACAAGCGAAGACGATCTGAAAGAAATTGTAGTCCTTGTAAATAAGTACGGCTCTGAATTGGTTGGCTCTTTACTTGTGGCATTTGGCTACTCTTTCAAGAGTGTCCCACACATTACTTTGGATGAAGCTAACGAGGTTTCTAGTTTGAATACAGTTGGGTAAATCTGCCCGCTATTAGTTCACCAACATAGACAAAGGAACATAACTAATGAAAACTTCCATCGCATCCCTCTCTATCGCGGCCCGTGCCACACTCAACATGCATAGTCTCAACAACGAAGGTGGTGAAGGCAATCAGATTCAGACACGTATGGTCGATATCGTCGATCACAATGGAGATATGCTCAAGCATGTACTGATGGAGCACTATTATCAGCTAGCTCGTGGGCAACACCTCGCCCTCTGTCAGAGTTGTCAACATTTTAATGCTAACCGTATTAATGCTGATAAGGACTTTATCAAGCGCACCGAAACCGATAAAGTAAGTGATGCTGATTTCATCGATCAGATGCTTCAGACCTGCGCTATTGATGATGTGGCTGGTATCCTGGTGACCGAGAAACGTTCACTACCACGCAAATCTATCACCGAGTTTGGCTGGGTGCTGGGCCTGCCAGACAGAGTAAGTACGAGTAGCTACTTTCACGCCAAATATGTCGCTGAACGCAGTTCCGAGAAACGTGCTGAGGATGCCGAGGGCCAGAGAACCGGGGCAAATCTAGGGCAGAGTATCTTCCATCGTCCGGCGTCCAGCGGCATCTACGCGATTGTCTGCCACCTGGAACTGGCCCGTATCGGCTACAATGACATCAAACAATCCTACGCTATCGATGAGGCTGAGCGCCAGCAACGTGCTTCTCTACTGCTGGAGAGTATCCTCTACACCTTCATTGAACTCAACGGAGCGATGCGCTCAACACAGCTTCCTCATCTTGTCGCGCTAGAGGGAGTGCTTACCACCAGCACTGGTGTGATACCTGCTCCGTTAATCAGTCCATTGATAGGCGGCAGTGATGATAATGCCACATATCGAGAGCAGATGAAAGACATTGTAATTGCTCTCAACGGCGAGCAGGGTGAAAGTGTAAAGATGGTTCCTTTCGATACTATTAGCGGCTTTGCCACACAGATGCGTACATTAATCGACTCGAGCTTACCTTTTGCATTAGCAGCCGGGCGATAACTTACCGGAGAGAGGTCTACTATGTGGATTGTCGCACAGTACCTGCCCGTGGCTCCTTTTTCGCTCAAGCCAGCGGCAGCAACCTCATCGGGGGGCAAGACGCTTCTTGCTCCCACACCCTATGCGATCAAAATGGCGCTACTGGATGTTGCTATCCGCACCTTAGGGCTTGCCGAAGGAGAGCGTCTTTTTCCTGACCTGCGTGATCTTTCTATCTCCCTTGCTATGCCAATGGACCTGGTGGTAATCAAAGGTTTCAGTAAGATTCAGCGTCCACTGAAGGACAAGGGAGATGAGCAAAAAGCGCTAGAAGCGCAAGCGCGGGGCCATTGGCCCATGCAGCCTACAATCGCCTATCGTGAGTATGTCTATTACCGAGATGCCTTTCAGCTCGCTTTAACATCTTCGTCTAAAGAGAGACCTTTGCCGTCAGAACTGCATCACCTACTCACTTGCATCAACTACTTTGGCAAGCGCGGAGGTTTTGTACAGATTGAAGGACCTCCACAGCGCATGGAGCAGTTGCCTGACGGCCAGTTCATCGAGTTAACACCAGATGCTTTACGCCCGTTTTACAATGATGGAACGCTGCAGGTGCTCGATGATTGTGGGGAAAGTTTAACGTTTCAGCGAGCCAACATTTATAGCGCTGAGCGCATTACCGTTGGTAAAGAGCGTGTGCTGCGTCATGTTATACTGCCCTATCGACTGATTCGTTCCAGCCGGAGCTATAGCTGGTACCAGCGCATCTCGGAGGAGCAGTGATATGGGATCTCTGGTTTCACATCATTTCCTTTTTACAACAGAGGTAGTTAGCCCACTCGAACTAGACGAGCACAGCGGTTCCGCACTGAGGGGGAGTTTTTTCGATGCAGTCTGGACACGCTTTTGCAATAATAAAGCTGCCCTAACCTGCGCAGCCTGTCCTCTGCATACCATGTGTCCTGTTAGCGCCCTGGTAGCTCCACTGCGTGAGGAAAATGAGCGAGGGCGAGATATTCCCCGTCCCTATGTGATCCTCCCTCCGCTAGGAGGCAAAAAACTCTACGAACCGGGAGCGCAATTGACCTTCGGCATCACGCTCTTTGGTAACATCGTGCAGCTTTTCCCATATATCATTCTGGCAGCCAGTGCTCTGGAGTCAAAAGGCCTGGGGCGCAGGTTAGATGAGAATCGCGGGCAACGTGGAAGGTTCAGGATCAAGCAGATTGAATCATATAACCCAATCAGTGCTGAACGGCAAGTTGTCTATCAAGAAGAGAAACCAAAGGTCGGTATTCCGACTCTCTCAGTGACATCAGCAGACGTAGCAACAAGAGCGGCAACACTTTCAACCAGGGAGATAACACTCGACTTTCTCACACCAACACGCATTGTGTACAAGGAAAAATTGGTGCATCATGCAGCATTTGGTCCTTTGATATTGCGTCTACTAGAAAGGTTGACCGCACTAGAGCAGGCGTATGGTGATGAAGAAGGTCAGAGTCCTACGAACTGCTGGCGAGAGCTGGCCCAGCTCGCAGCAAATGTGCAATGTGAACGTGATGATACACGATGGGAGGAGCTGCGCAGCTATTCCAGGCGCATACGTCAAACGACGCCCATTGGCGGTCTTGAAGGGCGGGCAACCTTTACCGGCGATCTTGCGCCATTTCGTGAACTGCTGGCCTGGGGGGAACTCATTCATGTTGGTAAAAATATAGTGAAAGGGAACGGATGGTATAGGATCGAAAATTAGTTATTGTTATCTACTTCGTCGAAGCGTCGATACTGTGTTCTAAAAATCACCGGAAGATTCCGTATTCTCTGCGGAATCTTTTTCTATACTTGCTCATAGATGCATTGGTTAGTAATACACAGTATAAAGGAGCAAGTATGGAACTGATCGTCGAGGGCCGGGGCTTTTTCGTGGGGAAGCACCAGGGGAGACTACGTGTCACTCACGAACATAAGACCGTGACCGAAGTCCCACTGATCCACCTGGACCAGGTAATCGTCATCGATAGCGGTGTCTCTATCTCCAGTGATGTGGTTCGTACCTGCGTTGAAGAAGGTATCCCCATTCATTTTATCAGTCAATCGGGGCGTGCCATTGCAGGACTGTACTCGGCTGGACTTACCGGGACCGTTTTAACCCGCAGAGCGCAATTAATGGCCTATGAGGATGCCAGGGGTGTAGCTCTTGTCAGGTCATTTATAACAGGGAAACTGGAGAACCAGGCCAATCTCTTGCGTTACATGGCAAAGTATCGCAAAGAAACCGACCAGGCGCTCTACAAAGAAATGATGCTGGTGGCAATAGAGATGCGAGACCATCTCTATGAACTGGAGCAATTAACAGGTGAGAAGATCGAGGCCATCCGCGAACAACTCCTCTCGGTCGAAGGCCGCGCCGCCCAGCGCTACTGGAATACGATTGCCCGCATTATACCCGCCGAGCTAGAGTGGCCTGGTCGAGAAACACGAGGAGCCATAGATCGCTTTAACTCGGCATTAAATTACGGCTATGGTATTCTCTATTGCCAGGTGGAACGAGCGCTAACACTAGCTGGTCTCGATAGCTATGGCGGCTTTCTACATGCTGATCGACCAGGAAAACCGAGCCTCGTGCTAGACCTGATTGAAGAATTTCGTCAGGCAGTGGTTGATCGCACAATCATAGGTCTGGTCAATAAGCACTTCGCTATCGAGCAGGATGAAGATCACCGCTTAACCGAAGCGACACGTAAGAAACTGGCGGAAAAGGTGTTGGAGCGCTTGGAGAGTAGCGAACTCTATGAGAAGAAGCGGCAGGCACTCCGCTTCATTCTTCAAAGCCAGGCACGTCACCTGGCCCTATTTGTGCGTGGTGAACGAGAACGATACGAGCCATTTGTGGCAGGATGGTGAACTGCCATGCGTTGTCTGCTCATCTACGATATTACCCATGATGGCATACGTACCAAAGTTGCTGATGCTTGTCTGGATTACGGTCTGCAGCGTATTCAGTACAGCGCATTCATGGGAGAACTCAGTTGGACACATCAAAAAGAACTGCTCTTGCAGATCAAACGACGGATTGGCAAGCATGATGCCAACGTGCAACTCTTCCCCCTTGACGAGAAAAGCTGGACAGGTCGCCGTGTCATCAAACAGAAGAAAGAGGAATAAACACATGTCAGACTGGTTGCTGGAGGTAACTGATCTCAAACAATATACCTGTTGTCCACGTATCGTCTACTACCGCTACTGTCTTCCCAGGATTCGGCCCATCACCTATACCATGGAGGAGGGAATACGCTGCCATGAAGAAGAGGAAACCCGCGAGGAGCGCCGGAGCCTGCGCAACTATGGATTGACCAGCGGAGAACGAATATATCGTCTTCCTCTCCAGTCCAGGAAGCTGGGGTTGACTGGCCGCGTAGACCTGGCAATTGCAACACCATCACGCGAGGCTCCTGGTGCTAAAGCAATCGTCGTCGAGTACAAACTCTCCGAACAGAAAGCCGGGTCGCACTTCACGTTACAATTAGCGGCTTATGCTTTGCTTATAGAAGAGGCCTGGGGATTGCCTGTCGATCAAGGGTTTCTGTATTCAATTCCCTTGCGAAAAGCAGAACCCGTAGCGATCACACAACACCTGCGGCGCAAAGTAATTCAAACGGTAGCGCAGATCCGGCAAATCGTAGAAAGCGAGATCATGCCTTCACCCCCAGGTTCATTGCGGCGCTGCGTGACGTGTGAGTTTCGGCGCTTTTGCAATGACGTTGTCTAACCACTCCTGCTAAAAATCTGCGTTTATGGACGCGGGATTCGCAAATCGTGTATGAAGTTGATAAGTAATCCATAATTCTGCTCATTTCAACCAAGCATGTGTCGCATTTTGTGCTCAAGGTAGGTAACATTCACATCGCAAATGCCCCCTCCTGGCTAGCAAAAGTGAAATTGCGAGCAAGAGTGCTTGCTTGTCCATGTTAAAATGTAGAAAGGCACAAATTCAACGCAACTGGAAGCACAAGAAAGCCCATTTCGTGGCTTGCGAGTCGAAAAATGGCAATAACCTTCGACTCGCAATCTCGGTTGCATTAGGTTCGACCCGTCTGAGGGTACTGCAAGGCAGTCCTGGCCTTAGCTGCAGGCATCCTAGCTGCCGTTGCATTAGGTTCGACCCGTCTGAGGGTACTGCAAGAGATTGGCACGGTTGAGCGAGAAGAACGGGTTATAGAGTTGCATTAGGTTCGACCCGTCTGAG
>WNEZ01019479.1_pt1 | contig 16984 bp, 12 predicted proteins | sample 5400521 | NCBI WGS metagenome assembly WNEZ01 (sample SAMN13153339, study PRJNA577476) | soil metagenome | isolation source: 120 cm saprolite under Douglas fir tree site 2 hole 1 replicate 1 | place: USA:California | collected 2015-04-18
ACGTTTTCCGGCGTCGGATTCTTACTCGACTTGGCCAATCCGATGCCCGGCCGGATCGCACACATCGTTTTCTTGGTTTTCATGGGTGGCGCGATCGGTGTTGTCTACGGCTTTTGCTTCATGCGGGCGCCTAAGCTTCTACCGGTCCTGGTAGCTGTGCATGTCGTCCTAGCTCTCGTACTTACCCCTCATCTGGGATCGCTCGCCGTGGACTGGGCCCAGGTCGCTAGCACAGCAGCTGGGGTTGATGTAATCGGGTGCCTCTTTGCCATCTTACTCGGGTATGTTTTCTTCGTTCGATTCGTCAGAAAGCAAGGTCTGCACTATTTTCGGGTCCAGACGGAGATTGAGCTTGCCGAACAGATACACCGCAGCCTGGTGCCTCCGATCGTTCGGCACACCTCACAGGACGAATTCTATGGGGTGTCAGCTCCCAGCGGGGAAATGGGTGGCGACCTGGTTGATTTGGTGCAAGACGGCGACAAATGGATTGCTTATCTGGCAGATGTTTCCGGCCACGGCGTGCCGTCCGGCGTATTGATGGCCATGGTCAAGAGCGCCGTGCGCATGAGGCTCGCCACTTCATCCGAGCCACAGGTGCTCCTCGAAGATTTGAACCGCGTCATCTCGGAATTGATTGCGGCGGAGATGTTTGTGACGCTGGCATTCGTGTCGCTAGGGAAGTCGAATGATCTCCACTTCGCGACTGCGGGTCACCTGCCCATTCTCCACTTCCGCAGCGCCACTGGATCGGTCTGCGAACTTTCCACTCCCAATCCACCCATTGGAATCTTCAAAGGGCAGAAGTTCGCGAGTTCTCACGTGGAATTCTCAAGCGGCGATATCGCGGTTCTCTTGACGGACGGGCTGACCGAAGCCGCAAATGAGAACGAGGAAGAGTACGGGCTCGAAAGAGTCAAACAACAGGTGACGAAACATTCCGAAGAGTCGCTGAAGGTTCTTTGCGAAATGCTTCTGGGGGAGGCGAGGAAGTTCGGAAAGCAAATGGATGACCAGAGTGTGCTATTGGTGAGGCGTCTTTGAGCATCCCAATTTGCTTTTCCGTGGATATGATCCGTTTCCGTCGATGACCAGCCATTTGAACCGCTCTTGGCGAGGCATGTTAGGCTGTGCCCAAAGGCAAGTCCGGGTGGGCTTATATTAGGTGAATTTGCGTCGAACCTAATTTATATTGATAAATGCGCTTGTCGTCATTCATTCCCTGGTTGTCGGGGATGCCCACCTAAGCCCGTGATAGTCGGTAACATGGGAACGATCTCCAAATTCCTAGCCCGATCTTATAACATCGCTCTCCGAGAAGCTGATCGGAGACCACATGGATGTGCACTTGATCGACGGAACGTACGAATTGTTCCGCCATTTTTTCGCAGTGCCCTCCACAACAGATTCGAACGGGCAGGAGATCGGTGCGGTACGGGGTGTCCTGACCTCCGTTTTGTCCATGATCGAGGGCGGTGCAACTCACATTGGAGTTGCAACCGATCACGTCGTGGAGTCATTTCGAAATGATTTGTATCCCGGATACAAGACGAGTGAAGGCGTGCCGCCGGAGTTGCTCTCGCAATTCCCCATTCTCGAGGAAGCACTGGAAGCAATGGGAGTAGTGGTGTGGCCAATGGTCGATTATGAGGCGGACGATGCGCTCGCCTCTGCTGCCGACAAAGCAGCCAAGGATGACCGCGTGAAGCAGGTGCTCATTTGTACGCCGGATAAAGATCTCGGTCAGTGCGTGGTAGGCAGACGAGTTGTTCAATTGGACCGCAGGCGTGAAATCGTGCGCGATGAGCCCGGAGTCGTGGCGAAATTCGGAATAAAGCCGCAATCCATTCCGGACTTCCTGGCTGTCGTCGGAGATACCGCAGATGGCTTCCCGGGTTTGCCGGGATGGGGCGTAAAGGCCGCGGCTCTTACCCTATCTCAGTATCCTCACCTTGAAAGCATTCCCAAGGATTGGCGAGAATGGCATCCGTCAATCCGGAGAGCCCGATTGCTGTCCGAATCGCTGCACAATTCGTGGAGCGAGGCCTTGTTGTTTCGCACTCTTGCAACCCTGCGATTGGATGTGCCCGTATTTGAGAATGTCGAGGATCTTCGTTGGAAGGGACCGCGCCCGAGCTTTGAGGACTACTGCCGGCGAATGAGGTCTCGCGATCTGCTTGCTCGCATACGCCCTCTCTCTGAGCGACAGTGAGCCCAGAACTCCAGGCGCAATTAAAACGCGATCATGCGGGGCGTGCTATCACCGTTCACGTCCACTGTTACCGGAATCGTTCCAGAATCCAACGTTTTCATTTCATTAGGGTTAGCTTTTGAGCGAAAGCAGATTCCCCGATTCGTTGGAAACGTTAGTAGTTAGAAGAAATGGACGGAGTTGTTGGAGTCGAGTGTCGTGCGCCCAAGGCAGGCGCGCTACCAGGCTGCGCTACGCCCCGACATGAAGTGCACTATTGATTCTAAAGCACTTTCCAACTTGCTCCAATCCAAACGACCTCGAAAAGCCTCGCAGTACTAGCGGCGTACCATTGAGGACGTCGGTACGAGATTGATATTCTGAAGTCACCAGCGCCTATCCTCAAGGCCCCTAAGGTATGTCTGTACAAAGGCAGCGAGTCATGGATGCCGAAAAACTCCGCGTCGCGCGGGACAAACTTACACGCGTGTTCCGCTATCTGGAAGCACTGAACCAGCACCGCAATCCGGCGAAACGGCAGATCCGCGAGCAGCCTTGGAATCTTCCGCTGCGCGACCTTCCCGAGCATTCCTCCATTCAGCGGGGCGTAGGCAAAACGGGTTCTGCGAAATCAAAAAACGGGAACAGCCAGAGTTCAGAAGACGGCGGCGCGAACTGCGTATTGAAAGTGCAGCGTCCGCGGCTGAGTCGCCCACCGGAACCGCCCGGCGACATTGCCGCTTGGCTCGAAGACGGATGGGACGATCCGTCGAACACTGTCGCTGTCGAGGAAACGCGGGAGGACTCCGACAATCGCGCAGAGCCGAGGATTGCGAAGTTCGCTGACGATCCGGCCAGAACCGCGAGCCTGGACCGCTGGAAACTTCTGCGCGAGGAGTGGGTGAAATCGGAAAAGCCCGCTCGCGCGGCGATGAAAATCTTCGAGACGTTTTACGCGCTCTACGGCCGCATCGACCGCGAAGCGGAACGCGTAGAACTCGTCCTGGGCGACGGCATCTTGAGCTGGCGCCGGACGGAAGGCGGCATCTCTCATCCGATCCTCCTCCAACGCCTGCAATTGCAGTTCGACGCATCCGTACCAGAATTCACACTTTCCGAAGCCGACCATCCCGTTGAACTCTATTCCGCATTGTTCCAGTCGATGAACGATGTGGATGGGCGCGCGATCGGTCGCTGCCGCGAGGAACTGGAGGAAGGAGGATTCCATCCTCTGATAAATGGTTCCACCTCCGGTTTTCTGAAACGGTTGGTGGTGCTGCTGTCTCCACGGGGAGAATTTCTCGAAGATCGCGCCCCGAACGCCCAGACAAGCGACCCGTGCATTGGGCGCGATCCGGTGCTCTTCCTGCGGGCGCGCACCTTGGGATTCGCCGCTGCGATTGAGGGCATCCTTGCGGACCTCCGCACGCGCGAAGATCTGCCGTGGTCACTCCTGAATATCGTTGGAGAAGAATTGCCGATTTCCGGCGCCGGAGATGCGAATCCAGCGGCGGACGGTTCCGTTCAGACAGAGGGTGAAGTGCTGTTGAGCAAACCCGCGAATCCTGAGCAGATCCGAATTGCACAGCAACTTGAGGAGCACGGAGGCGTTTTGGTGCAAGGCCCTCCAGGCACAGGAAAGACACACACCATCGGGAATCTTGTCGGACATTTGCTCGCCCAGGGCAAAAGCGTTTTGGTCACCAGCCACACGACAAAGGCACTGCGCATGGTGCGTCATCATATCGTTTCCGAGTTGCGTCCGTTGTGCGTCAGCGTCCTCGAGAGCGACTTGGACAGCAGGAAACAGCTCGAGAGTGCCGTGGGATCGATCGCGGAACGACTATCGCGTGCCGACGCGGGCTCGCTCGAACTGGAGGCAAAGAAACTGGAGTCCGAACGGATGGACCTCCTAAAGAAGCTCGATGAAATCCGGAATCAACTGACAGAGGGCCGCGCCGACGAGTATCGAGAGATTGCGATTGCCGGAAAATCTTGGGCGCCAGCCGATGCCGCCCGGCAGGTGGTGCGGGAAAAAGAAGCGCACGGCTGGATTCCGGGCCCCGTCGCTGCGGTGGCACCGCTGCCTCTTCTTCCGGGTGAACTGGCCGATCTTTATCGCACGGGCGTATCGCTTTCCCGGGAAGACGAGCAGGAACTCTCCGGTCATCTTCCAGAGCTTCACGATCTTCCCAGAGCGGAAGACTTTGAAGCCAGCGTGAGTGAGCGCAATCGCCTCGGCATGGAAGATCTCGATTTGCGCTCTGACCTTTGGGAGTCCAGTGCCGCGCAGGGCTCGCCCGAAGAAATAGAAGGTCTGGCGGCCGCACTGGCCCAAGCGGTCGAATCGCTCTCCGGCAAAGACAAATGGAAACTCGCCGCAGTTTACGCCGGCAAATACGGCGAGGTCCACCGGCAACCCTGGGACCAACTCGTCAGCCTCGTGCGGCTGGTTCATCGCGAAGCGGCAACCGCTCAAGAATCATTCGTCAAGTACGGTCCGGAGAACTCCGGCGATTCTGCGGTAAAGGAACAGGAACGCATCGCCGGTGAAATCCTCGCGCATCTTGAGGGTGGCGGCAAGTTGGGCTCCTTGACCCTGTTCACGCACAAGTCGTGGAGTCAATTCCTGGAACAAACGAAAGTGAACAACGTGCGTCCGCGCGTGCCCGAGCATTTTCGTGCCCTGCGCCAATTCTTCCGGCTCAAGGGCCTTCGGGAGGATCTCGGTGCGCGATGGGATCGCCAAGTAGCGACGCTCGGCACTCCCCATTCAAACGAAATAGGCGACGAGGTCGAGAAGACGCTGATGCAGTATTGCGACTCTATCGAAGACTGCCTGAGTTGGCAGGAGTGCACCTGGGTCCCACTGCAGCGTAGGCTCGAGGACAATGGTTTTCGCTGGGACAAGTTTCTCGCGGAACAACCTGCGGTCGTTGGTTCCGATGGCGAGTTGGCACGCATCCACATCGCGGTGAACGATGCTCTGCTTCCGATCCTGGATTCCCGGTTCAAGAAGTTGAAGCTGCTGCAACTGGAGGAAGAGCTCCGCGACCTCAAGAGCCGGCTCAAACTTGCGTCGCGCGTCGCGAAAGCATCCAAAGCGGTCGGCCAGCTTCTCGCAGCGGTGAGCGATGAGGATTCCAACCGTTATCGTGAAGCGTACGAGCGGCTCCTGGAACTGAAAAGCAAACAAGCAGACCTCGATCTGCGCCGGGCTTTGCTTGCAAAGCTCGAAACCGCTGCTCCTGCTTGGGCGGGTGCGATTCGCAACCGAACCGGCGTGCATGGCCGCGGCGAACCGCCGCGAGACGCCGCATCCGCGTGGACCTGGCGCCAACTTAATGACGAACTTGATCGCCGCTCTGGCGTCTCACTTCAGGCACTACAAGCGAAGAGTGAGAAAATGCGCGAGCAGTTGCGCCGCGCAACCGTGGAACTGATCGACAAGCGTTCCTGGTCCTCGCAAGCGCGTCGCACATCTTCCCGCCAGCGCCAGGCACTCGTTGGATGGCTCGACACCATCCGCCGCATCGGCAAAGGCCATGGAATCCGCGTTTCTCTTTTGCGCACGGAAGCGGCCAGAAAAATGAGCGAGTGCCGAGGAGCCGTTCCTGTGTGGGTCATGCCGCTCTCGCGCGTAGTCGAAAACTTCGACCCGCGCACGACGCGCTTCGATGTCGTCATCATCGATGAAGCCAGCCAGAGCGACGTGATGGCGCTGGTCGCACTGTACCTGGGCAAGACGGTGCTGGTGGTCGGCGACCACGAGCAAGTCAGCCCTTCGGCGGTTGGTCAGGATTTGAGCGTGATTCAAAACCTTATCTTCCAGTACCTGCGAGGAATTCCGAACTCCGATCTGTTCGATGGGCAGATTTCCATCTACGACCTCGCTCGCCAGTCGTTCGGCGGGACGACGTGTCTCGTCGAACATTTCCGCTGCGTTCCCGAGATCATCCAGTTCAGCAATATGATTTCCTACGGGCGCCAGCCGCGATGGCAAGGTCAATCGCCAGGAGGCGTTGACCGTTGCCTCGCTCGTCGCCGCTGCCATCGAACAACCCGAATACAAAAAAAATGACGCGGGCCAGCCCTTGAGCCTCGGTGTGGTTTCGCTCGTCGGCGACGAGCAGGCTATTGAAATCGACAATCTGATTCGCACGCACGTCTCGCCCGACCGGTACGAGCTCCACCGCGTACTGTGCGGAAACGCCGCGCAATTCCAAGGCGACGAACGCGACGTGGTGTTCATATCCCTGGTGGACTCGGCCGAGCGCGGTTCTCTTTCTTTACGAGATCAGGAACTCTTCAAGCAGCGTTTTAACGTCGCCGCCAGCCGCGCCCGAGACCAGATGTGGGTCGTTCATTCGCTCAGCCCGCACAACGACTTAAGAGCGGACGACCTGCGTCGGCAATTGATCGAGCACGCGGAAGACCCCGCGCGTCTGATGCGCGCACTGGAAGAAAAGGAAAAGCGCACGCAGTCCGGCTTCGAGTGTGAAGTGATGAAGCGTCTCGCGTCGGCGGGCTATCGCGTGACACCGCAATGGAGGATCGGAACTTTCCGAATCGATCTGGTGGTAGAGGGCGACGGCAAACGACTTGCGATCGAATGCGACGGGGATCGCTATCAGCCGCTTGAAAAGCTTCTTGAAGACATGGACCGGCAGTCCGTGCTGGAACGCATGGGTTGGATATTCACGCGCATTCGCAGTTCGGAGTTTTTGCGCAACCCTGCTCGCGCTATGAAGCCCATCTTCGAAAAGCTGCAGATGCTGGAGATTCCTGCCACTGGTGATTCGATGGACGCTGACCTCGCAGGTCGGGCATCACATGAAGTGATCGAGCGGGTTATCCGCCGCGCCGAAGAGCTTCGCAGGATTTGGTCGAAAGGTAATGGGGCAGGCGCTCGTTCATCCTCCCGGGCCTCGGTCGCTACTACAGCCTAGCCAAGACAATGGAGGCTGCCCGAATAGGTGGACTCCTATAGCTAATGATGGCATGACCGCCCGATGGGGCAGACCCTCACGCGAGGTTTAGCTGAACTTGAACGAGTGGCCCACCTGCCTCGTGAGCAGGCGTGCCATTGCTTCTTGGGGATTCGGAGGAGGGGGAGATCTCCCCGATTTTCGCTGTTGGCCAACTTCCGGTGCCGACAGTGCGGGAGCCAGGAATTTCAGTCTTGAACTTCATAGACCTACTGTCGCCGCGAGTCCGGTGGCACCAGGTTGTTTGCGCGATAGTAGACCACAAGCTGGCCATAGTGCTCGCCGCTGTGCTCGATGGCGAACGTCCAGATGGAGGAGTTGTGGGCCAGCCGATTGCCGAAAAACTTCGTAGTATTGTCCAGCCCCGCGTCGCCCTGCTGTTGAATCACTTTCGCTCCGGCGGCGACGGCGTCCTGCACGAACTTGACGATCTCGACTTTGTTCTTGAAAGCGTCACGCGTAGGATTGTCGCCCTCGCCGAAGTCGGGCCCGACGTTTGATCCGGAAATCCTCCGTATCAGGACGAAATCCAGCGCGGCGGCATGGAGAAGATTCAGGGCAAAGGTGCGCTCGTCCTTCTGCACCTTAAAATCGTACTTGTCTTCGGGAAAGTCCTGCGCCATGGCGATGAGTTTGTTCCCGATGTCGTTCCACCTGTCCACCATCTCATCGGAACGAGAACGCGCAGAACTCGGAGGCTGGTTCTGCGTTTGGGCCCGACTGTGAAGACCCGTTCCGACGGCAGCAAGGAGAGTGACCGCAAATAGCGCGCGCGTAGGCCAATTCATTTGTAGATTCCTCCTTATTTGATTTGCTTTCAAACGTTCCGTTGAGAGTTAGACGTAGCGCTGCTCCCGAAGTTGAGCAAGTTTCGGATCAAAAATTGAAAAACATCAGAGATTTGAATGGCACCCTAGTGACGGGCCACTCGAAAGTAAATGGACATGCCTGATTAACGCTAATCGGAGATCCGTTCCCTTTTTTGGAATGGTCGGGTACTACCCGCCTCCCTTAGGTTACGATGGGGCCATTTTTACTAACCTCACAATACCAAACGCGCGCTCTGTGTAAGCGTCCCCTGCATATAATCCCAGACAATCAACAACAGTGCCGCCGCATTCCACATCCACATAAACAGGGTCATCACCTTCCGGCTATACGGCTTATTTCGCCACAGCCACAACGCATCAGCAACAAACCACACCGCACCAGCCGCCAGGAAACCACCAATTACGCGATCGTGAAAATACCGGGTGACCAGCGCAACTTCCACGCTGAGAAATACGGCCATCAGCAGCTTCGTTCGCACCACGCCGATTCGCACCGCCGTGGTCGTCCTCCCTGATTCTCGATCCGGCACAATATCCATTACTTCCCCAAACAGGTGCGAATGCATCGCAAACAGGGCACCGAAAGCGAACGTTTGCCAAGGCAGTTGCGCGACTCCATTCACCCAGCTGCTCAGCACGAACACCAGCAGATAACTCGCCTGCATCAACACGTCAAACGGCGGCAGCGTTTTAAATCCGATTCGCGGCGCATTGTAGAGCGCCACGGCCACCAGGAGCACCCCAAACCACAGCAAAGCTTGCGCGCCGATCCACACCAGAAATGCCACCACAAAAGGAATCTGCAGCGCCACAATCTGCCATCGCAACGCGGCCAATTGTTCCCTCCGCCCCAGTGAGCCGAACAAAAACGTGCCCTTGCGCGGGTTCAGCCGGTCCGCTTCCACGTCAAAAATATCATTCACGCCGTAAAGCACGAATCCCAGAGGAATCAGCACGTATATCAACCCCACCCAGAACTTCGCGGAACTGAAATTGATGGAATGCCCGAGTGGCATCAGGTAAAACAGTGCCGTGGTAGTCCACAAGCCCGGCCGGCAAACCTGCAACAGAAATGCAAAATCACTCTGCCGCGACCCGGCACTTACCTCACCCGCAAGCGAAGCCGCCGTTTGTGCCATTCATTCCAATATAGGACCGAAGCTCTCTCGTCAGGGAATTCAAAACCACCGGAAGTGCCGAACTCGCTATTTCGTCTGACCTGCTCGTGGCGAATCAAGTCCTGATTCACGCGCTTATCGGAGAAATGGCTCGTCAGGTGTTTGGTGCCGCGCTGCCCGAAGCGATGCGACGGGCAGGCAGGCCGTACGCCTGTGTATAATCTTCGAGGTCTTCGATGTAAGACGGAAATTCCTAATTTGACAAATCATTTCTAGCTTGGCAGCCGGAGGCAACGATGCACAAACTCCCTATGAGCATTCATCCGAATCGTTCGGCGCACACGGCCTATCTATTCTTGGTGTGTGGGGTTCTTCTGCTATTGGCTCTGACTCTCTCCGCGCAAGCACCCAACTCCGGACCCAAACCTGGCGTAGTGCGGCAACTCTCTGAAGTAAAATTCCCGCTCAGTGACGGTCCCGACTGTCTTCAATTCTTCCTAGAAACTGGCGATCTAAAAACGGGGCCTTCCACCGCCATCATGAAAGCAGCCCCCAAGTGCGTCATCCCTCCTCATTACCACACAGCGGAAGAGCAATTGATCATCGTGAAAGGAGACGTATCCACTGGAATGCAGGGCATGCAAGATACCGTTCTCGGCCCAGGTGGCTTCGCCATGATGCCCAGCAAACAGCCCCACTGGTTCACCTGCACCGCCAAAGAAGAATGCGTAATGTTCGTAACCTTCGACCGCGCCAACGATATCGTCTGGCTCAAACCCAACAAATAGCGCCGCCGAACTTCTGCGCTGTTTGGTGTTCTTTGTCCTATTCTGTCGAGTCATGACGGCGTCTTCGGCATCCTGGAAATGCGAACCGTTTCGAGAGGGCATCCCTATTCCGTATCAGGCAGTTTTCAGCAGTGAAGATTTTTCGCGTCTGAAGACCGGTCTTGTTCCGCAAACGATGGAAGATAAAATGGTTCGTCTATTACGAAGAGCCACATCTATTCTTCCATCGTAGTTGGACAGGCAAACCCGAGTACAGACTGACGCTGAATATTACATCCAAGGAAGCCCAGATCGTAGAATCGCTCTGGTCGAAGGACTCGGTGCATGACGCTAAAACCGACGTCAATTATCAGGCTCAACTGGTTGACTTTCTGCTGTCCAATCTGCTGCCCGGCGAGCAAAAGCCATTCCCTCTGCCGCAGTGAGCGGTACGTGAACCGCATCTTGCGGAAGATGGTCGTCGCATAGCAAAGTTGCGCGATCACGCAACGAAAACGAAACAGAAATGCATGGACGAAGTGGCGCCACATCGCTTGCAGCTACCGCTCTCGCGACTTTCTCATTCCGAGATTCGGCGCGAAGTAATCACACAGGGACTGGTAGCTGAGATTAGCGGGGCCACCCTGTGGCGCTGGCTCAGCGCCGATGCGCTCCGCCCTTGGCGACATCGCAGTTGGATCTTCCCACGCGACCCAGATTTCGTCATCTCGGCAGACGAAAAAAGCAGTATCCAAGCCCGTCGCCGCAAGCAGCCGACGCTATCTCCCGCACCAGGTCGTTCCACCAGAGTGGAACACGAATATTTCCGTGCAGGCGCATGGACCTATCTGGCGGCGTGGGACGTGCATCGGGCCAAGGTGTTCGGCCGCTGCGAAAAGAAAACCGGCATTGCTCCGGTCGATCGCCTGATTGCAGAAGTCATGAGCCGAGAACCCTACCAGTCGGCACGTCGCGTTTTCTGGATCATGGACAACTGTTCCGCCCATCGCGGCCAAAAGCCGGTCGACCGCCTGCGCTCTCAATGGCCCAACGTGGTCCTGGTGCACACCCCTGTCCACGCTAGCTGGCTCAATCAGATTGAGATTTATTTCTCCATTGTTCAGAGGAAGGTACTCACGCCCAACGACTTCAAATCCCTCTATGAGCTCGAACAGCGGCTGCTAGCCTTCGGGCGGCGATACGAGGATGAAGCGTGTGGTTCTGAACCGCAAGAACTCGCTGTTCGTCGGAAACCCTCGCGGCGGACGGACCGCAGCGATCTTGGCCAGCTTGACCAGCAGCTGCCGGCGGCACGAGATGGATCCGCAACTCTACTTCATGCAACTGCTGATGAATCTCCCCTCGTGGCCCGCAAGCGACCTCGACACCTCGCTTCCCGATCGCTGGAAGCAAAGTCACGCCGACAGGTGCGCGGCTTTGGAAATACCTGCTCTCGATTCCTGAAAACTGATTGAGAGGGTCGTTTCAGGCTGCTTACTAGCGATAGATTTCCTTGCGATGGCCGACGCGAAGGACAAGAACGATCAAGCGGTCGTCTTCGATCTTGCAGATGAGCCGGTAATCGCCTACACGGTATTTCCAGAACTCTCCAAGCCGCGAGCCGTGCAACGCCTCTCCGATGCTGCGCGGATCGTCTAGTTTGGCGACTCGTTGATGCAGGAACTTCAGGATGCGCTTGGCCTGCGACGCGTCGAGTTTGCCGAGTTCCCGCTCCGCTGACTCAGACAGCTCAACGATGTAAGCCATGCCGCTTCATGACTTGCTTCAAGGGGATGGTCCGCTCTTCACCGCTGCGGATGCGTTCCAGGGCGCCTTCGGCCAGATACAAGTCCTCGATCTCTTCCAGGTGCTCGAGGATGGCTTCACGAACATAGTAGGTCTTGGTGCGCCCGGTACGCCGGGCAAGCTTCTCCAGGCGCTTTTCGATGGACTGCGGAAGTCGAATGGCCAGCATAACTACCTCGCTATACAAGTATATCACAACGTTCACCGCGAACAACGCTGCGCACGCTGATTGACGAGACTCGGCTCGTGATCGTCGTGGAAGGGACAGAGGCTTTGAGTTCTTGAGTTGCACCCCGCGCGCCTCGGCCAGACGTACCATGGCGATTACGTTCCGCAAGATGCGGTTCATGTAGCGCTCACCTGCCGCAAGACCTGAAGGAGCCAGCGCCGGGAGTCTTTCAGCATAGCTTCTCCGGTACTGGCTACAAGGAAATACCCGCGCACGCCAAGAAACCTTGGTGGAGAATTTGGTGACCGGGAGACGTGGCCATTGGACGTATAGGGCAGTCGGCAGACAAGTCCCGATCCGCGTTTCCTGATGTCCGGTAATGCGACTGACCAGGAGTTGGCATAAAATCCAACGCCAACTCAGGAGGCCTGCCATGAAACTTTCGGTCTTCTGCGGAGCGAGCGTCGATGGGTTTCTGGCCCGCCTGGATGACACGTTCGACTTCTTGCAGACAGGTGAGCAGGAGCCTCACGGGTTCGCGGAATTCCTTGCCAGCGTCGATGTAGTGGTGATCAGCCGCAGGACTTTCGAGGTTGTGCTGAAGCTCGGACACCTGGCGCTTTACGGCAACAAGCCGGTGATTGTGCTGAGCAGCCGTCCGCTCGATTTCTCCTCGGTCAAAGGCGCGATTGTCGAGCAGATGTCCGGGGAACCTACCGAAATCGTAAGGCAGCTGAAAGCGCGCGGCTTCAAACATGCTTATCTAGACGGCGGTGTCACGATTCAGAGATTCCTCGCTGCCGAATGCATCGACCGGTTGGTGATCACGCGCGTGCCGGTGCTCATTGGGGCAGGCATTCCGCTATTTGGCCCAGTACCGCGCGACATCCGGCTTCGCCATGTCGCGACGCGCTCCTATCCAGGCGGCCTGGTACAGAGTGAATACGAGTTTGGCGGGGGAGGGCCTTCGTGATCGAGAGTTCGTTGGGGATATAAGTTGTTGCGAGGATACCCGACGAGAAAGCGATTGCTGAACGGTTCGGCACCCAAAGGGAAGTGTTTGCGATGCGGTTCTCTGGATCGCGGATGTACCAATTTCTGTTCTCGTCTCCATCTTCACGCTGGGCTCCCGCCACTATTCAGGAGTCGCTTTTGTCTTGTGGGGAGTCCTTGGAACGGGCTGGTGGTACGTCCTGGGCATTTCAATTGAAGCCTGGGTCAAACGTTTTTCGAGAAAGAGAAAAAAACACGTAGCAAGGGGACATCTGTAACTTGCCCGATTAACGTCAGTGCTTTATCGGATGCGCGCTCTCGAAAAAGCGTGCAGGTGAGCATGGCGCTCTGGCGCGCGTTCGATAAAGCCGTTTGCACTTGAACGTGGCCGCCCGTGGTTGCGGCGGACGCGGGCCCTATGCAAATTCAATTGAGGGAAGATGCGGTGTCGAGATGCACCGGAGCTGTGCGGCAGAGCACGACAGACGACAGCGAGAGATGAAAAAGTGACGAAAGGAGAGATGAAAAAGTGACGAAAGCGCAAGACTCTCGCGAAGAAAAGACTTGAGAACGTAGAAACACGCGATTTGTAGAACGGCAAGGCACAGAGAGAGTGAGGGTGCTGACGCACACAGAAGTTTCGCGTGCTAGAGAGTCGTTTCATGCGGCAACAGTGACCAGGGCAGGAGGAGAACGAAGTTGCATCTCGGCAGCAGAGAGTCTTTCGATGACCTTCATCGGTCCGCCGCATTTTGGACAGCGCCAAAGATCACTTGAGTCTTTGCTGCCTAATGTGTCTTGCTCTGTCTGGGGCGCCGAGCCGAGCAGATGAGAGCAGAGTGGCATCGAGACAGGCAAACACCTCGAACAGGTCGCCGCGAAGCATCGCGGCTTGCGCTTGGTCGAACGCAGCCTGAGGGGTCTCGCGGCTCATACGGGTCGAAACCTACCACTGAGGCTACAGAACACAAGAACTTTTAGGTAAGGACTTGGCTTGTTGAATGTGCTTACGCAACGCTGATTAGCTGCTCGCCACCGGCTGCCAAAAATGAGGCATGCACATTGGATCGTTGTATTTCCGCGTTGCGCATAAGTTCTAGGTAGTGAGGCGAAGAGCGCAGAGATACAAACCATGGATCGAGCGAAATGGCCGTCGCACAGAGAAACCCGCCATCGATCACGCGGGATAGCATTGTGATTGCTCGTTCTTGCTCGTTAATGCGAGCGAGATGGCGTGCCATGTAGTACAATATCTCCGGATAGCTTTGGGTCAGAGACTCGCCGATTTCTATGGCGTTGAGACATTCCTGGAAGTCACCTTCGGCAAAGGCGCGCAAAGATCGCATGATTGCTCGTATTGGGCCACCGGCGCTAATCATTCGATCGCGTTCGCGCAACCTCGAAAGAGCTGTTTTGTTCTCACCAAGTGTAGCCAAAGCAGCGCAATCCAGGTAGTAGCCCGCCTTTTTCACATAGCCCTCGAGCGTCTTGGAATAGTCTCCGAGTAGAAAATAAGTATGCTCAACGCTGGTCACCAAGTTGGGATCGAGATGTCGCCCGCGATGGTGAGCAGCCACGGAAGCTTCCAACTCGTCACAATAGCGACAAGCCTGAACCAGGCCGGCAAACAAATCGGGATCGTTTCGCCGTAATCGTGCTCGATCGAGTAACCTCAGCATGGCGTCTTGCGCGCGGCCCTGGTCGCACTGAATCGGAGTATAAAGATTGTGGGCGATCGCGAGGTCGGGGTTAAGAGCGAACGCACGATTGAAGGCCTCATCAGCCCGCTTCAGATTGCCCTCATTATCCTCGCCGAATTTTTCGATGAATCGGTAAGCGCGTCCCAGTCGTGCCCAGGCCGGCGCGTAATCGGGGCCCTCATCAACACACTGGAGATACATGTCGCGCGCTAACCTCATGTCATCTAGAGTTTTTTTAGCTGCAATCTGGTTGGCCCGAAGATAATACTCGAAGGCCCTGGCGCTAGTGGGCACGTCCCGGCGAAAAATGGAGCGTTCGCGATCGTTCAGAGGCAACCTGAGGGACTGCACGATTCCGTCGCACAATTCGTCCTGGATCTTGAAGAGATCCTGAATCGAGGAAGTTGCCGTGTCGGACCAAATCACTGAGCCACCCGGCGCCTCAACGAGCTGGCAGGTGAGGCGAATCCGATGCCCGGCCCGCAACAGCGAACCTGTCAGGATAGCGTCAACGTCTGCCTCAACTGCCACTCGTTTTGGATCTGCGATACCCTCGAACATCGAGCCCATCTGGCTGGAGCGCACGATGAGGCTATCGATGCCCGACAGTGAACTGCTGATCGCGTCCGGCAAACTGTAGGCAAGAAAATCCGTCTCTGCGTCTTTTTTCAACATGCGGAATGGAAGGGCAATCAGGCGCGTCACAGTTCGGGCTTGCGAGGCAATTGCTGTGCTAACCGACAGCGATACAGCGTTAACTGCGTCAAGCATCTCGCGAGGCGAAGAGTAACGATTCTCAGGACGCTTGGCCATCGCCCGCCGAATGAGTTGATCAAGTGCTTCGATTTGCGGAGATCCACTGAGCGGTGGCGGATCGTGATGCAAGACCGCGTACAGGACATCGACGAAGGAATCGCCGGCGAACGGCTGTTTGCCGGTGAGCATTTCATAAAGAATACAACCAGCCGCGAATATGTCCACGGTCGAACCCGCGGGGTGTCCACTCGCCTGTTCCGGCGCCATGTATTGGGGAGTGCCCACAATCACCCCCGCGGCTGTCACGATAGTTGCTGTTAGGGCCTGATCCATGCCAGCCGCAGCGGCAGAATCGGCGGATCGTGCCAAACCGAAATCAAGCAGCTTGAGGCCGTGTCGAGTCAAGAAAGCGTTGGAGGGTTTCAAGTCGCGGTGAACAATGCCGAGGTCGTGCAATGCTTGGAGGGCTTCCAGAATCTGCTGCTCGATGCCAACAGCTTCCGACGTGCTGATCGTGCTACGCCCGAGCCTGTCCGCCAGCGATTGCCCTTCCAACAATTCCAATATTAGGACTAGAGCGTCGCCGTCTTCGATAACGTCGAAGACTTGGCAAACCCCGGGATGATTTACGCGCGCAAGCGATCGCGCTTCGCGCCACAAGCGCTTCCGAGCATCTCTGCTTTCGTTAGTCTCGCGAATGGTCTTAATTGCTACTGCTCGTTCCAGACGTTCATCCCAGCCCTCGTATACAACGCCCATGCCACCTTCACCGATTTTGCGGCGGATACGATAGTGGCCGATCGTTTCGAACATGCGCATAATCGTAATCGGTCGGTTAGCGACCCGCAACGTGATTACCCATCCCATTACCGCCAGTGCAAATGCGTGTCTCGAGGTGATGGAAACGGTCTACAGGGGTAGGCGTCTCGGACAAATATGCCCTCCCGGTCCATCAGGGGATTCGAGGAAGTTTCGTACTGAAGGCTCGCGGCATCGTGGACGATTAACGCCGTTACTGGAGGAGTGGTTTCACACCTCCTTCGCGAGGTCATGCAGGGCTTTTTGCTTGAGGCAGACAGTTCTCCAGTCGTCCAAAAATGTGGCGCCTATTTTTCGATAGAACTCGATCGCTCCATCGTTCCAATCGAGAACATTGAACATGATTCCGAAGCCGTTAGCTTCTTCCACTATTTGGGCAAGACGCGCCAACAACGCCCGCCCAACACTCTTCCCACGAAACCCTGGTCGGACAAAGAGGTCTTCCAAGAAAATGCCCGGGCCTTGAAAGGACGAATAGTAGTCGAAGAAGAGGGCGTAGCCCGCCGGTGGGCCGTCGATCTCGGCAATCAGTATTTGAAACTTTGGCCGGGTTCCGAATCCATCTTGGCGGAGTTGCTCCTCGGCTACTACCGTGGGAAGCCGCTCGTATGTTGCAAATTCTTCGATAAGGGTTTTAAGCAAAGGGACATCATTTACGGTGCCGGAACGAATCGAGAGCATCGCCTACTCCTCGTTCAGCAGATTACTACTTGGATCCGGCGCATTTTGTGTCCCGAATTATGCAGAAAAGCTGATTTGACGCGCATTTCAAGGTTGTTTTAGAATTCAAGGAATTCATAACCGTCGGTTAGCAATTCCTTGAAATGCCCTACTCTCCTAGAAATAT
>WNEZ01008836.1_pt1 | contig 16976 bp, 11 predicted proteins | sample 5400521 | NCBI WGS metagenome assembly WNEZ01 (sample SAMN13153339, study PRJNA577476) | soil metagenome | isolation source: 120 cm saprolite under Douglas fir tree site 2 hole 1 replicate 1 | place: USA:California | collected 2015-04-18
CCAGCATTTCGCGCGGTTCACTGCGGCGCTCCGCCTGCTCGACGGCGCGGCGCCGAACGAACTCCAGCAGCCGGGACTTCAAGTTGAGATGCGTCTCCCAAAGTTCCCCGTCGTCGACGTTCTCGATTCCTTCCCAAATCTTCGCCTCGCTGCTGCGCTGGTGCCACCCAGTTCCAAGGTGGCGATCGTAGAGTCGAAACATCTGCGGCGCCAGCCACGAGGGAACATGCACGCCGTTCGTAATGTGGCCGATGGGAACTTCGTCCTCGGGTTTCCCCGGCGACAATCCAGTCCACATCGCCCGCGATACCTCGCCGTGCAGTGCGGAGACAGCGTTGGCACGTCTCGAGAGCCGCAGTGCCAGTACGGTCATGCAGAATGTCTCGTCGGAATTGCTGGGACTCTCGCGCCCCAGGCCCATAAAGCTTTCTCGCGTCAGCCCCAGCGAATCGCGCAATGGTCCCAGGTGCTCTTCCATCAGAGCGGCATCAAAGCGATCGTGGCCGGCAGGCACAGGCGTGTGGGTTGTGAAGACGACTTCGCGTGATACGCGGGACACGGCCGCGTCAAATCCGATCCCTTCCTCTTCCATGCGGCTTCGGACCGCCTCCAGCACGGCGAAAGCGCAGTGTCCTTCATTCAGATGCAGCACACCGGGCGTAATGCCGAGCGCCTTGAGAGCGCGCAAGCCTCCGACGCCCAGCAGCAATTCCTGCCGGATGCGAATGCGGCGGTCTCCGCCATACAGCCGCGACGCCGTCTCGCGATCCTCGGGCGCATTCCCGGGCACGTCGGAATCAAGCAGCAGCAAGTCGACGCGCCCTACCTTCAGCCGCCACACTCGCGCGCTGATCGACCCGCTGCGGGTATCGATCTTCACGATCACCTGACGTCCATTGGTCCCAATGGCAGGCTCCATGGGCAACTGGTTGACATCCGATTCGATGTATTCCTCGTGCTGCCATCCATTCTTATCGAGCCTCTGGCGGAAATATCCCTGACCATAGAACAGGCCAATCCCCACCAGGGGAATGTCGAGATCCGACGCGCTCTTGATGTGGTCGCCGGCCAAAACTCCAAGGCCGCCCGAATAAACCGGGAGTGATTCGTGCACCCCAAACTCAGCAGAAAAATATGCCACCGGCCGCGGCCGCAACACACCGGCGTGCCGGGCTCCCCAGGTACGGTCGGCCTCCAGGTATTCCTCCAGGCGACGGTAGGCGTAGTTGATCCGGCTATGCAGCACAAGCTCAGCCGCGCGTGATTCGAGCTTGGCCAGCGGAAACTCCGCCAGCAGGGACACGGGATTGTGATTCAGATCGCTCCAGCGCGCCGGATCCAGATCAAGAAACAGGTTGGAAGAATCATGATCCCAACTCCACCACATATTCCGAGCCAAAGACCACAGGCGCTCCTGCACCGGAGCGACGAAGCGGTCCAGCGTGCGAGCTACGCTCACCACCGATGCCACCTGAGTGGCAGCCTCGGTCAACATGCGAATCTCGTCTTCATTGTAGACGCGGGCTTCCAGCGTCTGAACCACCAGCACTCCCTGCAGCACGCCACGATCAATGAGCGGAACTCCGAGGAACGATTGGTAGTCGTCCTCTCCGGATTCCTCGAAATACTTGAAGCGGGGATGCTTCTTCACCTGCTCCACTGCGACTGGACGCACCTGCTCCGCCACCAGTCCAGCCAATCCTTCGTGGATTGCCATGCGAAGGCTTCCAATACACTCGCGGCGCAGGCCGAGCGTGGCCGCGAGCACGAGGTTGGCGCGATCCGGCTCGAGCAGGTACGCCGAGCACACGTCAGTCCCGAAGCGTTTGGCAATCAATGCCACGACATTCATCAGCGTCTCGGCCGGCTTACTACCGTCGCCGGCGAGGTTCGCAATTTCTTCCAACGTGAGCACGTACTTCGCGTCCCGGGAAGACTCAGGGTTCGTTGGGTCTTCTGCTACTTCATGCTGTGGGTTCAATGCCGTACCAGAGCCTCCGTCTGAATGCACCTTTTCCTTTGACGCCAACTCCCCTCAACGAGGACTTGCGCCCAGGTTCCAAAATGTTGGATTCACTATTCTAAGGGCTCCGGACAGTTTCGCGATGCTTTTCCGCTTAAGAATATCGTGACGGCAGTGCGTTGCCCGGTTGCGTGCGAGTGTGATTCAGTCAGGTGCCTCAGTTCTTGTGCACTCGAAACCCCAATCCCAGCGGCCCAATCGGCCGACCGAGGCTTCCAACTTCCATTGCGCACGCGCCCGCAATAGTAGTAAAATCGCGCCCACTCCAGCCCGCCAATGGTCGACATGCGTCCAGCCGGCCACTTGGTGTCTTAAACGCGCAAGTTGTGAGATCACGCTCGTGAACCACGCTCGTGAAAGATGTATGATGGTTCGCTCAACTGCGCAAGTACGGACGCTTTAGCTGGAACGGCTGTACTCCATATCACCTTGCATCCAATGTATCTCGCTAGCCTCGGAGTTTGAAAATGAATGGGATTGCGCCCCGATTTGTCCGTTTTTCTTTTGCTTTGCTGGGACTGGTGACTTTGGGATGGGTGCTGACCGGCCAGGCGGCAAAGCCCGCCCAGCGACGCTTTCCATTGCCCACCGATTGGACCCACTCGCACCTTATCTTCTCGCAACCGGCCACGGTGGAGCAGGCCAGACTTATTGGAAACGAGCCCCGATACTGGCAGCAGATGGAGCGGCGTAAACAGCGGCTTATGCTGCGGGACGGACTGTCCGCGGCAAGCGCGCTAAGTTTTTCCCCGGCCGCGGGCACTGCACAGCGCTCACCAGCGGTGCAGCGTGACTGGTCAGAGAATCTGGGTACGGGTGGCTCGGTCGGGGCGGGAAAGTATCCAATCAAGTTCTCGTTTGACAGCACCACTGCGGACTGCACCACAGACTATGTCGCCTTCAGCACAGGTCTGGCTGGCTCCGGGTCGCAAGCCAGCATAGTTGCCTTCAACAATCTCTACTCAGGATGCGGCGGTACCGTGCCCTCCGTCAATTGGGCCTACAACACGGCCGGTGGCCAGATCCAAACCTCACCCATTCTCTCGAGAGATGGCACCCAACTCGCTTTCGTGCAGTCCGACGTCATAGGGTTTGGACACCTGATATTGCTGAAGTGGGCGGCCTCGACTACTGAATCGGTGTCCAGCCCGGGGTCTCCGACGCCCTCCACTCACCCTTTGTATCCGACCTGCACAGCGCCATGCATGACCATTTTTGACCTCCGTTCTGCGGGCTTAACCCAGACCGATGACACCACCTCTTCCGTCTTCTACGACTACACAAACGATATTGCCTGGGTAGGAGACGGCCAAGGCTGGCTTCACAAATTTACTGGCGTATTCCTGGGAATTCCTGCCGAGGTGAGAAACGCAACATGGCCCGTCCAGGTCATTGCCACCTTGCCTCTCAGCAGCCCGGTTCATGATCGGATTACCGGCAACGTAATTGTCGGGGCAGCGGACGGGGTTCTGTATCGAGTCGACTCCGGCACCGGCGCAGTAACCGCTTCCGCGCAGTTGGACTTTGGCACTGGCCTTGTGGCGGGACCGGTGGTGGACTCGGCGAACGGATCGGTGTATGTCTCTGCCTCAAGCGACGGGAGCTTGGGTTGCAGCGGAGGGGCCGATTGTGCCGCCGTATACCAGCTCACGACCAGTTTCGCTGCCGGCGACACCGGGAATGAAGTTATCGTCGGGACAAGCACAAACTACTACGTTTGTGGCAATACCGGCGCGAACCCAATACTGTATCGGATAGCGATTCAAGCTGGCGTCCCGACCGGCACGGTCGTGCCCGTTTCAGCGCTGACCGGAGCCACGTTTTCTCCCACTTGTTCGCCCGTGACCGACTTTTCCAACCCGAACGCCAGCGGGGGCACCGCCGAGCGGCTGTACGTCGGCGTGCAAGACCATGGCGTGGGCCGGAATTGCGCCCTCTCGCCCCCCCCGACCGGGTGCGTTATGAGTTTTGTCGACACCCCCTGGCGGTCTTTAACGGCCTACACGGTGGGACAGGAAATTCTGGTCGTACCCTTCTTCAATCCCAATGTGCTCACAATCGAGGTTGTCACTGTGGCAGGGACTACAGCAGCTACTCCTCCGAATTGGCCCAACAGTGCGAACGTGGTGACCATCAATGGCTCTGTGCACTTCCTAAGTCAAGGCGTCATTAACGCCGCCCCGCTTAACTTCTGGGTAAAAAACAAGGCCTACGTGTTAAAGAACCGTGTTATTGACAGCAACGGAAATGAGGAGTTTGTCATAGTCGCAGGAACATCTGGGCCCGGGCCCGGCCAACCGGCTTGGAGTACAACGCCGGGAGCCAGCACCATCGACAACACGGTCACTTGGAAAAACCTTGGCGCATTTCCGGTGCCTGCGCTCGCCTCTGCGGGCGGCTCGAGCGGAATTATTATCGACAATGGGGTAAGCTCGGGCACCATTGCCGGTGCCTCTCAGGTATACTTCTCCACTCTGGCCGACCAACTTTGCGCATCGGGCGGCACGGGCGGCTGCGCCGTCCAGGCATCACAATCGGCGTTACAATGAACGGATCCGTATTACAGCTATGAACAACTCAATTTCCGATCAGTCGCGTACTGAAACCACCGCCAAGAAGCCCTACGAGAAACCGTCTTTCCGTTTCGAAGAGGTTTTCGTAACCACAGCCCTGGCTTGCGGCAAGGTAGTTGGCGGGGGAGGCGGATGCGCCTTAAACCCGAAGATATCGTGACCCAGTCTCAGAACGCTACACCTGACATCGCACACTCGGTGAAGTGCGACCTGGCGGGCGAGGTGCTGCGCTCGTCAGGAAGGCTGCGCCTCCGCGTAACCGGTTGGAGTATGCTGCCCACCGTGATGCCGGGGGATACGCTCATTGTTGAGAAAGTACCCGGAGTAATATCCCGCGGAGAGATCGTCCTGTTCAGCCGGGATCAAAGACTCTTCGCACATCGCGTAGTCTCAACACCTACTGTCCACAGCGATCACGTAATCACGCAGGGCGACGGAATGCCGCATCCGGATCCGCCTGTGGCTGCCTCGGAACTGTTGGGCAGAGTTTCCCGCATCGTGCGCAACGGAAGATGTTTAGAGCCGTCCCCAAAGCTAGGCGTTCCCAGTCGAGCCGTAGCGGAAATGGTGCGGCGCTCCCATTCAGCCGCGCAGATTGTCGTCGGCGTACACGGAATGCGCGCGCAGGTTGCCGAAAGACTAGGATTCTAGCGACGATATTCGCGCGCGATTCTGTATTGAAAGTTCGCAAACGTTTCGCGCTCCGATTCTGTTTTGAAAGGTTGCAAATCTCGCGCTCCGATTCTGTTTTGAAAGGGCGCGGCTTCAAGCCGCGCCGTAAAAGCTGCAACATCAAACGCGGCTTTAGCCGCTGGGGTTACGTGCCAGAGCCAACGACAGAGATCGAGCAACTCAGCCTCGTCATCGAAATCGGGGGCATGCCTGTGCGCGTGAATACCAGCGACCCCGGCTTTCTTGCCATGCTGCAAGACCGCTATGCCGGATTCATAGGAGCCTCGGATCATGCCGAGGTCGAGTTCGACATCGACCTGACGCGCCCGAAGGCTGGCGATCCCGACGCCGATGTGCGAGTCACGCAGCAATCCGGGCGGTGGTCCCTGGAGCGCGGAGACTTTCGCGCGCAGTGGGAACCGGCGGCGCGCCGCGGCTGGATTCGGCAAACGGCAAATCCCTACTCCATCGACGCCGTCCTGCGCATCGTGCACACGCTCGTGCTGGCGAAACAAGGCGGCTTTCTGTTGCACTCAGCCAGTGCGATCCGAAACGGCAAAGCATTCCTGTTCGCGGGTGTATCCGAAGCGGGCAAGACCACAATCTCGCGCTTGGCGCCTCCCGACGCCACACTGCTCACCGATGAAATTTCCTACGTGAGGAAGCTGGAAGAGGATTACATTGCCTTTGGAACTCCGTTCACCGGAGAACTAGCGAAGCTGGGCGAAAATGTTTCGGCGCCGATCGCGGCGCTCTACCTGCTGGCCAAAGGATCCGAAAACCGCATCGAGCCGGTCGCTCCTGCCGAGGCCGCCAGATCTCTTCTCGCGAACCTGCTATTCTTCGCCGAGGACCAGGAACTCATCTGGCAGGCCGCCGATGGGAAGACCCCCCTGGAAGAAATTGTCGAGCGCCGCATCGTGCCGGAGTTCGAAATCGACGCAAGCGCGGCCCTGCAGGACGCGGAGACCCTGGCGCGTGAACTGGCCAGCCATGGAATCCTGCAAGTTTCAGAAGAGCCGATCGCACCAACAAAACCATCTGCCGGAGGCGCGCAATGAGCTCGTTAATGCAGCAAATGGGCGACAAGGCGCTCTCGCTGGGCGTTCCGCTCAGCGTCCAGCTCGACCTCACCTACCGCTGCAACGAGCGTTGCGTTCACTGCTATCTCGACCACGACGACCACGGAGAGATGACCACCGCCGAAATCAAGCATCTGCTGGATGAATTGGCCGAGGCGGGCGTCTTTGTTCTGACGCTCAGCGGCGGCGAGATTCTGATGCGCCGCGATTTCTTCGAAATCCTCGAGTACGCGCGCGAATTAACCTTCTGCGTAAAACTCAAGACTAATGCCGTGCTGATCCGCGAACGCGAGGCGGCGCGCATTCGCGATCTTGGCGTCGAGTCGGTCCAGGTCAGCATTTACTCGCACCGTCCGGAAGTCCACGACGCCATCACGCTGGTCCCTGGCTCGCTCAAACGCTCCCTCACCGCAATTCGTTTCTTGAAGTCGCAAGGGCTGAAGGTCACCATAGCGAATGTTCTGATGACCGAGAACATGCAGGACTATCAAGACGTTCGCGCGCTGGCGGACGAGCTTGGAGTGAAGGCCACGCTCGATCCGACGGTCACCCCGATGATGGACGGCAACCGTTCCACTCTAAGGCTTGGCGCCGATGAGAATGCGCTGAAGCGGCTCTTCCGCGACCAGTCGCTGGTCGGTGACGCCGATGAATACTGCGCCGTGCCCTCAAAGCCGAATGAGGATGACATGCAATCCTTGCCCTGCAGCGCCGGACACACCGCGGCCTACGTCTCGCCCTACGGCGACGTTTATCCCTGTGTCCAATTTCCTCTTCCCTGCGGGAATGTACGGCAACAGCGCTTCATCGATATCTGGCGGGACTCTGATCAACTGAAGGAAGTGCGCTCGATCCGATTGAAAGATTTGCCAAGTTGCTCGCAATGTACCCATGGCTCGACCTGCACCCGCTGCCCGGGCCTGGCGTTCATGGAAGGAAACATGCGCGGACCTTCGACGCAGGATTGCGAGAAGTCGTTCGCCAGAACCGGAATCCCCTCGGCTAATCTCTTATCGCGGAAGCCCGCAGCCGCCAATCTGGTGCAGATTCGAGCGATTCCAAATATTTCTCAGGCAAGCGCATAAGTGCGTTTTTCACAAGATGGGATTTGAAAAACCACGACTTTCAGAGGTTTCGGGAAAAGTCGCTGCGACGCTTTCTTGAAAGGGCGCGGCTTCAAGCCGCGCCGCTAGGTTCCAGAATCTCAACGCGGCTTTCAGCCGCTGAGGGACTCTGGCCACGTGCGGAAGCCGGACTCGATTAGTCTGCACAGAAGGCTGACACATGGCTTCAACTGAGATCACGCCGATATCAGACGCGACATTCGGCGTGGAATGGTCTCTGCTCCTGGCGGCCTGTTCCGTTCACTCCAACCACGAACAACAGGATGACCTTCGTCCGTTGCGGCGTAACCCGGTTTCGTGGAAATCGGTACTCGATCTCGCGGACCGCCACGGTACTCTACCGCTTCTCCATCAGGTTCTAGCCAATCGATCGCAGGAAGTCCCGGCAGAGACGTTGCTCCTGTTGAAACAACGCCACCAAATCAATCTTCATAAGAGTTTGTTCCTGGCGCGAGAGCTGATTCGAATTCTTGACCGGCTCGCTCAGTGGGGGATTGAAGCGCTGCCCTACAAAGGCGTGACCCTGGCCGAGCAAATGTACGGCGATATGTCGCTGCGGCCGGCCGGCGACATTGATCTGCTGATTCGTCCCGAAGATCTTTCGCGGATCAAGCAAGCAGTAGGAGAACTGGGGTACACGCCGCACGACCACCTGTCGTCGGCAGAAGAGCGCGCTTACCTGCAATCCGGATACGAGTGCGCGTTCGACAGCCAGGCCGGACGCAATCTGCTCGAAGTGCAGTGGGCCATTCAGCCCCACTTTTACGCGGTCGACTACGACATGCAAGCCCTGTTCCGCCGCGCGGTAACGGTCTCCGTCGCGGGACATGCCATGAACACTCCCTCTCCCGAGGATCAGGTCCTGATCCTGTCGATCCATGCCGCCAAGCATGTTTGGGGACGCCTGATCTGGCTCTGCGATATTGCCCGCATCCTGCAGCTGCCGACGTTGAATTGGAAATGGATCGACGATGAGGCGAACGCGCTCGGAATCGCGCGCATCCTGCGAGTCACGCTGCTGCTGACGAACCGATTCCTCGGCGCGCCCCTCCCCGCTCTTTTGGAAGCTCATGTAGCGGGAGATCAGCAGGCTGTAAGGCTGGCCGAAAAGGTCAACGCACAAATCGTCAGCGGAAATTCCTGCGATGTCGAGTCGCTCGCCTACTTCCGTCTCATGATGCACCTTCGCGAACGCGGAGCGGACCAGATCCGGTTTCTGCAGCGCCTCGCGCTCACACCAGGCCCAGGCGAGTGGCAGGCTGTACGTCTGCCCGCACCATTGTTCCCGCTCTACCGGTTGGTGCGCCTGTCGAGGCTGGCCGCGCGCTTGGCGCGCGCCTGATCCCGAAATTGTAAACGCTTACTTCGCCGGAGTAGGATACCTCGCCAGAGGATTCCCACTGAACTTATGAAGAGATTTCATCCCACCAGATTTTCAGCCTTGATGCTCTTGGCGGCGTGTCTGGCGTTCCTCGTAGCGGCACACGCTCAATGGATGCCCAGAAATCCCGTCACCGCCGTCCAGAAGCAGGCAGACAGTGTGGTCTTTACGCAAAAGACCGGTTTCCTCAAAGTACAGGTGTGCACCGACTCAATCATTCACATCCTCTACTCCCCAGCATCATCGTTTCATGAGCATCCGAATTACGTAGTGATCAAGACCGCGTGGGCTACTCCCTCGTGGACGATGGAAGAGACCACCGACGATGTCACCATCAGCACCGCGCGACTCAAAGTAAACGTTGCCCGTATCGATGGCGCCATCACCTACCGCGAACTCGACGGCAAGCCGCTGGTACAAGAGGCCTCTAGATGGCTCACGCCCGTGCTTGTGAACGGTGAGGACACCTACCATGCCGAATCGTTCGTGAATATCTACGGATCCCACGAAGGCTTCTACGGTCTGGGGCAGCACCAGTCCGGAGTCTGGAACTACCGTGGCGAGTCGGTCGACATCTCGCATGACAACACCAACATTTCCGTTCCGCTTCTGGTGTCGAACAAGGGCTACGGAATTTATTGGAACAACGAGTCCCGCAGCCGCTTCAATAATCGCTTCGCCAACTATCTCTACATCAGTTCAGAAGTCGCCGATGCGGTCGACTACTACTTCTTCTACGGCCCGGAGCTGGACAAGATCGTCGCCGCATACCGCGAATTGACCGGCCAGGTGCCCATGTTCGGCAAGTGGGCCTACGGCTTCTGGCAGTGCAAGAATCGCTACAAGTCGCAGGACGAGATTCTGGGCATCGCCCGAAAGTACCGCGACCTGCACATTCCCGCCGACAACATCGTGCAGGACTGGTTCTGGTGGAACCGCAAGGGCGAGTTCGTCTTCAACAAGAACTATCCCGACCCGAAAGGGATGGTCGACCAGCTGCACGCCGCGAACTTTCATCTGATGATCTCGATCTGGCCGTTCTTCGAGCCCGGCTCTGCGAATTACGACTACATGGGCAAGCACGGCTGGTTCGTCGACAAGTTCAAGTTCGCTAAGCCGCCTTATCACAGCGACGGCATGGCCGTGTACGACGCCACGAACCCTGAGGCGCGCAAGTTCTATTGGGAGCAGGTAAACAAGGCCCTGTTCAGCATCGGTCTCGATGCCTGGTGGATGGACACTACCGAGCCCGAAACCGAAGGCCAGGAAGAAAATATTCTGCTTGGACACAAGCTGGCTGCGGGAAGCGGCGATCGCTTCGTCAATGACTATCCGCTGCTGGACACGGCCGCTGTCTATGAAGGGCAACGCAGCGCATCCGACAAGAAGCGCGTGTACATACTTTCCCGTTCCGCCTTCGCAGGCTCGCAGAGAAATTCCGTCACAGCATGGTCGGGAGACATCAACTCCGACTGGTTCAGCTTCCGCCGCCAGATACCCGCGGGATTGAATTTCGCCCTCTCCGGCATTCCCTACTGGACCACCGACATCGGCGGCTTCGTCTTTGGCAGCCCCACCGATCCGGCGTTTCGCGAGCTGTTTGTGCGCTGGTTTCAGTGGGGTACGTTTAATCCGATTCTGCGCGTGCACGGAACGCGCAATCCTGACGAGAACGAGTTGTGGTCCTACGGCCCCGATGCGCAGAAGATTCTGGTGAACTTCGATCGTCTCCGCTATAGACTGCTGCCCTACACTTATTCCCTCGCGTGGAAGACGACCAGCGAAGCCTACACTCCAATGCGCCCGCTGGTCATGGATTTCCGCACCGACGCACGCGCGGCTGATATCGACGACCAGTTCATGTACGGACCGGCCTTCCTGGTGAATCCCGTCACCGAACCGGGAGCCACCAGCCGCCGGCTCTATCTGCCGGAAGCGAAATGGTACGACTTCTGGAGCGGCACCGCGGTGAATGGATCAAAGATGATCGACGCACCCGCCCCCATCGATCATCTGCCGCTCTACGTTCGCGCAGGTTCCATCGTCCCCATGGGCCCCGACCTCGAGTGGTCGACCCAGAAGCCTGCGGATCCGATTGAACTGCGCATCTATCGCGGAGCCGACGGCGACTTCGTTCTATATGAAGACGAGAACGACGGCTACAACTACGAAAAAGGCGTGTACGCCACTATTCCCCTCCATTGGGACGAGGCGAAGCAAACCCTCACCATCGGCGACCGCAAGGGACAATTTCCCGGCATGCTGCTGAGCCGCACCTTCCACGTTGTCTTCACCACACAGAACCATGGGGTCGGAGTGAATCAGGAAGACAAGCCGGATAAAGTCGTGCCATACGAAGGAAAACAAGTTGCGGTGATCCCGTAGGATGCCTCTACGAACCTTACTTTCCTATGCGCTATCTCCCGTGTGATTGTCTTCCTGACCCTGAGCTAGTCGAAGGGGAAGGACCTATTTAATCGCCGCCAAATGCACAGGTCCTTCGGCCCGCAAAGGACGCGGGACCTCAGGATGACAGGGCATTCCCAAGGTTGTCTGTTCCAGGGAAGTGTCCGCTCGTGAAGGCCGGTTTCCATACCGCGAAGGCGAGTAAGTTCCTTTATGTGTACGTTAACGTCCCATAGGAGTATCATGTGCGTTCGACATTAAGATCGCTTTCCTCCCTACACAGGGGATGAGCCTTTCCCCACTCTGGATCAGATGAAAAGAAACGGCATTTACAGAATTGCCGAACTGGCGAAGGTTTCGATCGGCACAGTCGACCGCGCGCTGCACGGACGTCCCGGCATTCGTGAGGCCACACGGAAGAAAGTGCTTCGCATTGCGCACAAGCTCGCGTACTCTCCGAATCCTGCCGCTCGCGCTCTCTCCGTGGGACGTGGCGCTTTGCGTATCGGCCTCTGCATTCCGCGCGAAATCCATTTCTACTATGACCAGATGAGAAGCGGGATTCTGGATGAATCGGCCCGGGCGAGTGGACTCGCAGTCGAACTGGTGCAGAAACTCGTGCCCAGCCTGGGCGTCGACGAGAAGAAGCAAATGACGGCGCTTCTCGACAGCGGCGTGAAAGCGATCATTGCGACTCCGGGAGATCCCGAGACGATGGGTCCATTGATCGACCTGGCCGAGGCAAACAACGTGCATGTCGTTTGCACGACCACCGACGCTCCCAGGAGCCGTCGTTCCAGCATCGTCGCTGTCGATCCGGAACTGAGCGGAAGACTGGCCGCGGAGTTGATGGCCAAGTTTGTGGTTCCTGGTGCGAAAGCGGCCGTGGTCACGGGTATGCTGAACACCGAGGAGCATCGCTTGAAGAGCAGCGGATTCTCTGCGGGGTTCACGTCAGATTGTCCCGGCGGCGAAGTCGTGGCCGTTCTGGAAGCGCACGAATCGGAAGAAGAGAGTTATCGCAAGACCTGCGACTTGCTGTCCCAGCAGCCCGATCTGCGCGGAATTTACGTGAGTACGGTAAATTGCCTGCCGGTGTGCCGTGCCCTGAAGAAATTCAAACTGGCGGGAGTCGTTGCGCTCATCACCACTGACCTGTTCCCGCAGATGGTGCCGCACTTGCAGCAGGGAACAATACGAGCGTCGATCTATCAGAATCCTTACCTTCAAGGCCAACTAGCCATGCGGATTCTCACGGATTACTTCGTCAACGGCACTCCGATTCCAGCCAGCAGCCACATCGGGCCAACCCTCGTGTTGCGTAGCAACGTGCATCTCTTCCGGGAGGTACAAGAACGGATGCCAGCCCAGCCGGCGTCCGGTGCGATCTGACCCTGCCTGTTGTGGAAACAGTTGATTCCATGGCATGAGTAAAAATCCCCTGTTGATTCCATTCGACTTAGCTTTGGGCTTGGAACACCACGCTTTCCGAAATGGAGCAAAGAGTCGATGGAATTGTTGCGAGAGATGCCGTTTGCGGGGCCGTAGGAGCCCTCCACACAAACAATCGAGGGTAGGGATGCCCGTGAGGTCATCCGGAACAGGAAACGCGTGTAGCAGCCCGCCAGGGCCCTTGGCGAACGAATATAGCATATAGCTATTTCCTGCGAAAACGCAATCGTGGCTAACTTGTTGATTTTGCTGGAGGGCGAAAAACTGCTCGCGTGCGATGAAGCCGGCGGCATGCGGGAACAAGGACAGTCTTCTCGGCACCGGCGTCATAACCCAGCCAGGCTGGGCTGCGCTCAGTTGGACAGCCGAGGCGACTGTCCCTACGAGAGCTCTCTGAAGGCTACTGCTGTTACTCTGAAGAGCGCTCTTCTGAAATCGAGCCCCACTGCGCTACGTACAGTGCATACATCGCAACCCCGGCGATCAGTGGAACGACTAGGCCTATCCTGAGACTGCTGAAGCGATCTGAGGAATAGCCAACCAACCAGGGCAAGGACGCTCCTCCCAAATTTCCCAGGGTGAACATGATGGATCCGACGCGCGATGCCGCTGCGCCGAACTCGCGCGCCAGCAGTGCGATGGTGATCGGGTAGACGGCAGAGAATCCCAGCCCAGCGATCGTGACGCTGATCGTGACACTCGGCACGGAGTGCGATAGCAGCAGGCCCGTCATACCCGCGCATGCCACCAGCAATCCGGCGCGGGCAAGCTTGATCTCGTCGATCGTGCGCAACAGGTATGGCGCGAGCCATCTTCCAACCAGCATCGCCGAATAAAAAAACGACGGCGTCATGACCGCGCGGGCCGGGGAGAACGTGGAGAGACTCTTCGCATAGGACGCGACCCAGCCACCGAATGCGTTTTCCGCTCCCACGTAGAGGAAGAACAGCAAGCCCAGGACGCGGAAAGCGGATGTTCTCCAAACCATTGACCCGGAACTCTTTTGCTTCGAAGGCCCAGGTCCAATGGCTGGCCAACGCATGGCGGCTATGGCGAACATCACGAGCAGCAGAAATCCCGCGACCACCATGAGCAGGAGAGCGATATGGTGTCCCTTCGCGGCGGCGGCAACCAGAAACGGGCACGCCACCGCGCCCGCGCTCCAGGAAAAGTTCAACCGGTTGAGGGCGGCACTGCGTCGGGTGGGATTCACTTCCGCCACGAGCAGGTTTGCGGCCGGAACCGCGAGACCGAGACCCGCCCCGTAGAGCGCAATGCAGGCCAGCCCGGGAAAATATGAGGCAAGGGGCAGCGCCGCCAGCGCTACTGCCATGGCCAGGAGGCCGGCATTGATGGCAAAGCGGAATCCCAGACGGGAAACCAGGACTCCCGACAAGAGCACAGTGAAAGTCGAGGATGTGAACTGGGCGGTAAAGAGAGAGCCTGCCTGAGTGTGGTTCAACGACCATCGCGCCGACAAAATCGGGAGCATCGGTCCCAAGAGAACCGTAACGATGCCAATCGGGACAAAAGCTGCGTTGGCGGCGATGTTGGGCGCTCGGGAAGGTCTCGCCGCCTGCATTGGTTCAGAAAGTGGCATGGATGGTCGACGCTACTCGCGGCACTATTCGCGGAAGATCGCGTCCGGATTCATTCTAAAGCGGATTCGAAGTCGCTGTGTTCAACTGAAGGACCGGGCTGCGCCCGGCCGGACAGCCGGGGGCGGCTGTCCCCACACAACCCTGGATTTACGGGGCGGACGAATGCGTCCGCCGCTACGCGAACTCTGCCCGGTTTACGACCTCGGGGCCTTAGCGGTGGATTCGCGCACTACCAACTCGGGTTCAATGGCGATTTCCGTCGGGTACTCTTTCTTGCCTTCGATCCGCTCCAGCAGGCTTTGCGCTGCCACCTGGCCCATGCGGCTGAGCGGCTGCCTGACGGTGGTGAGACTCGGGGTATTAAAGGCCGCGGCGGGAATGTCGTCGAAGCCGATCACGGAAATATCCTGCGGGACCCGGAGTCCGTGTTCCTGAATGGCGCGGATAGCGCCGATGGCGGAGATGTCGTTGTAGGCGAAGAGGGCGGTGAACGGCTTTTTACGAGCCAGCAGCTGTTTCGCGAAGGGATAGCCCAGCTTCGGCGTTGGGTCGTCAATGTCAATCTGCACGGTGAGATCGGGATCGATTTTCATCCCGATCTGTTGCGCCACTTGACTTTCATGAAGGCGACGCGCTCGTGCGAAAGGTCTTTCAGATAATTCAGAGCCAGCAAGGCTGCCCGGTGGTGATCCAGAACGATATTGGTGACTCCCTTGACCTTTTTGTGCCCGGCCACCGCAACCATCGGAAGGGAGGGCTCGTCATGGACAGTCGTATCCACAGTGATGATGCCTTCCACGCCGCGCTGCGACAACATCTGGGAATACCGGTTCAGGAGATCCGGATCGTGGCGGTGCGCCACCACGAAGAAGAAATAGTTCTTCTTGCGCAAGTATTCCTCAATGCCGCTGATGACCATCCCGCCGTAGGAGTCGCCAATCTCTTCGGCGATCACGCCAATGGTAAAGGTGCGTTTGTTGCGCAGCGTGCGGGCAAAAAAGTTGGGCTGGTACTCGAGCTCTTTCGCAGCGGCGTGAATGCGGTTCTTGGTTGCCTGCGGAATCGAGCGCGCGGAGGGGGAATCATTGAGGACCGCGGAGACTGTTCCGGGAGTGAGTCCCAGATGCTCGGCCACGGCTTTGAGTGTGACGACCGGCGCTTTTTGGCCTGGTTTTCTGGTTGGGGCCATGGGTTATTTTCAGACTTCCGGGCCTGGGAGCTGAGGAAACTTCACGAACGGATAATCTTATAACAAATCCAGCCTTGTCCGGACCGTTCATGCGGTGGTGGATGGTGTCCGCATCAACCACCAAATTAACCACCAAGGACACGAAGGAGCACAAAGGAGCACTAAGGAAAACCCTCAGGATCACACCTTCGTCTTACTTCGTGTCCTTGGTGGTTGATGAATTTGGGACCCGTTATGTCTTCGCGTAGCGTTCGCTGTTGGGCCTTGCTCCGCTTAGTGCGAAGAACAGAATGTAGAGGTAGCAGATGACCGGCAGAAAAAAGGCGTGATGGATGCCGATGCGATCTGCAATTGCGCCTTGCGCTACCGGGATGAGGGCTCCGCCGACGATGGCCATGATCATGATTCCGGAGCCGTCACCGGTAAGTGGACCCAGTTCGGCGACACCCAGAGTGAAAATGCTGGGGAACATGATGGAATTGAAGAACCCGACGGCGATGATGCTCCACATGGCGGGATGGCCCGTCGTCAACATCGAAATCGCGACCAGGGCGGCGGCGCAGACGGCGCAAATTCCCAGCAATCTCCTGGTGCTTACTTTTTGCAGAAGTGCGGAGCCGATAAAACGGCCGACCATTGCACCGCCCCAATAAAAGGCGACGAAGCTGGCTGCGACTTTTTCTGTCAATCCGCCAATCTCAGGCTGACTGAAGTAGTTCACCAGGAAGCTCCCGATGGAAACCTCCGCGCCGACGTAGACGAAGATGCTGATCGCGCCGAAGATCAAATTGGGGTGCTTCCAGATTGAGTCATTCACTTTTTCCCCGATCTGGTGCTGCGCGTGGGGAATTTTCGGCAACTTGAAACTGCCAATCGCTGCTGCCAGCAGTATGAGCGCGATGCCCAAGCCCACATAGGGCGTCTTGACGGTCGCTGCCTCATGCAGGCGATAGGCTTGCAGGGCATCGGGCGCCAACGCGCGGATGTCAGAAATGGCTTTCGGAGCTGCGCTGAGAATCAGCAGGCCACCGAAAAAAGGCGCCAAGAAAGTGCCCAGGGAATTGAAGGCCTGCGTCAGATTCAAGCGACTGGAAGCGGTTCGTGCCGGCCCAAGGACTGTTACGTAGGGATTTGCAGCTACCTGCAGGAGAGTAATGCCTGCGGCGAGAACAATGAGTGCGCCCAAGAAAAGTGGATACGACGGCACGCTGGCCGCCGGCACAAAGAGAAAAGCTCCCACGCCCATCGTGAGCAGGCCTACCACCATCGACTTCTGATAGCCGATCCAATCAATGACCTTCGCGGAAGGAATCGAGAAGAGGAAATATGCTCCAAAGAATGCGAACTGAATGAGCATCACTTGCGTGTAATTCAGATCGAAAATCGATTTCAGATGGGGAACAAGAATGTCATTGAGGCAAGTCAGGAACCCCCACATGAAAAACAGAGTTGTAACCACCGCCAGCGGTCCCG
>WNEZ01018458.1_pt1 | contig 16974 bp, 15 predicted proteins | sample 5400521 | NCBI WGS metagenome assembly WNEZ01 (sample SAMN13153339, study PRJNA577476) | soil metagenome | isolation source: 120 cm saprolite under Douglas fir tree site 2 hole 1 replicate 1 | place: USA:California | collected 2015-04-18
AGCGTCACGTCCCAAACTCGATCGCCACCGTGCGCCGACGCATCATCGACGCTCTCGTCAGGCGCTTGCCACGATGCCCATGCTGTCGCGCTTCAACCGCGCGACGCGTGCGGATGAACTTGTGACGCAGTAGTACTAGGCCGTGAAAAGCATCAATGCCTTGCGCGGCATAACGGGCCTCCTGCTTTTGCGGCACTGGATCAGTAAAGGTGCGTTTGAAGGCGATGAGTTCGGGCCAATTGATCCGAAGTTCGCCTGCTACCCCGTGACCCTGCATGCGGCGTGCGGCATCAACGGCCTCGGCACCACTGATGAGCATTTTCTTGGGATCACATCCGCGCAATGCACAGGTTCCACCGAACGGACGATGATCCACGACGGCAACCGTCCGACCCGCCTTTCGGACCCGCGCGCTCGCGACCTGAGCGGCGGTGCCCGATCCAATCACCACCAAGTCAAACGTTTTCATAGCGACCTCCTGCCCCGAGAAAGGGAAAGTAGGCCCTGTAGCAACTAAAGGAGCAATGCCCTGAATTGCCTTTGCTTGCTCGTAATTGCTCGAGCCGCAAATTTAGAGGCATACGCCTTTAGTCCGCAATGCGCTTGCACAGCGGACATTCGATGCCTGCTCGCGGCAGATGATGATTTCAGGAATGAGAATAGCTGCCGCGTGTCGAGATCGGCGCGAAAAGCCGAGGTAGCTTACCCCCAAGCGCTGGATCAAATTCCTCTATGATGCTTTGCGATAGCTCGGCTCTTGCCGGTTTCAGCGTTCTCTTCGTGGTCGAGACTAATGCTCGCCACAGCATGGCATCGGACGCTGCGGCTCCCAATGTCAGCAACGCAATCCGCTCCGAAGGGAGGGCTGCATAGCTCCTGGCGGGTTTGCCGCTGCTCGTCCCGGCAAGGGACAACACTGCCGTCTAGCGACGGATTTCTTCCGGTTCACCTCCATGCTCATACGGCCGCCGCCGGTTCGGCGGCCGACCATCGGAAGGATACGCCATCCACCCACATACGGTGCATGACTACAGCTAGCTTGCGTGCGACGGCGATCTTTGCCTTCTTCAAGCCGCTTCGTTTAGCAAGCCGAAGGCCCCTACGCTTCCACGAACGAAATTTCGGACCAAAATTCGGATAGCAAAAAGTCCTTGAAAACGAGGCGTTTCCAAGGGCTTGTGTTTGGTTGCGGGGACACGCAACACCCGATTCTTGCGATTGGTCGAACAGGCGATTCCCCAGATCGCCGCATAGCAAGGCTTACTATGGCTCCGGACGCGGGTTCGAAACCCAATGGTTCCTACATTCCGCCGAATCTGCGATATAGCCCGATACTCTGCGACGCAGCTGCCGACGGGTTCGGAATCACGTCACATTGGTCACCGAAGCTACGGTGGCGTTCAGCTCGGACGGGATGAAAGCGGCTGCGACGAACGCCCCGATGTTCTACGCCACCGAAGCATTGATGTCGCGGTTCCCACTGTGAACGGCTAAGCGCCCCCTGATTCCAAACTGATAGGCTCTCTACTTATTGCGTATCAGTGACGGGATGCTGTTTGCGTATGAACGGCCGCTTTGCGCCAAAAGCGGTCGCTCACGAATGTCCGCTTAATCGAGACCTCATTAGTCACCCACGGGATCCCGCATAACAATAATCTTCGTAGAACATGCGCCAGATGCACGGGTATGCTTCGCTGCGACTATCTGCACGGGGCTTGGCCCGACTACCTGTATTGAGACAACCGAGGCCGGTCCATGTACCCATTTCGGACGGACCTTGTCGTGGGACACATAAGAGTGTCAAAGGACACATAAGAGCGTCACGCTTTCGAAAGCCGCAGCCCTGGGCAGCGGCGGCGTGTTGATCTCAAAGTTTACGAAGTCAGTGACGGAGATAGTCCGAACGAAGGTGGAATGATTGCGGTCTGAAGGTCTCGATCTCGCGGACCGAAAATGAGGATGCAACCGGGACTTTGTCATGCCTGAAGCGGGGTGGTGGTTTGGTGGATGGCTTAAAGATCGCGGCAGCACCGAGTTGCGAGATTTGACTCGAACTCAGCGGCCCGTTTTGGTATCATGGAACAGCTGGGAGCGCACAGGTCTCGCCGTAATCCAAGGGAGGAGATCGATGAAAACAGCGTGGGCAACAGCATCCGCATTGCTGGCCGGCATTGCCATCGGAGCATTCGGCGTTCACACGGTTGATGCACAGAAGAGGCCGCCGGCCTATGTCGTCGCCGATAATGAGGTCAACGATCAAGACAATTACATGAAAGTGGTCGCGCCCGTCGCCGAGAAGACTACCGCAGAGGTTGGCGGACGCTTCCTCGCGCGTGGCAAGCCCGTTTCGCTCTCCGGTGAACCGCCGAGGGGACGCCTGGTCATCGTTCAGTTCGAGAACATGGACCAGCTGCAGAAATGGTGGAATAACCCTGAGTGGCAGGCGGCTCACAAGAAGGGTGAGCGGTACGCCAAGTTTCGCGACATGGCTATCGAGGGCGTGAGTCCGTAAGCCGAAGGTGGCGGAGTGTCACCGTTGGCAGGGCCGACGCAATATTACAAAACGCGCATCACTGGTGAAGCTGCGAAAATCTCGCGACGCTGCAGCACATATAGGCTGCCGTCGGCGCCGCATTGTTCGCGACGGCGCCGCTTCCGCAAGCTATCGAGTTTCCGGTTCTGCTAAATGATTGGATCGCCGGTCATGTTCGCCGGCGTGGACTGTTTCTCTGGCCCCTTTGTTGCCAACGGCGCGCCGGCCGCGGATAAGGAGTTCGAATTTCACGTCAAGATGGATCGGACTAGCGGCGGCCAGTTGCCCAAGGCCGAATCGGACTTTCAGAGCTACGAGAGATGACGCAGCGATCGTTTCCGAGGCACCCGAAGAAAGCTCAAGAACGGCCAAGCCACCACTACATCGTTTCAACGAAAGGCAGATGTGAATATAAAGCTCGTGCGCGTGCGGCGACATCCGCGACAAGTACCGCGACAATCTGCGCTCGATCCGGGCTGACTGTTGTTCGACCATGGCCCTCGCACGTTCGCTGTTTCATCCTTTGAGAACAGGGATGAGAGGGAGGAAGGAACCCCTAAGCTCCCGGCCGAATTTTGACAGCCCATTCAAACCGAACGTCCGCTTCGCGCCGATACTGTTGAAAAAGTCTTTTTCAGCTGACGGACGGAATTTTTCAGCCTCGCTGGTGCATCCCATGCGCGGCGACGTGAGGGACCTCATCGATTCCCACAAAAGCGATTACAGACCTCCGTAGCTGTCCTACAGAGGCTTGCAGCGGCGGAAGTGACTAAAAACCGATCTTCGCGAGATTTTCGGAGCTGCTCAGTCTTCGACGTTTTCAACAGTATCCGCCAATAGCAGTCATTCCCGAAGATCAGTTTTTGACCCCAAGCCGGCATGCGCGGTTGCCGGACGTTGTAAAATGCGTGCCGTTGTCGGTAAGCACCTTGTGGATCTTAAATGGCACAGCCGTAACTAGGCGGCGGAGGAAGTCGGCCGCTGTGCTGCGCGCGACCTTTTCATGCACTTCGACAAAGGCGAACTTGGAGGGTGCGGTCGATCGCGACGAGCAGGTAGAGCTTGCCTTGAGGGGTTCGAACTTCGGCTAGAGCAGCGAGGGTTTTCTAGCGTCCATCGCAGCCTTCTGCTCCAGCAAGCCCAGCAGGAGGGCATCTCGCTGGCTGGTGAGTACGGCTAAGTCGGTGCCGGCCAACTCCTCATCCACGCCAGCGGCCAGTCGCTTGTTCAATTCGGTGCTTAGCGCCACCGTACCCATATCGTGCCACCAGCTTTCGAGCGGCGGACCGAGATGTTCCAACACATGCGCGATGCCGCCCAGTCGCTTGTTCAATTCGGTGCTTAGCGCCACCGTACCCATATCGTGCCACCAGCTTTCGAGCGGCGGACCGAGATGTTCCAACACATGCGCGATGCCGCCGGGTCCGCCGGAAAGATGAAGATTGAGAAACGGACCGAGCAGAGCCCAACGCAGGCCGGGCCCGTGGGAGATGGCGATATCGACCTCGCTTACGGACGCGATACCCTGGCTGACGAGGTAAAAGGCTTCGCGCCACAGCGCGGCCTGCAGGCGGTTGGCCACGTGTCCCTTGATTTCCCGGCGGATATGGATGGGTTTCTTGCCAAGGGCTGTATAGAAAGCCATGGCCTGCTCAATTGCTGCAGCCGAGGTCGCACGTCCGCCGACGACTTCGACCAGGGGAATCAGGTGCGGTGGGTTGAACGGATGGCCGGCCAGCACACGTTCGGGATGACGTGCTGCCGCATTCTGGATTTCGCTGATCAGAATGCCGGAGGAGCTTGTGGCTATCAGCGTGGTCGCCGGTGCCGCGGCATCGATCCGCGCAATGAGATCGCGTTTGATATCGACCCGCTCGGGACCATTCTCCTGAACGAAGACGGCCTCTGCGACGGTGCTTGCGAGATTGCTGTCGAATTTCAGCCGGGCCCCGGATCGGTTGCGATAACGTCGAAGCCTTTGGCGAGAAAGCAGGCGGCCCAACTGGCCCCGATGACCCCGGTGCCGACCACTGCCACAAGGGCCGATGATGTCTTTGCAGTTTTTGCCATATTCTGCCGCCCTGCTTTGCGGGCCTCCTTCAAAAATTGGGCTTGGCCCTGCGCCAAGAAATCGTGGCGGTCTTCAATGTGCCGTTGAAACGCTGAGGCCCGTCGGTGCTCAATTGCAGGCGCTCGCCGTCAACCTCCACCAGCCGCACCTGACGTTGACCAAGCCAGTTGGGAAAGAAGCTGACTGCCATTTCATGCGACAGGCTGCGCTTGACTTCATCGACGAAGAAGCGCCCGGAGTAGGCGATGTAACTACTCCCCGCCGCGACATACTCCTCGGGGCTGCCGCGAAGCAGATCGCCTTCCTCGAATGGCGCGCGCGCCGGACCTTGCAACTGGGCGGACATATGTCCGTCCGGGGTATAGAGGATGAACCCCCGCGGACGTTCGCCCAACACGTTGGTCTCGACCCCGGTCTCCACATCGCGCTCGACAGCGCTGACCAGTTCCCAAGCGCCGATCAGGCTGTCACGCAGACTTAGCGATCCCATGTGCGTAGCTCGACTTCCTTGAGTTGGACGTTGAGGCGATTGGTGATGTTGCGGGCGTAAGCTTGCACCGAGACGTCAGCCCCTTTCTTCGGATACTCGATCTAGGCAGATGACGTTATCTGCCGGACTGTCAGCGTAGAGCTTCTCAATCGAGGCTGCATGGCGCCGCAGAATGTTGCGTTGACTGACCGCGCCCTTGTCAGTCAGTTCGCCGGTGTCGATCGAGAGCTTTGCAGCTAGAAATGCAAAACGCAGCACGCGCTGGGCGCTGCCACTTGCTTCCGCTTCGAGGGCTATCAATTTGGCGCGCATACGGGCCTGCACCGTGTTGTCGTGCGCGATCTCCGCGCTAGACGGAATACCTAAGACGGCGATGTAGTCCCGGTTTTCCCCGGCGATCACCACGTCGCGCACCTCGGGCGTCAAATGCTTCAAGAGATGCGTTCTAAGCGAGCCGACGCGGACCCACGTGCCGGTGGCCAGTTTAAAGTCCTCCGCGAGGCGTCCGTCGTAACGAAAGCCGGTTTGCTGATTTCCGGCTTCCGCCCAGGCCAGCGCATCGCCGGTTCGCAGAAATCCGTCTTCGTCGAATGCATCGGAAGTGAGATCGTCTCGTCGCCAATAGCCTGGAGTTACGCTTGGACTTTGAACCCGCAACTCCAGTTTGCCGTCCATTGGCGTGAGTTTCAGGGTGACACCGGGCGGCGGCAGGCCGACGCAGCCGGCCGACGCGGCGTCCGAATGCCGGTGGGCGGCCATGAAACCGGCCTCGGTCGAGCCCAGCGTCGCTACCCACGGGATGCGCTGGCCGATGGTTTCGAGTGCAAGTTCGTCAAACGCGTCGCAGATATGCTGAGCGATACTTGCTCCGGCATATTGCAGCACCCGGACACGGCTGAAAAAGTTTACCCGAAGCGCGCGGTCACGACGCAACCACGGAAGCAGCTCCTCGTAACCCTTCGGAACGTTCGAATAAAACAGCGGCGCGACCTCGCGCAGGTTGCGAACCGTCTCCTCGATTTGACCCGGCAGTGGCTTGCCGTCGTCGATATACAACGTACCACCATTAAACAGTGCGATGCCGAAACTTATGCTGCCCCCGGAGATATGGTTCCAAGGCAGCCAATCGACGAGCACGGGAGGCTCCTCGCCAAGCATGGGGTAGCACGCAAGCACCATCTGCAGCGCGCTGCACCACATCCGGTGCGTGTTGATCACTCCTTTCGGAACTCCGGTCGAACCAGAGGTAAATAGCAGCTTGGCGATCGTATCGGGATTGACGGCAACGGCAGCGGCCTCCACGTCGCTGGTCGCAGTGGTGGCGAGCAAGGCATCGAAGCCCGTCGCGCGACGGCCGGGATCGCCGCGCACGATCACAACCTCGACATCCTCAGGGATGCAGGCACGAAGCGCCGCTGCATAGCGATCTCCGTCATCTGCAAACACCAGCCCAGGGCGCACCAGAGCGACAATGTCGCGTAGCCTGGCAAAATCCGTCGAAATCAACGAATAAGCCGTCGCCAGTGGCACAAACGGGATGCCCACATGCAGACAACCGAGCGATAACAGACCGTGCTCGATTCCATTGCCTGACAAGATGAGGGCGGGCCGCGTGATGGAGAGATCACGATCGAGCAGCGCCTGCCCGATGGCGCAAGCGGAATTCAAAGCTTCGAGATAGGTCACCTTCCGCCAGCGCTCGCCGTCACGGCTGGCGAAAAGCACGCGATCAGGCGCAACTGCTGCCCAGTGCCGCAGTCGCTCGGTCAAACGGACTGGATACGGACCAAGCCGGGTCGAGTTGCGTACGCGCAGACTGCCGTCCGCAGACGATTCAAACATCACATTTTTCCACGGTAGCGCGACCGGTCGCATCGTCATCTCCATCATCGCTCGCTTTCTCCGGAGCGATGGGCAACCTTTGCCACGCGTTTTTCGAGAAAGGCATTTACCCGCGCTTTAGCTTCATCGTCGCCTATGGTGATCGCGGCCATCAAGCTTTCCAGCAGGAAGCCGCCCTCTGGATCTGAGCGTGCGATCCGCGGCAGCGCCTGTACGATTGCGAAATTGCTCAGCGCCGTGTTGGTCGCGATCCGCTCGGCCAACTCGATGGCCTTGGCGAGTCCATGTCCATCATCGATAAGGTATTGCGAGAAGCCGAGCGATAGCCCTTCCTCTGCGCTGTAAGTCCGACCGGTCAGCATCATGTCGATCATCCGAGTTGTGCCGATCAGGCGCGGTATGCGCACGGCACCACCGCCGCCAACGAATATGCCGCGCGTGCTCTCTGGCAGCGCGTAGTACGCGCTACGTTCAGCGACCCGGATATGTGCAGCAGCGGCGAGCTCCAAACCGCCACCGATGACGCCGCCGTGAAGGACAGCGACGACCGGCACACGGCCATTCTCAATCCGGTCGAAAGCGCGGTACCAGGACCGCGAACGGCGAACGCTGGCCGGCGCGCTGATGTCGATAACGGCCGAAAGATCGGCACCGGCCGAAAAATGCTTCCCCTCGCCGTGCAAGATAATGGCGCGCGTCTCCTCCGGCGGATCGCTGAAGAAGGACTCGATGCCGGCGATCGTCGCATCGTCCAGGGCATTTCTTTTGGCAGGGCGCGACAGACGTAACAGCGTCACCGGACCATGCTGGCTTGCGGTCAGGCTGGTCGGCAGATCCCGCCTTGCCTGGCTCTCGCAGTTTTCCAGGCGCACATCACTTTGGGATCGGCGCGAGCTCATTTGTCCGTGATGTTCCGTCTGGAGCGGCTTGGTACTCGAATTGTCGATTTGATCCATCGGACGAGACATATCGAAACGCTCCATCAGCTCTCGTTCGGCCATTGGCGTTGCGTGCCCGGTCGCACCATCGCACGCGTCCGGCGTTCGAGGCTCATTAAGCTCTGAGAGTATTGCAATGCGATTGCCGTACCGGGTTATCGTGTTACGTCGGTAACGAAAGGGAAGTGACATGCCGCATGAAGGCCTCATTGCCTCTCAAAACCCTCGAGCAGAAACGAAAGGGGCACCTAACCGTATGCAAGCCAGAAAAATGATGAATGAAGCACATGCGACCCGGGCCGCGGAGTTTGCAGCTCTTTCGCGAATGACACGCCTTTCCCTTTCAGCCGGGAGGCGACGCGATCGAGATCGTCGACCAAGGCCGAGATGATCTGATCCCTGATGCGGCGTGACCGGTAGAGGATTAGTTCCGTCCTCGTTCCGAACTGGCGCAAAGAAGTCGCTAAAAAGCGCTACGACATGACCGTGAACGATTCGTTTTTGCACAAATGATTTTAGCAGCGCGTTTTCACACAGCCAGGTAGAGTCGAGGATGGGCGCGGTAGCTTGGCGCCTATGGCCAACGCCCCGTTTCCCATCCCACCAATCGACAATTATCCGGGTGAGAGCCTCCCTCACTGATAGTTCGCGCCCTTGGGGCGCACGGTCAATCGCGTCGCTCGGGCCGCGCGCCCGTCACTTCCGGGTTTTCCTGATAGGCAGACATTTTCAGACTCCGTCGGCATGTCTCAAAGGTGCCTGCCAGAAGCTGAAGTCGCCGCCGTTCTCCATTCTATTACACGGTCGGCCGGGTTCTTGGCTTTGACAAATGGCGCGTCACCACTGATATGCGTGGCCGGTCCGAAAATCATCCGGCTACGCTGGCTCCTCGAATGAACGGGCAGATATCAGCCGCCACCAATCGAGGTGAATCAGCGGGAGCCGCCGGACGCGAACAGCACTTCACCGGTTACCCAATGGGCATCGCTGGAGGCAAGAAACACCACGGGGCCGACTATATCCTCGGGCTGTCCCAGCCGACCGAGCGGCGTTCCGTCGACCAGTTGCTTGACCATGGGTCCTTCGAGAACGCCGATCGCATGCGCCCCCTCCGTCTCGGTGGCGCCGGGAGCGACGACGTTCACACGAATGTTTCGGGGGCCGAGCTCTTTCGCAAGCACGTGTGAAAGTGTCACCAGCGCGCTCTTGGAAGATGTGTAGACCGAACTCATCGGGGCAGTCGTCGAAATCCCGGCAGTGGCAATATTGATGATGGTACCGCCGTCCGGCCCGAAACGCTTGATTGCTTCTTGCATCGTCAGGAGCGCGCCCAATACGTTGGTATTATAGATGCGATGGAATTCCTCTTCTGTGACGGCTTCGATTGGCTCGAAACGGTAGACGCCAGCATTGTTGACGAGAATATCGAGCCGGCCGAAGGTCCGGATGGTCTGCTCGAACAGCTCATGTACATCGGAGGACTTCGAGACATCGGCCTTGACCGCGACCGCCTGGCCCCCCGCTGCCCTGATCGCGGCAACTGTCTTTTCCGCGCCAGGATGATCGGAAGCATAGTTCGCGACCACCTATGCCCCAGCTTGCGCCATCCCTTTGGCGATGGCAGCTCCGATGCCTTTGGATGCGCCAGTTACGATCGCCACTTTGTCGGAAAGTTTCATTTGGTCTCTCTTTGATGTCTGTAGGAAGTCGAGAAATTGGTATCAGATTGAAACCTGGTGTAAATTACGCACTGTATTTCAACCTAGTTTTCCTTGAGGTAACCGCGGTTATGTCCTCCAGCGAAAAACGGGTGCGTGATGATCGCGTGCTGCTCGATCTGCTTGCAGACAAATGGACGATCCATGTCCTCGGATCGTTGTGCGATCAGGACCACCCGCGGCGGTTCAATGCCATTCGCCGCGACGTTCCGGGCCTTTCGCAGAAGAGCCTCGCTCAATGTCTGCGGCGTCTGGAAAAGAGCGGCCTTGTCACGCGAAGAGTGCTGACAACAGGACGGCTGGGGGTCGAATATGCCTTTACGGAATTGGGCAGGACGCTCGAGCGCCCGGTCGCTGCGCTTTTCGAATGGACCACGGAGTACGCGGATGTCGTCAGGGCGGCACAGACCGCGTTTGAGGCAACAGCCGGCGGCGAGCGGGACGCCGCATAAACCATGGTCATCAGATTCGGGGGAAGGAACGCTCCGGCCAAGTTTGGTCTCAACTTTGTCCGCACAAACACGCTCATTCGAGACAGCGATGGTCGCGGTAGGGACGAGGATTTCTCCTCGCCCACCGGGTCGCCGAAGGCGGTCGCCCGCCCCCGGCTCCCACAGAACGTGGCGTGCGGTTTTCCCGCACCACGCTCTTCGGCAGTTGGTTCACAGCTTTCACTGCTATCTGTTCAAGTTTCGTTTCCATGGTCAGCTGATCTTCTCTTAGAATAGAAGGCCGTAACTCCCGTTGAATGGAGCCCATGTCGCCCAAGAACAATTCAACTACCGCTGACCGCTTCCCCATGTAGCCGGCTCTCCCGACCGCAGAGTACTATCAGTCAGTCTGACTTCCACCCGGTGGTGCCGTCCGGAATGCGGTTGGAATTCGGTGTGGCGCATTCTTCGGGAACATGAAGGTATCGTTTCAGGCGGCAAGGTCAATCGGCTGATCGCTGGGTTTTGTGGCGAGCGTCTGCCAACCATCCACTTTTCGCATGACCATCCACTTTTCGCATGTTGATCTGACCGGAGGCGAGCAGCGCCCAGAACAACATGGCAGCGGTGTCTGCTGACGGCAGCACGGTTTGCGTTTTGATCCGCCGCTTGAACTCCTCGTGCAACCGCTCGATCGCATTGGTGGTGCGTACGCTGCGCCATTGGCTCGGCGGCAGCCGGGTGAAGGTGAACAGGCGGTCGCCGGCTTCCTCCAGGCTGTCGGCAACGGCGCGGTGTTTGAGGCGCCACTTGCGGATGAAGGCCTTGCGACGGATCGCGATCTCCTCGGGCGTCGCCGCGTAGATCATGTCGTTGTAATCCGCGGTGATCTCTTCGTGCAGCCGCTCGGGGGCATGGGCGAACAGGTTCCTGTGCTTGTGGACCGTGCAGCGCTGAACCGGCACGCCGTCCCAGACCGAGGCGATGGCCTTGTCGAGCCCCGGCGCGCCATCGACGATCAGGAACTCGGGCCGTCGCAGCCCGCGCGTGATGAGATCGTTCAGCACGGTGCGCCAGGCCTCGGCGCTCTCGCCGCCCATGCTCTTGATTGCGAGCAGGACCTTCTGGCCGTCCGCGCGCACGCCGAGGACAACCAGCAGCGAGATCGAGGTCGCCTTGCGGTCGAGCCGCACGCGAACGACGGTGCCGTCCAGGATCAGGCGCACGATCGGCTCCCCGGCCAGCGAGCGGGTGTTCCAGCCGTCCCAGTCGCTCTTCACCTTGCGCCACGTCCGGCTCACCGTGTCCTTGCCGACCGTCCCGCCGAACAAGGCCGCCAGCGCTCGACGCACCCGCCGCGTATTGGTGCCGGCCAGATACGTGCTCGCGATCAGCGCGTCGGCAGCCAGTGTGCGGCGTTGATAGGCCCGCAGCGCATGGCTCTTCCATTCCGTCGTCTTGCCCTCGGACGTGGTCAACCGGGCGCGCGGCACCGCGATCTCGATCGGCCCGAATGTGCCTGTCAGCGACCGCGTGCGGCTGCCGTGGCGGTGACCTGTAATGCCCGATCTTCCTTCGTTGCCGGCCATCTGACTTCGTCCGTAACGCGGCCGTGCCAGCGCCTCATCAAGCTCGCTGCGCAGCAGCTCTTCAATAAACCCGCGTGCCCGAGCCCGCACCTCGGTCTCGATCGGATCAAACCAGTTGTCGAAAAGTCGGCAAGTCGTCGCTGCTTCAAGCTGCGAGGAACCGGGCTTCGTGGTAATGCTCGTCATGGCGTAGTCTCCAGTCCGACGCTTCAACGCCGGATGATTCGAGGTTGATCACCCCGGAGACTACGCCACACTCAATTCCTACCAACCCCGCGACGGCACCCACCCGGTCATCAGACCCTTCTCACCTCTTCGGCTTGGCAGGTCCTACAAGCTTGCGCCTGAACCGGATGGATCTCCCTTGTTCGCGTTGCTTCCTTTGGTTGCATGCTGGCGGTACGAACCCCGGGAGCATCTCAGGCCGCTCGCTATAACGCGGGCTGCGGTTCCGCCTTCCCCATTGCGGGATAGGGTCGGCTACTCCGATCACGATCGATTTCGGGGGCTATGTTCCCGTTCACTTCATTCCGGCCTACAACCTCCCTGTCTACGCTTCGCAACGGCCGTTACCGGACGCCACGCAAGACTCGGTTCGCGGCTGCTCGCTAGGCTTTGCCGCGGCCGTCATCGCAGACGGCAGATATGTAGCGATTTCAATAATATATGAGTTCGCAGTTTTATTCTGAATGGCGCGCCCGAAGAGATTCGAACTCCTGACCCCTAGATTCGTAGTCTGGGCCGGGCCGTTGAAATCATTGAGGTCCGTTACCGTAAGAAAGCCGCTGGTCGCCGAAATCGGCGTCATTCGGCAGCTCTTGAATGGACTCTGTTACCGTAAAAATGAACGTCATTCCTATTTCTTAAAACCGGTGTGAGGCCGCGGTAGAGCACTCCATTGGTAATGGAGAGGTCGACAGTTCAATCCTGTCTGGCAGCACCAGATTCCCCTTTGAAAATCAGCGTTTGTCGGAGCGAACGCTCCCTGTTCCCCCACGACTCGCGCGTGAACAGAAACCGAACTCCCCCCAAACTGTGGGGGAAAATACGGGGAATTTGTTCACGGGGTGTTCGGTCCTAATCCAACCCCGCTCCATAATCACATCATTGGCCGGCTCAACGTCTTCGCGACCCCCGCGCTGGCGCGCTGGCGCATGTCGAACCGTGTCACCATGGAGGGGCGTTCCGCCTAGCCGTCGGCATGCCCGACCACAACCAAGGCACTACTCGGCCCACGGGCCGGTGCAGCCTCCCGCCGAACTACATGGCCGGAGGAAAACCGATGAAAAAATTGAACAGGAAAATCCCATGACCCCCAACAAAAAGTTTGCTCGGCGAGCGCGACAACGCTCCCGAGCACGGCCGAACAAGAAGGATATTCGACGTGATCAAAATAACCATACCAGTTGCAAAATGCAAGCGGTTTTTCCTTGAACTCCTAACCGTGGTTGCCATGTTCGGCGCGGCGGTGCTGTCATGAGCGAGTCTGGCTACGACAAATTTTGGCAGGAGTTCGATGCTAGAGCCGCGGCGCGCCGGGCGCAACAATCGTCGGACATGCCGTCAGACAACGTGGTCGATCTAGCGGCTGCGACGGCGGCGCGTAAGCCCAAGCCGCTGCCCAGCACAGTATCCGGCGAGACCCCCTATCACATCATACTCGGAAGCTCCGTGGTCGATGTCATCCAGGCGCGCGGCGAAGACCTGATGTTCATCGGCAAGACGGCGTATTGGTATTCGAATGGCCTGTGGACGATGGAGACGGATGGTCTGGCTTCCTGGCTCAACGTCGAGATCGAGAAGGCTGCCAAGCACTTCCGCCAACCGAGCACCAGTAAGCTGATCAACGAGGCGCGCGCATGGATCCAGCGGCAGGAGCATCTCTGTCGGAAGACGGATGTTGCCTGGGACGCTCACGGTCTCGTTCCGACAAAGAGCGGCCTGGTGAACCCACGGACCGGTGAATGCCGACCGATGCGGCCGGATGATTATTGCACCTGGCGGATCGAGGCCGATTACGATCCGACTGCAGTCTGTCCATGGTGGCTGCAGATGCTCGAGGATGTGTTTGCCGATCGGTCGGCGGAAGAGCGCGCCGACACCATCGGCGTCATCCAAGAGTTGCTGGGCGTTGGCCTGATCGACGACAAGCCGAGAGAATTGAGCCGGCAACTTCGGCAAGTCCGGCTTGCTCGAGGTACTTAGCGGGCTGTTCGGGACGGACTTCAATAGCACGTCCATCGAGGCGCTGGAGGGCACACATGGCATGATGGCCTTCGTCAAGCGCCGGCCCTGGGTTCTTCACGAAGCGTTCGATCAGCGCAAATGGCACTTCAGCAATAGTGTCAAAACAATCGTCACCGGCGAGCCGATACCGGTGAATGTGAAGAACGGTCCGATGTTGAGCATCAGGGTGAAGAGTCCAATCTTCTGGGGGACCAACCATCCTCCGCAGTTCAAAGAGAGCACCAAGGCAGTAACCAACCGGCTAACCGTCATCGAATGCAAGCGCGAGTTCTTTGAGGGCAAACCGGTCGGCGCCGCCAAGGAGGCATTCCGACGAGGACTCGGCAAGCCGTCGAATCTGGTGCTCAAAGAGGAGATGCCTGGCCTGCTCGCATGGGCCATGGTGGGCCTGCGGAGGGCGCTGGAGCGGGGGCGGCTGCTCCTGACCAAACGGATGACTGAGTCGATTGACGAGATCCGCCGGGACAGCAACATGGTCGACGGCTTCCTGACGGAATGCTGCGTCTACAACATGGATTGCCGGATCTCGGTGCCAGACTTCTGCCTGGCGTTCTCGGCCTGGTGGCTGGCCAACAAGGGCGAGAACCGCACGCCGCCATCCAATGAAAGTATCGGCAAGGCGCTGAAGGCGATGGCGGACCCGAAGATTGCGCTGGGCGGGGAAGAACTGCGGGACACCAAGCGCCGCTACCATGCCGGCATCGCCCTGAATGAGGAGGGTCTGGCGTTCCATCAGGCCGGCTACGAGAGCCGTGATCTGCAGGGAAAAGTGGCAAATGCAACCGAACCAAGGGGCATCATCAACAGCCCGATGCCGCCCCAATGGCTCGAAAAACAGTCCATCAAAGCGATGCGAAAACAGCCATGACGGTTTGGCTGCGACGGTCGATATGACGGGTTATCCCAAAACAACCGTCATATGACGGTCGGGCCGGTCGGGACGGCCGGATGGGCATCCGTCATCCGACCGTCATGGCTTCCGTCATTCGCTTTTCCGACGTTGCAGCAAGGCTTTAGAGGAAAAGATGATGGTTATGACGGTTAAATTCCTTCTAGCTTCAAAACATTTTAAAAGAGAACAAAAGGGGATAATAGAGAGGAGTTATAGCAAGTAGGAAGATTTCGTCAGCACCGTCATTCCTGGGGGCGTCGGCACCCCACCGTCGGACACCGGCCGAGGCCATCTGAACGACATCCAAATGGACACAACCCAAGCGATTATTGTTTGATAACGGTTGTGCTACGGCTTGGAACCAAAAGACTCGTCGCGCCACAAGCGGAACCGGGGCGGGCTGCGGCTTGGCGGGCTGCGTAGTAACGCACGCACGGCTGCGGAGAAAAAATCCTGCGCGCAAAAATCTAGCCGGTTAGTGGACCCACAGGGCTACGAGGGCACAGGCGAAGCCCACCACTAGGATGCCCGCAGCTGTTGCGGCGACCAAGTCAATTGACCAGGGGTGGCCGCCTCCGCCGATTAGGTCGAAGTGTCTGGAGCGGGCTTCGTCGCGATATGTCTGAAGGCGCATGGCAGCAGCGCTCCTTGCGCGTATTGGGATGAGTCAATCGGCTGCTGCCAAAAGAGTTCCGGGCCTACCGGGAAAAAGGCCAGTAGCGTAGCGTTGAAGGCCATGTAGCCATCGCCCCATCCATGCCATCCCGCCGCCCGTCGCGGTAATCCACAGCCCGTCCACCGGATATCCACCGAATATCCACAGGCCTTTCCACCGGGTAGCTCCCCCATCTTGGAACGCGCTCAGGCCCGGCCCATCATCTGGCCCGGGCCATGCTGAGTAGCGGCGAAGCGAGGAAGCGTGGTCCGCCGGCCGCGCCTTCGTGCCTGCAGTGCTGGGGCGCGGTCGTGCTTCCCGTCCGCCCGTAGCCACCGCCTCACCTCGCGCCATGCCTCGCCGCCGGTCATCGCGGATCTTGGAACCGACGATGCGCGCGCGCAGTTGTACTCGTGGGTCGGCTCACTCCTGCAGAGCGAGCGCGGCCTGGGCGCGGCCGCGCCTTCCTACCTCCAGTGCAGCGACGCGGTCGTGCTCCAGTCGCGGCATGTGTCGCAACACACCGACTTGACCTGTTCCAGAACATATCAATTGACCTGTTTCACCATCCGTGCAACATAGCGACGTTCGTTGCGCTGTTTCGAGCCATAGGATTATAGTCATGAAGCCTGCGATCGCATACATCCGCGTTTCCACCGCTCGACAAGGCAAGTCGGGCCTCGGCCTGGCGGCACAGCAAGAGGCGCTCGCCCGGTTCGCGGAGGCCGAAGGCTACAACTTCCTCCAGACCTTTGACGAGGTCGAGACCGGCAAGGGCGCCGATGCGCTCGACCGTCGACCGCAGCTCGCCGCGGCACTCAAGGCGGCCAAACAGATCAAAGGACCAATCATCGTGGCGAAGCTGTGTAGGCTCAGTCGCGATGTCCATTTCATCAGCGGGCTGATGTCCCACAAAACGCCCTTCATCGTGACAGAACTGGGCGCTGACGTTGATCCCTTCATGCTGCACATACATGCGGCCTTCGTGGAGAAAGAGCGCCGGCTGATCTCTCAGCGAACCAAGGACGCTCTTGCTGCAAAGAAGGCGCAGGGCGTGAAGCTTGGCGGGCTCAATGCGGGCGGCATCAGGAAGCGTGACGAGGCGCTCGGTCGCGCCGAACAGCTGCGGCCGATCTTTGCCGAGCTTGCTGGAATGTCGGCTCGCGGCATCGCTGCGGTGCTGAACGAGCGCAAGATACCGACACCGGCCGGCGGAGCATGGCACAGCGTCACGGTGCTTCGCGTCCAGAAGCGTCTCGGCACGGCCTAGCGGTCGCCGACGTCATCCCAGCGCCGTCCCCCGTAGGCTCGACCATGGCTTACAACCTCAGGGTGTAAGAGCCCAATATCACTCTCAAATTCGGGCGCGCGGTCCCACTCGTAGCCGACCGAAATTCTGGACAGACAGAAAAAATTCGGAGCCGCAACATCGTCGCGATCGAGACCGGGAACCGCAACGGGAAATTGCACAGCAAAAATAAGGCGTTAGCCCAAAAATTACCACCCTGTAATATCCCATTCAATTCGCCGACTGTTGCAAGCAAAGCTCAGTTATATGCTGACCACCC
>WNEZ01002094.1_pt1 | contig 16969 bp, 12 predicted proteins | sample 5400521 | NCBI WGS metagenome assembly WNEZ01 (sample SAMN13153339, study PRJNA577476) | soil metagenome | isolation source: 120 cm saprolite under Douglas fir tree site 2 hole 1 replicate 1 | place: USA:California | collected 2015-04-18
ATCAAACGCTCTTATTACAGCGATCGTATCACCTGGTAGCTGGTGAGCAAGATGTTACATTCAATCTAATGGCTCCGCCAGCAGGTTTCCATACCTATCGCATCACCATGGATGCCAAGCTGGACACGATCAGCCAGAATAACGAAGCTGCTGCCTTCGTCAACGTGCAAGGCCCGCCAAATGTGCTCGTCATCGAGGGCAAACCCGGCGCAGGGAGCAACATCGCTGCCGCGCTCCGGGCTACGCAGATCAACGTCACGATTGGTACCCCTGCTGATGTGCCAATAGCCCTGCAAGGGCTGGTCAACTTCGACGCGGTTGTGCTGGCAGACGTGCCTGCCGCAGATCTGGGTCCCACGCGCATGCAGGTGCTCCAATCGTTCGTGCGTGACCTTGGGCGCGGCCTCGTTGTGAGTGGGGGCGAGAACAGTTATAGTATCGGCGGCTATGCTAACACTCCGCTGGAAGAAACGCTGCCTGTGAGTATGGAGATACCACAGCACAAAGATAAGCCCTCTATTGCTGTCGTCCTGATCATTGAGAGTCTAGAGAACGAGTCTGGGGTAAATATCTCTAAAGAGGCGGCCAAGGGAGTTGTCGGCCTCTTAACTCCACGTGATTATATCGGTGTTTCAGAAGCGTCCGGTGGCCTGGTTATTCCCATGCAGCACGTCACAAGTAAGACTGCTATTGATCAGGCTATTGATGCACTGACACCTAACGACCCTCAAAGCTATATAGTAGATCTGGTCGCTGCGGAACAGGCGTTATTGCATACGAATGCACAAATCAAGCACGTGATTTTGTTGGGTGACGGGGATGCCCCGGATAACTATGCTACGCAAGTGCTCAAAATGGTAAGCGAACATATCTCTGTGTCAGTGGTTGGTACGAATATAGGGTCATTTCAGGATTTGACGATGATGCAGCAGATTGCTGTCTGGGGTAAGGGACGTTTCTACCGGGCCGATGACCCGAACGCCATCCCGAAGATACTGCTTGATGAGACACATCAGGCAGCCCGGCAAGCAACCATCAATGAATCATTTGTTCCGGCTATCGTTGTGCCTCATCCTATCCTGGCGGGCCTGGGTTCGCTGCCGCAGTTGAATGGCTATGTCGCGACCACGCCCAAAGCGGCGGCGCAACTGGTGCTTATCAGTCACCTTGATGATCCTGTGCTGGCCGTCTGGCAGTATGGGCTGGGTCGTGTCGTCGCATGGACAAGCGATGCCCTGGGCCTGTGGACGGCCAACTGGCTACAATGGAAGGATGCCGCCCGCTGGTGGGCCAACCTGGTCACCTGGACATTACCTCCGCCCGATAGTCAACTCATCGTGAATGGGGAGGTAACCGCTGGCAACGGGCACATCATCGTCGATCTTCCCACCGGAATCTCACCTGCGCCCGGGTTGGCAAATCAGCAGCAAGTGCAGGTCAAGATTATCGCGCCTGATCTATCGCAGCAAACGGTGACATTGCAACCTAGCGCACCTGGCCGCTGGGAGGGGAACTTCCCAACTACAGGGGTGGGGGCATACTTACTGCGTGTCGCCTGGCAGGCACGGGACAGCACTAATAAAGCCGTCAGCCAGTTGAGCACTACCAGCGGGCTGGTAGTGCCCTACTCACCTGAATTCAACGCCTCAGGAACAGACCTGCGCTTCCTCAACCTTCTCGCCCACGCCGGGGATGGAAGCGTGCTTGGCCCGGACGACTATGCCGCCGCCTTTGCTTCAAACCTACCATCTGTGCACGCGGCTCTGCTGATCACCTTCTGGCTATTTGCCCTGGCAGCGCTCTTGCTGCCGATAGACATTGCGCTACGCCGCCTCTCGAGCCTGGAGTTCCTGGTTGTTGGCTACCGGTGGCTGGCCTCACATGTTAGATTGGGCAAAGCTGCGCAAACGGAGGTGAACCTGGTACTTAACACTATACGTGCCCGCCGCCAGGAACGCAGGAACCATGTAGCCAGCCTCAAGCCGAAGGACGCTCCCGCCGGGATGCTCAGTGACAGGTCACGGACTACTCAGCTTGAATCCGGCAAGCAGGCGACTACGACTGTGAAGAAAGAGCAGAAGTTGCCAGGGAAGCAGCAGGAAGGCTCGATGACGAGCACGCTGTTGGAGGCGAAACGGAAGAGGGGGGACAAGGGGAAGATACAATGAGACAGCGCGAAGTGCCCCCGGAAAGCGAAGCACGCGTCCCTCCGGCACAGAGTGGACACCTGCCAGCAGAAGGTCCTGGCAGCCAGGAGCAGGCGAATAAATGGGTGGTGCTGCTGCTCGCTGCCACCGGTGCATTCATGACGACCCTCGATGGGTCGATTGTCAATATCAGCCTGCCGGCAATTGCACACGCCTTTGGCGTGCCACTCAGTGGTGCTCTCGAGTGGATCATCATCGGCTACCTGGTGGTGATTGCTGCGGTCTTGCTCACCTTCGGGCGCCTGGCTGATATGATCGGGCGTAAGCCGGTCTGGTTGGTAGGCCTGGTCGTCTTCACCCTCGGCTCAGCGCTCTGCGGCGCAGCGCCTGCCCTGGGAGTGCTGATTGGATCTCGCCTTTTCCAGGGGCTGGGAGGCGCGCTCATCTTTTCCGTCAATGTTGCCATGATCACGAGTGTCTTTCCTGCCCAGGAGCGTGGGAGAGCGTTGGGCTTGAACGGTGTTGTGGTAGCACTGGGAATCAGCATTGGTCCCACTATTGGCGGCATTATCACGCAGTACTTGACCTGGCGCTGGATCTTTTTTATCAATGTGCCTATAGGTATCCTCTTGTTTGTCGCGTCGCGGCATCTGCTCACTGAGCGTATGCGCCGTGGGCAAGGGCGGTTCGATCCAGTAGGTGCAGCTTTGCTGGGCATTGGACTCGCAGCATTGATATTGGGTCTCTCGTTCGGCCAGGAGTGGGGCTGGACTTCGCCTCGCCTGCTGGGATCTCTGGCAATTGGAGTGGCAGCGCTGGCTACTGGAGTGCTCGTCGAGCGCCATGTCCAGGACCCTGTGTTAGATCTGAAGCTGCTGAAGAACCGCGTCTTCGCCTCGGCCAACATTAGTTTTGTCCTGGCTATGCTTGCGCTGTTCGCCCCTGGTTTCCTACTGCCCTTCTATTTCGAGGAGCTGCGCGGCTTTTCTGCTGTAGAGGCTGGGCTACTCCTCACGCCCCTATCGCTGGCCCTCGCTGTCCTTGCGCCCATCAGCGGCTCGCTCGCGGATAGGATTGGTTCACGCTGGTTATCGCCTGTTGGGCTGGCGATAGCCTGTATTGGGCTGATCATACTCAGCCAACTTGATCAGACAAGTTCTATCTGGGATATCGCCTGGCGGCTTGGCTTTACCGGCATTGGGCAGGGCATCTTTCAGGCGCCGAACACCAGGGCTATGATGGGTGCTGCACCGCGTTCTCAACAGGGCGAGGCATCGGGATTGCTGGCAACAGGGCGAGTTATCGGGCAGAGTTTGAGCGTAGCGATTGCGGGAGCAGTCTTCACCGGATTAGGGGGTGCAGCGGCAGGCAGTATACTTGCTATGCAGCAGCAAAGGCAAACTTTCTCTGCTGAGCAGATCAACGCGCTTCAAAGTACCTTCGTGAGTAGCCTACACGCCGCGCTCCTGGTTTGCGCTGCTTTTGCCGGGATTGGCATCTTCACTTCGCTCGTGCGGGGTAACGAGAGGGCAAAAGCTGCTTGAATGTGTAAATCTGTTGTTTTTCTAACTTCCTGGTAACCAGCTTGACTCCGACAAAGATCACCACCGGTCCCAGGGCAGCAAACACGCCTTGCAGCAGGAAGCACACCACCAGGAGCAGCATGCCAACCACTGGCAGAGCGATGAGCAGGCCCCACTGTGTGATCTCATGACGGGAGAGACCTGAGACTTTCCATCCAGGAGCGCTTTTCCCGCTCTGCTGGAGGAGCGATGTTGCGCGTGTCATACGTTCACCTTACCTTTCTTGTCCTGCCTTGCAGCATGCCTGCGGCTTCTGTGCTGGTGATAGTATGCCTGAAAAGTGCCATCTGATAGAATAGCATTAGCTAGGCGATCACTAGGCAACTGCTGTCCTCTAATGAGGAGAGGTTCTCGATCGAGTGCTCATCTTGCTTGCCACAGCCATCTCATTGAGTGTAAAGCAGAGGCGGACGCCAGAAAGGAGCTGAACGATGAAGAAAACACGCAAAGGACCCCCTAATCAGCGCTTGAAAGCGGAGCGGGAACTGCGGGGCTGGTCACAGAAATACGTCGCCGAGCAGCTCGGGGCCGATCACTACTACCTCAGCCGCTGGGAACGCGGCACGGCTTCCCCCAGCCCGTACTACCGCCAAAAGCTGTGCGTCCTCTTTGGCAAAAATGCGCAAGAACTCGGCTTGCTGGAGCAAGCCCCCATGATTCATGCGCAGGATCGTTTCTCTTCCGATGAGCCAGTGGCAGTTTCCGCATCTGGACCTTCAGCCGGACCGCAGAAACCACAGCATACCGCGTGGGATATTCCCCGTCCTGAACCGATGTGGAAGATGCCAACCACCCTTACATCACTGATTGGACGAGAACAGCTTGTGAACGATATTTGTACCCTGTTCTCACGTCCAGAAATACGCTTATTGACCCTCCTGGGAACGGGAGGCATTGGCAAATCCCGCGTGGCTATTCAGGTTGCCAACGCGTTGCGTCATGCTTTTGCCGATGGCGTATGTTTCGTCCCACTGGCTAAGATTAGCGATCTCACATTGGTGATCCCTGCCGTGGCACAGGAGCTGGGGATTCAAGAGCAGCCAGAGCGATCCAACTTCGAGCAGGTGCAAGTGTGGTTACGAGAAAAACAGTTCCTGCTGCTGCTGGACAACTTCGAGCAGGTGGTGACAGCTGCCCCACTCATCGAGGAATTGTACGCCTTGTGTCCACTGTTGAAAGTGGTCGTGACGAGTCGTGCTGTGCTCCATGTGCAGGGGGAACAAGAGTTTCCCGTGCCACCGCTGGCGCTGCCTGATCTGCGCAGGCTTTCAGAGGACTGGGCACTCTCGCCATCTGCAGCTGTCACCCTCTTTGTGCAGCGAGCGCAGGCCACGCTCCCCACTTTTCAGCTCACACAGACCAATGTGCATGCCATCGCGGAGATCTGCGTGCGTCTGGATGGGCTGCCACTGGCGATTGAACTGGCAGCGGCCCGCATCAAACTACTGCCGCCTCATGCCTTACTGGCACGCCTCTCGCAGCGGCTCCAGGTGCTGGGTAGTGGAGCACATACACTACCTGAGCGGCAACAAACGCTGCGCAACACACTCAAATGGAGCTACGACCTCTTACCTGCCAGGGAACAACGGATCTTTCGGCGGCTCTCCGTCTTCGTGGGTGGTTGCGAACTTTCGGCGGCGGGGGCCGTCTGTATTGATGCAGGGGATCAGGAAACAGATGTCTTGAATACGGTTGCGTCGCTCATGGACAAAAGCCTTGTCCGACAGGGGGAGCAAGAAGGGGAAGAGCCACGCCTCGCACTACTTGAGACCGTGCGCGAATACGGTCTGGAATGCCTGCACGAAAGCGGGGAGACTGAGTTGCTGCAACGTGCCCATGCAGAGTACTACCTGGCGCTGGCAGAGCGTGTAGAGCCGCACCTCAGAGGAGGAGGTGAACAGCTCAAGTGGCTCACTACGCTCAATCAGGAACAGGAGAACTTACGGGCAGCACTGCGCTGGTTCGTAGAGTACGAGGAAACGGAGCTTGCCTTACGACTGTGCGGGGCATTGTGGTGGTACTGGTTCATGCGTGGATACTACAATGAGGCGCTCCACTGGTTAGAAGCCGCGCTTGCAGTATCAAGAACCGGCAGGCAAACCGCAGCGCACGCACAAGTGCTTACTGCGACGGGGGTTATCAATGTAGCTCTGGGTCACCTTGAGAAAGCACAAGCGTTCCTTGAGGAAAGCATCGCACGCTACAAGGAACTGGGAGACAGACGAGGATCTGCACATGCACTTCAGTTTCTCGCATCGGTATATGAAGCTCAGGGTGACTATACGATGGCTCGCTCCCTTATTGAACAGGGGTTGAACGACTGTCGAGAGTTGGGAGACAAATGGAACGTTGGTTTGGGATTGAACGACCTGGCAAAGGTGATGTGGGGACAGGGTGATGGAGCAGCAGCACGCACGCTGTGGGAGGAATGTATAGCTCTCTGCCAGGAAATAGGAGAAAAGTGGGCGCTTCCTCGTACGCTTGGCTCGTTGGCACTAATGCTACTCACCCAGGGCGACTACGCACAGGCCACGCCCCTTTTTCAGGAGTCTGTGGTAATCGCCCGGGAAATGGGCGATAGGGCAACGCTTTCCCGGTTGCTCGCTATTTTGGCAGAGATCGTTAGACGCCATGACGATGTGCACGCAACAAGCCTGATTCGTGAAGGACTGACGATCGCAAGAGAAATGGGCGACCAGGAGGCCATCAGCTATTTTCACTATCTCATCGGAGACATTGCGCGGAGCCAGGGCAACACCAGGCAAGCAACTGAACACTTCCGCGAAAGTCTCTCTCTCGCACAAAAGTTAGCCAGAGCGAAAGAGACTGCTGGTAAGTGTCTACTCGGACTTGCGAGAATAGCTAGAACACAAGAACGCTTCCAGGAAGGAGCGCGTTTGTTCGCAGCAGCAGAGCAAAGGCTGAACTTGAACGTGGATATGCATCCACTCGAACGTACAGATTACGAGCGCGATCTGGCAGCTATACGCGCCCAGCTCGGCGAGACGGCCTTTGCCGCTGCGTGGGCCGAGGGACACACCATGACACTGGAACAAGAGGCCTATAGCAGGACCCAGCCGCCCAGGACGTAGGGGATGAGAGCACAGGAGTCCAGTGACGGATTTGTCTTTCTTGACGACATGTATTATAGTAGGGACAGGCACTGACGGACCATTTACCCACTTAAACTGAGAAAGAGATGCATCCATGAGCGAAGTAGAGCAAGAAAAGGATTCATCTCCAACCCCATATCGTCCACCAATTGCCTCAACGCCCATCTTTCTTACTATAGATGGTCCATTGCCCACAGGAAGGTGGCTCACCCATCCTTTAGTCGTACAAGTCGAAGAAGATGACGGGGAGGTCCTAGTGACTGAACACCAATTTTATATGCACGCAACGGGGCCGACAGTAGCAGAGGCGATTGAGGCGTTTAAACGCATCTTCTCAGGATATCTCGACATACTCTCCTCAGATGAGGAGACGCTGAGCCCATACCTACGTGATCAACTTGAGTACCTGCGTTCTGCAATTAGGACAAAATAGCAGAATGGCTACACTCGAATCGGATAATGTGGATAGGGCGCTCAGGTGAGATACACTAAGCCGTTTTACCTATGTGATCTCTGCCATCTTGCGGCGCAAGGCGAACATCAGCACTACCCCTAGCAGGACCCAGCCACCCAGGACGTAGGGGATGAGGTCGAGTGGCGGCGGCGCTGGTATGATGGCCAGGGCCACGAAAATAGCCGCGATAAGTAAGATGCCAAGCACGGGGATTACCCCGTGACGTAGCACGCTGAAGCGTGCGCGCCGCTTGCGCCAGAAGAATGTGATACTGGCTATGCAGACGAGGGCGTAGATAATGAGGACGAAGAGCGCGTCGAGGGAACCCAGGAAGCCAAATGCTTTGATTGGCGTCATGATGAAGCCCAGGGGAAGGCCGACTACCAGGCCGAAGACGCAAAGCGCGGCGATTGAACCCACCGGGTTCTGGCGTACGGGGTGTAACCACGCGGTCCAGGGCGGCAGCAGGCCATCGCGTCCCACGGTATACAGGATGCGCGAACCACCGTTGATGATGGCAAGCGCCGCGCCGAAGAACGAGAGCGAGCCGACGAGATCGATCAACACCACGAAAAACGAACCGCTGTACTGGCGTCCGATGGTGTCAAACGGGGCCGGGTCGTTGGCGAAGCCGGTGACCATGCGGTTGATCCCGTAACCGACTGTGCCGACGTAGGCCATCAAGACATAGAAAAGCCCGACCACGATCATCGATCCAAACACGGCGCGTGGAATATTGCGATGCGGGTCTCGCGTCTCCTCACCCAGCGCAGCGGCGGCCTCGAAGCCGATGAAGCTGAGCACCGCCAGCACGATCCCGATGGTGAGATCACCACCCTGTGGGATTGAGGTTGGACTAAACGGCGCAGCGGTGAGTCCTCCATGCTGACCTACCTGGAAGAGGACAATGACGGCCAGTACCAGGCATATCCCCATCTCAAAAACCAGGAAGGTGAGATCAACGTTCATCGATTGACGGATGCCCCAGTAGCACAGGGCAAAGGCGATGCCGAGCGCCAGGACAAACCAGAAGCTCCAGTGCAGGTTGATGCCGAACCAGCGCATTACCAGCGCCTGCAAGTTGGCACCCAGCAGGATAAATGAGTAAGGTACGCCAATCGCTATAGCAATGAGCCCAATCCAAGCGGTCATGAAACCCAGGGGGCGACCAAGCCCTTCTGTCACGAAGGTATAGGCGGAGCCGCTGGAGGGAATTTCACGTGAGAACTCGCTGTACTGGTTGGCTACCAGCAATGCTACCACGAAGCCGATCACGTAGCACAGCGGAATAGCCGCTCCGACCACTCCTGCCTGGGGGATGGTATTGAAGAAAATAGAGGCGGCAGGTGACATCACCGCAACGGAGATTACGATGGCGTGGCGCAGGCCGAGCGCGTTACGCCGGAGTGTCGAGGTAGTCGCCTCCTGGGTAGAGGATGTTGCGTCGCTCACGAGAGTCCTCCTTGTGTGGATGTGCTGTGCTCATGTCCATCCTGCCCAACGATGGAGATGTCAGTAATGCCAGACGTTACTGGCGTATCTGCGTCGAACAACTCACGCAGGTAGTCGTTGAGGAATATGCCCTGGGGATCGAGGGCCGCCCGCACGCGCCTGAAGTCGTGCCAGCGCGGATAGAGTTCGGCCAGCTCCCCGGCGCTGCGCGTGTGTATCTTGCCCCAGTGCGGTCGCCCCTGGTAGCGTTTGAAGATTTCCTCGATGTGCCGGAAGTACGGTTTATAGGGCATACCACGGTACATATGCACGGCGATATAGGCAGACTCGCGCTGGTAAGCCGGGCTGAGCCAGATGTCATCGGCATGCACGAAACGGCACTCCAGCGGGAAGTTGACCTTGAACTGGTGCCGCTCGATACACTCCTGAATTTCGGCTATTACCGCGCTCGTGTGCTCTGCAGGGATGTTGTACTCCATCTCCTGGAAGCGCACCCAGCGGGGTGTAGTGAACAGGCGATGGCTATAGTTGATTTCTTCGACATTGGCGATATACCGCCCCGAGATGCGACAGACTGGCTTGCTGAGGCCGGGCACCAGGCGGCAGGACTCGGAGAGCAGCCAGACGACGCCGTTCTCCAATACAATCTTATTGAAGCTGCTCCAGAAGCTACCTGTGGTCTCAGGGTCTGTTGTTTCTTTGATGAATTTAGCCTGCACCCAGTCTGTATAAGGGAACCAGTAGAATTCGAAGTGGCTGTTCTCCTGCTTGTACTTTTCCAGGTTGGCGACGCTGTCGGCCAATTTTGTGCGGAGGGCCTGGAAATGCATACGTTTGGCGGGTATCACGCGCAACTTCACCTTTGCGATGACCCCGAGCGTTCCTAGCGATAGCTGGGCTGCTTTAAATACATCGGGGTTTTGTCCGGGCGAACATTCTACAATCTCGCCCGATGCTGTCACCAGGGTAATGCCTTCTACCTGTGTGGACAGAGTGCCGAAATGCACGCCCGTGCCATGTGTGCCTGTGCTGATTGCGCCAGTGATGCTCTGTTCATCGATATCACCAAGGTTCTCCTGGGCCAGGCCGCGCTCGAAAAGCGCATTTCCCAGGTTTTTGAGCCGGGTTCCACCCCACACTGTCGTGGTCCCGCGCGTGGTATCGATTGCCTCGATACCCTGCATCTGCTCCAGTGACATGAGCACATCGCCGGTCTGTACCAGCGGCGTGAAAGAGTGGCCGGAACCCGCAACCCGCACATGACGACCATCGCGTCCATATTGCCCGATCATTTGTGCCAGTTCTTCGATATTGCGCGGCTTGACGACCTGGAGCGGCGCACACTTTACCGAACCTGACCAATTGCTCCAGCGCTGCGCCTGCCTGCTGCTCATATGCTTCCTCCTCTCTTCTTATACAAATATGCAGTCAAAGCTACACCTGTTTACCGGCGAGGGGCGATGCTGGCACCTACCCGTCTCGGCAACGCGACTGCGTCGCTACAGCTTCGCTGTCAGCCGAGACGCAAGGAGAAGCATCCCCACCACCCATCTCCACCGCTCCCGCCCCTACGCGGCTTTCCTATAGGAAACACTGGCCATCGCCACGGTAAGTCGTGACCTCGTCTACGATTGCGCCATCCTTGACGAGCAGCAGGCGTTTGAAGCGTTCGCAAAGCTCGCCTGCTTTGCTGTGGCGCATAAATATGGGGTCACCAGGCTTGAGTGGTATAGTACCCTCGTACCTGATGGGGGTTTGAACCTCGCCAGCCCCTTCGAGCGAAACGAGCCGGGCGCCGTGTGGCAGGTAGGGCTGCGGCTGCTTTTCGGGGCCTACTGAGCCGGAGGCGATGTAGCCGCCGCCCAGGCAGGTGTAGATGGATGGGCGCGGGTGCCGCACAATCTCGATAGCGAAACCGGCGGCGGGTTGATAGCGGAAGTCGCGGTAGTTGTCGAACAGGGCCGGAGCATAGAAGCCGGAGCCAACAGTAATCTCGGTCACCACCGGCTCCCTGCTGGTCGTGGCCAGGCTGCCTGTTCCGCCGCCGTTGACAAAGCGGGGCGAAAGATCGTAAGTCCTCAGCAGCTCAACGAGTGCGGCGCGGCGCCCGGCAACTTCGCGTATCGAACGCCGTTTCAGCCCACGCACGATGGCGTTCTTAGCTGCATGGCCTGGGAAATTGTCACCTATCCCGGCAATCTGGGCTTCGTAACCCATCAGGCCATCAAGCCAGAGGTGTGGCGAGGAGATGATCCGCTCGATCACCGGCCGGGCCTGCTCAGGGGTGCGCAGCGGGGAACGCCACACCCCGAAATGCAGGCCAGGTAGGTTCATCGACATATCGATTTCGAGACACAAGGGCAGTCGTACTCCCTGACGGAGAGCTACAGTCTCTACCTGTTCCACGTGTTCGAGGCTATCGACCATCAGCGTGATATGTGTGCCTGCTGCCACGGCCCGGGCGACGGCAGCGATGTCCTGCTCGTTCCAGGCGGGGTAGCCGACAAGTAGATCGTCGAATCCCTGCGAGGCCAGGTAAACGGCCTCCGGGGCAGTGTAGCACATGATGCCCTGAAAACACGGGTCGGACGCGAAGATGCGCCGGATGACGGAGATGCTGCGCAGCGACTTGGAAGCAAGGCGTACCCGCTTCCCGCCAGCCCGGGCAACTACCTGGCGGATGTTCTGGTCGAACAGGTCGAGATCGAGGTAGGCGAAGGGCATGGTATGGCGGCTGAAGAGTTCCTTGTAGTAGGTGTAGTCGTGCTGTCGTGTGTGTATGGGTGTGCCAGGCTCATGTACAGGAACGGCGCTGCCCGGCGCAGCTCTCGCCGGGGGTTTGTTTTCCTGTCGTCCTTCCAATTTCTGATCCCGCATGGTCGCTCCTTCCTACTTGCCTGCGCCACATTGTAAGCGCAGGAGTACAAGAAAGCGTAACATCGATAGGGATGGCTGTCAATGGCGTGAATTGTGAGGAATGTCACTTCTATTGTGTGCTCCTGTTTATAGTAATGCAGGCTAAAAGAACGCATACTCCTGTTAATATGAAAAAACTTTATGTTTGCTAAAAGCGTATGTAATACCTCATGAATATTATGTCAGGAGGCTTCCAATGCCCGGTATGCTTCTTCATCATGAGAAACGCCTTGATGTCTTCATGAGTGGCACCTTTTTTGCCATTGGCTTCTCCCCCATTACTGCGCTGGCGGTCGCCATCTTCGGTTTACTCCCATTGCCTGTCAGCACGCTATTGATAGTGTTACCGGCCACAGTTCTAGGTATCGGCCTGGCATTGCGCTTCCCCACTTATGGTAAGCTCGCCCTGAAGGGTCTGCTACTTGGTTTGATAGCGGTATTTCTCTATGACTGTATGCGTTATCCTTTCATTATCGCGGGGGTGTGGGGAGACTTGGTAGAACCACACTAAGATATTGTTGGCGAATTCGACTTTCGAAGGGACGTTCTATTTTTTTCAAGCACCCAAGATGGCTGATATTCGCCACCGCGAAGAGAAAATTGACCCTTTTGAGGTATCTTTCCCCACTTTTTGAATTCGCCAACAATATCGCTAACTGGTGGTCAAGCTCAGATATGCTGCCCAAATGGGCTAGAAGTAGGCTTTGGTGCGGCTCCATGATTTGCGTCATAGTGTGGCGACAGTTCTGATTGCAGCAAAGGTGGATTTAAAGACGGTGCAGGAGTTGCTAGGGCATAGCTCGATAGCGGTAACGGCTGAGATCTATGCGCATGTGGTACCAGAGATGCAACAAGAAATTGTTGATAAGATGGATGATCTCTTTAAGCGTTCCTGAGATTTGCTGTCAGGATTGACTCTCCCCTGAAAATAGGGGGCAATTCATTTTCATGGACTCTGGTGCGTGCCAGCGCATGAATTACTGTTGGCGAATAAAAGGAATAGTGCAATTGAGCGTGATAGCCATCCCGTCTGCGAGACCCAACCGAGAGCTATTCCTCTCACGGACGGGCTTGACAAGGCAATTGAGTCGGATGACCCTCTTATGGAATCATGGCGCATTGCACTTCTTGTTTCATTCGCCAACTGAGTCAGCTATGCTGTCAAGATGATACGCGAGACCGAGATGCTTACTAAGCGAATTCGTGGCCCCGATGCACATTAATGGCGTTATCAAATAGCGCGGCAACAATTTTATTGGTAGTGGGTGTGCATCCTAAAGTAGTGCAAGAGCGGTCGGGGCATAGCACGGTAGCAACGACTTTGGATGTCTACTCGCATGTATTGCCTTCAATGCAACAAGAGGCTGCGGGTAAGATAGATGATTTGTTTAAGCACTCATGAATTTTACGATCAGGGATTAAGCATTTCACTGCACTGCCTTATTTCTTGCCTTCAATCGGCGTATACATTATAATTAGCAAAGGCGATAGCTTTTGCTAACGAAAAGGGACTCCAATATGTATGAGACTGATTTGCCAAAACCATTGGGCCAGCCCTCTCAAGATTTGTCAGAACAAGGGCTTCTTGGGAGACGCTTGTATACTGCACCTGAGCTTATGAGATTAACCGGTATGACTCGTAAGCAAGTTACCTATTGGGCAAAAATTGGCCTCATTATACCGACACTTCGCGATTCTAATGCAGATAATGGCCAACCTGCCCTTTTTTACTCAAGTACCGAAGTCATTAAGGCTCTCATTGTGTGTGAACTCCGGCGTTCTGGTTTTTCTCCACGTCAGGTACAGCAAGTTGCACGGAATCTTCAAGAGCAAGGTATCCAACTGTATGAATCTGAGGCTTATTTGCTGACTGATGGATATTCGGTCTATTATGCTTTCAGTGACGGCGAGGTAGTTGATGTACTAAAGCATCATCACCAAATGTTGCTGCTCGTTCCTATTCATGAGCAGGTAGCAAAATTGCAGGAGGCCGCTTAACATGTCAAGTTGGGCTTTACGACGAGAAGAGTCTTCCAAAGTTGATCGGCCCGGGGTTCCGAATACGCCAATTGATTTTAGTATTCCATACAGGTCGCGAGAAAGAGGAGCTGCACGTCACTTCGGCTTCTTTCCATTCTTTGCTAAGAAGCAGTGGCCGGTTGTGCAGGAGTATATCAGACACTATAGTAAGTCTGGTGATCTTATATGCGATCCTTTTGCTGGGAGCGGAGTAACACCTGTTGAGGCACTTGTTCTAGGTAGGAGGACTATAGCAGGCGATATTAATCCTGTTGCGCGCTTTATTACTCGGATGACAGCAGTCGCACCAATTAATCTTATACGTCTTAATGAGGCGTATAACCAAGTCAGTTCTCAAGCTAAAGACGCTATCGAGAGTTTAGATGCAATGACTGATAGCGAGGTGCAAGGCTTACTTAAGGATATGGATTATCCACGCGATCTTATCCCAACATCGGTGAGAGGTGCCGCTGGAATCGAAACAGTGGATAAACTACATACACCTCGCCAGCTTGCTGGACTTACTATATTACGAGATGCCATTAATCAAATCGAGGAACCCATTTATCGCGATTTAATGAAGGTAGTTCTAGCAAATACAGCACGCTATGCGAATATTATGTATATTCTCTCGTTCGATGATGGTAAGCAAAGATCTCCTTATCGAGGTAACGCTAGTTTTCTTCGACGATTTAGTTATGCTCCCGCCTCTGAACACCTATTCTATGAAAACCGTGTATGGCCTACAGTAGAACACGTTTTTCCGGCAGTGTATCGTGCTAAGGAAGAAACAAACCGACTTATTGGTACTTGGTATAGTCCTGCTAATTTCACCTTGACTGATTTTCCTGCCTCTCGTATTCATGAAATAACGGGAGAAGGAAAAGTTGACTATTTCTTCGCAGACCCGCCTTATTCGAATCGTATTTTCTTTTTAGATCTATCTACTTTTTGGGCCGCTTGGTTAGGTATGGAGATTACGCCTGAAGCAAGAAAGTACGAGTTAATTACAGGAGGGACTGAGAAGAAAACACGTAAACAGTTCGAGAATGAATTTGCTAATTCGATGGAGTCTATCGCTCGGGCCTTGAAACAAGACCATTGGTTTACTCTTGTATACAAACACAAGGATTTGAGCTTATGGCAAACTATTGTAGCTGCATGTGAGAATTATGGACTACACTATGTGAACGCTGTATGGCAGAATCTTACGATTAAATCGACTCGCCAGATAGAAAATCCAAATATTAATCCTCAAGGTGACATGTACTTAAATTTCCGTAAGATGTCGCCTTCGAGATTCGAATTTATCTATGGTCAAACACCAGTCTTGGATTTACCGACGAGAACTAATTATGTAGAGCATGAGATTGAGCGTATTATTGTAGCTTATTTAGGAGCGGATATTGAGTTAATCACCTCAGGTGTAATTCAACAAGTTCTTGATAGCAGGGCTTTCCAGAATTATCGGGAAAACTCCACAGGCGTTACAGAGGATATTCAGAAAATATTAAGAGGCCCCAGGTTTATTTCATGGCAAATAGATGATAAAGCGGTACAATGGTTAATGGCTCCTGGAGCGGTATTAGATTCATCATTAGATGGGTTCGACCGCATACGTTACTACGTTTTCGACTTGTTGCGGAGGGAAGGCAAAGTCTCAGAGGGTACGGTTAGGCAATACTTATTGACTCGTCTATCTGAAGAACATGATCTAGAGCCTATTCTTTACGATATAACCCCGTTATTGCGCACAGTTGGACGACAATTAGAATCACATGCTTGGCAATTTGAGCCAAAGAAGGTGCTTGATTACAAGCAGCTACGTTTGCTTTTCAGACCATCTCGCGCAGATGAGATTCGTGATTGGATAGAGCATAGTCAAACAAAACATGGAAGAAAGCCACTACGTATAAATCCAGAGGGATTTGCTCTGCTCGCTGATTTGCTCAGTGATGCCAATAGTGATAATCCTCACTTTGAAACTCAATATGGTCGTCTTCAAAATGTGCTACAAACCATTTTTGAGCGATTAGAGGCGGGCTTTGATGAACAGATAGAGCGAGTGATCGGGGTTGGTGATTGGACGCGTTTTGGAATAGACTTGCGTAATTTACCATATGATGAAGTTCTTATTGAGATAGTATTAAATTCCTCAGAGCGACCATTTACGCTTTATCAGCAAGTGGCTCAAGAAGTGTTTACTGATCTTCACGATGAGGATATACACATTCAATTTCGTTTGATAACACTTCAAGAGTGGGAACATGCGGAGGCTCTAGCTAGAGTAAATGGTCAAGAAAACATGCTAGGAATTACCTTGTTGAGTCGATCATGACAGCAGTATTGACTCTGCCGGACCCAAAACGTAAATGGTATGGTTTGGCCTTGAGGCATTTACGGATGGCATCCCGGCTTTTAGATTCTGGTTTTGCTGATGGGGCGGTCTTTCATGCTTATCACGCTTATGAATGTGTATTAAGCTCATTGATTGCTGCTAAGGGTTATCCTGTACCTCCTGACGGAAAAACGCAATCGGTTTCGCCGCAAGGCACAAGAGTTTTTGGGTATCCTTCCCCGCAGGGCATTATTCCTCAACAAGGTACTCATAAGGTTCGTCAAATTTTTTTTATGCAATTAGCAGATAAAAGTAAGCCTTATTATGCTCAACATTCAGTTTTAAGTCGTTTTATAACACTTAATGATCGTATGGATTCGTTGTATTATGATGCGACGCAAGATAAGTTGCCTCATGAATTATATAATCTGAGCTTTGCGGTAGGAGTTATTCCTGAAGTTCATGTATTTGCGCGCGAGGTATGGAAAGAAATTCGATGAGGCTGAGATCGTCGTTAATTGCTGTCAAATTTGCTGTCAGAGGTGGTTGTTGTATCTTGAGTGAGGTGCTTGGTGGTTGTTCTGGAGTGCGTTGAAGAGGATGTTATCTTGCGTTGCTTCATGCAGTAGCTACTGTATTGACTGCATTAGTTATTATGCTTGTTGTGCTGGTTATTTTGGGGGGATACCTGTATCATTGGGATTGGCTGCAACTGCTTATTATTCCAGCAGTGCTCGCCGTTGGTGGGTATATACTCAATCTTACGATTAGCAGAGGCGAGCAAGAAGCCACCAAACGTATCTATTCAGGTACCCAATTGATGCTGCCTGTTTTGAGGATATCGCAATGACCCATGAACTCAGTACCGTTGTGTTCGGCCTGACTGCCTCGCTGGCATGGGGAGCAGGAGATTTCAGTGGTGGACTGGCTACCCGTCGTGCGAACGT
>WNEZ01004996.1_pt1 | contig 16966 bp, 13 predicted proteins | sample 5400521 | NCBI WGS metagenome assembly WNEZ01 (sample SAMN13153339, study PRJNA577476) | soil metagenome | isolation source: 120 cm saprolite under Douglas fir tree site 2 hole 1 replicate 1 | place: USA:California | collected 2015-04-18
CCGGCTGCCACAAACTTCTACTTTCAATCACTTCCAAAGCCAATAAAGCCGGTTGTGACGGCGGTGTGACGCGCTTGGGCAGCGACAACGAGATTCTTCATTCTCCGGTAGGCACAGGCAGGTAGATTCGTGGATGTCGGAGGTGCGGGCCACATGGTACCATTCCCGCGTGGGCGACTCCGCTTGCATCCCAAGTGCTGTCTCGGCCGTTCCAGTCACGACGGTCGCTTCGCGACACTCTGTCCTGGTTCGCGTGACTCACTGGATCACCACTCTGTGCTTTTTTGCTCTGCTCGTCACCGGAGCTGAGATTGTGATCTCTCACCCTCGCTTCTATTGGGGCGAAACTGGCAACGATTTGACGCCGACGTTGTTCAAACTACCGATCCCTGCCTCGAGGGCATTGGTACCGACCGGCTACGGATACGTCCTGCCGGACCAGAACGGCTGGAGCCGGTATCTCCACTTTCAATCTGCCTGGGTGGTGGTATTGACCGGCTTCCTGTATGTAATCTCCAGCTTTTTCACGGGGCATTTGCGGAAAAACTTGCTCCCGGGTGGAGCCGATCTGTCGTGGCGGGCGTTGTCGACGGCGACCGCCAGCCATTTGCGCTTCAAGCGGCCGAGCGTGGCGGAAGCCTGGTCGTATAACCTGCTCCAGCGGATCAGCTACCTGTTCGTGATCTTCGTTTTGTTCCCCTTAGTAATCTGGACGGGCCTGGCGATGTCTCCCGCCTTTGTTTCGGCGGTTCCGGCGACCGTCAATCTGCTCGCAGCAATCCGCGCGCACGCTTCACTTCTTCGTCTCCTTGGCTCTCCTGCTCTTCGTGCTGATCCACGTCGTGATGGTTTTCATAGCCGGATTCTGGAGCCGCATGCGAGCGATGATCACCGGCCGAGCCGGCACAGATATGGAGCGCACATGAGCGAATCGTCGCCTCGAGATCTGTCACGCCGCAAACTGATCACAACCGGACTCGCGGCCGCAGCGGGTGTAGCGGGCCTGGGTGTGGCCGCGCGCATGGCGCAAAAGTATGGACTGGTCCCGCCCGATCACAGTGGAATCTACGGCCTCGGCGAAACCCTGACTTACGCTTCCCATCGGCTGCTGACGAAGCACTCGCTGGCCCGTGAGTTCCCTCGGAGCCAGATTTCGAAGCCTCCCTTCGCGAACCAAGTGGCGCCACCCAGTGAAGAGTTCAAGCGCCTTCAGGCCGGGGGATTCGCGGACTGGCGGCTAACCATCGATGGCATGGTGGCCCGGCCCGCCTCGTTTTCGCTGGACCAGCTCAAGAGCTACCCGTCTCACAGCCAGATCACTATGCTGCAGTGTGAAGAGGGCTGGTCCTATATCGCCGAGTGGATCGGCGTGCCTCTCTCCAACGTGCTGGACGTGGTGGGAGTCCATCCGCAGGCCAGATATGTTGTCTACTTCTCGATCCAGCCCGACTGGTGGGATAGCATCGATATGGCCGATGCATCGCATCCGCAGACTTTTCTCGCCTACGGGTTGAATGGCGATGCGCTTCCAGTAGGCCACGGCGGGCCGCTTCGCCTGCGGATCCCCCGCCAGGTCGGCTACAAGAGCGTGAAATTCATCACCCACCTGACGGTCACTGACAGTCTGAAAAAGTTCGGCCAGGGCCTGGGCTCCGCGTCCCCAGAATCAGGCTATGCCTGGTACGCGGGCATCTGACAGGCTCGTTTCAGGCGAGTGGCGCGTCTCTTTTGCCGGAACCGGGTCCTTCGCCGTGCTCAGGGATTTCGCCAGCGGGCGCTCATCGGCTCAACTTACAGGTCCGCTGCCACAAACCTTAACACTCCTGACCCAGCAATGTGCTGCTCGGTTCAACCGGCGCGGACCTTAAGAGTCAATTGATCCCCCGAACCGCCCGACCCCACATGCTGAAAAGTGGAGTAACATAGCGTCCCGGATATCTGGCTTCATCCTAACGTAGCGAATCAGAGGACCGAGAGCCGACAGGTTTCCTTCTCATTTCCAGATCGCTGGCTCCCTGGTACCTGCTTGGGAAGGGGGAGCCATGCGCAATCGGACTGGATTCGGCTCGAGTCGTTCTCGCCAGAAAATTTGCCTGATGGTACTGGTCGCGGCCCTTGTCGGGGCGCCCGCAACTGCACAGAAAAGTCAGCCAACCGCCGCCAGCCCGCCAAAGTACGACCTCCACACCGAGACTAAAATCAAAGGAACGATAGACGAAGTGAAGCTGCCGCCGAAGGGTAGCGAGAAAGAAATTGCCCACTTGCTGGTGAAGGAAGGCACGAACTCCATGGACGTTTACTTGTGCCCGAAGTCCTTTTTCGACGACATGGGCATGAGCTTTGCCAAGGGAGACGAGATCAGCATCACCGGGTCGAAGGTGAAACAGGGCGAAACCGACCTCATCCTGGTGCGGGAAATCGTGAAAGGCAACGATACATTCGCGTTGCGAGACGGAAAGGGAGATCCGGTCTGGAGCTGGAAGCACTGAAAAGCAACAGCAACGGCGTGATCTTACAGATCCGGCCGCCACAGATTTATCGGGACACGCCCACTACAGCGGCGCTGGCGTCATTCCCATGAATGATGTCCCGAGAAATTTTCCCTGAGCGTCGAAGTTCCAGGTGAAGATGGCGGACCCGGCCTGGGCGCAGGCGTGGCATCCATTGATCAGCGGATAGCCGACCACGAACCGGGTTCCACCATTCGCACCTGGCTGGGAGTTCGGCCAGGTTTTTCCGTCACGATCCCCAGGCCACACATCGACCTTCGGAAATTGATTCTTCAGATCCTGAAATTGTCCACTCTGTTTCATCGTCGCGGTGTCCAGCAGCTTCAGATCCTCGACGTTGACGATGGCCGGCTGTCCGTTGACCAGCAAAAGACCGTAGTTGGTGTTGGCGCGCAGGGGATAGGTGATCCACGCGAAAGCCACCGGACCCTCGTGGTTTTGAAAGCCGGTCATGATGCCGAACTCGCCGTGGCTCTGTTTGTAGAGTTCGCGAGTGAAGCTCACGGCGGCGGCCGGCGCACCGGCTTTCGACATCTGGCCGATCAGACATTCAACGTCACCGGGATGGGCGTCGCAGGCGGCATGGGCCGCAGTCAGAAATTGGGGCGTGACCTGCCATACAGCCGACGCGTCGATCTTTGCCGGACCGGGTTTTGATTGCGCCGTCAGAAACCCCGCGAGGCACACGAGATAGAGAAGTAAGAGCGCTTTGTACATGTTCTTCCTTTGGAGCCGACATTCTATACTTCCCCGGGCAATTCAGTTCCGGCGGCTAGATCGGCATGAGCAAGGATATCGTAGACTTCCACGGCCACGGAAAGGTTGACTGCATTCGTACTTTCTAAATGAGGACAAAGATGACGAGGAACTAAGATGATACAAATAAAAATGATATAGACTAGTTGTCGACCTACAGAACCAGGAGCCTCTTATGTCCGCACCGAGCCGCCGGCCTGAGATTCGCCGCCGCCGTACCCGCAATGAAAAGATTGCCAAGTTGAGAAAACGCCACACCGCCGCCTCCACCGAAGCCGACCGAACCCGGATTGCGGCCAAACTCCAGCGTCTGGGCTTGAATTCGCCGGGGCATCCGCTGCTCAAGAATGCCTGAGTCAGGTCAGGAGTTCGCCGCTCGGGGCGCGATTCGTTCATCGGCAAGTTGCGGTCTTGCCGGCCGCTTCTCCGATACTTCGTGGTAGACGCGGAGAATCTGCTGGGCTGAGGCATCCCACGAAAAGCGTTTTGCCTGCTGGTATCCCCGCTCTTTGAGTTTGTCACGCAGCGCCTGGTCGAGCAGAACCCGATGCAGGGCGCGCATGATCTCAAAAACATTTTCCGGATTCACCAGCACCGCTGCATTGCCCACTACCTCGGGCAACGACGATGTGTTCGAAGTCACCACCGGCGTGCCATGCGCCATCGCCTCCAGTGGCGGAAGTCCGAATCCCTCATAGAGCGACGGGAATACGAAAATTTTAGCGGCGTCGTAAAAAATGCGCAGCACTTCGATGGGAACAAATCCCAGAAAGCGCACGTCATTCTGCATACGGCTTCGCACCACGGTGCGGCGCAAGTCCGGGTGCTTGGACAGCTCATCCCCGATGACGATCAGCTTCAGGCCTGGAAACATCCCTTCTTTTTCCAGTTCCGCTTTCAGCGCCGAAAAGGCCTCGATGATGCGCACCACGTTCTTGTGCGGGCTGATTCTTCCGGTATAGAGCAGGAAGGGATGATTGACCAGATAGCGCTCGGCCAGAAGTTGCCGGTCGGCCTCGCTGGCGTGGCCGCGCAGGAAGCGTTCGTCAATCGCGTTATACACTACCTCGATGCGCGCGGCAGGGATGCTGAACAGCTTCTCCACTTCGCTCTTGGTGAAGTTGGAAACCGCGAAGAGGCGGGCCGCTCCCCTCAGGGCTCGATGGGTGAGAAAGAAATGCAGTGAGCGCCTGAATCCCGACTGGTCCCGGGCGCGGTACATGTGATCAAGCACATCGTGGACGGTCATCACGTAGGGGCAAGGCAGATTTCGCGGCAGCCAGAACAGGTGCGGAATGTGGACCAGGTCGCAATTCAAGCGCTTGAGGATGGCACGAAAATCAAAATAGCTTCTTACGGTCGTGTCGTTTCCCAGGAGCGGCATGCTTTGGAAATTTGCCGGCAGCGAGCCGATCTCAGCCACTTTCTCCGGAGGGCCGATCAGGAAATAACTGCTCTCGCTGTCCAGTCGCCCCAGCGCCCGCACAATGTTGCGCGTGTAGGTGCCGACGCCAAATTCCGTCATGCGCCGGATGTCGATGGCGACTCTCACGGGGAGATTTAATCACAGAGAATGCCCCACCGCTAGGCACCGGGCAGGCACGGCCCCTATTACCTATTTCGATGGAGCGACGGGCGTCCCGCCCGTCCGGATTGAAGCCGGTATCAAAAAGACGGGCGGGACGCCCGTCCTCCACTTACGCCCTTACTTCCAGCTGGGCCTTCGCCCTGCGCTCGGGATACAGCGGGAAAGCCTCCGCCAGACCTAGAACCTGCTTTCGGATCTTGCTGAGCACAAGGGCATCCGTGCGGTGCTGCAACGCTTCAGAGATCCAGCGCCCGACCTGCCTCATTTGTTCTTCCTTCATGCCGCGTGTCGTAAGGGCGGGGGTTCCAATACGGATGCCGCTCGGCTTCATGGGAGGATTCGCATCGAAGGGGATGGCGTTCTTGTTGACGGTGATGGCGGCCTCACCCAGAGCCTTTTCGGCCTCGCTGCCCAGCATTCCTTTGGAGAACACATCCACCAGCATGAGGTGCGTATCGGTGCCTCCGGAGATAATCCGGAAGCCCTCCGCGGCCAACGTTTCAGCCAGCACCTTGGCGTTGGCCACAATCTGCCGCGCATACTCGCGGAATTCCGGCTGCATGGCTTCATGAAAACTCACCGCTTTGGCCGCAATGATGTGCACCAGCGGGCCGCCCTGCATACCGGGGAACACCACCTTGTCGATGGCGGCAGCGAACTCCTGTTTGCTTAGGATCATACCGGCACGCGGTCCGCGCAGCGTCTTGTGTGTGGTCGTGGTCACAATGTGGGCGTGCGGTACCGGCGAAGGATGCACGCCTCCGGCAACCAGTCCGGCGAAATGCGCCATGTCGACGAGATACAGCGCACCTATCTTGTCCGCGATCTGGCGCATGCGGGCAAAATCAATGATTCGAGGGTAGGCGCTGCCTCCGCCGATGATCAGCTTGGGGCGCTCCTTCTCGGCGAGCTTCTCCAGATCGTCGTAATCAATGGTCTCGGTTTCTTTGGTCACGCCATAAGGAACGATTCGGTAGGTTTTGCCGGAAAAATTCAGATGATGGCCGTGAGTGAGATGTCCGCCGTGGGCGAGATTCAGTCCGAGGATGGTGTCGCCGGGTTGCAACACGGCGGCATAGGCTTCCATGTTGGCTTGCGATCCGGCGTGGGGTTGTACATTGGCGTGTTCCGCTCCGAACAGTTTCTTGGCCCGCTCCCGCGCCAGGTCTTCCACCACATCGGCGAACTCACAGCCGCCGTAGTAGCGCTTGCCGGGATAGCCCTCGGCGTACTTGTTGGTGAAGACCGAGCCCATGGCCTCGAGCACAGCCTCGCTGACAAAGTTTTCTGACGCGATCAGCTCGAGGCCTTCGTGCTGGCGGCGGACTTCGTTATCGATGGCGGCGGCCACCTGCGGATCAGATTCGTAGAGTGGGAGGGACATCGCGTCTTTTTTCATGATGTTCTCTGTGCTGTTTAGCTGATAGCTTCTGGCTTCCAGCTGCTGGCTCGAACTCTTCGTTTTCAGCTCTCTCTGTCGGCTGTCGGCAAGACCAACCGCGGAGCAACTTTGGTTCTGGGTGGAACTGGGCTTCAGCCCCTGAGGTTCCTTTTATGCTTATAGACCTCCGGGTCATGCCGTTCCATGTATCTCTCCGGCTTCTTGAGCGGGGCGAAGCCAAACTGGGTATAAAGTCCGTGCGCATCACGCGTCAGCAGGGTCCAGCGTCGCAGACCTTGCAACCGGGGATGACCCACGACGCACTCCATCAACCACTTCCCCAAGCCCTGTCCGCGATACGATTCCAGCACAAACACATCGCCGATGTAAGCGTAGGTCGCATAGTCCGAAATCACCCGCGCAAAACCTACCTGCTTGCCATCACAATACACGCCAAAACAGAGCGAGTTCTCGATGCAGCGGGCCACAATCTCGCGCGAAATTCCCTCCGCCCAATAACTCTCCCGCAAGAAACCGTGGACAGCATCCAGATCAATCCGTTCTTCATCCGTGCTGATGACGAACTCGCCCTTGCGGTGCTCCGTGATCTGTTTCGGCAAGATTCTCACTCTGCTGTCATTCTAACTTAGCTGTTGGCTCTTGGCTCCCAGCCTGAAGACTTGTCATCAAAATTGGGCGCGGAGTACGAGCTAAGGGTCAAGAGCCAAGAGTTGAAAGTGCCCTACACGCTCTCAAACGCGGTTCGCATGAATGAGGCCAGTTGCCAGCCATCCATGTATTTGTATGGCGTTTCTCCGGTGGTGTAATGGCCGCACGGCAGCACGACGACTTTGTGGTCGAGAGCGTGCCGTTTGAACTCCTCCACCGCATGCCGGGAAAATTCGGGCAGGAAAGTCAGGTCGTATTTAGCGTAAATGATCAGCGATTTTTTCCGCCAGCGGGCGAACTGCTCGAAGTAGGAAATCGGGCTGATGCCGCTCCACAGGGCGCGCAACCGGTCGAGATCGAGATGCGGTTCGAGACCCTGGCGGATGTGGCGTGTGGATTGTCCATGCCAGACGACGTCAGCAACGTACGTGGCCGCATGATTGAAGGCTGCCACTCGAATGCGCGAGTCGTGGGCCGCCGCGAGAAACGAATAGCAGGAACCGAGACTCGTGCCCAGGATGCCCAGGCGGCTGTATCCCTGCTGCTCGAGCCAGTCCAGGCAGCACCGCACGTCAACCACCGCCTGCCTGCAGGCGTCGAGCGTGCGCCCGATGTTGGCGGAGACGGCGTAGTCCGCGCGATGGGTATCCGCCGGCATACGGATGTCGTGATACGGCATGCTCAGGCGCAGTACGCCAATGCCCAGCAGGTTCAGTACGCGGCAGAGCCCGGTGTAAGCGATGGCATCGCAATTCCAGTGCGGCAGCAGCACCACCGCACGCCGTCCCCGCGCGGGGAACCAGCGCGCATTGGCCAGATTGTTTTCCGGATAGGGCGTACGGACCGGCGAAGTGAACCGCAGAAAATCGGCATAAGTGCCGCGTACCTTTGCTTCCAGTTTCGGATCGGGCACTTCCCGCGTGCTGAAGACCTGGACCTCGCGACGCTCAACCCGAAAATCCGCGGGCGAAACGTAGGAATAAAACTCGTCGCTCGATAGCACGATGCGCCGGTTGTAATCGCGCAGAAATTTTTCGGAGTCTTCCTTCTGAGGCAAGTGCCCGGGAGCGAACCCGTTGCGGCATGGCCAATCCCGCGCCCACTCGATGCCCCACTCCATGGGTCGCACCACGCGATTGTTATCCACCGATGTGAGCCGGTGTTCCCAGTCGTACATCCACTGCTGGTAGTGTGAAGACATCGATCAGTCAGCATAGCAAAAGAGATGGCAGCAGGTCAGCGCGCCCGCAGTGAAGCTGCGGTAATCGCCATCCAATGTTCTCATTCGGTAGGTTAAACGCATCCGTGTGACGGCGGTCACAAAGGACTGGCAGCGCAGGGCATAGCTTAGGCCTATTCTGGGCTAACTCTTTCATGTAGCTACGTTTGGAGTTACAATGATCTTTGAATGGGACGAGACCAAGAACCGGGCCAACGTCCGGAAACCCAACAGATAGGATCCGCATCATCTCGTTGAGAAAGGCAGATCATGAAGAACGGGAACAATACGAAAAGGCGCTCCAGGACGGACTGGAAACGAATTGATTCGCTCCGGGACGAGGATATTGACTATTCCGACATCCCAAAGCAGGGGCCGGACTTTTTTGCGCAGGCGATACTCTGGCCGGGACCGAAAAAACAGATCACCTTGCGCCTTGATCCCGATGTGCTCGCCTTCTTCCGCAAGACCGGCAAGGGCTACCAGACGACGATCAACGCAGTCCTGCGAAAATACGTGGAGAGTCGCAAAAGCAGAACAGGCTAGGGGTGGGTGAACGGCCTATGCCTGCGACCAACGACTACCGGCCAACGACTAGCTGTACTTCCTGGGCACGCGCTTGGAAATAGCGCAAAGAATTTCGTACACGTTGGTCCGGGCAAGGCTGGCGTGCTCGTGGGCGTCCACGCTTAGGCCGTCCAGAGAACCGAGCAGGATGACCTCATCACCCACGGAAACGCCGGGCAAGCCGGTTACGTCCGCCAGGGTCAAGTCCATCGAAATGCGGCCCACGATGGGCGCATAGTGTTCGCGCACGATCACCCGTCCATTAGCGGACAGAGCACGGTTCAAGCCATCGGCGTATCCCACGGGAAGAACCGCAATTCGCGCCGGTGCTTTGGTGACGTAGGTGCCGCCGTATCCCAAGGCCTGGTTCGCGTGCATCTGGCGCAGCGAGAGGATGCGGGTTCTCCAGGTGAGCACGGGTTTGACTGCGAGCCGCAACTGGCTGCCGCTCACTTCTCTGCCCGCCCGCTCAAAGGGCAAGTGGTAGCCATAGAGCGCGATTCCCGGCCTTACCATCGAGTTCCAGGATTCCCGCCGCGAAATGATGGCCCCGGTGTTGGCTGCGTGAATCAGTGGAGGATCGAATCCTTCGCTGCGGAGGAAGCTCCGCACTTGTTCGAACGATCTTAACTGGTCGTCGACGGAAGGCGCGTCCAGCACTTCGGAAGAGGCCAGGTGGGTGGAAAGTCCTTCCAGCAGGAGGTGTGGTGACGCCTTCAGGGCAGAACAGACCTGGTTCAGGTTTTCCGGCGCCACCCCCAGCCGGCCCATTCCGGTGTCAACTTTCAAATGAACCGAGTGTCGGGGCAAACCCAATTTGGCGGCGGCCTTTTCCAGCAGCTCCACCTGCCCCGGTTCCCAAACTGTCGGCGTCAGCTGCAGACGGATGATTTCCTCTTCTTCGCCGCGCCAGAAACCAGTCATCAATAGGATGCGCGTGTGAACGCCGGCATCGCGCAGCGGGATGGCTTCGTCGAGCGAAGTCACGCCCAGCCAGCGTGCTCCTTCTGCTTCGAGCGCCCGCGCGCATTCGACCGCGCCGTGGCCATAGGCGTCAGCCTTCACCACACCGCAGACGGTTGTCCCCGGTCCGATGTGGCGCTGCACCACGCCGAAGTTGTAGCGCAGGTTTTCCAGCGAAACCTGGGCCCAGGTGGGCCGGGTCGCGTTACGCTTCACAATTTCAACGGTAGCCACTGCAGGCGATTATAGCGGGCGCGGCGGACGTCACCACGTTACCCCTGTGCTACTCCCCAGCCCACAGGCCGTTCGCTATCCACCGGATAAAACGAAATTCACCGTCACCTCGGTTTCCACGTCCACCGGCTCGCCATTGAGCACATAGGGGCGGTATCGCCATTGCCGCACCGCGTCGACCGCAGCCCGCACCAGCATGGGATGACCGCTGACCACTTGCAGGTTCTCGATCGTGCCTTCGCGGCTGATCACCGCTCGAAGCACCACTTTCCCCTGGACCCGAAGCTGCCTGGCTGGCGCCGGATAGTCCGGTTGCACGCGGAGGACAAGATTTCCCTCCATCATGGTCGACGGACGGGGATGAGCCGCGGGCGGAGGCGGCGGGGGCAGGATCTGATCGGAGCCCAGTATGGAGCCGGGAACGGTGCCCCGCGCGCCGGGATCGCCGGTTCCGTGGCTCACGCCGATCGCGCCGGGATCGACCATCGGCGGTGGGGGCGCAGTTTCGGTCAGCATGTTTATGCTCTGAGGAATCTGCGGCGGACTGATCAGCCGGATTCCCGTCATGTTGCTTTGGGCAGCCGAAGCCGGATTAGGGTGCTGAGCCGCCGGCACAGCCGGCAGCGGAGCAGGCGCGAGCAGCGGTGCAAGCGCTGCCAGCCTCGGCAATCCCTGGGTGTAGAGCAGCGGCAGCAAAAGCAGGCAGGCGATGGCGAGCGCCTGTAGGCCAAACGAAAGCAGGGTTGTCCAGCCACGATGAGAACGATTCGGCCAGCCGGAATCGCAGAAAGAATCGGCAAACATGGGTGTCCTCCTCCATGTGGATACGGCTATGGCTAAGGACACCGGCGAGCGCATCTGCAGACAGATTTTTCCGTGAGCTCACGAAAAGGAAAAGGCCGCGTCCAAACGCGGCCTGTGGGAACTTTTCTACGAATTAAGTGTCGTAAGGATTATTTAGGAGCCGGAGGGCTCTGCGGCTTTGGCGCTGCGGGAGCAGTGGTCGCCGGCTTTGTTGCAGGAGTGGTTGGGCGAGCTGCGGCGGGCCTCGCCGCGGGTGCCGCCACGCCAGACTGCGCGTTGTAGAGATCGACCACGGACTTGGTAATGTCCACGGCCGGACCAGCCCAAAGCACCGGCCCGTTGGGCCACTGATTGGAAGTGTCGATGATGACGCCGTAACCCTGGTCAGCCGCGTACTTCACCAGCATCGGCCCCATCTTCTGCAGGATACGCTGCGCGATCTCGTTCTGCTGGTTCTGGGCATCGTCACGCGCGTCCTGCACCGAACGCTCCAGGGATTTCTGCTTTTGCTCGATTTGCTTCACCAGCGTGGCTCGGCTGTCGTCGTTGAGCTTGTCGCCCTGGGTAGTGAGCTGCTTCTTCAGAGCTTCTACTTCGTCGTTCACTCCCTTGAGTTCGGTCTGCTTGGGCTCGAGCTTCTTGCTCAAGGCTTCGAAATCACGCTGGCCCTCGTTAGTGGCGAAGATGGCCTGCTCTACGTTAATCGTCCCCAGCCTGGTTCCGGTAGCGTTGGTGACTACGGGAGCGGCGGCATTGTTGGCTGCAGCGCTGGGAGCGGCCGGTAACGCGGCCGTCTGGGCCAGGGCGGCAACCGAAAGAGCGAATACAGCGGGCATGAGAAACCGCGCAAACTTGCTTGTCATGTGGTTGATCTGAACTCCTTGGAAATTTGTCCCGGGAAATAACCCGACCGTTCGACGTCGACGGAAGAGACTGGGCCGGACTCCCCAGCGACCCACGCCGCACCTGGCCGGCATGGCGACCACCCGTGGCTTCCTTACCTTCAGGGCGTGAATATTCCCATTATAGGTAGGGTTCCGTTTGAGGTCAAACTGGGGGCGGGCGTCGGACCTCAGGCGTCAGACCTCGGCTTAAACCAAAAGCTCTGGCCGTTGTAGGGAATCTGAGGCCCGACGTCTGAGATTTGAAGCCGACGCCCGACGCCCGACGCCGAATTTAGAACGTCGTCGCCACGCTGAATCGAAACGTCTTGCGCGGCTCTCGTAATTGAAACTCGGGCGCCAGACTTCTTGCGGCCTGTTCAAATGTAAAATCACCCGCCGCTCCGGGTGGGAACATGTCGCGGGTGATGGGCACTGGCCCGCGCGTAAGCGTGTCCAACCGCAGTGGGTTGTAGGCCCAATAAACCCGGAACGGCGCGTTGATCACGGGCAGAAACACCTGGACTTCTAGTCCCGTAGACATTCTGGGAACCCAGTTGGTGGAGCTCACGATCTGCAGATTCTGGGAGAACTGCGGGTTCTGGAGATGCCCGCCGGCGCAGTTCAGGGCAATATCGAGCGCGGGACAGCCAAACACCGTCGCGAGTTGCCCGGGATTAATACGCAACTGCGAGTTCCTGATAATGGGATTCATGCCCACATCCACGAACGGCGCCAGGGCGACCGGTCCGGCAATAGTGAATCGGTATTCCAGATTCGTGACCAGGCTGGCATCCCCGCCAGGGAAAACAATCCGCTCGACGGGAACGGGAATGGTGTAGGCGCCGCGCAGTGGATTGCCCGGGTCCTTGGGGACGGTAGTGCCGTCCGGGTTGGTCAGCGTGATGGAGCTCTTGTCGGGAAGAAACGCGACCGGGGAAACGGAGCGGATGTCGAAGCCGCGGATGTCGTTTTCACCCCCCAGGTAGAAGCGTTCGAAAGGCGGCGCTACCACTCCTCCGTACCCGGCCAGGAAAGAGCCTTGCACGTTAAATCCAATGGTATTGCGGCCCTTCTGCATGGGCTTGAAGTGCTTGTACTGAACAATAGGGCGCACCGAACGTACCGTGCCTCCCAGTCCGGCGATTTCACCTCCTAGAAACAAGCTCGTCCCTCGCTTCGGTGAAATCGGGCTGTCGATGGTGCTGAAAGAGAAGCTGGGGAGGATCTTGCTGGTAATGATTCCTTCGAGCGAATTGGGGCCGCTGATGCCGCGAAATGCCAGGTCGGTAAATAATATCTTCGAAGCATCGCTGACCGCGACGATGGAAGAGCGATCAAACGAATAGGTCAAGCCCACGCGCTTGAACGAACGGTGCAACTGGTAACTGAGCGTACCGGTAAAGCCCGAACTGGACTGAGTATAGTTCTGCAAATTGTTCAGAAAGGTGGAGGGCAGGTTGATCTGCTGCCCGGTAAGAATCGCTTCCTGCCGCGCCTGGTTGTAATTGTATTTCTGGGTGAAGACGGTGAAACCGCCCTGGATCGGACGATCAAAAAGGTAGGGTTCGGTAAAGCCAAAGGACAGAATGCGCTGGCTGTTGCCGATGCTGGCCTGCACCGAAAGGGTCTCGCCAAGGCCGAGAAAGTTGTTGGTGGAGTAGTTGATTCCGATGAATGCCCCTGCCAGTCCGCTCACGCCGCCATTCAGTCCAATGCTGTTCTTGCCTCTCTCTCTGACCTTGAGCGTAAGGTCGACGGTGCCGTTCTTTTCGTCAAGGTGAGTTTCAGTGACGTTGGGGTCTTCCGGTTTTAGTGGCTCGAAGTAGCCCAACTGATTGAGCCGCAGAAGGCTCAGCTTCCACAGGCGCTCGTCGTAAACCTGCCCCTCTTCCAGCGCAACCTCGCGCCGGATGACCTTGTCCCGGGTCGTAGTGTTGCCGGCGAATTCGATTCTTCGCACATAGAACTTTTTGCCTTCGTCGATATCGATGGTGAGGTTCACCAGCTTCTTGTTTTCATCAAAGGTGGTGTTGGGGATGGAAGTGAAGTTGATGTGACCCAACTGGCGATACGCGTCGCGCAGGTTGTCCAGACCCTTGGCCACTTTTTCGCGGGAGAAAATATCACCATCCTTCATGGGAAAGAGCGAGCGCAGGGCTTTGACGTTGCTGACCTCCTTGTTTCCGTTGAACGTGATGCTGCCCAGGCGGTATTGCTCGCCTTCATCGATCGGAATGGTGATGTCCACTGCCTTGCCCTGTCCCTTGGTCAACAGCGGGATGTGGAATCCCGGGTGGCCGGTATCGTGAATCTCGGTCTTGGGATCCTGCACCAGCACCTTGAAGTAGCCACGGTTCTGGAATTCCGCCCGCACCCGTTCGGTGTCTTCATCGAGCTTGGTCGCGTCGTAAGTCTTGGCGAAGATGTTCTCCAGAAAGATGGAGTGCGGGATCCCGATCGGCTTCAGGTTCTTCATGGCGCCGCGAAGAATTCGAGAGTTGACGTGCCTGTTGCCCACGAACGTAATCTTGCCGACGCTGACCTTAGGCCCTTCCTTCACCACAAACGTGACGCTCACCTTGGCCGGCGGAATGGGCCGGACTTCAGTCCGCACCGTGGCAAACTGCCGACCGTGCTCGGACAGCAATTCCCGGATCGTGACTTCGGCTTTTTTGACCTTGGTGGGATCGTACTGGCTTTCTGGAGACAGGCCTACTTTCCGGTCCTTGAAGCGGTCGAGCACATCGCTCTTCGACACGGAATTGAGCCCGACATATTCAATTTCGCTGATGGTGGGGCGTTCCTTGACGTAAACGTGAATACGCCAGCCCTTGGGAGTTTGCTCGCGCTCGAAGCGGATGTCTTCGAAATAGCCCGTGTTCCACAGGGAATTGAAGTCACGCTCCAGGGCGGCAGCGTCATAGACATCGCCCGGGCGGGTGAAAATCCGGGCCTTAACGGTTTCGGCTGGAATACGCCGCTGCCCGTGAACAGCAATTTCGACAATCACATCCTGCTGGCTTAAACCTCCCGGACAGAGCCACAAGAGACTGATTAGCAAACACAGGAAGACCCGCGACGCTTTACAAATCTTTATATTTGAAGGAGATGAGTCCGATGCCAGAACCGGCCGGGCCCAAGCGTGGCCCGCCCCGGTCTTCGTCACGACAGGGCTATCCTGATGAAAACGAAGAATCGCTACTACCTCGGACTCTGGGAGTATGGAAAGTGGCAATTATACGGTAGAGCTGTGGAGACCGTCCAAAAGTCAGCCCCGCCGCGACCTCAATGAGACGGTTTAGAAAGCTCTACCTCAACCAAGACGGAATAAAACGTGGCGGAGTTGCCTAGGTCGGTAAGTTTTTCTGATGTCAGGACATTGATGTTGCGAGTGCCGGCGCTCAGTTTGGCCCAGTGCAGCTTGGCCGATACCACGCCCTTCTGGACGGCGCCGTCGACCCGCGCCCTCAGAACGATGTCGCCCCGCCGGTTGAAGACGCGCACGGCGTCGCCTTCTGAGATTCCGCGAACTCGTGCATCCGCCGCATTCATCTCCAGCAGGCCAACTTCTTCCATCTTCTGAACCTCTGCCAGGTTACAGAAGCTGCTATTGAGGAAGTTGTCCGCCTTCCGTGCCAGAAGCTCGAGGGGAAACGCCTTGGCTTGCGCGCTGTGCCGCGATTCATCCGGCGGCGTAAAGGCTACAACCGGATCCAACCCCTGGGCTTTCAAATCCTCACTATAAAGTTCGGCTTTACCACTCGGCGTAGCGAAGTTGCCCTGCGCAAAAGGCAGGAAATCCGAGAACTGAGAACCGGAAGCCTGGGAGTCAGAGATGAAGAACTGATTTTCAAAATTAAGCCTCACATGCCCTTCCCGCTGCAAACGAGCGCGGTCAATCCCTTGCAAGAGAGGATTTTCCGAATCAAGCGCAGCGTCCATCATCTGATCCACAGAGTCCTTGAAGCACTCCTCTTGAAATCCCATACGCTCGGCCAGCGCCCCGAATACATCGACGTTGGAGCGGCACTCGCCTAGCGGTTCAATGGCCTGATCCGACATTTGCAGGTAGTAGTGGCCGTACGCGGCCTGCAGGTCCTTGTGCTCGAAGAACGTGGTTGCCGGCAGGACGATGTCCGCATAGTCAACCGTATCGGTAAAGAACTGTTCGTGCACCACGGTGAACAGGTCAGGACGCCGCAATCCGCGAATAACATCGTTGTGATTGGGACAAACCGCCGCCGGGTTCGAGTTGTAGACGAAAAGCGCCTTGACCGGGGGATCTTCCAGGGTGTTCAGAGCCTTGCCTAGCTCCACCATGTTGACGGTCCGCGCCGGACGTCCCAGCGACTCCTGCATCAGGTCGGTCCGATCCAGGGCCTCGCGATTCAGACCAAACGCGCCGCTGGTAGAAAGCTGCAGACCGCCTCCAACCTCTTTCCACGAACCCGTGATGCAGGGCAGCATGGTGACGGCGCGCGTGGCCATGCCTCCGCCCTCGGAGCGCTGCACGCCATAATTTAACCGAATCACCGCGGGACGCGTGGTCGCGTACTCGCGGGCCAGCCTAACGATGTCCGAAGCCGCAATGCCGGTCCAGGTCTCCACCCGCTCGGGCGGATATGCCTGCACTTTTTCTCGCAGCTGATCGAAGCCCAGGGTGTGGCGGGCAACGTAATCGGCGTCGTGCAGTCCCTCGTTGATGATGACGTGCATCATGCCCAGCGCGAGCGCTGCGTCCGTACCGGGATTGATAGGCAGATACCAGTCGGCAAAGGCCGCGGTGCGGGTGCGGTAGGGATCAATGACTACCAGCTTTGCGCCCTTGCGGCGGGCCTCCACGATGAAGGGCCACAAATGAACGTTGTTGCCATGAATATTCGAGGCCCAGGCAATGATGTAGCGCGAGTGCGCGAACTGTTCGGGCTCCGTGCCCATCTTGATGCCGATGACCGACTTAAGCCCCGCCTCTCCCGCCGCCGAGCAGATATTGCGAGCCAGTTGCGAGGCGCCCAGCCGATGAAAGAATCGCCGGTCCATGGAAGAGCCATTGAGCGCTCCCAACGTACCGCCGTAGGAGTAAGGCAGGATGGCCTCGCTACCAAACTCCGCCGCGATCTTTTTGACACGAGAAGTAATTTCGTCCAGGGCCGCGTCCCAGGTAATGCGCTCGAAGGCCTGTGTGGCCGCGGGCGACTCGCCCGCGACCGCTCCCTTCGGTCGTATCCTCCGCATGGGATAGAGCACACGGTCCGGCGAGTACACGCGGTCGAGATACTTGGCCACCTTGGCGCAGAGAAACCCTCGTGTCACCGGATGCGCAGGGTCGCCCTGAATCCTGGTCGCTCGTCCATCTTCCACGGTAATCAGAACGCCGCAGGCATCAGGGCA
>WNEZ01002097.1_pt1 | contig 16960 bp, 14 predicted proteins | sample 5400521 | NCBI WGS metagenome assembly WNEZ01 (sample SAMN13153339, study PRJNA577476) | soil metagenome | isolation source: 120 cm saprolite under Douglas fir tree site 2 hole 1 replicate 1 | place: USA:California | collected 2015-04-18
ACCACCATTCCCATCCTGTCGAACCTGCTCGTGGAGGCGAAGGGAAGCGGCCTGACAATCACGGCGACCGATCTGGAATTAAGTATTCGCACCTCTTGTGAAGCCAAGATCAAAAAGGAAGGCGCGGGGACGATTCCCGCGAAGAAACTTCTGGAGCTCGTGCGCCTGCTCCCGGAAGGCGAGATCAAGGTCAAACTCCTCGAGAATCACTGGGTGGAAATCGTCAGCGACAGGAAAAAATACAAGCTCGTCGGGATGGCAAAAGAAAACTTTCCCGCGCTGCCGGCCATGCCGCATACGCTCGTCAAGCTTCCTGCCGCGATCCTCGAGAGCCTCATTGCCAAGACGAAATTCGCCATTTCCCTGGAGGAATCGCGCTACACCTTGAATGGCGGCTTGCTGATCTTGAAACCGGATACTCTGGCGATGGTAGCGACCGACGGCCACCGGCTGGCTCTTGCGGAAACCGATCACAAACTCACAGGACTCAACGGCGAAGTTAAAGTTCTTATCCCCAAGAAAGCCATGGACGAGGTCGAAAAACTTTCCAGCATCGCCGGCTCCGACGCGCACTTCGATTTCGCGAAAGACGAAAGCCACCTCTTCTTCCAGGTCGGCCATCGCCTGCTCATTTCGCGCATTCTCACGGGCCAATTCCCGAACTACGAAGCGGTGCTGCCGCGCGACAACAATAAAAGTGTGGTCCTCGAGCGCTCGGAGTTGAGCGACGCGGTTCGCCGCGTTTCGCAGCTCGCCGATCAGCGTTCGCACGCCGTGAAGCTGTCCGTTTCGAATGAAGGCATCGAGATTTCCGCATCCAGCCCGGAGTACGGCGAAGCGAAAGAAACCATCGAGAAGGAATACAAGAGCGATCCGATCGCCATCGGCTTCAACTCTAGCTACATGCTGGATTTTCTTGCCGCCGCGGCCGATGGCCCCGTCAGCATCGAACTGAAGGACGAACAGTCCGCCGGCCAGATGCGTCCGCTCGCCGACGAGGCCTACCGCTACCGCTACATCATCATGCCCATGCGCATTTGATGGAAAAACTTAACGTCGGTATCTTGATCTTCGACGGAGTGGAAGTCCTGGACTTCGCCGGTCCCTTCGAAGTGTTCTCCCGAACACGCCTGGTTCCCGGCGTTGAAACGCGGCGGTCGGAGGAGAGCGCGCCTTTTAATGTGTTTCTGGTCGCCAAATCAACCGAAGCAATCCGCGCAACCGCGGATTTGCGTGTGCTGCCGCGCTTCAGCTTTGGCGACACGCCACCTATCGACATCCTCGTGGTCCCCGGCGGCTACGGAACGCGCGCCTTGCTCCATGACCTGGAAATTCTCTCGTGGATCCGCGGGGTTGCTGCCAGTGCGAAGCATACCACTTCCGTGTGCACGGGCGCGCTGCTCCTCGCGCAGGCGGGGCTACTTCAGGGCCGTAAGGCAACTACTCACTGGGGCGCGTACGACCTCCTCGAGTCGCGGAATGCAGGCGTGACAGTTCTGCGCGGCCAGCGCGTGGTCATCGACGGGGTGTTCGCCTCAGTGGGCGTTTCCGCCGGGATCGAGATGGCCTTCGCGGTCGTCGAGCATCTCTATGGACGTGAAGTCGCCGAAGAAACAGCGCATTATATCGAGTATCCGCTGCCGGAAAAAGGCAGGCGCTAGAGGCTGTCGTGGAGAGGCCAAAGAATACTGAGCTTCAAATCAACCACTCCTGTAACAGACTGAATTCAATACATTTATTCACATCTGAAATACTGTCCCGGTCTTGAGAAATCGGCCCGGATCGAGTATAATTTTGGTGTTGTCGATTCGCAGTTCGGTAGCCTCCAAATCGACACGTCCGCCAGACGAAAGTGACCCGGAATTCGGCTCTGCGCGTCGACCGCTTTGCGGTCGCGCAAAGCAAAGCGCCAGCAGGTCACCCGCCTGGAGAAAAATGAGTCTTCGCCACGTCTCGCTGCGCGAGATGGGATGGAGCAGGAACCCTACGAGTTTCGGCTGGCTCAGCGAAGCCGGAATCAAAGGGTAAGGCGACGTACGGAAAATTCCGCAAGCACGCCTTCCTTGCTTCAGACAATCGAAACGATGACCGCTAAGCGGTCAGTATGAGTTTTGGGCGCGGCCGCGTTACTCGGGGTCTGTTCCGCGCGAATCTTGGTCTGCACTTGCTGCGTCGGGAGAAATAATGGGAGACAAGGAAAACGTCGGCGGCATGCCTCAGGGCGGTCACAAGTACGACGCGAAATCGATCAAAGTTCTCGGCGGCCTGGAAGCCGTGCGCCTGCGCCCCGCGATGTACATCGGCTCGACCGGCGAGATGGGCTTGCACCACCTCGTCTGGGAAGTGGTGGACAATTCGGTCGACGAAGCCCTGGCGGGCTATGCCGATGAAATCAACGTCACCGTGCACGCCGACGAGTCCGTCACCGTGATCGATAATGGCCGCGGCATTCCCGTGGACATGCACGCTACCGAGAAGCGCCCCGCGGCGGAAGTGGTTCTGACCGTGTTGCATGCCGGCGGAAAATTCGACAGCGATACCTACAAAGTTTCCGGCGGGCTCCACGGCGTGGGTGTATCCGTGGTCAACGCGCTTTCCGATTGGCTGGAACTGGAAATTTCTCGCGATGGCGAGGTCTGGGAACAGACCTATGAAAAAGGCAAGCCCACCTCGAAGCTGAAGCAGACCGGCAAGACCCGCAAGACCGGCACAAAGGTGACTTTCCATCCCGACCCGGCGATTTTCGATAAAACGGTCTACAGCTTTGACACATTGGCGCAGCGGCTGCGCGAATTGGCTTTCCTGAATAAGGGCCTGAAGATCACGCTCAGCGACGAGCGCACGGAAAAGACCGCGGAATTCAGATTCACAGGCGGCATTGCGGAATTCGTCAAGCACCTGAACCGCGGCAAATCCACTCTGCACGATTCGCCGATCTACATGGAAGGAAAGCGCGGCAGCGTGGAAATCGAAATCGCGCTGCAGTACAACGACACCTACGGCGAAAACGTTTTTGCGTTCGCGAACACGATCAATACCGTGGATGGCGGCACGCACCTCTCCGGTTTCCGCTCCGCGCTGACCCGCTCGATCAACAACTTCGCTTCCTCCGCGGGGATGCTGAGAGAGCAGAAAGACGAAGTCACCATCACCGGCGACGACGTCCGGGAAGGGCTGGTTGCCGTCGTCAGCGTGCGCCTGCCGCAGCCGCAGTTTGAAGGGCAGACCAAAGGCAAGCTGAACAGCGACATCAAGGGCGACGTCGAACAACTTGTGAACGAAAAGCTCGGCGAATGGTTTGACAAGCACTCGACGGTCGCGCGGCGCATCATCGGCAAGTGCATCGAGGCGGCGCGCGCGCGCGAAGCGGCCCGCAAGGCGCGCGAGCTGACGCGGCGCAAGTCCGCGATGGATTCGAGCGGCTTGCCGGGAAAACTCGCCGATTGCCAGGAGCGCGATCCCGCGCGTTGCGAGCTTTTTGTCGTTGAGGGCGAATCGGCCGGCGGCTCGGCCAAGCAGGGGCGCGACCGCAAATATCAAGCAATCCTCCCGCTCAAAGGAAAAATCCTCAACGTCGAAAAAGCGCGTTACGACAAAATGCTGGGACACGAAGAAATTCGCGCCATCATCACCGCGCTGGGTACCGGCATCGGCAAGGACGATTTCGATGCGGGAAAACTTCGCTATCACAAAATCATCCTGATGACCGATGCGGACGTCGACGGCAGCCACATTCGCACGCTCCTGCTGACGTTTTTCTTCCGGCACATGAAGGAGCTCATTGAGCGGGGGCACATTTATATTGCGCAGCCGCCGCTCTACCGCGTGAAGCGCGGGAAGAGCGAGAAATATATTCGCGACGAGCGCGACTTTGCGCGCGAGCTGATGAAGCGCGCCACGGAAGACCACATCGTGAAAGCCAAGGAAGGCGTGACGCTGCAAGGAGCCGGCCTGACTTCCTTCCTGCTCAACGTGCAGGAATACGAAGCGGTGGCCGCGAAGCTCGGGCGCCGCCTGCGCGAGGCGGGGCTGGCGGAACTGCTCGCCGAAAGCGGCCTCGACAAGAAAACGGATTTTGAAGATAAGAAAGCGCTCGAGAAGCTTCTCAAAGAGATCGAAAAGTCCAAGTTGAAGCTGGATGGCACGGTCGTCTTTGACGAAGAGCACAGCCTGCACGAAATTCAGTTTGGCGCGCCGCACAATACCAAGATCAACTGGGCGCTGGCGGCGACCGCGGAATACAAGCGACTGCGCGCGCTCGCCAAGCAGATCGACGAATTCAACAAACCGCCGTTCACCGTCTCACGCAACGGCGACAAGGCCACCAAGGAAAAAGCGCAGGACGTGCTGAGTTACGTGATGGAAGACGCCAAGAAGGATTTCACCATCACGCGGTTCAAGGGCCTCGGCGAAATGAATCCCTCGCAACTCTGGGAAACCACGATGAACGCCGACACGCGCACGCTCCTCAAGGTGAAGCTGGAGGACGCCGTCGCGGCCGAAGATATTTTCACCACGCTCATGGGCGAAAACGTCGAAGCGCGGCGCAAATTCATCGAGGACAACGCCCTGGAAGTCGTGAATCTGGATATTTAGTTGCCAGCGATGGTTTACCAATTGGGGTGGACGACACTGCCAGGGCTGCGGGGACTAAGCGTGAGCGGGTTTCGCGCGACGCAGACCACGGCGCCAGATACGGAAAGCGGCGTGGCGCTTGAATTCGCGAGCGGTGCGGAGCGCGACGCGTTTTTGCGCGAGATCGAAGTGGCGTTTTCCACGCGACGGTTTATGAATACCGCAGATGCCTTCGACACTGTAAAGGCTTACGCGCTCGAGCACACTGCGAAAAAATTTTAGGGCGACGATAATCTTCTCCGTCATTTCGAGCGAAGCGAGAAATCTCTCTTCGATTTTCTCGGAGAGATTCCTCACCCCGCTTCGCGGGGTTCGGAATGACGAGCGAGAATAAACCCGAGGACACATGGCGGACGAACAGAATACGTCGGTAATGATTCCGGTGGATATCGAAGCCGAGATGAGGAAGTCGTATCTCGACTATTCGATGAGCGTGATCATCGGACGCGCCCTTCCTGACGTCAGGGACGGCTTGAAACCCGTGCACCGGCGCATTCTCTTCGGCATGTACGAGCTGGGGCTGACGTCCACCAAGCCCTACCGCAAATGCGCAAAAATCGTCGGCGAAGTCCTCGGAAAATATCACCCGCACGGCGACACGCCGGTTTATGACGCGCTGGTGCGTATGGCGCAGGACTTCAACATGCGCTACCCGCTGGTGGATGGCCAGGGCAACTTCGGCTCGGTTGATGGCGATATGCCTGCGGCGATGCGGTACACCGAAGCGCGCCTCTCGAAGATCGCGGAAGAGCTGCTCGCCGACATTGAAAAAGATACCGTCGAGTTCACTCCCAACTTCGATGAAACGGAAAAAGAACCGACCGTCCTTCCCACGCGGGTGCCGAATCTTCTCGTCAACGGCGCGAGCGGCATCGCCGTAGGCATGGCCACGAACATCCCGCCGCACAACCTGCGCGAAATCATTGATGCTACGGTGTTGATGATCGAGAAGCCGGACACCACGCTCCGGGAAGTGCTGAAAATCGTGCCCGGCCCGGATTTCCCCACGGGCGGCTACATCGCGGGCCGCGAAGGCATCGAAGCGGCGTACAAAACCGGACGGGGCAGCTTCACGATGCGCGCGAAGGCGGCCATCGAAGAGGTGGGCAAGGACCGCGAAAACATCGTCATCACGGAAATTCCCTACCAGGTCAACAAGGCCACGCTCATCAAGCGCATCGCCGAGCTGGCGCAGACCAAGAAGATCGACGGCATCGCCGACGTGCGCGACGAAAGCGACCGCGACGGCATGCGCGTCGTGGTGGAACTGAAGCGCGGCGAAGAATCGCAACTCGTCCTGAACAATCTCTTCAAGCACACGCAGATGCAGGAATCGTTCGGCATGATCCTGCTGGCCATCGCTGGCGGCCAGCCGAAAGAGATGGGCCTGCTCGAATTCATCCGGCTGTTCATCGAGCACCGCCGCGACGTGGTGGTGCGCCGCACGCGCTACGAGCTGCGCAAGGCACGCGAGCGCGAGCATATCCTGGTGGGCTACCAGATCGCGCTCGATCACCTGGACGACGTGATCCGCATCATCCGGGGATCCGCGAGCCGCGCCGAAGCCAAGGAAAACCTGCTTAAATTCTTCTCCGAGCAGGAAGTCACGATCACGGAGAACGGCAAGTCCCGGAAGCTCGAGGGCGTCAAGCTCGACGGCAGAAAGTACAAACTCGGCGGCGTGGAAGGGGAAGCGGCGCGCTCCGCCACGGGCGGCCTCACTCCGGTTCAAGTGGATGCCATTCTCGAATTGCAATTGCACCGCCTGACGCAGCTTTCCGTGGACGAAATTCTCAAGGAATTGAAGTCCATCCGCGAGCGCATCGCCGAGCTGGAAGAAATTCTCGCGAGCGAGAAAAAACTGAAATCGGTCATCGTCGAGGAGCTAAAGGAAGTGCAAAAGGATTACGGCGACGACCGGCGCACGCAGATTGTCGACAAGGTGGACGAAATCAAGCTCGAAGACCTGATCGCCGATACCGACATGCTGATCACGGTCAGCCACGCTGGCTACATCAAGCGCACTTCGGTGGATACCTATCGCCACCAGTCGCGCGGCGGCAAGGGCCGCATCGGCGCGAGGACCAAGGAAGAGGATTTCGTCGAGTATCTCTTTATCGCTTCGGCGCACAGCTACATTTTGCTGTTTACGTCGAAGGGCCGCGTCTACTGGCTCAAGGTGTACGAACTGCCGGAGGCGGCCGCAGCCACGCGCGGCAAAGCGATCTCCAGCCTGGTGAAATTCCAGGAAGACGAAAAGCTCACCGCGCTGGTCGCGGCGCGCAACCTCGAAGAAGAGGGCCGCTTCGTGTTCATGGCCACGAAGAGCGGCACGGTGAAGAAATCCACGCTGACGGAATTTTCCAATCCGCGCTCGACCGGGATTATCGCCATTACATTGGACGGAAAGGATGAGTTGATCGGCGCAAAGCTCACCGACGGCAAGCAGATGATCTTCCTGGCCAGCCACGAGGGCCAGGCGATTCTCTTCCGCGAGACGGAAGTGCGCCCGATGGGGCGCAATGCCGGCGGCGTGAACGGCATGGACCTCGACAAGGAGGACTACGTCGTTTCGATGGATGCGGTCCAGCCGGACTTCGAGATCATCGCCAAGGAACACAAGACCACCACGCAAAATCTGGAGGAACTCGAGAACGAGCAAATCCGGGATTCCCTCGTGACCCTCATGCTCACCGTTGCCGAGAAAGGCTTCGGCAAGCGCACGCCGCTTGCCGAGTACCGGATCACCTCGCGCGGCGGTAAGGGCGTCGTCAACATGAAAACCACGGACCGCAACGGTTCGGTCGTAGCCACGCTGCAGGTGACGGAAGAGTCCGACGTCATGATCATCACCCATAACGGCAAAGTCATCCGCGTGCACGCGAACGAAATTCGCGAAGCCGGCCGCTCCACGCAGGGCGTGCGCCTGCTGCGCCTGGAAGCGGATGATTCCGTCGCCGCCGCCGCGGTCCTGCAGGAAGAAAACGAAGAAGAAAAGAAGTAAGCGCCTCTTCGTCGGGGCGCGATCTATCGTGCACTTAAGGCTGCCTGCGCCCGGCGGTACTTCGTTTGTTTCGCGCACCTGCGATACGCAACGCCTTCCCGGATGTTAGAATCCTTCGCGTCATGAAGTTCACACGGCGGTTGTTCGCCTTCCTTCTTGTGCTGGCTGCGCCAGTGCTCCTGCTTCCCTCCGTGCGGGCGCAAGAGAAATCTGAAGCGCCCAGGAAATACCTCGCTTACATCGGGACGTACACCACGAAGACACAGAGCAAGGGGATTTACGCCTACCGATTTGACGGCGCGACGGGAAAACTCAGCGCCATGGGAGTTGCCGCGGAATCGGCCGATCCCTCGTTTCTGGCGGTGCATCCAAACGGAGAGTATCTCTACACCGTGAACGAGATCGGCAACTTCAACGGCGAGAAAAGCGGCGCGGTGAGCGCCTATGCGATCGACAGGAAAACCGGCAAGCTCACTTTGCTAAATCAGGTGGCGTCGCGCGGCGCGGGGCCGTGCCACATTTCGCTGGACAAGACCGGGAAGTACGTACTGGTGGCGAACTACGATTCCGGCACCGTCGCGGTTTTTCCGGTACAAGGCGACGGGCAACTCGGGAAATACACGGGTTTCGAGAAGCACATCGGCTCCGGCCTGAACAAGGAGCGCCAGGAAGGGCCGCACGCGCATTGGATCGCGACTTCGCCGGACAACCGTTTTCTGCTCACGGCAGATCTGGGGATCGATAGAATTTTGATTTCCAAATTTCATCTCGCGGATGGCGCGTTCACGCGGAACAAACCGAATTCTGGCGTCAAGTTGAAATCCGGAGCGGGGCCGCGGCATGCGGCGTTTCATCCGGGAGGGAAGTTTTTTTACGTCACGAGCGAGCTGAATTCGACGGTCACGGCCTATTCGTACGATGCCAAGGGCGGCGCGCTTCACGAGCTGCAGGTGATCTCCACGTTGCCGAAAGATTTTTCCGGGGAGAATGACGCGGCGGAGATTGCCGTACACCCCAGCGGCAAGTTTCTTTACGTCTCGAACCGCGGGCGCGATAGCATCGCAGTCTTCGCGATGGATCCCCTCAAAGGAAAACTGACGCCGGTCGCGGACATCGCCACGCAGGGGAAGACCCCGCGGAATTTTGCGATTGATCCGACAGGCCGGTATCTTTTGGCCGCGAATCAGAATTCCAACAGCGTCGTGGTCTTCAAAATTGATCTCATTACCGGTGGGCTCATCCTAACGAACCAGGCCGTCGAAGTAGCCGCACCCGTGTGCATCACGTTTGTCCCTGTGGATTGAGTGGCAGCCCCCTGAGGGGTGGAGTAACTAACGGCCTTCGCGAAAAAACCTCAGTCTCGGAGGCCAAAGCTGCCGCGCGCGAAGCGGATTGCGTCCGGGCGGATTTGCGATACAATCCCCGCCACGATGGCAAAGCGCGGAGCCAAGAAGAAGCCCCGCAAGCGGTCCAAAGCCCGAGGGCACAGGCGCGCGCGCGGCGCAGACAAGCTGCCGAAAGACGCGGTCACGCTCGTCGTAATTCTGCGTGCCCGCGAAGGCCAGGAAACGCTTCTCGAGGCGGAGCTCCGCGCCTTGGCACGCCCGTCGCGCAAAGAGGAGGCCTGCTTTACCTTCGATCTGCACCGTTCTGCGGATGCGCCTGGCGCTTTTCTGTTGCACGAAGTGTGGGCCAGCCGGGACGCGCACACGGAGCACATGCATACCGCACATTATCTCCGCTGGAACGCCCGCAAGGATGCACTGCTCGTCTCCCGTGAAGTCACTTTCTGGAAGCAGGTGATGTGAGATGAGCAGCCTGATTGTTCAGCTTTCTGGCGGGGCGAGGTAATAGCCGGGACGCGCGCGGACTCTGAGATCCCTATTTCCCGCTTGAACCAATGTGACTTTGATTTCGTGGTAGCCGGCGGCATCGGTGCCGGCCGGTGTGTAGCTCAGGTTGTACTGGGAGTGTAGTTCGCCGCCGATTTCGTCGATGGCCTTTTCGATAGAACGGTCCTTGAACGTGGAGAGATGCGCGCCGCCGGTGGCCGTGGCGGCGACTTCTAGCGCATGATCCTTCACCTGATCGTGGACGTGCTGCACGATCCAGATAGCCGCCGCCATCAGATCGATATTGCCGTAACGGTTTTCTTCGCTGGTCGGCGTTTGCGGAACGCCGGGCTGCGGCGGCAGGGGAAACGTGCCCGGCGGGGTAATTTGCGTGCGCGTGTCCTTGGGCTTGGACTGCAACTGGGCGCGCGTGGTGGAAAGCCCCACGCTGTAGATGGTCACATTGGCGAGCTGCGCCCGCCGCAGCACTTCACCCAATTTTGCTTCACTCCCCTCGTCGACGGCTTCCGACAGAATCATCAAGACGCGCCGCCGGCCAGCCTGCTCCGCCGTGGCCTGCGGCCGTCCGCTGAGCATTTCGACCCCGATTCCCATGGCATCGTAGAGCTTCGAACCGGACGTACCGGCCCGCAGACGCGTGATGGTGTTCTCGAGCAGGTCGCTGTTCGTGGTGAAGTCCTGCAGCTTGTCGACGGAATCGTTGAAGCCGAGGATGGCGGCTTCGCCGGTCGGTCCCATCACGGTTTGCGTGAAGAGAATGCCGGTCTTGCGCATCTCCGGCAGGAGCGGCTCGATGCGCGAACTCGTCTCGATCAGGATCACCAGCGAAAGCGGATCGCCGCCGAGATCGAAGTGCGAGATCTTCTGCGCTACGCCATTGTCGGTGATCCGAAAATCGTGCGCCTCCAGGTTATGGACCATCGCGCCCCGGCCGTCGCGCACGGTTACGGGCGTATTCACCAGCGCGACCCGCACTTTGACCTTCGCCTGGATCTCCTTGGGAGGCTGCTGCACCTCAACTCCGGGCTTGGGAGCGATCGGCCCGGAAGGCGCCTGGGCGCTGGCGAAAGCGCCCGTGAAAACCAGCAAAAACAGAAGAATCATCGCTGCGCCGGAGGTCCGATTCATGGCGATTTCCAGTCAGCACAGGCTGGAGCCTGGCCTACAGGAGTGTACTTTATTCGACGCAGTATGCGCGGAAGGCGTTGCCGCGCACCGTTCCGCTTCCTACAATCATGGATTGCGTATCCCGGAGATAAAACCCATGCCCGACGGCAAAAAATTGAAGTCGCAGCACGCCCCCAAAGTAGCCCATCAGGACCCCAAATTTCTTGGCAGCACGCCGGCGCGGCCGATCCGCATTCTCGGCGAATATATTCATCCGCTCGTTCAGCTCAAGAATGAAGGCATCGGCGACACTATCGTCATGTTCGGTTCGGCACGAATTGAATCGCACGAAACTGCGCAGGCCCGCTATACGCGGCTGAAACGGGAAAAGATCTCGAAAATTTCCGCCAGGGCTTTGAAGGAGCATCGCGCCGCCTTGCGGCACGCCAAGAGCCTACTGGAAATGTCCCGTTATTACGAGGAAGCGCGCCAACTCTCCCACAAAATTACGAGCTGGGCGCTTTCGCTGGGACCTAAGCCGCGCCGCTTTGTCATCTGCTCGGGCGGCGGGCCGGGGATTATGGAAGCCGCGAATCGCGGCGCCAGCGAAGCCGGCGGCAAGTCCATCGGCCTTTCGATCGAACTTCCGCACGAACAGTTCGCGAACCCCTACATCAGCCCGGAGCTGAGTTTCAATTTCAAATACTTTTTCATGCGCAAACTTTGGTTCGCGCAAATCGCCAAGGCCCTGATCGTTTTCCCCGGCGGTTTCGGCACCATGGACGAACTCTGGGAAATGCTCACGCTGCTGCAGACCGGCAAGCTGGCGAAGCACAACCTCATTCTGATTTACGGCAAAAAGTATTGGGATGCCGTTCTGAACTGGAGAGCCATGGTGCGCTGGGGAACGATCAACGAGGAAGAGTACAACATGCTGCAGTTCGCCGACACCGTCGATGATGCCTTCGAGCGGATCCGGGGCGGGCTTGAGAAATACCACATGCAGGTGGACCCGTTCTTACAGGCTTACTAGTGCCGTTCCAACTTGCTCGACAAATCTCTTCGAGAATGCCGGTTCCAGATTCGCGTCCGAACCTCGGACCATCGCTTGGCCCAAATAGTTGGAACGGCACTAGCCCTGGATCAACAATAAGATAGGTATTTTCAGCAACTTGGGCGATGGAGCGGCGGTTGCTACATTCTCCTCCGGTTGGTGTTTTATACCGTGGGACGTGACCCCCATCCCAGTCGGGGCAACAACGGGAGGATATGGACATCATGATGCTGCAAACCGTAGGGAAGAGGTCTTTCGTAAGAGTGGCCCTTGCAACGGCTGGGCTGGCTGGGATGTTAGCCTTCGCGGGGACGCCACGCGCATTCGCCCATGATCGTGACGATGACCGCTGCGCGCGACGCATCGCCAAAGCGGATCATAAACTCCACGAGTCCATCGAGCACCATGGTTGGAACAGCAGGCAAGCGGACCGTGCCCGTCATGACTTGCACGAAGCGCGCGAACGCTGTTGGAGAGAGCGGCACCGTTGGTGGGATGAAGACGGCCATCGCTGGCACAGCGACCGCGATTGGGACGATCGCGATCACGACCGTCACTAATTCCTGATCGAGCTTTTCCTCCGGCGCGGCGAATATTCGCCGCGCCGCCTCATTTTCTGCCTGCAAACAATTCGTGAGAGGCGGCGTTATGCGCCCGCTCAAGGCGGGCACAACATTTTCAACCGCGAAGTGTTTGAACACCATGAGTGGGACGCGAACCCCGAACCAGCTCGGGAGGCGCCCTCGGGAGGAGGTTATGCGACTGCATAAGCATCTGCTGAAATCCGCGTTCGGCAAAGCAGCGCTGGCGGTAGCAGTTCTAAGCGGATTCTTGCTCTTTGCCGGCGCGCCCAGCGCGAAAGCGAATGATTGGGACGATTGCAATCGGCGCGCGGCGTATGCCGATTGGCGCCTCCACGAATCCATCGAGCACTTCGGTTATTACAGTCCAGAGGCCAATTATTGGCGCCATGAACGCCATGAGGCTTTCGAGCAGGTGGCGCGCTATCGCCGGCATGCGTGGAGAGAGCGTGAGTGGCGCGAACATCAGCGGCGCGAGCACGAATGGCGCGAACACCACCGCGACTATGATGGCTACCGCTACTATCGCGACCGGGACTACGACTGACGATCCGCACACAAAGGTCGGAAAGAAAATAGAAACGGGACGCCCGCTGCGGCGGGCGTCCCGTCTTTGTTTTGAAATCAGAAGAAAATTAGTGCGAAGTCACCAGGTGTTCCTCGGAAAAGACGGCTTCGAACCGCCGCGTCTCGTCCTGATCGTGCAGCATCACAATCGGAACAACCCGTAAAGACTGTTTGCAGGAGTGGCATTGCGTTACTTCGCCCTGCAAATCCTGCAAAAAACCGTCTGTGAAATGATAGAGAGCGCGCTCGCGCCGGGCCTTTTTCTTGTCCCGTGCGCCGCAGTGCGGACAGATGAATTCCACCGTGTCCTGCTGCGGATCGCGGTCCATTGCAGCCCAGCCGGTGCGGCGCACACCTACGGTTACCACATTACGCCGGTCCATGGGGGCAAACCTCCTTAGATCCACGTCCATAAACAATGAGATGCATTCGGCATCCCCTCGGATACGCTTTCTGTAACATGTACATTATAAACCACTTACATGTAGTTTTGGACAGCGGCATGCGTTCCATGCGGAGACCTCGAAGGGTCCAACCTCTTCTCCCAGGGAACTTGCCGGCGCGCCCGGTGTCCAACGCAGTGAGGACGCGCGCAACCTCACATCCCTGCGAGCGCGGCGCTGGTTTCCTGGAGAATTAGAGCAACCCCCGGGAAATCGGCGCCGCAAAACGCTGCCTGACTGTTCTGCGACCTCGCCGCGTGGTCAAGGGAAGACGCGACCGCGGAGCCGTCGATGGCAAGTGCGACCGCAAAGCGGTCAACACTCGCAGCAATCTCCGAGGAGGTGAGTGATGCCGCACCAGTCAGAAAAAGTCCCTAAGGAAATCCCGGAAGAACTTTTTGGATCCTTGCGCGGATGTCTCGTCGAAGGCGATACGGAGCAACGTCTTCGCGAGCGCCGTGTTCGCCGCCGCGCGTTGGCCCTCTCCATTGTTTTGCAGTGCGCTGCCTTGACTTTGCTGGTGCTCGTTCCGCTGTTCGGCAAAGGGGACCGGATTGTGCTGGGAAGAGTTTACGTTCCGATTCCGCCCTATGGTCATCCAGGCAGCCATCCCCGAAGCGCTGCTGCGCTGACGCGCTCTCAGTCGACCAACCACGGCTCGCGATTCGTATTTCACTCACCAATGAACAACCTAACTTCTCATCCGATTGAAGACCCGAACCCGATCGAGCCTTCGGACTTGAATTCAATCAGCAATCAATCGAACGTTGGCCCAGACTGCCCGTGGTGTGTGAACATACCAGGAAAAGACAGCGGGCCTCGTTCGCCGCAACCACCAACGGAAGCTCATCGGAAACCGATAATTCTCCAAAGAACGCAACTTGACCCGGCGCTGCTGATACATCGCGTTGAGCCGGTTTATCCGGCGCTGGCAAAACAAACGCATCACGAAGGCCGCGTGGAATTGAGAGCGATCATCGGGACGGACGGCGCGATCCAGTCTCTGCAGATTGTCGCGGGTGATCCGCTGTTTGACCGCTCGGCGTTAGAAGCTGTTCAGCAATGGCGTTATCGGCCAACGATTCTGAACGGCCAGCCGGTGGAAATCGACACATACATCACGGTCATCTACAGCATGTCGCACTGAGGTTCGAAGAATCCGTGCGAAAAGTGCAAAGGGCCGCGTCTGCCTTTATTTCGCGGCCCCTCTGCCTGCACGTGGGGTGGATGGTGTGGTGCTGCGTTAGAACCGGAAAACGATACCGGTTGAAACACGCAGGTTGTTCTGAGTCTGCGCCCCGCTCCCGGTCTCGGAGAATCGAGTCATCAAGTAATCCACCTTTACGGGCCGGATGGCAAACCGCTCAGTGAGCCTGTAGTCCAGGCCGCCGCCGAGCGTCATTGCGAAGGCATTTTCCGCCCCACTGGTGTTCGAGATGCTCGCGCTTGCACGAGCTACACCAAAGAGCACTTCCCCGAATGGCGCCACTCGTCCGTAGTGGCGGTAGGTAACACGCGGCCCGAAGAGATACGTCGAAATCGTTCCGTCGACGCCCGAGTTGAGGATGTTGCCGTTGTGGTAGCCCCCGAAATCCGCAACGCCGCTCAGCCAACTCGTGGCGTTGTACGCCGCCGAGGCGCTGCCGCCGTTGAGGCTGAAGCTGCTTGCACCCGACGTGCTGGGGTTTTCACGCAGATAGGAATATCCCGCGAAAATATCTACTTTCGGGAAGTCCTGGGCGTGTGCCGCGACTCCAAAGAACGAGAGAAAAGCCAGTAAACACACCGCGATCTTCAACTTCATATTTCCTCCAGTGAATTTAATTGTCCGCGCAGGCCCACAGGATCCAGGCGCGGCCGCGCTGTTAGCGGTGAGCCCCAGGCAGGGAGGCTACATTCCGCATCTCTTTTTTTCTCCCCATAGAGATGCCGCCACCCTGCATGAAGTTGTAAATGCCTTGAACTATCTTATGGGTAGATTTGTAACATGGAACGAGTCATTCCTGCCGGCGCCTGGCAGCGATCCCCAGCCGAAATGCCGGTGAGCTAAAGCAGCGGTTCTCCGGAATAGCGCGCGATCGCATCGCGCGCAGCATCGCGCAGACGAATCAGTTCGTGCCAGCCCGCGGGATCTCCGCTCTCTTCCGCATCCCCGGCCCGGCGCGGGTAAATCGGAGGCAGAACCGTGATGGTGACATTGCCGGGCCGCGGTAGATAGGTGCCATCGCGCAGAATCTTTCGCGTTCCCGCGAGCGCCACCGGGATAATCGGCGCGCCTGTCTCCACGGCGGCCTTGAACGCGCCCAACTGGAAAGGGCGCACGCCATCGTCCTGGGTAAACGTTCCTTCCGGAAAAACAAACACAGATTCCCCGTTACGCAAGAATTCCTCCATTTCCTGGGCTTGGCGCAATCGCGAATCCGGATCGGTACGGTCAAACTTGAGATGCCCCATCTGTTTCAAGAACGTGCCGATGAACGGCATTCCGCTCACTTCCATTTTCGCGATAAAACGGTAAGGAACGCCAAGGCCCAGCATCAGCGGCAGCACGTCGAAATAGCTAGTGTGATTCGACGCATAAATTTTTGCGCCGGGAGTCTCCATGTATTCCTTGCCGGCCACGCGCACGCGGCATCCCTCGAGTGCGAACAGAACCTTGAGGGCGGCGGAAGTGAAGCGCCCCGCCGCGCGACGATCCTTGATGAATCGCACGATCGCCCAGGTCGGCACGATCCACAGCAGGAAGACCGCGATGAAGTAGACGCCGTACAAAAGTTCGAGCCCGCGCTTCGCGCCGGCAAGAATCTCTCGCGCGAAATTGCGCACGGCGCTTCCCGTGCCCAGCCGGGCAATCTGCAACCAGGCCGGAGCCCTGGCCGCCGAGAGAGTCCCCGCGAGATAAAGCTGCTTGGTTTCCTCGCGGCGCAGTTTTCCGCTCGATGTTTTCGGGATGCTGCCCGGTGGAATCAATTCCACGCGGTCCGGAGGAAGCCCTAATCCCCGCGACACCAATTCCGTCACGGAGGAGGCCAGCGCCGCGCGCCGCGCGGCATCCCCTTCCCGCGTTTCGGCAACGACCACAAGCTTCTCGGTGCCGGCGCCTTCGTCCGTCAGACCGAACGCGACGATACATCCCCTGCGGATGCCGTCGGCCCGCCCCGCAAGCTCCTCCACTTCGTGCGGATAGAGATTTCGTCCGCCTTTGATGATGATGTCCTTCACGCGTCCCGTGACGTAGATTTCCCCGCCCGCGCGATACGCTCGATCGCCCGAATCCACCCAGGCGTATTCCCCTTCGCCCTTTGCGGGACCCTGCGGCAGCAGTGCTGCCGTCGCTGCCGGATTGTGGTAGTAGCCGCTCGTCGCCGAGGGCCCCCGGAACCACAGAAATCCTTCGGTGCGATCCGGTACGTCATTTCCCTTGTCATCCACGACGCGCACTTCATGCCCTGGCAGTGCTCTTCCCGAAGAGACGAACGCGATGGCACTGGCTTCCGCGGGCCCCGCAGGCACTGCCCGGCCCTGCGCGGTGAACGTCTCGCGTTCCACGCGATCCACCAGCGGCCCGCGGTCCAGCGGCGGCACCGTGACCGCCAGGGCCGCTTCCGCCAAACCGTACACGGGAAGCTGCGCTTCGCGGCGAAAACCGTAACTGGCAAAACGGTTCGCAAAGCGCTCCAGCGTTTCCGGATTGACGGGTTCCGCGCCGTTCAGAG